>Ga0123355_10002411_pt1 | contig 26419 bp, 22 predicted proteins | sample TergutEmb28metaG_3_FD_89872 | JGI IMG/M metagenome (GOLD analysis project Ga0123355, IMG submission 89872) | Embiratermes neotenicus P1 segment gut microbial communities from Petit-Saut dam, French Guiana - Emb289 P1 | ecosystem: Host-associated > Arthropoda: Insects > Digestive system > Gut ...
AAAGCGGACACTCTATCAAATTTGATGAAGTGTCCGCTTTCGCCTTATAGTTATTGCTAAGGCCGCTGACCAGACCGAAAAACTCGACTGGTATTAAGGTGTTCGATGGGCGAAAAATCCTCTATTCGGTTACGGCTAATTTCTAAAATCCAAATGTTTAATCCATATAAGGGGCTAATGTCTGAAATTTGATTGTTGTCTAACCACAAACCATCCCCAAAGTTTCCAAGGCCAGCAATGACACTAATGTCTTCTATCTCATTATGTGGCAATCCAAGGCTTCTTAAATTAACGAGTTCCGCCAAAGGACTGATATCTACGATTTGGTTAGACCCTAGATATAGGCTTTCTAGATTAACAAGCCCTGCAAGTGGGCTGATATCTGTAATGTAACTATATGATGCACCTAAACTTGTTAAGTTACTAAGTCCGGATAGCGGAGTTAAGTCTGAGGTTTGCATCCTTGACAAAGATAGTTCTTCTAAGTTAGTCAGTGAAGATACAGGACCCAGGCTTACTATTGGATTATGCGATATATTCAACTCGATTAAACTAGTTAAGTTACTCAAAGGGCTTATGTCTTCTATCTGATTAGCAAACAAATTTAAGCTTGTTAGATTTATCATATATTGCAAAGGGATTATATCTTCACTTGTCAACTCGCTCATAGATAAATCTAAGCTCGTCAAATCTGTGCTAAATTGTTCCCCTGCGATTGTTATAGTTGCAGTAGCTGCTTGGGCAGGTGGAGGGGTTGTTTCTGTGTTTTCATTTTGTGTTGTCGGCGGTTCTTGCGTTCCCTGTGTCGTTGTATCTGCTGAATCACCATTGCCACCGCAGGCCGCTAAGGCAAGCAGGGCAAGTACCATCAATGCTATAACCAATAATTTCTTCATATCTCAAACACACTCCTAAAGTTCAATTACAAAAATACAACGCTGACTATGATATAACAAAAACACGAATAATTCAATATAAAATTTTCCAAGCCCCGAAGCGGAAGTGTACAGCCGCCGAGGGGCTTTTTATATACAGTTACCTAAAAATCCAACTCAAAAAAGGAGCATGAACATGAACAATCCAAACCAAGCACCGCCCAAACCCGAACCAAAAATATTCACCACCATTGACGGCAACACACTCATGTCACAGCACTATGACCCCTTACAATTCGCCATTGAAAAAATCCTACCCCACGGCATTTTCGTATTCGCAGGAAGTCCAAAAGTCGGCAAGTCATGGCTTACCCTTGATATGTGCCAAGCTATTTCTACAGGCGGCAAGCTATGGGATTTTGGCACAACACAAGGCGAGGTTTTGTATCTTGCCTTAGAGGATAAATACAGCCGCATACAAACCAAATTGCTATAAGAATACTTGAAGAAGGGAGAGAAATGATGTAAAATAAATAAGTATCAAGTTGATAGGTGTTGTCACCATTTTGGCAATACGTGTGACTTTTATGCAAGATGCATACTTATCGTGTAATAACATAGTAATTTTATGTGAAAAAAAGAATGTGGTAACAGGGGGTAAAAACACTGTTACAAAAATTTATAAACAAAAAACGCTATCGGTTTTCGACGGATAGCGTTTTTTGTTACAAGCTACATATTTACATAAATACTATTGTTGTTCTACATCAAAAACTCCTATGAATAGTAATTTAAGCCGAAAATCGCCTCATACTTCGCCGCAAGGACCTATATTGTGGCCCCGCTTTCGGACTGTTTTCAGCAAAAATTATTATAAGCTACAGGCAAGCCTCTGAATTTAGGAAAGTCTTTAACCAATATCCAATAAACTGTCTATCAAACAGTAAAACGCCATCCATCCTGTATTGCTAAAGCACGACACAGAAATTCCGCTTGCCGGATAATATGCTGTGCAAAAACCAACGCCGGAATCGCCGCCAACAGCAAAATAGGCTATTTTACTGTCTTTTGCGTAACTATAAATTCCAAGGCCGTAGCTCTCAACGCTCCCGTCGTCTTCATCTTCCATTATTGTCTGGTAAGACTTTAAAAAAGCTGCCGTCATATCTTCCGACAAAATTTTATTAGAAAAAACTGCACGCCATAGTTTTTCCAAATCGTTAGCACATGTGAATAATCCGCCGTCAGAACCGCCTAAAATAGGCATGCTAAAAATATTTGTGCGCCATTCTTCTGTGGCTTCATCTTGCAAATAACCAAGTGCCGTATTAGGCGGCAAAGAATCCATACGGTAGAAACCTGTGTGCGTAAGATTGCACGCTGTAATTATATTATCCAACACAAATTGCTGGTATGATAGGCCACTTACAGCTTCAACCACCAAGCCAAGCAAAACAAACCCGGAATTAGAATAGCTGTACCGCTCTCCTGGCTCAAATTTGGGGGGCAGCGGGGTAATCATTTGCAGATAATACTCCAGCCGTGTCCACAGCTGTACGGGGTGCGTATCGTACAAAGCCTGGATATTTTCTTCGCTATCTTCCGCGTCTTCGTCAATATAATCTCCCACGCCAGATGTATGGGTAAGCAGGTGGAAGACGGTTACTCTTTTGTCTATTTGCCCTAAGTCAGAAGAAAGTATGTCGCAGATTTTATCTTCAAGAGATAATTTACCTTCGTCTATCAGCTTGCAAACGGCTAGACCTGTGAATAATTTGGTGCCAGAAGCAATGCCAAAGGCTGTGTCTGCTGTGTTTGGTAATTCTTCGGCTTTGTTTCTGTGGCCGTTGGTTTGCTGAAACAGCAGCCCGTTAGTGCCAAATACAGAAAATACACCGGACAACTCCTCTTCATTGTCTTCAAGCCAGCTTGCAAATGTTTCTTGTAAAATTTTTTCCACTGTTGTTTCGTGTCCTTTCGTGAAGAGTTTGATCAAAGTCTATAGCATTTACCTTGAAAACGCCCATGCAGAACGCAGGAAATTTTTCGCAAGGCAAGGAGCTGAAAGCCGCAGCACACTAGGAGTGCGCAAGGCTTTTAGCGACACAGCATTGCAGAGAATTTACAAGTTATGCGTGGGCGTTTTCAAACTAAATGACTATAACACGGCACACAAACTGTGGCTAGGTCTTTCTTGACTATAGTCAACTTTTCATACGGGGAGCATGTCACAGAAATAAAATTATAAGCGAACACTTAACTCTGCAGCAATTTGTGACGTAAAACTTGCTTCTTAAGCGAGCTTGGGTTAATGGTCGCAAAGAGTTACCTTGCTACTTAGCAATGTCTAAAAACCTCGCAAATAATGCCGCTGCTTCTGCCCTTGTTGCAATATCTCTAGGCGCAAAACTGCCGTTAGGGCCGCCTTGTATTATTCTTGCGGCTTGCATAGCCAATACACTGTCTAATGCCCAGGCTGAAACATTTTCTTGGTCCGTAAATAGGTGTACTTCTCCTTGAGATAATAAAATATTCCGACTTGTCACGTAGTTATTTAACATTACCGCCATTTCCTGACGGGTAATTGGCCTGCCCGGGGCGAAGTTGCCATTGCCTGTGCCTTGTACAAGACCTTGCCCTGCTGCCCATTCTACTGCTGCAAAATACCATGCTGCAGGGGAAGTGTCTGTAAAGGTTGGTGTACCGTTTTGGTACACTGTTAGGTCTACACCTTCTAAGTTTGCAAGCACTTGAACAAACATGGCACGGGTCATGCTACCCTGTGATGTAAATGTGTTGTAGCTTGTACCATGAAATAGCTGGCTTTCCCACACAGCTCTAACATATGGGTAGAACCAATCTGTTGCCGTAATGTCTATAAATGGGAGTTGCGGTGGGGCTGATGGCAGTATGCTGTCCTCCGGCGTGGCATCATCTGCCTCCGGCGGAATAGCAGTAACCGTAACTGCTACAGCGTTGCTTGTTCGTGTTGCGGTTCTGTTGCCATTCACGTTGTTGTTAGTATTTGTGACAACAACGTAGAAATAAAATGTGCCTGCGATATCTGTTGGCGGTGTAAACTCCCGGCTTGTTGCACCCGGTATGGCTATGCCGCGTCTGTTATTGTTTGTTGTATTGCCAAACCATTGGAAGGACAGTGTGCCGCCGTCCGTTACGCTGGCTTGTATGGATAGGGTTAGATTATCGTCTTGTGTAACAGCGCTGTTTTCTGGTTGCTGCATGATGTTTGGTCTTTGGGCATTTGTTGTTGGTGGTGTCCATATGGCGCCTCCACTACCAGATGATGGAGGGCTTGAAACACTGCCGCTTTCGCCTCCGTTACTTGGTGGTGGCTGAGCCGGGGTACCTGATGCTGGGGTAACCGTTATTGTTGCCGTTGGTGCGGGTAACCACGTAGTTCCACCATCTAAAGATACCCTTATTGTATAGGTGCGAGTAATGGTTGATGTGTTTGCCGGAAAGTTAAGAGTAGCGGTTGCTTGGCTGGCTGTACCTGTTGCTATTTGTGTGTATAGGGCAGAACCTGCGTTATTTAGGAAAGCGGCGATACGTAAATTTGTTGCGCCAAAGTCGGAGCCCGTTAGGGTTATTGTGTTGCCGCCGCCTATGTGTTGCATAGAAGGAGTAGTTGCGGTGAGGGATGTTGCGGTTGGGTTGCCCCTTACCCATACTGTGGATGTTGGGTTTGTTGGGGCGTTGTTGTATGTGAAGTAGTTTGGGCGAGTTGTTGGGGTAGTAAAGTCTGTTTGGGCTTTTTCTATACCGCCACCGCCAATTGGGCCAATTCTTACGTATAGAGGTGCAGTCATTGTACCGCTGATAGTAATTTCGCCGCCGTCATATGCTACTGCACCGATATGAGTGGCAATTACATTACCTTTAACTGCAACTTCACTATCACCTACCGCAATGACCCCGCGTTGAGATGTAATATTCTGCAAAATATCAATTTTTGCACCATCCCCGGCAGCTACCCCAAAGAAATCTGCCTCAACGCTGCCCTCCACAGTAACTAAAGAACTTATTCCTGACGTAGAAACACCAATGGAATTGACACCCGTTACTATTACATTGCCTCCTACCAAAGCTTCTGCGCCTAGACTAACAAGCACTCCAACGGAATTATCTTGAACATTTCCAGTCGCTGTTGCAGTTACATTGCCTGCAACAACGACAATAGAACCCATGCCGCTTGCGAGAATGCCCCTTGTTACACCAGGAATATTGCCACCAACGTTCAATGCTCCATTTGTTACATGAACTTCCCCACCATTGATGGCTATTGCGCCGAACGAGTTGGCTGTAATATCACCGCCAACATTAACAACAGCCCCTGTCTGTGCATATACACCCGTTCCAGCAGACATGACATTACCACCAACATATACAATACTATTATCTTGCGCGTGTATGGCTGAACTATTCACATCCTTTGTTGTGACATCACCCATAACATTGATTATGCTCCCATGAAAAGCGGATATTGCATGACCAGTTGTAATAGTTATATTGGTAACTTCCAATTGGCCGTTTAACACCTGTATATTGGGCCATGCACCGCCACTAAAATTAAACTCACCGTTACTACTGTCATCCAACAGCAACGCTCCATCCGAAAGAAAAACTGAACCGTAAACATCCAGCGTAGAACCATTTGTGACAAGTGTAATGCTTTTTCCATTAATAAATAGATGTGATAGATGTGAATGTGTAATATCATCCATAAGCGTTATTGTGTCGCCACATTGTGCAATGCTTAGCGCGTTAATAAAGCCCGCAGCATCCCAAACCGGATGATCCGTGCCAAACGACGCAACCCCAAACAATGTAGGCGCAGCCGGTGCCACAGGCTCACAGCTCTCGCACTGCTCATCTGTATCTATGACACACTTTTCTTTATGTTCGCTTTCATCAACTATCATGTACTGGCAGTTATTATTTTTCCCACCATCCACAATATCATAACCATCTCCATAAACCACTAAACCAAACACTAACACCAAAGCAACTAATAAAAACCCCACTCGCGCTTTCATACCTAAATCCCCTTCCTTCATTCACTCCATAATCATAAAATTTCACAATTTTTAACAACCAACTAAACAAAAAGCAAAGCCAAAGTATCAACCATTGGCAAAACCCCAGTTCCCCTTGCCTTATTTTTACCACTATACAATATTTTACAAATATCTGCAATGCCAATTACGAACAAATTAACTGATTCTAAATGAATTCTATGCTACATGTCCCCATTTCCAATAAAAGCGTTACGAGAACTTCAATTTTATGTCATTTTCTGCTATCCTTACATTAACAAAAATTATTCGGAGGAGCACACTATGATTTTACAAAGCATCCTAACACGCCGTAGTACCCGCAAATTTAAACCAACCCCTGTAACAAAAGACCAAATCCGCATTCTGCTGGAAGCAGCAATGCTTAGCCCGTCTGCCTGCAATACCCGTCCATGGCGTTTTATTGCCATCACCAACCGGGAGCTGTTAGATAAACTCGCAGACATCCACCCATGGGCGGCCATGATGCGTACCGCACAATTATGCATTGCCATTATTGCACTGCCAAAAACACAAGAAGGCGTACACAACGGCCTGCCCGAAGGGTTTTACCCGCAAGACTGCGGTGCAGCAACAGAAAATATTCTTCTACAAGCGGAAGCATTGGGGCTTGGCACCTGTTGGTGCGGCGTTTACCCACGAGAAATAACAATGGAGGCCATTGCAAAAGTGCTTAATACAGCACCAGAAGAAATTCCGTTTTGCTTAATTGCCGTTGGTGAAAAAGACGAATTCCCCAACCCACGTGGAAGATACGAGAAAGAGAAGGTTACATGGGTGGAGTAGCACATTAGGCCCTCATACCTATTTCATATAAAAACCTATGCTCGTATAGTAATTTTAGTTGTAAACAGTCTAAAGGCGGGCCTGCAATGCGCGGCTTTAGGCGCGTTGCGGACGAAGCTTGGACGATTTTCAACTTAAATTACTATACGCGGCGTTTTTGCCTATGAGCACAGGTTCACAAAGGAGTAAGTTATGGAAAATCAATTGCTTGATTTCATGCGAACCATACAGGTTATATATGCGTTAGCATTAATTGTATTTACTGTAGCGTCTCAAATAATAATTTCACGGTTTACAATTAGAGCCCAGCGTAAACAAAAGTCTCTGGAAATATATCTTGAACATAAAATAAGAGCATACGAATCATACATAAGTAGCTTGCTCAAGTTTTGCAGTATCGTTAGGAAAAATGTACCTAATGCTGGAGCTATTGAATGGCCTAAAGATATTATGAACGACTTAATATTTGGTGAAATGCTCTCATCACAATCTAATGCGTTAATGTTTGCTTCGAAGAAGCTTACAACGCTTATTGAAAAATGTGATACTCAAGTACAAGCTGCAGAAAATGCAAAAGATGTTGACGAACTTGACGGAGTTGGTGAAGACCTATATTGTGCTATAAATGAAGTAGTAATACAAATTCAAACCGAGCTTAGGTCACTAATAAAATAATTGTTGTTGTACTACTATAATTTAACCTGTGTTATAATTTAAGAAATGGCTAACCATAGCGCTACATTGGGCCGGCACCCAGCAAAAAACAGCGTAACACCGGGCAGGCACCCGAGAAAAACAGCAGAATAGCCATTCTACAATAATAAACACAATGTTAAGGAAGGAGTCGTGATTTTATAGGGAAGATAACCCTTTACGACCAGCAAGGTAAAACAATAGATAACATATACCCACGCAGGGCAAAACAGCTTGTACTAAACAAAAGAGCCGTGTGGCTGGACGAAGGACAGTCTGCAAAACTTATCACAGGCCCCTCCATAAACTTAAAGGAGGAAACACACATGATTGACAATAATATATATCCAGCAAACGATGGCATAGAACAAATTATCCCTGCCATACCGGAGGTTGATGCATTGTTAATGCATCAGGCCAAACAAAATGTAAAAGATAAGAGGAACTTAGTCAGGCATATAATTTCATATATTGCTGCCTGGCCAGTTTTAGGTGTTTTTTTTGCAGGTATTGTTCAAAATATGCAGCACCCTAGGTGGTGGAATATTCAAAACATTTTAGAGGAAGTAAGACAAATGCCGTCGGCACACGCACCCACGTATCAATCCACAATTCATGATTTAAGTTGGACTTTAGAGTCGTATTTCCGCTACAACTATATACATCCTATCTGGTATATAACTATTGGCATAATGTTAGCTTGGGGCGGTTGGATTGTATTCCGCATTGCAAAACACGTAAAAAGGCCTATAGTGGAAAGGTTTCGAGCAAAATCCATAAAAAAAGAAAAACCAGACCCTGTAATACAAGAATACAACCGGCTGAAAAACATGGATGCAGACGATACAATGCATTAAAAATTTTTCTTGCCGAGAAAGCGGCTCTGCCGCTTTTTTCATGTAGTCGTGAAGCACCGTGCCACAAGGCACGGTATAGCGGTTCGTTTTTAGGCGAACTAGCGTAAATGCGGAGCAGTTTCCTGACACACAAGAAAAACGAGAGCTTGCCGCTTTTTACGGCTTGCTCTCGTTTTTTATTTATTGTAACTTCACTACATTATTCAATTGCAATACGTACGCCACCAATTACAACCGCAGTAACATCAGAAATATTTATAGGAGACTCTGCTCTGGCAAAACCCACAAAAGTAGCATCTTCACCATACATATCTGAAAAACCTATGCCCGGGTGCTCTTGAACAAGCACATTTCCGGCCGGTGTTTCTATCATTACATTACGCCCCCTAAAAGAAGCTGCGCCTTCATTTATACCGCCGTTAACCCTGCCAGAAAAGCTTATGCCTAACGGGGTAACTGTTACAGATTCTATAACAGCACGGTCGATTGTAACCACTCGGGTAGATGAACGCATATGCTCGCTAGTTTCGCCAGTACATACCGTCATAGACCAGTTGCCTGCTACACTATGCTCAAACATTCCAATTAGTGTTAACGAATAATAGTCAAGTGCCGCAACATCAATTGGGAAAACAGATTCCATAAGGTCATATGAATAAGCATCCTCAAACCATGCCAAGAAATCTTCCGGCGGCATATTTTGCTGCTCGTATGCGCATAACCCTTCAAGGTTTGCATCAAGGCCAATAAAAGATTGATTAATTGGTGCTACATATTCACCATCGGGGCCCGTTAGCGTTACCCCAGAAATTATGTTTCCATTAATATTACGCCCTGCATATTCTGTTCTTTCAAACCGTGGCCTCATAATTTGCACATGAAGGTTTCCATCAATAATAGCAACGTTAGAAATCCATCCATCGCCAGGCAAAACCGGGAAATTTTCGCCCATACTTGGCACAAGGATATACTCTTTACACCATGTTGGAAAATCTCTATTGGGTATATAGTTAGGGTTTGGTTTGGTTGGTGCCTCCGAAATATCGGACAACGCAATAGGGAAGTCCATTTCCGTTCTGCGGGTTTCAAACCTTACCTCGTTTATAATTAAATCAAAAATATTTGGTATAGTAGCAGCATCTTGAACTTCTAGTTGAAAATAAGCTGTATTTGTTTCGCTGTTAAAGTATAGCGGTTCAAACCCGCTAAAGCTGCTAACACCTATCGAGCGGTCTTCGCTGCGTGGGATGTCTATAAACCAGCTTAAATTTGCATATTCTGTTATACGGTTTTGGCCGCTAATATCACGTACAGACAAATACATAATCGCATTATTGCCAAACGTTTGTGCCGCAATTACATCTATACGTATCCCCTGGTCTACCGAATAAATTTCTACCGGGTTTACAACTTCCCCAAACGCCGGGTCGTGCTGTGTGATAAACCTGTCAAACACACCTAATGTTGCTGCTGCATATACAGTTGCAGATAAAAATAGAAAAACTGCTATAGACGCCGCGGCAAAAAACCCCGTCCTTTTAGTTTGTTTAATTATATTATGAGTATTCATATTTTCTAATACCTTCCTTTCAAGGTTTATAGTATCAACTTGGATTTGTGAAAATGCGTTGCGGATTTGCTGCTCTTCACGGTCTATTAACATCTTGTCCGACTCCCTTCTCTTTGCTCTATGCTTCGGATTGGTGTACAAAACGTCTCGTTAGAGCCATAACCATACTCGCCCAGATATTTTGCCGCTTTCTTTTTAACTCGCTCGTATTGCTTGCGCAATGCCGCTGGGGAAGCCCCCATTATTTGCGACAATTCATCATAGCTTTGCCCGTTCATGGCTCTTCCGTAAAGCAAGGCTCTTTCTTGTGGGGTTAGTCGTTTTAAAGCATCCATTATTTCCGGCATAGACAAATTATCTTCCATATACACCGCCGGTTCTTCCTTTATATCTTCAAAGAAGAATAACTTCCGTCTTTTTGTACCTTTTATTTTATTAAGGCATTGGTTGTAAGTAACCCTATAAAGCCAGGCAGACATATTGTTAATTTCGGACTGATTTTTGCTTTGTAAATAAGAGATGAAAACATCTTGCACTACATCTTCTGCGTCGGAGTGGCTATACAATATTGATGTTGCATAGCGTAGCAACTTTTCGCCGTAGTGGGATATTAGTTCCTCCAAATCCATGTTGTCCTCCCCTTTCGTTTGTGTTTCAATCGATTGTACTTATATGACAACACAAAAACCCTATTTGTGACATAAAAATAAAAAGAAAAGGGCTACCTCGAATTAATTTTAAGATTAATTCAAGGCCGCACCCTTTATATACAATAATTTATTTAAATCCATTTGCCGCTGCTTTAATAATTATTTCTGCTTCGCTTTCACTCACACTTGGTAACACATTAATGTATAAGCTCTTCATCCCGTAGCGTTTTACAAGCTTCCTTGCTTTATACACTATAGTCTCCGCATCAGCATCTTCAAAATATACCCACAAAGATTTGCCTGCATTATGCACAATATCGTATAACGGGTACCAGCACTCATCGCCACCATCGGGGTGGCCTGCACCCGGTGTCCATTGTAGTGCATCTAGCTTTCCAATTTCCATAAGAGCGGGGGCATGACGAATGGCATCCGGCCCGTCTAAGTGAAAGATGGTGTTATCCAACGCTGCACATTGCTTGTTAAAAGTTGGGATGGCAAACTCCTTAAAATGCTCCGGAGACATTAATACATTAAAATCACATTGAATTTTTACCGTTTTACCCGGTCCCCAAACTCTAAATGCTGTAAATGAACTGCTGCCATCTTTGTCTTTTAGCAAGTCGTACAAAGCGTCGTAATATACAAAAAATAGGTCATTTAGCTCCTCAAGCCGTTGTTTAATTATATCAGGCTCGTCCAGCAAGTCTATACATAAATCTTCTGGGTTGCGCATTGCGGCCAATATATCCAAATTCTCTACAAGGTCAGGAACGTTTACAAAAAAATCGCCGTTGGCCGCTTTTTGTGCTTCTTCTAAAATCCTGTAATGCTCTTTCCACCAGTAGTTATTTTTGTCATAAACTAACGGGAAATTTGCAAAACTGTCGTGGACACATGGTTTAAACCATACCGTCTCTGGCGAAAATATGGGCTCGCACCCAAGGTACAGCGCCAAGGAGCCCGGCCCAAAATTAAGGTCTAAGCTTGGGTAGGTGTCTAATGAGTAGTTTTGCATGCGCATCTGGTTTCTGAACCTTGCCAAAATTACAGGCATGTCCGAATAGTAATGCTCACCAGGTTTGGCTTCTGCTACCGGCTCTAAAGGCTCGTGGGGGGTGGTTCTGTTTACGAAAAGGCTAACCAGGGGGGATTCATGCAGGTCACCCTTCCACCAATCTATAAAGCGTTGCTTGGTTTGGCTCCAATCTTGACCGTTTGATTTGTATTTCATACCCTGCCTCCTATAATAATATACGTTGAAGATATTTTGTCCGTTACTTTCAGTAGCGGATTAAGGTTTTAATTCACAAAATTTTTGTTACCACTACAATACTATGAAACAACCCGTCTGCAATCTTCACAATATGAATATCTTTAACACATCCACCAAGTTTTCGCAATACCGCTTTAGCACTTTCCAACTCTTCTATCACAGCCGGGCCTTTCATGGCCAAAAACGTACCACCCTGTTTTGTAAGTGGCAACACCCATCTTGCAAGCTTGTCCATACGGGCAACAGCACGTGCTGTACAAATGTCAAAATTTTCACTCAAATCTTCCGCTCGGGAATGCACAGCAGTAACATTTACCAGCCCCAAATCATCTATAACTTTCTGCAAAAAAAGGACTCTTTTTCTTAAAGAATCCACAAGTGTTACGTGAATGTCTTCACGCATTATAGCCAGTACCAACCCTGGAAAGCCTGCTCCTGTACCAATATCCCCAAGAGTTACCCCGTGTGGGATATGTGGCAAAAGAGTTAAACTGTCAATTATATGTTTTATTGTAAACTCCGCAGGGTCTGTTATTGCGGTCAAATTCATGTACTTGTTTGTCTCCAACACCATCGCCTGATGACGGGCAAGTCTAACAAATTGCTGCTTTGTAATTACAGCACTATTTTCTGCCGCCCAGTTTTCTATTACATCCTGCATTCTTCCTGCTCCACTCCAAAAATTTTCCATTTACCGTTATGGTCAGGCTCTCTAATCATACGCAGGTGCAACAATTTCTGCACATTGGTTTGCTGATTTACATATACACTACGTGTTATACATTTTTCAGACGAATTTACGTACATTGCAATTTTTACATGCTGCACCCCGGCCCCTGCTGTCAAAAGCTCCCGCAGTTCGTTAAGGTCAAGCCTGGCAGAATATACTTTGCTTACAAAAGCCCAAGCATCGTCCGGGTTACCACACACAGCATCTATAAAGCGGGAAACAACTTGCTGGCTTGCATCATATTCCATACTAATAAAATGGCTCTGCCGTTTTAATTTCATAAATGGGAACAATGGGATTCCTCCTAAATCTTAACCTATGTGGAATAATGGCGAATGTTACAGGGTTAGCCATAGGTTTATGTACATAACGCAAGATTAGGAAAATCCCTCTCTCGCATTATATGCGCTAGCATAAATATGTTGAAAGTTTTTACGATGCACCAGGCAGTGGCCCTTTTGCATCCAGCAAAAATATCTAAATATTAGCTTTATTTCGCTTTTAAATATACCATTAGAATACTCAAGTCCGCCGGGGAAACACCCGTTACGCGCGAAGCCTGTCCAAAATTTTCCGGTCGTAAAGCGTTTAACTTTTGCCGTGCTTCTAGTCGCAAGCCGCTGATACTCTCGTAATCTATATCAACCGGCAAGGGTCGGTTTTCCATTTTACGAAAAGCTTCCGCCTGTGCCATTTGTATGGAAATATAGCCTTCGTATTTTATTTGTATATTAACCTGCTCTAAAACTGCATCCCAAACATAATCTGGCATGTCTGCAGGTTTTAATGCTGCTTCAATTAACGGCAACATGTCAAAATAGTTTATTTCCGGACGTTTTATAAGGTCGGTTAGTTTTGTACCTGTGGTTATGATAGAACTTGATTTTGCGGCTAGCACACAATTAACTGTATGCGAAGGTGGTAGTGTAATCCCAGATAGCCGTGTAATTTCTGCATCTATTGCCTGCGCCTTTTGTAAAAACATCTCATACCTTGGCTTGGAAATATTACCAACACTGTGCGCCCTTGGGGTTAAGCGTAAATCTGCATTATCCTGCCGCAAAAGTAACCTATATTCGGAGCGTGATGTCATCATGCGGTATGGCTCCTGCGTTCCTTTTGTTACAAGGTCGTCTATTAAAACGCCGATATACCCTTCGGCACGGTCAAGCACAATATCTGCCCCGGCTGCATTTAAGCCCGCCATTAAGCCTTGGGCAGCGGCTTCCTCATATCCAGAGCTACCGTTTATTTGCCCAGCAAAAAAAAGCCCTTTAATGTGCTTGGCTTCAAGGCCAAGGGTTAGCTGTGTTGCGTCTAGGCAATCATACTCAATTGCATATGCAGGACGCATTATTTCACAATTCTCCAAACCAGGTATGGTTCGGTACATGGCTACTTGTACATCTTCTGGCAAAGCGGAGCTCATGCCTTGTACATATATTTCCTCTGTACTAAGGCCTTCCGGCTCAATAAAAATCTGGTGCCGGTCTTTATCTGCAAAACGCACAATTTTATCTTCTATAGAAGGACAATACCGCGTTCCGGTAGCTTGGATAAGGCCGCTGTACATTGCCGAACGGTGAATAGACTCCCGTATTGTGTCATGGGTGAGAGGAGTAGTATACGTCAGGTAGCACGGCTCTTGCTCACGTGCGATACTCGCCGGGTTTGTTTCAAAAGAAAAAGGAATAACTTTTTCATCCCCAGGCTGTATTACCATTTTAGAGAAGTCTATACTCCTCTTATGAACTCTAGCTGGTGTACCTGTTTTAAACCGCTGCAAATTAAAGCCTAGCCGCTTTATGCTTTCGCTTAAATTTGTAGATGCACGTAGACCATTTGGTCCTGTATTAATAACCGTTTCGCCATACAAACAACGTGCATTTAAATATGTTCCTGTACAAACAATTACTGCATCACAGGCCATAATCATGCCGGACTCTGTTTTTACGCCTGTTACTTTGCCGTCTGATGTTACGATATCTACAATTTCGCCCTCTCGCAAGGAGATTAGCGGCTCACTTTCCAATGCTTGTTTCATATGTGCCATGTATTGCTTCTTGTCCGCTTGCGCTCGTAGGGAATATACCGCGGGGCCTTTGCTTGCGTTAAGCATACGGCTTTGTATGAAAGTTGCGTCTATTGCTTTGCCCATGCGGCCGCCAAGTGCGTCAATTTCCCGCACTAAATGGCCTTTTGCACTGCCACCAATGCATGGGTTACATGGCATAAGAGCTATACTGTCTAGGCTAAGGGCAAAAAGTGTTACCTTTTGCCCAAGGCCGGTAGCGGCAAATGCGGCTTCGCAACCGGCGTGGCCGCCGCCTATTATAATTATGTGCTTCATACATCACTTCCCCAAACAAAATTCCGCAAAAATTCTATCCACAATATCATCAGCAATTTCTACACCCAAAACTTCCCCAAGTGCCATGTATGCGGCACGCAACCCAACAGAAACTAAGTCTTCCGGAACTCCAAGCTCTATCTCTTGCATCGCAGTGCGCACATGAGAAGTTGCCTGCTCTATTAAAATGCGATGCCGCTCACGGGTAATTATATCTGCGTCTTTGTTTGCGTCACCTATGCCGGATAAAAAAATTTCATGAATTTTTTCGTATAGTTTATCTAAGCCTTCGCCTGTTAAAGTAGAAATTGCTAAGCTGTGTTTATCGGTAGGGGTTAACTTTGTTAGCCCGTTTTTGTATGCATTAAACTTGGGCAAATCGCATTTATTCATAAGCACAATCAAAGGCTTACCCTTTAAACGCTCCAGCATCTCCACATCTTCAGACACAAACCCTTCGCTTCCATCTATAACATATAACACAAGCTCTGCATCTTCTGCCGCTTCAATTGTTTTCTCCACGCCAATTTTTTCTACAGGGTCGCTTGTCTGCCTAATTCCTGCAGTATCCATTAATAATAACTGAACACCACCTACTACCACATGTTCTGTTAAAATATCACGTGTAGTGCCTGCCTGTTCGTGTACAATAGCTCTATCTTCGCTTAAGATTGCATTTAGCAACGTAGATTTTCCTGCGTTTGGGCGGCCTATGATTGCTGTTTTTATCCCGTCACGCAACATTCGTCCTATCGTTGCCGTTTTGTATAGTGCTGTAAGACCGGTAATAACGTCATTTCCTTCACCCAGTATTTGAGCTACCGTTTTGGCTTCGTCTTCGTGCTCGGGATAGTCTATACTAAGCTCTATATGAGCCAACCAATTTAAAATTTTATCTCGTAACTCCTCTATCCGCCGAGACAAGCCGCCTCCAAGCTGTCTTAGCCCTGCACGGCGTGCGGCATCACTTCCCGCATTAATTAAATCCATTACCGCTTCTGCCTGAGTAAGATTAATACGCCCATTTAAAAAAGCACGCTTTGTAAACTCGCCGGGTTCGGCAAGTCGCGCGCCTTCGCAAAGTACAGCATCCAAAACACTACGCAATATAACCATGCCACCGTGGGCGTAAATTTCTACAGTATCTTCTTTAGTGTAGGAACGGGGTGCAAGCATTGGACAAACCATAACTTCGTCAATAATTTCCCCATTGGCAATTATATTGCCATAGTACATATGGTGGCTTGCAAAATCAACCGGTCTCGAGACGAGACCGGTTGATTTTCTTTGAAGAGAAAAAATTCTCATCAGTAGGCCCAGCACACCCTCACCGGACATTCTTACAACCCCAATTGCGCCGTTACCATAAGCCGTGGCAATTGCGGCTATTATATCATTCTTCATTATTTCTTAGGGACTGCAGCTACTACTACGTAACGATAAGGCTCGTTACCTTCACTATAGGTACGTACATCTCTATTGTTTTGTAACGCTGTGTGGATTATATGACGCTCAAACCGGCTCATTGGCTCTAATTTCACGCTACCATGGCGTTTATCTCTAACCTTACGTGCAATGTTACGTGCAAGAGATTCAAGGGTATCCTTACGGCGTTTGCGGTAACTACCAGTGTCCAAAATTACATTAACATCACGGATACCACGGCCATTAATCATAAGGTTAACAAGGTATTGTAAAGAGTCTATCGTTTGGCCTCTCTTACCAATTAAAATGCCCATACCTTCCCCAGTGAAGTTTACATACATACGTCTATCTTTTCGGTTAATGTCAATTTCCATACTCAACCCCATAGCAAGAACAACTTCCCGCAAGAAACTTTTAACCATTACTTCAGGGTCTAGTTTTTTTGTTACTTTTACTATGGCCGGTTTTGCGCCAATGCCTAAAAAGCCGCCTTTTACACCTTCGTCTATTATAGAAATTTCAACTTCTTCTTTAGATGCATCAAGGGCTTTAAGGGCATCTTCAATTGCCAGCTCTACTGTTTTTGCACTTCTTTCAACTGTATCCATTACATCCCCTCCTATGAGGCTTCTTTTTTCGAAAATGGTAAGTTTAGCGGTATGCCGTCTTTTTTACACCAAATTAAATCCTGTACTAATTGGAACACTTGAGATGTTACCCAGAACAAACCTACACCAGCAGGCAAGCTAACTGTAATAAAACCTAAAAATAACGGCATTGCTACTAGCATTATTTTTTGTTGCATTTTTGCTTTGTCGTCTGCATTTGGGTCTGCCATTTTTTGTTGAGATACCCATTGCGAGCAGAACATTGTTATTGCTGTTAACAAAGGCAATATTATTAACGGCCATGTCCATCCGCTGTTATTAACCATGCTTAGACCAAAAAATGTTTCTATAGCTTCCCTACGGTCGTTTAGGGCTGCTATTGGTTCCCAGTAATATGCCGGTATCATGTTTTGCAACTCTATCCAACAATCTGCTGTAAAGCGGTTTAATACACGGGCAACATCTGCCGGTATGTTAGGGTCTATAATATCTCCTACTTGTGCTCTTACAGATTCGATGGACATTCCTGTTTGTTGATACAGACGTATAGCTTCTTCCCTATTACGCAATAATGCATTGGGCAGAAACTCTAAATGCTTTGGTATAAACCATTCCGTAAAGTTTGGTATGTTTTGTACCGCCACTGCTAAATCGTAATACAGCTCTCTTAACCTTACAATATACAAAAACGCCTGCCGCATTATAAAGTTAAGCCCAATAAACATTGGCATTTGCAATAATAATGGAAAACACCCCTTTATAGGGTTGGCGTCATGCTTTTGTATAAGTATCTGCTTTTCGGCATTCATTTTTTTAACTATCTCAGGGTCACGTGTGTTGCCATACTTCGCTTGTATTTTATCAAGCTCGGGCTTAAGTTCCCGCATTCGCATCATAGACTTCTGTGCTTTTATGCTTAACGGCATTGTACAAGCACGGAAGATAATTGTCATAAGAATAATAGTAATACCTAAAGAATGCGGGGAACCAACTATAAAATAAACAACTTCAAACAAATAGCTGATAATAAACCCAAATAATCTGGCAATAGGGCCTACTATAAAACCCGGCTCTGGCTCAACTTGCCTTGCTAAAAAAATAAAATTGGTTAGTCCGTTCAAAATTTAACCTCCTAGATATTATGGAACGGGGTCATACCCACCTTTAAAAAAGGGGTTACATCGTACCAGTCTTTTGGTTCCCATCCATACACCTTTTATAGCACCATAACGTTCCACAGCTTCCATCATATATGCAGAGCAACTCGGGTAAAACCTGCAATTAGGGCCAAGAAATGGGGAAATGCATTTTCTATAAAATTTTATTAATACAAGAATGACAGATTTCATAGGCCAAACCTAACTTTTTTCCCCACTCGTTCTATTAAACCCATAATAGATTTGTTAATTGCATTAAACGTACCCTTGCCTGTAAGCTCCCCTACAGGTTTGCGGGCTACAATAATAAAGTCATATGCTTGTCCATCTGTTTCTTGCTGCGAATGTTCACAAATTTCCCTACCCATGTGTAAAAATATTAAACGGTAACTTTCTTTTACCCACCGCTTAACACGGTTGCGCACTACCGCGCAGCCCACCTTTTTACTAACAGTTATTCCAATTCTGTTATGGCTTAAACCATTTGCCAGGGCGTATGCAACAAACAAAGTATCTGCAGCGTACTTACCCTGGCCGTAAACTTTTTTAAAATCTTGCTTCTTTTTCAAGGATACAAACTTTTTTGTCTTATGCAGACAGCACATGTCTACCTCTTTTGCGCCTTTTTTGTAAAATCCTACGTCCGCTAGATGTGCTCATACGCTTACGGAAACCGTGCTCTCTACTACGCTGCCTCTTTTTAGGCTGATAAGTTCTTTTCATTGTGTCACCATCTTTCTAATACTTTTCCTTAGCTGAAATCTTTGGCCTATACCACTACAAACATACATAACCCAGTTAATATTGAGCGCACATTTACAATTTCAGGTGCAGAAAAGTATAAAGTTTGCTTTTCAAAGAATATATTTTGGACAAACTACATTGTCGTATTAACATTCGCTTAGGCATTATATGCATTCATCCTTCATACGTCAATCCTTTCCTTGTTTTTTTGCTGCAATATAAATGAATCTACGACAAACGCATGAAAGTTTTTAACGTCGCAGACTGGAATCGTTTTACATAATTCACTTCCGTAAAATGTAAAATTGACGGACAGGAGCGTAGCGAAGACGCCTTTTATCAAACGACTATTGTATACAATCACAATTTATTATATAATGCAGTCAAGTAATTTGACGAAAACTCGAATTGTGGTAACAGGGGTTAAACATAAAAATAAATAATAATAACCAAAAGCCGCTACAAGCATAGGTAATGTAATTGTTAATGTTTGTTAGTGGCTTTTTTATTTTTGTATTGTTAGCAAGCTCGTTAATATTATGTTTAAAACCTGTTAATACCGCATTGCTTATCCACAATTCATTTGTTATAATACTTAAACAATTCTTTATAGTTATCAACAGGCTGTTGATAACTATGTTGATAACTTATACCTATTACAAGCAAGGGGAGGAATTACTTTGAAAACTCAAGACATGGCAACAGACATTTGGCAAAAAGCCTTACCTTTGCTAGAAAATATCATGACTCATGTCGTTTACGATTCCGCTATTGAAACAATTACCCCACTTTCTTACGAAAATGGCGTTTTGACGATAATGACAGATAAGGATTTTCGTAAAATTACATTAAAAACTAGATATTTTCACGACTTGACGCGTTGCGTGCGTATTGCGTCTGGCAACGACGAATTGGAGCTAGACATCGTTTCTCAAGAAGATTTTCGAACCGATTCTACAAATGTTAGAATAGTAAATTATAATTACGAAAAAACTAATTTAAGGCAAAAATACGTATTTGATACCTTTGTAAAAGGTAAATGTAACGAGCTAGCATATAACGCTGCCAGGGCAGTAGCAGAAACACCTGGGTCTAATAATTACAATCCACTTTTCTTATATGGTGGGGTTGGCCTTGGTAAAACACATCTTGTTCATTCCATTGGTAACCGTGCATTAGATCTTTTTCCGGATCTTAAAGTTATGTATGTGTCATGCGAGGCTTTTACAAACGAACTGGTAACAGCTATACGAGAGCACACTACCTTGCAGTTTAAAGAAAAATACCGCAAAGTAGATGTCCTTATTGTTGATGATGTGCAATTTTTAGAGGGCAAAGAACAAACTCAGGAAGAAATGTTCCATACATTCAATGACTTGCACGACGCAAACAAGCAAATTGTACTTACAAGTGATTTACCGCCAAACGCACTGGTTGGATTGGAAGCTCGCCTTACATCAAGGTTTGCCGCAGGTCTTATTGCAGATGTTAATATTCCAGATTATGAAACACGTACTGCAATATTAGAAACAAAGTTATACAACGAAAAAATTGAAATTCCTCAAACAGTAAAGGAATTTATTACACGCAATATAGTATCTAATATACGTGACCTAGAAGGAGCACTTAATAAGGTAATGGCGTGGGCAAATTTATCTAAAGCCACAATTACTCTTGAACTAGCTCAACATGCGTTAAAAGACCAGCTTATTAATTCAGATAAACCGGAAATTAATATGGGGTATATCCAACAGGTGGTAGCCTCTCATTTTAAATTATCAACAGACGACTTAAATGGCAGAAAACGTACGCAAGCCATTGTCTTACCTAGGCAAATTGCCATGTATCTTTGTCGAAAATTACTGGACAAGTCTTTGCCCGAAGTAGGAGGATTTTTTGGAGGGCGAGACCATTCGACTGTCATACATTCTTGCGAAAAAATTGCAAATGAACTGGAAATGGACGAAAAACTGCGCATTTTAATTGAAGAGTTGGAAATTCGTATACGTGGTGAGTAGCAAATGATTTTTTGACATAGCCTGTGCATAATCTGTTGATGTACATGTTAATAGAATGTTTACATCTTTATCATTCCACTTCCATTGTGGAAAGTCTTAATAACTTCACATTATATCCACAGCATCTGTACAACTTTTTCAACAGCTATTTTCTTAGTTTTACTGGGCCGCATATGCTTTTCCACTAATCCACAGCCCCTATTACTACTACTACTACCTAAATATAATTTATATATAAAGGAGTGTTTTTATTGGCCATAACACTTACATGTGAAAAGCAACGGCTGCAAGATGCATTAAGTCTTGCTGTTCGCGCAGTATCCCCGCGTACAACAATGCCCATATTAGAATGTGTTCTGCTAACTGCAGAAAATGGGGTAGGTCTTACCATTAGTGCAAGTAACTTAGAAATTAATATAGAAACAGCACCTATTGTAGCAGATATAACTCTACCAGGATCTGTTGCACTTGATGCAAAACTATTTTCCGAAATAATAAGGAAAATGCCGGGAGAACTTGTTTCATTAACCGCAGACCATAACAATAATGTAGAAGTAAAAAGCGGGCGTTCACGACTTATGATTATTGGTCAACCCGGTGACGAATTTCCTGTTATGTCTGAGTCTGAACTGGTTCCCGTTAACCAAGGCTATAGTTTAAAAGCACAAGTTCTTAAAGATATGATCCGCCAAACTATTTTTTCTGTATCTACAGACCAGAGCAAAATGGTGTTAACAGGTGAACTTATAGAAATAAAAGACAATACTATGCGTATGGTTGCGGTTGATATGTATCGTATATCATATAAGTCTGCGTTGCTAGAAGGTGATATCACAGGTTCTAAAGCTATAGTTCCAGCAAAAGCTCTTGGCGAACTTAGCCGCATGCTACCTTCTGGCGACACCGAAGAAGTAAGTGTACAACTTACAGAAAAACGTATCGTTTTTAGTGCAAGCAATTTTACAATGATATCTAACTTACTCGAAGGCGAATTTATTAGATACGACCAAATATTTAACGAAGACTTTATTACCGCAGTAGAAGTAAACCGTATAGATTTGCTAAACGCATTCGAGCGCGCAGTTCTAATAGCGCTAGAAGGTAAAAACCTACCAACCAAACTGGAAATAAACAACGACGACCTACTTATAAGCTCTAGAAACGACCGTGGAGACGAAACAGAAGATGGCATACCTTGCAAAACAGACGGTAAATCTTTAACAATTTCATTTAACCCACGTTACTTTTTAGATGTGCTTAGAGCTGTAGAAGACGAAAATATTGTGCTAAAATTTAATACGCAACTAAGCCCATGTACCATCCGAGGTACAGAAGAAGGGTCTGACTATAAATATCTAATTGTACCCCTAAGACCTGAGTTGTAATTGCAAATTATGTGGGTTAGTAATATTTCTGCCGGTGGCTTTCGTAACTTGGATATAGTAGATCATGAATTATCCGCAAGTGTTAATATACTTCATGGTATGAATGCACAGGGTAAAACCAGCTTTTTGGAAGCTGTGTATTTTTGTGCATTTGGTCGCTCGTTACGAGCCGGGTCGGATAAAGATTTGATTAATTTCCATCAGGCCTCTGCTCATGTGCGTGTAGATATTTGCAGGAATGGTTATACTTCTACATTAGACGCACATATAGAGCGAATCGGCTCTAAGTCAAAAAAGGGTCTTGCGTTAAACCGTATTCCTATAAAACATATGAAAGATTTATTCGGGCGGCTTCTAGTGGTAATGTTTTCTCCGGAAGATCTTAAGCTTATAAAGGCAGGCCCATATGAACGCCGCCGGTTTATGGATATGGAAATTTGCCAACTATCCCCTGTATATTATAGCGACCTTAAGGAGTATCATCGTGCACTAAAACAACGCAACGCATTGCTAAAAATAATATTTAAAGACAAAACTCAGCAAAATAGCTTAAGTATCTGGGATGAACAGTTAGCAAATTACGGCCGCCGCGTTATGAAATTACGTATGGAATTTATAAAAAAAATAAACGTTATTGCTAACAAGATTCATAAAAACATAACCCAAGATACAGAAAATCTTGAACTGATATACGAACCAAGCATAGCCAACCCAGATACATACCTCGAGAGTTTAAATAAATCTCATGCAAGAGATATGGCTCAGGGTACTACGACATTGGGCATACACAAAGACGATATCCAATTTACCATAAACAATATATCCGCAAGGTTTTTTGGCTCTCAGGGCCAGCAGCGTACAGCTGCACTTTCTACAAAACTTGCAGAAATAGAAATTATAAAACAAAGTACAAGTGAAACACCTATTTTACTACTTGATGATGTACTTTCGGAGCTTGATGGGAGCCGTCAACAGTTTTTACTTGCACAAATAAAGGATTTGCAAACCTTGGTTACATGTACAGGGCTTGAAGATGTTCTTTTAACAATGAAAAATTACAAGATAATAAAAATGATAGACGGGAAAGTCTATTAAGCGCAAAATTTAAAGGAGCCACAAAAAATGTCCCATCCTGAATATTCAGCAGAAAATATCCAAGTACTAGAAGGGCTAGAAGCTGTTCGTTTACGGCCGGGTATGTACGTTGGCTCTACATGTGCCAAAGGTTTACACCACCTTGTATACGAAATAGTAGATAACTCTGTAGACGAGGCATTAATGGATGCTTGCGATACGATAATTGTAACTATACACAAGGATAACAGTATCTCTGTACGGGATAATGGTAGAGGTATTCCTGTTGGCATACAGGTGCAAACGGGTTTACCTGCTGTAGAAGTTATTTTTACTACACTCCATGCCGGCGGTAAGTTTGGCTCTGGTGGGTATAAAACTAGCGGTGGTTTGCATGGCGTTGGTGCTTCTGCTGTAAATGCTCTTTCGGAATGGTTACATGTACAGGTTTTTGATGGAGAAAAAATACATGAAATCAAATTTTCTAGAGGGGATAAAACCAGTGATATTTCTGTAATTGGCAATACTACTGAAAAAGGAACGCTAATTCACTTTAAACCTGATCACGAAATGTTTGAGGTATTAGAGTATAATTTTGAAACTTTAAAACAACGTTTACAAGAAACGGCGTTTTTAACAAAAGGCCTTAAAATAGAACTTGTTGACGAACGCCCAGATCCGATTCTTACCCGCTCTTATAAATATGACGGTGGTATAAAGGAATTTGTGGCGCACATAAATAAAAACAAAACTGTATTAACAGAAGAAATATTTTATTGCGAAGTAATGCACGAAAATGTATTGGTAGAACTGTCTTTACAATATACCGACAGCTATCAAGAAAATACCTACGCATTTGTTAACAATATCAACACAACAGACGGGGGTACTCATGTTACCGGTTTCCGTTCTGGCATAACAAAAACAATAAACGACTATGGCCGCAAATTTAAATTACTAAAAGATAACGATAAAAACCTTTCTGGCGAAGATGTTAGGGAAGGTGTTACCGCAGTAATATCTATAAAAGTAGAAGACCCCCAGTTCGAAAGCCAAACAAAAGTAAAGCTTAATAACGACGAGGCCCGTACTGCCGTAGAGCATGTTATAAACGAGCATCTTGCTTATTTCCTAGAAGAAAACCCGGGCGTTGGTAGAATAATTATTGAAAACAGCCTAATGGCGGCAAGGGCACGAGAAGCAGCTAAAAAAGCACGTGAGCTTGTAAAGCGTAAGTCTGTACTTGAAGTTGGCCGCTTACCTGGTAAACTTGCAGACTGTTCCGAAAAAAATCCAGAACTTTGTGAAGTATTTCTTGTAGAGGGTGACTCCGCAGGTGGTAGTGCTAAGAATGCACGTTCGCCGCATAACCAAGCTATTTTGCCGTTGCGTGGTAAAATAATGAATGTAGAAAAAGCCCGTTTAGATAAAATATTAGACAACAAAGAAATATTGGCAATGATATCGGCATTTGGTACCGGTATACATGAGGATTTTGATATTGCAAAGTTACGTTACCATAAAATTGTTATTATGACAGACGCCGATGTAGACGGCTCTCATATACGTACACTTATGCTAACGTTTATGTACCGCTTTATGCCGGAGCTTATAAGTGGTGGGTATGTATATATTGCACAACCACCGTTGTACAAAGTAGAAAAAGGAAAAAATGAGTACTATGCCTATAGTGACGGTGAGCTGCAAAATATCTTGTCTGAAATAGGCCGGGATGGTATAAAGCCAATTCAGCGGTACAAAGGCCTTGGTGAAATGGATGCAGACCAGTTATGGGATACAACAATGGACCCGGAAAGGCGTATACTACTGCGTGTATCTTTAGACGATGCAATTTCTGCGGATTTGGTGTTTACGCAGCTAATGGGAGATAAAGTTGAGCCACGTAGGGAGTTTATACAAGAATATGCTACACAAGTAAGGAATTTGGATGTATAAATAACGGTGATATTTTATATTTGTATAATGTAACATGAATGTAATGTGACAAATATATTGCACCTAAAAAAAGAGACTGAAAAGTCTCTTTTTTTATACAAATTTTATGGCTTTAGCCAGTACTGTATTATTATAGCTGCTAGTCTTCCACAAATATTTACAAAATAAGTTCATTGCATATGTTTGCATTCGCAAGTTAGTTCCTGTATAGTGCCTAATTAATATTATTAGGCAATAGCGAAATTGCAGAGCAATTTCCTAGCATGTAAGAAAGCGGCTCTGCCGCTTTTTTCAAAATCTGTTTTTGCGCAAAGGGAATTTTAATAAGGGTGATAAAATGTTCATTGGAGTTGACATAGGTGGCACAAGCCTGCGCATTGGGTTAGTAGACGAGTTAGGTAATGCTTCTTTTATAGAAATAGTAAATCAAGAATCTATTTTTACAGGTAATTCTGTTGAAGCACTATGTACATTTATTGGAGATTATATTAGCCGTAATAGGGAAGATATAAATGGAATTTCTATAACTCTGCCGGGTACACTTAATAAAGAAAAATCTGTAGTTATGAGCTTACCTAATGTACATGGTTTAGATGGGCAGCCCCTGCGTGATATCTTGCAAACACGTTTTAATGTGCCTGTTTACTTAATAAAAGACGTAAATGCCCTGTACACATATGACGTAAAACGCATGCAACTTATAGAAGAAGGTGTAATTATAGCATGCTATGTTGGTACGGGGTTTGGTAATGCAATATCAATAGAAGGTAAATTACTATATGGCAGTAATGGTGCATGTGGTGAACTTGGGCATATTCCTATATGGGGTTATGATAACGTACAATGCGGCTGCGGCAATACATGCTGTGCAGAGGTTCTTACTGCAGGAGTAAGGCTTCGTCAAATTCAGAATGAGTACTTTCCGCAAACAGATATTGGCGAGCTTTTTACTAAGCATAGCAATCACCCTGTTTTGCTCGAATTTGTGAGTATGATGGCAGCGGTTATAGCAACTGAGATAAACATACTTGACCCAAACATTGTAATACTTGGCGGTGGGGTAATTTCTATGGAAGACTTCCCCAAAAAATTCTTGGAAGAGCGTATCCGCTACCACGCCAGGAAACCATTCCCAGAGAGTAATTTAAACTTTGTATATTCCGAAAGTT
>Ga0123355_10002412_pt1 | contig 26411 bp, 21 predicted proteins | sample TergutEmb28metaG_3_FD_89872 | JGI IMG/M metagenome (GOLD analysis project Ga0123355, IMG submission 89872) | Embiratermes neotenicus P1 segment gut microbial communities from Petit-Saut dam, French Guiana - Emb289 P1 | ecosystem: Host-associated > Arthropoda: Insects > Digestive system > Gut ...
AATGCTTGTACTCAACGCTGTTAGAGCTAAACTTATCGCAAGAATGTTCGCCGTAATTAAAAATAATCAACCATATCAAAAAAATTATTCATTTTCGCTTGCATAATTCATAAGAATAGCGGGGGACATCAGCACCGCAATACCTGCGGTGGTGTATAATTGAGAATTTCGCCAACGGCAAATCTTGCTGGCGCGGACGTCCACGTCCGTGCCTTGTATAATGTCTTGGCTGTGTAGGTACCAACATAGACGTCGGCACCAGCGGACAACGGAAAAACAAGCCCGCAGGCGAACGAAAATCGTGCCCAATGATTTTTTATGAAATTTTTGAAAAAACGCCGTAGAAACGCGATTAATCGCACCTACGCCCCAAATTACACGGGTGTGGGGGGGGTGGCAAACGCTACACTGTCAGCACTTTGAGTACTGTTTAAGCGTAGTGATATGTCCGTGTAAGGTAGCATTTTTGAATAAAAGATTGGCAAAGATACGAATTTTTTTTGAATTTTTGGAAAAAAAAATATCAGCCCCTCGCAAAAGGGACAACATCTAACCCGCAAAAATCTTTGTTCAAATATTTGAAATATCCGCCAATAGCAATCATTGCCGCATTGTCGGTGGTGTATTCACGCGGTGGAATAAACGTAGTCCATCCCATTTTTTTTCCTGTTTCCGATATAGCATTCCGCATGGCAGAGTTTGCAGAAACACCACCTGCAATTGTTATGGTTTTTATGCTTAAGTCTTTTGCTGCCAAGCACAATTTTTGCATCAAAATTTTCACAATCGTGTCTTGAATAGAGGCACTCAAATCATTTCTGTTTTTTTCGATAAAATCGGGATCCTTTCTCAAATTATCTCGTATCAAATACAAAATCGACGTTTTCAATCCGCTGAAGCTGTAGTCGTAGCCTGAAATTCGAGGCTCTGCAAATGTGAACGCATTCGGATTACCCTCTTTCGCCAAACGATCAATGACAGGTCCGCCAGGATAGCCCAAATCCATGATTTTTGCAGACTTGTCGAACGCCTCCCCTGCCGCATCGTCAATCGTTCTTCCGATAACTTCCATATCAAACGGACTTTTTACCAAAACAATTTGTGTATGCCCGCCCGAAGCCAACAGGCATAAATGTGGAAAATCAGGCACCGGAGATTCATCGTTTTCTTTGATAAAGTGTGATAAAATGTGGGCATCCAAATGGTTTACCTCAATTAGCGGAATACTCAATGCCATACTCATTGATTTTGCAAACGATGTGCCAACTAACAATGATCCCAATAATCCCGGACCACGCGTAAACGCAATAGCATCCAAGTCTCGAACCGTCAATCCGGCTTGTTTCAACGCCGAATCTACGACAGGTACAATACTCTGCTGATGTGCTCTCGAAGCCAATTCCGGCACAACACCACCGTAAGTTTCATGAATTTTCTGATTAGCAATCAAATTCGCACGAACATATTCGTTCTCTAAAATCGCAGCAGACGTATCATCGCAAGATGTCTCAATTCCAAGGATGTATGCCATAATTCAAATGTTTTCTATCTGATCACGGAGCTTTCCAAATCACAGCATCTTCGCTCATCCAGTCACCATGAACTTTCATCACTTGCTCAATTACATCGCGGACACAACCATAGCCACCTTTTTGATGAGAAATATAGTGCGCAACCTCTTTAATTTCAGGCACTGCATCAGCCGGACATGTGGCTATTCCAACGTTTTGCATCACCGTATAATCGGGAATATCATCACCCATATACAACACGGTTTGAGGATCAATCTGGTGGTCGGAGCAATACTTTTCAAACACGTCCATTTTATTTCCAACACCTTGAAAAATATCAGAATTTTTGATGCCAAGATTGTTCAAACGAATACGCATAGGATCGCCTTTTCCACCGGAAATAATGGCAATGCGATACCCCTTCCTAATGGCATAATGCATAGCATAGCCGTCTTTTACCGAAGAACTACGAACTTGATCACGTTCTCCGTCAATAACCCAAATTCTTCCATCCGAAATCACGCCATCGTAGTCGAAAATGAAAGTCTTAATGTTTTTTAGATTTTCTTTGTAATTCATAGTGCTCAGTTTTTTGTTCGCGGTGGCTTCGACAAGCTCAGCCACCGTGTCGGTCATTGAGCCTGTCGAAATGACCTTTTATCATTTTTCCCTAAAATACAATTTCATCGGAACACCATTAAAATCAAACATTTCACGCATTCTGTTTTCTACAAAACGCCTGTACGGGTCTTTGATATACTGCGGTAGATTGCAGAAAAATACAAACGCCGGATAAGCCGTTGGAAGTTGTGTAATGTATTTGATTTTAATCCTTTTGTCTTTGTAAATCGGAGGAGGATTTGTGTCTTTAACAAGGGTCAGTAGTTCATCGTTAAGTTTTGATGTAGTAATCCGCCTTGAGCGATTCTCATAAACTGTTTTCGCCAATTCCATCACTTTGAAAATGCGTTGCTTGTTCAAAACCGAAGTAAACACTATCGGCACATTTGTGAATGGTGCTATTTTGTTGCGAATACGCTCTTCAAATGCTTTCGTGGTATGTGTATCTTTTTCGACCAAATCCCATTTATTCACAACCACGACAACGCCTTTGTTGTTGCGTTGCGCCAAACTGAAGATATTGAGGTCTTGCGACTCCAAACCCGCTGTGGCGTCTATCATCACAATGCATACATCGCTTCTTTCAATCGCACGAATGCTCCGCATGACAGAATAAAACTCGATGTTTTCGTTTACCTTTGTTTTTTTTCGCAAACCTGCCGTATCAACCAGTAAAAAATCAAACCCAAATTGGTTGTATCGTGTATAAATCGCATCACGCGTGGTGCCTGCAATAGGCGTTACAATGTGTCTATCCTCTCCGATAAAGGCGTTGATTATGGACGATTTTCCGACATTCGGACGACCTACTATGCAAATTCTCGGCACATCCGGAAGTTCGTCCGGATCGTTCGACATACCGTCAACAACAGCATCCAGCAGTTCGCCCGTTCCGCTTCCATTAGTCGATGAAATCTCGTACAACTCGCCCAAGCCAAGTGTATAAAATTCCGCAACATGGTTTCGGCGTTCAATATTGTCAACTTTATTGACGACCAAAAGCACTTTTTTATTGCATTTTCGTAAAAGATCCGCCACATCTTCGTCCATCGGAGTAACGCCGTCTTTCACGTCCGTCAGAAACAAAATCACATCGGCTTCCTCAACGGCAAGTTCCACCTGACGGCGGATTTCTTCGTTAAATTCATCTTCGTTGTCCATTACATATCCACCGGTATCGATAACCGAAAATTCAATGCCGTTCCAATCGCCAAAACCGTAATTGCGATCACGTGTAACGCCACTGGTTTCGTCAACGATGGCATCTTTCGTTTGTGTTAAACGATTAAAAAGTGTGGATTTCCCCGTGTTTGGGCGTCCTACTATAGCGATGATGTTTCTCATAATGTTTGCAAAGATACGAAAAAAAAACGAAATAAATAGGAATAAAATCTTCTATCTCAAATCATCCACACTTTGAATACCCACAAGACGTGCAAAGCAAACAACCGTCGCTGTATATCAAGTTAGGCTCGTCACATTGAGGTTCGGGACATTTCATTTTCTCGGCAATAGTTCCGGTGGGAATATATTTCCGCAATGCACGCACAACACCGTTTTTCCAAGTGTTCATGCTGTCTTCCTTACCGAGTTTTAAATTCGCAATCAAATCAACGGCTTCAGTAATAGGCATGCCAAGACGCAAAATTCCCGAAATTAAAATAGCACAGTTCCAATAATGTTCATCAAATGTCCGTGACAAACCTTCGATATGTCCACCATAACCATGCTTGTCAACGTACTTAAAATCGTAACGTGTCGGATCAATACCTTTTTCGTCTCTCACTCGAATAATAGAGCCTTTGGTTACGTACGAAGGCAGGCAAATATCATCAGCCAATCCTGTGAAAATTTCGTAAGGCTTGCCATTGTGAAGTCCTACAACTGCAATCCATTTATCGTAATCGTTTTGAAAACGAACAATATCGGCTTCCAAAGTTTTCGGACGAGGAATTCGTTTGTTTTCCGAAACTGTATCTTTCTTTTTGTCGGAGTTGGAAACCAAAACACCACCTCGAGAACCGTCGCGATAAATCGTCATGCCTTTACAACCGCTTTCCCACGCTGTTCGATAGATTTGATTGACCACATCTTCTTTCGTGTCTGCCGGAATATTCACGGTTACACTAATCGAATGGTCAACCCACTTTTGAACAGCACCTTGCATCTTCACTTTGCTAACCCAATCAATATCGTTCGATGTTGCCTTGTGGTAAGGCGACTTGTCGATAATCGCTTTCAAATCCTCATCATTCATCTCTTTTACCGCCTCTACATCATAGTCATTTTGACTCAGCCATTCAACAAATTTCGGATGAAAAACATTGTGCTCTTCCCATGAGTCGCCAACTTCATCAACGTAAGAAATTTTTACATTTTTATCGTTTGGATTTACTTTTCTGCGACGTTTGTAAGATACCATAAATACCGGCTCGATGCCGGATGTGGTTTGCGTGCAAATACTCACAGAACCTGTTGGCGCAATCGTCAACAATGCGATATTTCTACGACCATACTGCACCATATCTTCGTACACCGTAGGTGCAACTTCGCGAATACGATTTACAAACGGATTGTTTGCTTCACGACCTGCCTTGTAAATCGGGAAAGCCCCGCGCTCTTTGGCCATTGTAACCGACGACGCATAAGCATTTACAGCTAAATTTTTGTGAACTTCAACCGAAAAATTTGTTGCTGCATCGCTTCCATATCGCAAACCTAAAGCCGCAAGCATATCGCCCTCTGCCGTGATTCCCAAGCCGGTTCGACGACCCTCCATACTTTTCATTTTGATGTTAAGCCACAAATTCTTCTCTATACATTTGACTTCGGCTTCTTCAGGATCAGCTTCAATTTTTGCTAAAATTTTATCTACATTCTCCAATTCCAAATCAATAAGGTCGTCCATTAAGCGTTGTGCTTTTTGCACGTGGTCGCAAAACAATTCCATATTAAATTTGGCTTTCTCCGTAAACGGATGCTCAACATAAGAATACAAGTTTATGGCAATCAGACGACAGCTGTCGTAGGTACACAACGGAATTTCTCCGCAAGGGTTTGTGGAAACCGTCCGAAAACCCAAGTCTGCGTAGCAGTCCGGAACAGATTCTTTGGTGATCGTATCCCAAAACAAAACGCCGGGCTCTGCAGATTTCCAAGCGTTGTGAATGATTTTATCCCAAAGTTTTTTCGGGTCAATTTCTCGTACAAAAGTTGGATTTTTCGAATTTACAGGATATTGCTGTGTAAACATTTTGCCTTCATTCAAACACTGCATAAACTCATCCGTAATTTTCACGGAAACGTTGGCTCCTGTGATTTTTCCCTCAACCATTTTTGCATCAATAAATCCTTCCGCTTCGGGGTGTTTAACGGAAATACTCAACATCAACGCACCACGCCGTCCGTCTTGTGCAACTTCGCGTGTAGAGTTGGAGTAGCGCTCCATAAAAGGTACCAGACCCGTTGAAGTCAAGGCACTATTTTTTACAGCCGAACCTCTTGGGCGAATGTGCGACAAATCATGTCCGACACCGCCACGACGCTTCATCAACTGAACTTGTTCTTGGTCGATTTTCATAATTCCGCCATACGAATCCGAGTCTCCGCCATTACCGATTACAAAGCAGTTCGACAATGAAGCAACCTGAAAATCGTTGCCGATTCCTGCCATAGGGCTACCTTGCGGAACAACAAATTTGAAGTCTTTCAACAATTGATAAATCGTTTCCTCGTCCATTGGATTGGCGTATTTTTTCTCAATTCGTGCGAATTCGCGAGCAATGCGGCGATGCATATCATCAGGTGTCAACTCGTAGATGTTGTTTTCGCTGTCTTTCAATGCATATTTATTCATCCACACGTTTGCCGCCAAACTGTCGCCACCAAAATAAACAGTAGCATTTTCCAAAATTGTCGCGTGATCAATTGCTTCCGGTTTGCTATTGTTTTTTTTCATGCCTGATAATTCTTGTGCTTTTTCGGTTTCTAACTGATCTTTTGAACTTGGTTTAACACGTCCGGAAGATACTTTCTCGTAAGGCGTTTCGACATTTTGTTTTTGTTCTGCAAGAGCTGTCTCAGGTGTGGCAGGGTAAGGAATACTCATCGTTCTTCAAATTTTAAAAATTTGGTTAAATTTCATTGCTTCGGTCTGCGAAGATACAACAAACTTTTCAAAAAACAAAATGTCACTATCAACAAAAAAATGTTAGTATTTTTGTTACGTTACATGGGTGGGCAATTGAGCCCGTCAACAAAATTTATCAACAAAAAAAGTGCAAATTGTTAATAATTTTTTTTGTATCTTTGCAATTCAATAACGACTAGTTTTATGTCAAGCAATTACGAAAAATATTTGAGTTTTCGAAAGCAATTTCCGGTTTTCACTTACGAGTCATTTCATGTAGCTCGTTCTGATAAAAAAATATCTATTGAGTTTCTATTTATGGTTGATGAAAAAATAAAGTTTCAACCGACAATCTCAATCCCGGCTCGTTCGTTCTATAAAATTGATGAGCTTTCCGACAAACAAATCAATCTTTTAGCCTTTCATATCGGCATGATTGAGTTGGTGAGTTATTGGAAAGCGACTTGTTCGCCAAGGGTTGTTATAAAACCTTTTGCTTTGTCAAGTGCACAAATTGAGTGGTGGAAAAAATTGTATTTTCAAGGACTTGGTGAGTTTTTTTATGTGAATGAAATTGCAACAAACTTGTCGGAATTTATGACAATTGAACCTGCTTCCGATGTCGTTTTAGAAAAACAAGAATTTAATTTAGACGAAAAAACGATTGTTCCGATCGGTGGTGGAAAAGATTCAGTTGTAACACTCGAGTTACTACGCAAATCAAATGTAGAGATACGTCCGATGATTATCAATCCTCGTGGTGCGACGTTGAATTGTGCTCGAGTCGCAGGCTTTGAACGTGAGCAAATCATCGAAGTAAATCGTACGATTTGTCCACGCTTACTTGAATTAAATACAAAAGGTTTTTTGAATGGACACACGCCGTTTTCTGCAATGTTAGCGTTTGTATCGTTACTTACATCGGCAATTACGGGAATGAAGCATATTGCGTTGTCGAATGAATCCAGTGCAAATGAAGCAACGGTTTTAGGTAGTAATGTCAATCATCAATATTCGAAGTCCCTTGAGTTTGAGAATGACTTCAGAGATTATGTCAGGGATTTTATTTCGGAAGATTTTAATTATTTCAGTTTTTTACGTCCGTTCAACGAACTGAAAATTGCTGAATACTTTTCAGGGTTTCCGCAATATCACAGTGTTTTCAGAAGTTGCAATGTAGGCTCGAAAGAAGATATTTGGTGTTGTAATTGTGCGAAGTGTTTGTTTGCCTACATTATTCTTTCGCCGTTTATTGAACCTGAGAAAATGATTGAAATTTTTGGTATTGATTTGTTAGACGTAGGGGCACGGTCTGCGTGCCCATTAAACGAGGGCGGGCGAACCCCGCCCCTACAATATGAATTCAATCAATTAATAGGCATCGAAAAAACAAAACCTTTCGAATGCGTGGGTACGATAGATGAGGTAAACACCGCATTAAATCTATACATTCAGCGTTTTCCGGATCGCAGCCCTACACTTATTGAATACTACAAGCAGTGAAAGCAATACTTTACATATTGACCTTGATTTTTTGTGTGAACACTTTTGGTTATTCACACACTGTAAAAGATAGCACAAACAAGGTGTTCACGCTGATACCTTATACTTTTAGCCCATCAGTAATTAATGATGTTTTGGTTTCTGATAGCATAGTTGTACGACCACAATTTCCGGGAGGTATGTTCGCACTCTCGGACTATTTGAGAAGAAAAACTGCTGGTCCCAACTTTTCTATTCAACGACCCCCGGGAACGGTCTTCGTTTCGTTCATTGTTGAACGCGATGGAAGTATTTCCAATGCTGAAGCAATTAGGGGTACCGATTTTTACTTCGAGTGGGTAGTTGAGATTGCAGAAAATATGCCAAATTGGGAACCTGCACTATTACAAGGAAAGCCTGTCCGTTTTAGATCTTTAATGCCGGTTAGAATTGAGGCAAGGTAAGAAAAACTTACCTCAAGCGATCAAGCGAACGTGCTAATGCCTCGTCTTTGCGAATAGAGCGTACCGTAAGCCACATTACCAACAACGTGATAATCGGAATGTAAGTAGCAAACATGTAGTCCATTTGATTTTCCGAAAGACCAAAAAAATTCGAAATTCTTGTAGCTGTCAGAAACATCATGCCCACCAAAAAAACATTGGCGAGAAAGGCAAACGCACAAAGTTTAAGCTGTAACGGACGATTTTTATACATAAAAATCGTTATTCCTGTGAAAGTAATAAAAAGTGTAGCCAAACCCTGCATAATAAAAAACATGAGCCCGGGGAAATCGCATCCCCCTTGAATACCCCGAATGCTGACATTGCAAGTAATCTCCGTACCCAAGTTGAAGCTCGCAAACGGAGAAACAAGGAGCATTACGAAAGCCAAAAGAGATAAAACTAAAAAAATGGTTTGTTTACGCTGTATCATGACATTATTTTTTTGCAAAAATACGAAAAAAATCGTACCTTTGCAAAAAAAAGTTGTAATTCATGTATATTTTCAGACCTATGAACATCATCAGCCTTCTCGTAACTTTCCTTTTCACAGCCTGTTTCGGCAATCCGAGCAGTGCTTCTCAAGATTTAATCGCCAGTGCAACCGTTGAACGAGCACGAACTATTTCCGAAGCAGAATTCAAAACCTTGGTAATGGATTTTGAAAACAATCCGGAAGAGTGGATTTTCAAGGGAGAAATACCTGCAATTATTAACTTTTATGCAAGTTGGTGCCCACCATGCCGCCGTTTGGCTCCAATTTTTGATCAATTGGCGAGAGAATATGCAGGCAGGGTGAATTTCTACAAGGTTAATGTAGATAATTCACGTGCTTTGGCAACGTTTTTTGGAGCACGAAGTGTGCCCACATTGATGTTTGCACGTATGAACGGTTTACCTGCGGTACAACCCGGTTTCATGACCAGGGAACAACTCATTTATGCCATCGAAAATTTCCTGTTGGTAGATGAATAGCACTGTTGCGTACCCTTCGACTCCGCTCAGGGTACGCAACAACACACAATGGCTGGGCGAAGTCGAAGCCTAAAATACTGCCCCTGTAATCAAAATCATACAGAGTAGCGAAAGGATTGCAAAGAATTCCGGAAATGCCGCAAACATCAAGGTTTTCCCAAGAAGTGGCTGACCTGACGCAATAGATGCGATACCGCTTGCACAGATTTCGGCTTGCTTGATAGCCGCAAACATCGAAACTAATCCCAAGATTAGTCCGGAACCAAATATCGCTCCGGCTTGTACATAGTTAATGTCGTAATAATGTGGGTATAAATGTCCGAGTGTGAGAAAAAATGCGATAAATCCGTAAATACCGTTTGAACTTGGTATTCCTGACAGGATAAGGTAACTTCCAAATCCCTCTGATCTTTTTTTCATTGCTCCAATCGCTGCGTTTCCGCAGATTGCGAATCCGAATGCACTACCAACTCCGGGTAATGCCATCATAAGTGCTGCTCCAATATAAGCTAAAATAATTGGCTCCATAATTTTTTTTTGTGTGTTTTTTTGTTTGTAACTCTACTGCAAAGTTACAAAATTTATCTCTAATTACCAAATTTCGTTTTTTATTCGACACTTTCAACTTTGTGAAACGGTTTATATTTTCTTCCACCACCTTCATAACCGGCATTTTTGTAAAATTCCACGAAAGTGAGACGCAACGGATGCACAAAAGCGCCTAACATCGCTATACCGAAATTCAACGTGTGTCCGAATAGCAATATCACCAACGTTATGAGTGCTCCGAGAAGCGGAACATCCGGTGCCGCTTCAAACGCCAATTGATTAAAGACCATTCCCAAAGTGCTGCCGACCAAACCTAAGGCAAACAAACGCACGTAGGACAGAACATCAACAATCAATCCCGTAGCCGTTTGGTAAGTGTTCCAAAGTCCAACCCCGAAATTCATAAACGGATTTTCTCCTGGCGAATTGTAGAATAATATCGCTAAAGCGGACAATCCCGCCACAATAAAATAAGGCATTTGCAGCGTTTCCGGAACTGCCACATCAAGCATCGGTAGACCAAAGAAAGCGGCAGATGAAAGTATGAGTACAAACCAACCTATTTTGTGAATTGCAAACTTAAATCCTTTGAATCGAATGATGTTGACGATGCCCAAAATCATTGCAAATACAAGATGTACACCTCCAACTGCAAATGCTAACGTCATCATATTCTCTTGGTCAAAGAAAAAGTTTTGGAAGCGCTCCAAAGCCGGAACGTTTACCAATTGTACTCCAAAAAAACTACCGGCCAGCATTCCAAACAAAATCGTTGCAGCACCCACCCATTGTATCAAACTCAAAAGTGGTCGAAATTCCACTTTAAGTTTTCGTTTTGCAATAGCACCTCCGAGCAGCAACACTAATCCGTAACCCGCGTCTCCGGCGCAAAATCCGACAAACAACATAAAAAATGGAGCCATAAACGGCGTTAAGTCCATTTCATTATATTTCGGAAGCGCAAATAATTCTGTAATCGGCTCATATAATTTCGCAAAACGATTGTTTTTCAACAAAACAGGGGGTGTTTCGCCTTCTTCTACATCTAATGCGGTATAATAAACCGGCTGTGTTTCCAAGAAAGTCAGAAACTCTGCTTCTTTGTCTTCGGGTATAAAACCTTTCGTTATACGTACAGTGTCGTCCAGCGAAGATTCTGTGCCGGTCGCAATTTGATCAAATGAAAGTGCATTTTGTAAACGTGTACGTTCTTGGTAAAGTGTCGGCAGGTACGGAATCATTTTCTTAAAAAGCAGTTCTAGTTCGGCATGGCGAAGTTTTAGAACATCTATTTCTTCCTTCTGACGGTTGAGCGAAATGCTTGGCATTTTGATTTCATTGGCAGCAATCGTGATTTTTTCTTGATGTACAGGCGTTGTGATAACAAAATAGCAAACACCTTTTTCTTCATTGATAACTTCCAAGTTGTATTTTTCGCTCCATGTCGGATCAAAATTACGCTTATCGCACGTAAAAAACAGGAATTGCCAACCGTTTTTACGAAGTTTTTCCACAATACTCGGATCGTATTCGCCCCAAGGCAGAAGTTCATGATAACGCTTGTCGCGTTGCTTCATTTCTTCATCAAGCTTCTCAAATTCGGTAGCTTCTTCTCGGTATTGCTCAAGGATACAACACGCTTTCTTCTGGTCGTTAATGGTGTGAGTTATGTGATGTTTTTCCGCTTGGTATGCTTCTATACGTTTAATGGCTTCGTTGCAAAGGTTCAGCTGGTTCAAAATTTCTCGTTCCTCGCCTTCGTTGTTCGAAGCAGCTTGTGTAATATCTATCAAACCTAAACTTTGCAGATTATCTAAAAAATTCGGAAAATCTTTGGAATATGAAACGATTCCATACTTTTTCATTTTTGCTATCATGCGCTCCCCTCTTCCTCCATCATTTGCTGACGGTTTTTTACAATTTTTTGAGCTGCCTTCGAGAGATTTTCCTCGTCTTCCATAAATCGTTTAATTTTACGTATAGCTTCGTTATAGCCTGGTATTTGTACCTTTTCGTAAAGATTAACTTTTTGTGTCGTTTTTTTTCTGGCGTGTTCGAGCAAGCGCATTTTTTCGTAATACACTTCGCTTTTGATTCCGATTGTTGCCAAATCTTTCAATATGCGGATACCGTCCGAATACCAAAACGGTCGAGCGAACATGCTGAACGGTTTTTCTTTGAAAACCACATCATCTAAAACAGGGATTTGCACACCTGCGATCTTTTCAATGTGAAGTTGTACGTCTTCGACCAAAATCAACGTTGCATCGAATTCATTCCAGAGTGCTGAGATATTGGAATGTGCTGCAATTTGCCGCTCCATTTCTGCAAGCAGCCATTCAGCTTCCTTTTTCGCCTTTTTCACTTCAGCTCTTAATGCAGACTCTTTACTCTTGATCGTCGGCAGAGCCTTTGTGCGCATTCTCAACTGTATGTTGAGGTTGTTGAGCGAAGTTTTGTTGTATTGGTACTTGATAACTGCTGCCATTTATGCTTGTTTTTTGCGGCTATATGCTATGCAAAAGTACGAAAAAAAAACGAAAAAAGCAAGTTTTTATTTTTTCTCGAGATTTTCAGAATTGTTAGTTTCGTTTTTCGGTAGTTTCTATTTGCACCCCGGAAGCTTCTACATTTACAGCACTTCTCGGTGCTCTTATATTCACAGCGTCTTCTGAAACAGATATGGATACCGAACGAACATTTATCGGAAAACAAGTTTCATGACACCTAACCGTGCCTGAATTCAAAATCAAAGCAAATAGCAAGCCCACCAACGAAAGAATCATCAATGTGTTCTTCAGCCAACGTTTCATAGAGATACAGGAAATTCCCAAAATAATCAAAAGAATTGGCCAGTATTTCCAAATTCCGCACCACGAAAAATCAACCCAACCAAGTGTTCTTAGCAAGAAAGCAATTCCCAAAAATATGAGGAAAATACCAAACCAAATGCCTGATGATTTTTTATGCTTTTTATGTTTTTTGGACTCTTTTTTGACTTCTATGTTTACATCCATATCAACTTCTTTTCCGGCATCGTTAAACTCGCCTCTTAGCTCACTTGCGACATCTTGAACAAATTCTTTCGCTACACCTTCAGCAAATTCTCCGGCAACATTCTTAATGGCGTCTTTTATCTTATCGCTCGTTTTTTTTTGTGAATCGTCCACAATTTCAGCATCCTGAATATCATCGTTTGCCCCTCGTTCCGGCATAATAATCCAAGCAATGATGTAAAGTATAATTCCTGCTCCACCGAAAACCGCCATAACGAGAAAAATCAATCGAATCAAGACGGGGTCTATTGAAAAGTATTCGGCAATACCGCCACAAATTCCCGCAATTACGCGGTGTTCTTTGCTTCTACGTAGTGTTTTCATGGCTTTAGGTTTATAGGTGTTGATAATTTTTGCAAAGATACGATTTTTTTTGTACCTTTGCAAAAAAATATCTAATGTACAAAAAATCGGCACCTGCACCAAAAACGAAAAAAACTGTTTCGAAAGAACGTAAATATACCGCCGGCGCGGGCTTTCAGCCGGAACGAACCGAAGCGAAGCGAAGTTCAGCAAAGCCAACCGAAGCTCGGCGAAGTCAATCCGTGCCAAATAAGAAATTCAAAAAATCTGCTCCAAAAAAGAGTTCCGAAAAAGATGGTATTCGCCTAAATAAATATATCGCCAATGCCGGAATTTGTTCTCGTCGTGAAGCCGATACGCTTATCGAAAGCGGTGTTGTTCGCATAAACGGTGTGATTTGTACACAACTTGGCACACGTGTGATGCCGAACGATAAAGTCGAATTCGGCGGCGAAACCTTAGTCTCCGAGAAAAAAGTTTATCTGTTGATGAACAAACCTAAAGGTTATATCACGACGACCGATGATCCTCAAGAACGAAAAACCGTGATGCACTTGATTGATGGAGCTTGCAAAGAGCGAGTTTATCCCGTTGGTCGTTTAGACCGCCAAACCACAGGTGTTTTGCTATTCACAAACGATGGAGATATGGCAAAGAGACTGACTCACCCCTCGCATGGTGCACGAAAAATTTATCACGTCACTTTGGATAAAAACATTACAAAAGCCGATTTGCGAGACATCGCGCAAGGTGTGGAACTGGAAGACGGCTTTGTACCTGTGGATGAAATCAATTTGATTGCAGGGACAAAAGACGAAATTGGCATTCAGTTGCACTCCGGGATGAATCGTGTTGTTCGACGAATTTTTGAAAAATTTGATTACAAGGTTGTGAAGTTAGACCGTGTTTTATTTGCCGAATTAACGAAAAAAGACCTTTCTCGCGGACATTGGCGAATGCTCAGCGACAAGGAGGTTGCGTTTTTGAAAATGAAATAAAAAATGGTTAATAGTTAGTGGTTAATGAAGCGAGCAAGAAAGTACGTACTATGGACATTCGGCGGTTTGTTCGCCTTGTTTATCACAGTTTCCGCTGTGGTGTATTTTGCAGTTTTACGAGATTCGGATAGAATAAAAAACATCATTCTTGGCGAATTGAACAGGTCTCTGACGGGCGAAGTTACCATTAAACGCATGAGTTTCACCTTTTGGTCGAGCTTTCCGCATGTCGCTTTGGACTTCAGAAATGTTAGAGCAATGAGTCCAAATCCCAATGATTTAGAGCCCTTGCTTGACACAAGAAGTCTGTCGCTGAATTTCAATTTACGTGACATGATAGCCGGAAGATACGAAGTTAGGAGGATTGATTTGAACGATGCAACCGTCCGAATTAAGCTATATGCTGACGGTACAGCAAATTTCAATTTGTGGCAACCCATAGAGGACGCCAACTTTTCATTTTCTTTGCAAAGAATAAACATCAGAAATACGCACCTAACTATTTTGGCTGAACGTACCGAACAGCATTATGAATTTTACATTTATCGTGCCAATGCGAGAGGGGATTTTTCGCAAAATATTCAGAACATAGCATTTTCCGGTGATTTTCATTTGAACTTTTTGCAATCTCGAGAGACCGTTATTCTTGCCGAGAAGGACATGAGTTTGCGCACACAAATTGTAGTTGATGCCACAGAACAAGCCGTTCATTTTTTAGACGGATTTATTCGTTTAGAAGATTTGAATTTTGATCTCTCCGGATTTGTGAATTACAGCGATGACGCACCAAACATGAATTTAGAACTTGTCGGAAGACATCTGAATTTACAACGATTTGCAAGGCAACTTCCGGCAGAATTTGCACATAAAATTGAAAGTTATCGAACGCGAGGCGACTTCGATTTTCGATTGGTTTTCTCAGGCGATTACACCCAAGGAAATTTGCCACAAATTGCCGCCGAATTTGAATTTAGAGACGGACAAATTTTTGAAAGAAACACCCGAACCCAACTAAATCAAGTGGGATTTTCCGGCACATTTTCCACAACAAACAGCAACCAATTAAGCAACTACAGACTTCAAATTCGAAATTTTTCGGCACGTACAGCGACCGGATATATTACTGCAAATTTTGCCATCAACAATTTTCAGTCACCAACCATTCAACTAAATACTGCATTCAACATCGGATTGGATGAGTTGAACAGATTGGTTTCCGCACCGCAAATTTTGAGTGCAAGCGGACAAAGCATCGGACAAATTCAATACAGACACACTTTCAAAAACTTTGAATCTATTAGCCTTTCCGAAATTCTGAGAGGACAATTTCAGGGAACAATTTCATGCAGAAACACTGTCATCAAACTGCAAGACTCCATTTTAAGACCGCCCGTAAAGTTAGATACAATTCACATTGATTTTAACCAAAATCGTTTGCACATTCCGTTTGCCAAAGGCGAATTTGATGGCAGCAGATTTCAAACGTCATTCACTGCTCGAGATTTTTTCAGCCATCTCGAAAGCCCTGAATTGATGCATATTTTCGGTGATTTAAGTGTAGATCGCTATCAAGTTGACAAGATTATATTTCAAAATTTACGTGGACAAAATATCCATTTTCAAAACCAAATTCTAATTGTTGATGATCTTTCCGTTGATGTTTTCGATGGCAATATAAGTGGCGTTGCCGAGGTTAATTTTATGGATCAATCGCGATTTCCTTTCCGTTTCGAAGGTTTGCTTTCGAGAATTAACGCTGAAAAAATGTTTGCAGATATGGATAATTTCGGACAAAGTCAAATCACAAGCGAAAACCTGAAAGGCTTGATTGATGCGGAAATTTCCGCAGTCGGAAGTTACATCCCGACAGTCGGTGTGGATTGGAGAACGTTTTGGATTACGATGCAGGCGAGAGTTTCGAACGGGGAACTCAACAACGTGGCGATGCTTCAAAAATTGTCACGCTTTGTCGATGAAGAAGCGTTAAACAGTGTGAGATTTGCAACGCTTGAAAACACGATTGAAATTCGAAATGAGACTATCACAATTCCGCAAATGCGAATTGTTTCAAATGCACTGAATTTGCACGTTGCAGGCACACATCATTTCGACGGACGAATTGATTACAGCGTTCAGGTTGCCCTGTCGGAATTATTGAGCAGGCGCAGGAGAGAACGTCGCGGGAATCAAGAAGAAATGGGTGCTACGGAGGACGAAAGACAACGAATTAGTTTGTATGTTTCTATTACCGGAACCGCCGATAATCCGATATTCCGCTATGATGTCAGAAATGTTTTTAGAAGTTTGGAACTCGGTGCAACTACAACGAGAGTAGTCACAACGGTTGGTACTGCTGCCAGACAAGAAGGGCAAGCCGTAGGAACTATTTTGAGAGACGAGTTTGAATTTCTGCAAAGAAGTGAGGAAACCAGACGGCAAGAAGCCCTTTGGCGTGAGCAAGAGCAAGGTCGTTTTGTTATTGAGTGGGATGATGAGCCCGAACCCGAGCCAACCATAGAACGAAGAAGAAATCGCAGACGAGTTCAGCAAGATACCGTTCGGATTGGGGTTATTTTTCATGATGATTAGGTTTGTATGCTGCTACCTTTGGGGAAGTTCTGAAATTTTAACACTTTTTAAGGAAAATCATTTGGCGAAATGGAAAAAATGTCGTAACTTTGCGGTATGCTAAAAGGATAAAATTATGCCGAAAAAACCTTATAAATTTACGGAAGATGCTGATACGCCATTGACTGTTAATGAGCCTGCTTTTGCTTATGAAGTTGCGAACACCAAAGTTTCTTCTTCTGAAAAATGGAATCCGAATGTTCCGTTCCATTGCACACAAGAGGAATTTTTGGAGCATATTCACAGTATTGAGCAAGGGAATTTCACGCCTTGGGAAGAAGCCAAAAAAGAACTGGAGGCATGGAGAAAAGAGCGCCTGGCAAGATACTAGAAGTAAGCGACCAGTTTAAGGTAAGTTTTGATCACATCCATGACTATACACTTGAAACATTCGGCATTTTTCAGGCGGAACGTTATGTGAAAAAAATCGAAAAAATGATTGATACACTTCCGATGTGGTATTCGCTTTATCCCGAATGTCGCCATATTCAGACGAAAAGCCAAATGTATCGCAATATCGTTCTCGATGCACATTTGATTGTTTATCGAATTACAAAACAGCGTATCGAAGTGTTAGATATCATTCATTCCTCATCAAGTATCAGTAAAATTCGCAGTACTCGCAAAATTCACGTATGAAAATCCTAAAGTTCGAACAATTAGACTCCACAAATAACTACGCCAAAACCTTGATAAAAGAAGGCAAGGCGAAGAACGGGCAAATAATTTATGCGACTTCGCAAACAGCAGGACGTGGGCAAAAAGAAAGTTCTTGGGAAAGCGAAACAGGAAAAAATCTTACGCTTTCGCTGATTACTGAGCCGAAAAATATTGAGGCAAAAAATCAGTTCTTGATTAGTCAGGCGGTTTCGGTGGGTATTGTGAATTATTTGAAGTCGGTGTGTGAGCAGGTTGGGTGTGCTGACCACGCCCCTACGATCCACATCAAATGGCCTAATGATATTTATATCGGCATGAAAAAAATCGCGGGAATTTTGATTGAAAATACCGTTCGTGACAATCAAATTTTGTTCTCCGTCATTGGCGTCGGACTGAATGTGAATCAAACCGAGTTTTCTGAAAATGCCAAAAACCCGACATCACTAAATCTGATAAATAAAGAGCAATACGATTTGGAGAACGAACTTGACGAACTCACAACTTGTATTGTAAATGTCTTGGATTGTCTGCATTTTGACGAGGGCGAAGATTGTCGGATTCGATATTTGGAGCACTTGCTATTTTTTAACGAAGAGCAAAAGTACATCGTTCGTGGTGAAAAAATCTTTGGGAAAATTATCGGCGTGAACAGTTTTGGTTTTTTACAAATTCAAATCAAAGACGGCGCAATTCTCGAATGCGACATCAAGGAAGTTGTGTATGTTTTTTAGTTGATTTTTTCGCTCTTATTTCTCGGATGATATAACGTTATCGTTTCTTTCAAAAACCGTCGATCCAAATGTGTGTAAATCTCCGTAGTCGTGATACTTTCGTGCCCTAACATATCCTGAACAGCACGCAAATCGGCACCGCCTTCTATCAAATGTGTGGCAAACGAATGGCGAAATGTATGCGGACTGATCGTTTTTCGAAGTCCCGATAACTCCGCCAATTGTTTAATCATCAAAAAAATCATCACACGAGTAAGTTTGTTGCCTCGACGATTCAAGAATACAGTATTTTCAGCGTTTTTAGAAATGTTTTGATAGTTGCGATAATGCTCGATATACAATGAAATTTGTTTTTGCGCAACTGTTCCAATCGGAACTAACCGCTCTTTGTTTCCTTTTCCAATCACACGAATAAAACCTTCTTCGAAAAACAAATTCGACAGCTTCAATTCTACCAATTCAGTCACACGTAATCCGCATCCATAAAGGGTTTCAATAATTGCTCGGTTGCGTTGTCCTTCGGGTTTGCTCAAGTCAATGTAGCTAATCAGCATTTCGATTTCTGTCAATGATAACGTATCCGGAAGTTTGCGTCCCAACTTCGGTGCATCAATCAAATCCATTGGTGATTGTTGAATAATTTCCTCTATCGCTAAAAATTTGTAATATGCTTTAAGTCCTGAAATAATGCGGGCTTGCGAATGTGCACTCAATCCCAGGTCTGTCAAATAAACCAAAAAATGATGAATATCTTTTGCCTCAAATTTTTCGATATTTCGAGAATTTTGATGTAGATCGGAATAGGCTTTCAACATTCCAACATCGCGTAAATAAGCCTCAACCGTGTGTTTTGACAGCGATTTTTCTAATTGTAAGAATGTTTTATAGTGTTTGAAATTCATTACGGCAAAGATACAAAAAATTTCTTGATATAAAAAAAAGTCGTATCTTTGCAGAAAGAAAAGAAATCATGCACCACCAAGACGGCACTTTCAAATCCGCATTGACCGAACGCTCGGGCATTCCTCAGCCGGATAACGTCAATCCTGCGTTTCTAACTTCACGCTCAAAGAAAAAAACGCTCACCGTTGATGATTATGTGAACGGAATTCTGGAGGGAAATCGCATGATTTTGAGCCGTGCAATTACATTAGTAGAAAGCTCCCATCCCGACCATCAAACTATGGCACAAGCTGTGATAGAACGCTGTTTGCCACATTCGGGGAGGAGCATTCGATTAGGAATTACAGGTGTTCCGGGTGCAGGAAAAAGCACATTTATTGAGGCTTTGGGTGTGATGCTGGTCAATAAAGGGCACAAACTTGCAGTATTGGCAGTTGATCCGAGTAGCGAACGTTCGAAAGGCAGTATTCTTGGCGATAAAACCCGTATGGAAGAATTATCAGGTATGGAAAACGCTTTCATTCGTCCTTCGCCGTCAGCAGGCTCTTTGGGAGGTGTAGCACGCAAAACCCGTGAAACAATTATACTTTGCGAAGCCTCCGGGTTTGATACAACGATTGTAGAAACCGTCGGAGTTGGACAATCCGAAACAACCGTTCACGGCATGGTGGATTTCTTTCTACTCATTCAACTCGCCAATACGGGCGACGAACTTCAAGGCATCAAACGCGGAATTATGGAAATGGCAGATGCTATCGCCATTAACAAAACTGACGGAGACAATATCCCTAAAGCAAAAGTAGCACGCACACAATTCAGCAATGCCCTACACCTGTTTCCACCGACAGAATCGGGCTGGATTCCTGTGGTTGAAACCTGTTCGGCTTACACCAAAGACGGTATCGAAAATATCTGGGATATCGTTCAAAACTACATTAAACACACGCAGTCCAACGGATATTTTGAATATAAGCGCAGTGAGCAGTCTCGCAAAATTTTATCCGAAACGATTGATGAGGCTTTACTCGCACATTTTTATCACAATCCTGAAATTAAAAATCGTCTAAAACACACAATTGACGAGGTTTTGAAAGGACAAATAAGCCCATACGTTGCGGCAAACAACATGTTGAACGAATATTTTTCTTCCTAATTTCAGTTATTTTCCGGTCGCATTTGCGGAAAAAACAGTACATCTTGAATTGACGGCGAGTTGGTCATAAACATTATCAAACGGTCGATACCAATGCCTAAACCTGCGGTTGGCGGCATACCATACTCCAATGCGCGTAGAAAATCCTGGTCGATAAACATGGCTTCATCATCACCCTTTTCCATAAGTTTGAGTTGTTCCTCAAAGCGCTCGCGTTGATCAATTGGATCATTTAATTCAGAATAAGCATTGGCAATTTCTTTGCTGTTTATGAACAGTTCGAAACGCTCGGTCAATGCCGGATTATCGCGATGTTTTTTAGTTAGTGGCGACATTTCAATCGGGTAATCCGTGATAAAAGTCGGCTGAACTAAATGATGTTCACACTTTTCGCTAAAAATTTCGTCAATCAACTTCCCTACCCCCATTGCCGGCGTAGTCGGGACTTTTAACGATTTACAAACTTCACGCAGTTGTTCCTCGTTCATTCCCCCAACATCAACACCGGCATAAGTTTTTATTGCATCAATCATCGTCATTCGTTTAAACGGAGCTTTGAAACTAATGGTTTTATCGCCAACCTGAAAATCCGTTGTACCGTTGATTTCAAGAGCAATCCGCTCAATCAAATTTTCGGTATTTTCCATCATCCAGTTGTAATCTTTGTACGCCACATAGACTTCCATACACGTAAATTCGGGGTTGTGTGTGCGAGACATGCCTTCGTTTCGGAAGTTGCGAGAAAACTCGTAAACTCCATCGAAACCGCCTACAATCAAGCGCTTCAGATAAAGTTCGTTGGCGATTCGCAGATACAACTGCATATCCAACGTGTTGTGATGCGTAATAAATGGACGTGCGGCAGCACCACCCGGAATGGCTTGTAAAATCGGTGTATCCACTTCGAGAAAACCTTGTTCGTTGTAGTAATTTCGAATAGCGTTGATGATCTTTGTACGCTTGACAAATGTGTCTTTGATCTGCGGATTTACAATCAAATCCACATAACGCTGACGGTAGCGTTGCTCCGGATCGGTAAACGCATCAAAAACTTCACCGTCCTTTTCTTTCACGATTGGCAAGGGTTTGAGCGATTTGCTCAACATCGTGAACGACTTCACGTGAATCGTGATTTCACCCATTTGCGTAACAAACACGAATCCTGTAATGCCTATAAAATCGCCGATATCCGTGAGTTTTTTGAAAACGGTATTGTATAACGTTTTATCTTCACTCTCACAAATATCGTCACGCTTGATGTAAAGTTGAATTTTTCCGACAGAATCTCTCAACTCCACAAATGCCGCCGCACCCATAATTCTACGGCTCATAATTCTACCGGCAATACTCACATTTTGATACAACGAATTATCTTTCGGGAAATTTTCTAAAATCTCCGAACTTGTAGTGTTTATAGGAAATTCCGCAGCGGGGTAAGGATCAATATTCAGTTTACGAAGTTCGTTCAGTGCCTCACGGCGAAATTGTTCTTGGTCGTTTAGTTCTATAGCCATTTTACTCAATTTTTTTGCAAAAATACGAAAAATTTAACACTTTTTAACACTTTTTAAGTTTTTTTTTCGGATTTTTTGTCGTAACTTTGTAGCATCAAATTTCAAAAAACAAAAAATCATGGCAAAAAAAGAAGAGAACGTTGAACAGGTCAACAAATCTGAGAAATTAAAGGCACTTCAACTCACGTTAGATAAAATCGAAAAATCCTACGGAAAAGGTGCAATCATGAAAATGGGCGATCAAGCTATAGAAAAAGTCGATGTGATTTCGACCGGCTCTATCGGTGTGGATGCTGCACTTGGTATTGGCGGTTTCCCGAAAGGGCGTATCGTAGAAATCTACGGACCGGAATCTTCGGGAAAAACCACGCTGGCAATTCATGCAATTGCTGAAGTTCAAAAAAGTGGTGGTATTGCGGCATTTATTGATGCCGAGCATGCTTTCGATCGTTTTTATGCTCAAAAATTAGGTGTAAAAATTGAAGATTTGCTGATTTCTCAGCCCGACAACGGTGAACAAGCTTTGGAAATTGCTGAAAATTTAATTCGCTCGGGAGCAATTGACCTTATCGTTATTGACTCCGTGGCAGCACTTACGCCAAAGAGTGAAATCGAAGGCGAAATGGGTGAATCCAAAATGGGACTTCATGCACGTTTGATGTCACAAGCATTGCGTAAACTCACAGGAACAATCAGTAAAACCGGTGCTTGTTGTATTTTTATCAACCAGTTGCGTGAAAAAATCGGTGTGATGTTTGGAAATCCTGAAACTACAACAGGCGGAAATGCTCTGAAATTCTACGCTTCCGTGCGAGTAGATATTCGTCGTCAAACCCAAATCAAAGATGGCGAAAATGTGATAGGAAACCGTGCTAAAGTCAAAATTGTGAAAAACAAAGTGGCACCTCCGTTCCGTACAGCAGAATTTGATTTGCTTTATGGCGAAGGTATTTCTAAAGTCGGCGAAATTTTGGATTTAGGCGTTGATTACAACATCATCAAAAAGAGCGGGTCTTGGTTCAGCTATGGCGAAACCAAACTCGGACAAGGTCGTGATGCAGTGAAGCAACTGCTCAACGACAATCCCGAGTTGATGGATGAACTCGAAGCTAAAGTTCGCGAGTCGTTGAAATAACATGTTGGGGTGTATGCAAATAACCCTAACGACAAAAGCGGGCTGCCTCAAAATTGAGACAGCCCGCTTTGTTTATTCATGCGTTGCATTACTTTACCTTACAATCAACTCTATTACCACAATTTCCACTCTTCTGTTTTGTCTTCTGTTTTCCTCGCTAGTATTTGGTACCAACGGTTCGGTGTAGCGTTTAGAAGAAATAGTGATACGGTTTGCGGCAACGCCTTCGGAAACCATGTAGTCTTTGACACTTTGGGCACGCTGAAGACCTATTCTTTCGTTTACTTCTGTGCTTCCTAAGTCGCAAGTATGACCATAGATGTGTAATCTTATGTTAGGATACTGCCTTAACAACACAACTTTTTCGTCTAAGTTTTGTCTTTGTGCAGCACTAAGCTCTGCTCCACCAATAGGAAACGGTCCTATAGGCTCTTCTATAGTTCTTATTATTTCTTGTCGATTAACCGGCTCCTCACGAGGTGGCTCAACAACAGGTGGTTGCTGTACTACTCTTTCTTCCGGCTGAACAACAGGCTGAGGCTGAGGTTGAACCAGGGCAGGTGCCACAACGACAGGAGCAGGAGCAGGCTCAGTTCTTGTTACTCGTCTGCCACCAAATGCCAAACGCAAGTTAATACCAACTGCAACAGGTCTAACATGCTGTGAATTGTTGGTAAATTGCGTTAAAATGCTGTTTTTTTGGAAACTCTGCAAACCGTTTGCAGTTTCTTGAACTGCAAATGTTTGATTTTGGTCACCTCTGTAAATGTTGTTCAATCCATAGTTGAAAAACACACCCGCATGAAGTCTTAAAGTTTCGGAAACACGAAATCTCATACCCGCTTCGAGTGCAAGCATTGCAGAGAAGCCAAGGTCTATATTTCCATCAGCTTCTTTGGAGAATCTACCCAAACCCATGGGTGTAAAATCCGGTGCATAGTTCGCAAGCGAAGGGTACCAAGCTCTATTATGCACTTCTCCTTCAGCAGAAAACCTGCCCATAACAGGAATACCGAATTTGAAACCTGCCTTCGTATAAAACCGCTCCCCAAAATTGAGTTGTGCCATCAACGGAATTTGCAGAAGCAGTGCTCTTTGGTTCTCCGTGTAATCCAATACAGTTGTACGCAATATGAAAGGATCATTGTAGGGAACATCATGCAAAATACCGCTCTCTACCATTGCGTTTGTTAAAGTTGTTCTCGTTCTGTAAAGCCCTAAACCTATACCCGTATGGATACCCCAGCGTACGCTCTGATCAGAACGTCTTGGAAATAGGTATGAGTAGCCAAATCCAACGAGGTCGCCACCAAAGCGTCCTCGTTGTTGTGCGTTATCAACTCCGTATCTGAGCCAAGAAATCCCCCCACCTACGAATACAGAAAACTCGTGAGTTGGAACTGTATAGTCTATAATTGATTCATTTGTCGCAGTTCGAGCCTCGTTTGCTTGAGCAAAAACGAGAGTGCTACATGCGATTGCTATAAGAATTATGGTTATCTTTTTCATTGTAATAGTTCTTTTGGTGGGTTTATTAATTGTTAACTATAATCGTCATCGTACCGTTCTCCTCCGTACGTAGGAAGTAGATACCAACCGGCAAATCAATGTCGATAGTGGCTTGGTCGCTATTAGCTACTGTAGAAATTACAAGCACACCCATTTGATTGAATATCTCTATTCTGGTGCCCATTGTAACTCCATCAACAGTAAATGTTTGACCGGAGATTACCGGGTTTGGATATCCCATTAAGGACGCAGTTTGAGGTGCAACTCCCTGAAAAACAGTAGAAGGTATAACACCTGAACCGGTTTGAAGCACAAAGCGATATTCGCCGTTCGGCAACAAAGCATTCATTGTATTACCTGCAGAATAGTTCAAGCCTGTGTGTATCAATACATCATTGCTAAGCCACTGGCAAGAATTCACTGTGATATTGAGTCCGCCAAGTGCAACCATATTCAACGTAAAGGTAGAACCCCATCTTACCGAAACAAAGTCTTCAAACAGCAGTCCGAAGTTGGCTATTACTGTAGTCTCTATCGCTGATTCATCAGTTATGGTATATGCAAATGATGGATCCGTGGATACTACTACGCCACCAATCGTCCAATTCATGAATACGAATCCTGTATTTGGCGTTGCTGTGAGAGGAATTACCTGACCTTCAAGAAATCCTGTTCCATCACCGGCTGTTGTTCCCAAAGTGCTGTTGTTAGCAGCTGTTATGATTGTATATTGCTGTACCCATCTTGCGAAAAGCACAGTGTCTGATATTACCACATCTGTACTGAAATCCCATGGAGAACCAGCAATGCTGTCAGTATACCAACCGTCGAAGGTAAAGCCTGTGCGAGTTAGGGCTGCAGGCTCTGTTGCTAAATCACCATGATTAATCGTTTGATTCGGAGGTACCGGAGTTCCGCCTAACGCATTGAACACTACGGTGTAAGTAATAGTATCCCATCTTGCGAAAAGCGTAGTATCTGATGTTACTAAATCTATATCAAAATCCCACAGAGAACCGGCAATGCTGTCGGTGTACCAACCTTCGAAGGTAAAGCCTATGCGAGTTGGGGCTGTCGGCTCTGTAGCTATACCGCTGAGACCAACGATTTGCTCCGGGATATTAGTTTCGCAGTCGGAAACAAACGTCACAACGTGAGCCACTACGGTTATCGTTGTCGAAGCCATTGCTAAAGCTACAGCAGAAGGTGATGGCCATGCATTATTTCCGGGACCTAAATCCCAGAGTGTGTAGGTGATTTGATAATCTCCACCTTGATCAGCGCTGAATCTAAGCCAACCGCCTGATACCAATCCACCGGGTGCTGCAGACCCTAATTGGCCACTGCCTATACCGTTAGGCTGATTTAGTACGCTAACCCAATTACCGCCTCCAATGTGCAATTCATGGGTTACGTTTGCTCCTGAAGGTCCGGCTACATCGACCGTAATAAAGGCAAATGCACTTGCTAAACCCGAATTACCCGTCAAATAAAAATTGATACCAAACACTTCGTCTATATCCAAATCGCGAAGAGCTACCGGAGTACCGGATGCTGCTATTTCATAATAGTTAAAATTAATGGTGGGGAAATTTCCATTATGGATAATTATCGCATCTACATTTTCACCAACTAACAAACTTGCATCGTTGACACCAATGCCATAGCCCCATCCCATATTTTCTGTGGCGGTAAAATTGCTCACGCTGACACTAGTAAGGCAGTTTATTCCGTTTAGTATCAAGCCGGCAAGTACGTTTTTCACAACGCAGTTGTCGATCACAACTCTGACGGCACAATATGCGTTAATACCCCTTAGATGGAGGTTACCGGTTAGAGCTAAGGAAGGAGGATCAGGAGTTACAGCAACACCACGTCCATCAAAAATTATGTTTTCGATCAAAACATCATCCGCTTCTATCGAAAGCAAAAATCTGCGTGAACCCATATTACTTATCACTGTGAAAACATCGGCTGCCTTGATTGTGGTTACAGGATCTCCTGAACTGTCAACCGCACCAATAAGTTTCAGACCAGGTGTCTCAATGAAA
>Ga0123355_10002413_pt1 | contig 26411 bp, 19 predicted proteins | sample TergutEmb28metaG_3_FD_89872 | JGI IMG/M metagenome (GOLD analysis project Ga0123355, IMG submission 89872) | Embiratermes neotenicus P1 segment gut microbial communities from Petit-Saut dam, French Guiana - Emb289 P1 | ecosystem: Host-associated > Arthropoda: Insects > Digestive system > Gut ...
TCCTTCAACTCGTAATGTAATCTGCCTGGGAAACTATACATGTTTCTTATGCGGTGGAGTCCTCTTGAGTATGGAAGCGATTGCGCTATTCTTGACCGCTAGGCGTGGCATGTGAAGTGTAACAGCGGATTGAACTACCACATTTTTACACCCCCCAAACAACCCCACCCGCACCATTTTCAGCACATTACACTCCATGCAGTAACAAAATTTCAAAAAACTTCAAAATTCTGCGAAAAAAATCTTCCAATATCAAGATAAATAGTATACAATGGTCGGAGTAATTATTTGAAAGTGTAGGAATGAGAAATGACGAAGTTTCCTCGATCTAAACTTATTACGAAAATAATAGTATTTGCCCTAGTTGTTTATGCAGGTCTGAGCCTGATAACACTTCGTAACAACATCGAAGCAGGCAATGAGCAGCGGCATGAGCTCAGAACAGCCGTAGCTGATCAAGAAATTATCAATGCACAACTTGAGCACGATATATTGCACTACGATTCCTCTGAGGTTAGGGCGAATTTGGCCCGCGAAAACCTGGGCCTTGTTTTACCCGGTGAAATCATACTCTTTGACACCGGAAACAACATGGAGACTGAGGACTAAGAGGACTAATAAAAATAAGTTGTAAGAGCAATTCACCGTTTAACTGAGAGGGAAACAAATTTCATATGGATTTCGAAGTTGGAGCGATCTTAGCAGGAAGAGTCAGTAGTATCATGAAGTTCGGTGCGTTTGTAACGATAGCTCCGGGAAAATCCGGTCTTGTGCATATTTCCGAAATTGCTAACACATATGTCAGTGATGTAAGCGCCTATCTTACACAAGGGCAGGATGTGAGCGTCAAAATCATAGGTATAGATGACACCGGCAGATTAAATCTGTCAATCAAAGCTGCACTTACATCTTCGAAACCCGGTCAAGCCCCTGCAGATAATCCGCCGAATGACCGCCCGCGGGAGCGAGCACACGAGAGAGCACCGCGGTCTTCGCAACGGTCACATCAAAGCTCACCCGGAAAACCCGCCGAGCCTGCCCCGCCCCCTACTTTTGAGGACAAGCTCAAGAGATTCATGCAGGATTCCAACAGCAAAATATCGGACATTAAGCAATATTCCGATAAAAAAAGTGCTCGCCGCCGAGGGCGATAGAATGCAGTTTCGGATGCTTACATTGTCACAACAGAATACTTTTTTGAAAGTAACAAATGGATAGTAAGAATAAAAAGGCAACCACAGTTGCCAAAGAAAAGGACGATTTGATGCGAGGCTTAAAGCCCGCTCAATCTTATATAGACAGCCTGGCTAATTTCGATGACCTCCTTGGTACAATTAGGCAGGCTGAAAGCGCGGCAAAGGAGCTCCTTGACGAGACAGCTTCTTCGCTGACTCCTAAACATCCGCGGCCCGGTGTTGTAAAACCGTCAATTAACGCAAAACGGTCGGACAACGTAAATATCGGTGACGCAAATACCGGTGTCGCAAAACCGCCGATTGGCGCAAACATCGGCACAGCCGCATCAGATGCTCCCGATACCGAAGATGAAGATAAACCTGTAAAAGCTCCGCCGACCCTTGATGAGCTTCTTGAAAAACTTGACGAACTGGTTGGACTCGATAACATCAAGCAGAGCGTCAAGAGCCTTATAAATCTTGTAAAAGTCCGCAAACTCCGCGAGGAAAATGAACTTCCGAATCCACCGCTCACGCTTCATATGGTTTTTATGGGCAACCCCGGCACGGGAAAAACGACTGTTGCGCGTATTTTGGCAGAGCTTTACCACGCTATAGGAGTTCTCTCAAAGGGGCAGCTCGTTGAAGTTGACCGCTCCGGTCTCGTCGCCGGATTTGTCGGTCAGACTGCTATCAAGACAACAGAGGCAGTTACCGGTGCGCTTGGCGGAATATTATTCATCGACGAGGCTTATTCACTTGCCCCCGATATAGGCACAGGAAATGACTTCGGCAGAGAAGCTATCGAAACTCTTCTCAAGCTCATGGAAGATAACCGTGATGACCTTATTGTTATAGTGGCAGGATATACCGAAGAGATGGATAGATTCATCACATCAAACCCGGGATTGGAATCACGCTTCAACCGTTATTTTGAGTTCGAGGACTACAATGGCGATGAGCTTGAAGAAATTTTCATGAATATGTGTGCAAAAAGCGAATATGTTCTGACTGATGAGGCTAAAGAATTCGCTGCCGGACATTTTCAATTACTTTATGAAACAAGAGACGAAAATTTCGGAAACGCTCGGCATATACGCAATTTTTTCGAGCATATTGTCACCATCCACTCAGACAGAATTTCTGCTTTAGAGGGGCATACCCGTGAGGATTTGATAACAATTTCTCTTGAAGATATAAAGCTTGCAACTCAGTAGGTTAGGCATAACTTGAAAGCGCATCGAAAGCCACAACTTGTTTTAAGTTAATACACAGGCAACTGCATAATAAAAATTTTTAATATAACAACTCTATGGAGGTAAGTCGCAATGGCTCATGGAAGGGATATCAAAATCATCAGCGGGAACTCAAATATACCTTTCGCGGAAAGCGTTTGCCGCAATATCGGATTGCGCATTGGCAACACAAATGTGACTACATTTGCAGATGGCGAAATATCGGTTTCCGTTTATGAGTCCGTGCGCGGTTCTGATGTGTTTATCATGCAGTCAACATCAAAGCCTGTCAATGACCATCTTATGGAAATGCTTATACTTGTCGATGCGTGTAAACGTGCATCCGCAAGCCGCATTACTGTAGTTATGCCATACTTCGGTTACGCAAGGCAAGACAGAAAAACCAAAGCCCGCGATCCGATCTCAGCAAAACTCGTGGCGAACTTGATAACTTCGGCGGGTGCAGACAGGTTGCTTACTATGGATTTACACGCAGATCAGCTCCAAGGTTTCTTTGATATCCCGGTTGATAATTTGCGCGCCAATCCGCTCTTTACGGATTATTATTTAAAAAAGTTCGGAAGCAGCCTAAGCGATGTCGTTGTTGTATCTCCTGATGTCGGTTCAGTGGCTCGGTCACGGGCTTTTGCCATGAGAATGGGCCTTAATCTAGCCATAGTCGATAAGCGCCGTGAGCAAGCTAATCAAGCTGAGGTTATGAACATCATCGGTAATGTACAAGGCAAGAGAATCATTATTTTTGACGATATGGTTGACACTGCCGGAAGTCTCTGTGAGGCTGCAAATGCACTTGTAAAAATCGGCGGAGCTACTGAAGTCTACGCCTGTGCCAGTCATGGAATACTTTCCGGGCAAGCTGTCGAGCGTATCAACAACAGTCTTATAACCGAAGTTGTGTTTACCGATACTATTCCGTTTAATGGAGAGAATTGCGGCAACAAAATCAAATATCTCACCGCAGCACCTTTGTTTGCCGAGGCTATCAAGCGTATTTTTGAGGAAGTTCCTCTTTCCACATTGTTTAGATAAATTATTGTTTAGATAAATTGTTTGGATAAAGTGTATTGATTTTTGAGGTCATAATAGATGTTCTGGAGAAAAAAATCAGCCCCTGTGTCTTGGATTGCAATTTTCCTCGGAAATCCCGGTAAGCAATATGACAACACACGTCATAATGCCGGATTTTTGGCAGGAGATGCCGTCGCCGAGCGCACAGGTGTGAAGATAAACCGCATAAAATTCAGTTCCCTGACTACCACAACTACAATTGATGGTCAGGGTGTGCTGCTGATAAAACCGCAAACCTACATGAATCTCAGCGGCGGAGCATTATGGCAAGCGATGGCATTTTATAAAGTACCGCTTGAAAATGTCATAGTAGTCTTTGATGATGTGGCACTGCCTCCGGGCAAGCTGCGCGTTCGGCGCAGGGGTTCTTCAGGCGGTCACAATGGACTAAAGGATATAATTGCCAAATGCGGTGGAGAAGAATTTCCCAGAATAAAAATCGGAGTCGGCTCTCCCCCTCACGAAGATTATGAAATGGCTGACTGGGTACTTGCAAAGCTCTCCGGCGCGGACGGAAAGCTGGTTGCGCAAGCTGCGGAAACGGCTGTAGATGCTCTCGAAACAATCATAGCACAGGGCGTTGACTCTGCAATGGCGAAATATAATTAAACCTCTAAAAAACTATGATGTTAACGGCACGCCGAGGGTGTCGTGCCCTACAAATGCGGTGATTATCTAAAAAACTATAACGAATGGAGTTTATGGACGTGACACCTATGATGCGTCAATATCTTGATAAAAAATCTCAAAACAAGGATTGCATCCTTTTTTTTAGACTTGGGGATTTTTATGAGATGTTTGGCGAGGATGCAAAAACAGTGTCTAAAGAACTTGATCTGGTTTTGACCACACGTGACAAATCAAAAGATGACCCCGACGAGCGAATCCCGATGTGCGGAGTTCCGTATCATTCTGCCGAAAGCTATATCGCAAAGCTCATCGCCAAGGGTTATAAAGTAGCCATCTGTGAGCAAATCGAAGACCCTGCGACAGCAAAAGGGCTTGTCGCCAGGGATGTCGTCCGTGTCATAACACCCGGAACGCTGATGGAATCGTCAATGCTTGACGAAAACAGGCCCAATTATTTGTGTGCTGTTTTTATCGGTGAGACATCAGCAATCTGCTTTTCCGATCTTTCTACCGGCGATATCTCGGTATCAGAATTTAGCAGCAATGACATTGGCCAGATGGAAAACGAGCTCAGTGCATTTTCTCCGTCCGAGGCGATTTTAGGCTGTGGCATGGACGCTGACGATGATGACTATATAGATGCTGTAACAAAACTCAAGCTTCATCTTTCCACGAAATTTGATTGTCTCACTTTGCATGATGATACAAGATTTTCAGTTGACAGCGAAGTAATCATCGCTCGGCAATTCGGACAGGAAGCGCTTGCAGAGCTTGGCCCTGCTGCAATCGCGGCAGTTGGGGCGCTTCTGTCGTATCTTTCCGAGACACAAAAAACCGATATTTCACACTTGCGGACTCTCAGGCGCAATTCGGGCGATACATTTATGGAGCTTGATATAAACACAATCCGCAACTTAGAACTGGTTGGCTCGCTTCGGACAGGAGACAAAAAAGGCAGTCTCCTATGGGTGCTCGATAAAACAAAAACACCTATGGGCCGCCGCCTTATAAGATCATGGGTATTGCGTCCGCTTCTTAAGACTGCTCCGATAACCAGACGGCTCAGTGCGGTTTCCGAGCTTTTCTTTTCAATAGTGACCCGCAGCGAACTGATGTCAAAGCTGAGAAATATCGGCGATATGGAACGCCTTATCGGCAAGATAGTCTATGGAAATGCAGGATGCCGTGATCTTAAAGCGTTATCTTCGTCCATATGTGTATTGCCGGAAATAAGGACTGATCTTACTCAAATGAGAAGCAATACTCTAAGCGAGATATCTTCTATGGACTTGCTTAGTGACATTGCGGACTCAATTGATTCTGCTATACAAGATGACCCGCCGTTTTCTGTCCGCGAGGGCGGATTTATAAAGGATGGCGTCGATTCCGAGGTTGATCGCTTACGTAATTTGCTTAATAACAGCACGGCAGCACTCACAGGCGTTGAGGCAAAAGAGCGTGAACGCACAGGGAAAAAGCTCAAGATCGGATATAATAAAGTATTCGGCTACTATATCGAAATCCCACGGTCACAATCGGAAGATGTTCCGAGCGATTACGTGAGGAAACAGACACTCGCCAATTGCGAGAGATTTATCACTCAGGAGCTAAAGGAGCTGGAAACAGAGCTTTTGACGGCAAAAGATAAGCTTTCCGTGCTTGAATATAATTTTTTTGAGCAGTTGCGTGTAAGTGTTGCCTCAGAGGTAGCAAGAATTCAAGCAACAGCAAAGAATATTGCAGAGCTTGATGCACTGTGCTCTCTTGCTGAATCCGCTGCAACTAATAATTACTGTATGCCTGAGATTGATGTTTCCGGCACAATAGATATCCGCGACGGACGGCACCCAACAGTTGAGGTTATGCAGCAAGGTGCGCTGTTCGTGCCGAACGATACTTATCTGGACAGCGCCTCATCGCGCACTGCAATCATAACAGGGCCGAATATGGCAGGTAAATCGACTTATATGCGCCAAACTGCGCTGATCGTACTCATGGCGCAGATCGGCTCTTTCGTTCCGGCGAAGTCAGCGCAGATCGGGATTGTCGATCGTGTGTTTACACGTATCGGCGCGTCGGATGACTTGTCGGCGGGCAAATCTACATTTATGGTTGAAATGACAGAGATGGCAGATATTTTAAAGAGCGCCACACGCTCAAGTCTGCTGGTGCTCGATGAAATAGGCCGCGGAACATCGACATATGATGGAATGTCTGTTGCAAGGGCAATTCTGGAGCATTGCGCCGATAAGAAAAAGCTAGGCGCGAAAACCATGTTTGCAACGCATTATCATGAGCTGACGGAACTTGAAAACGATATTGACGGAGTTAAGAATTTTAATATCTCTGCCAAGAAGCGCGGAGATGATATAATTTTTCTTCGCAAAATCGTCCCCGGCGGTGCAGATGACAGTTATGGTATCGAGGTTGCAGGGCTTGCCGGAGTTCCCGGCAGTATAATAAAACGCGCAAAATCCGTGCTCAAAACTCTTGAGGACGGAGATAAATCAGCTCCACGGTCAGGGAATTTAAGCTCATCTCACCATGCGGGAAGTTCGGAAACAGAGGGAAATTCACAAGTGTCAGAGCCTGTTTCTGCAATGACTTCGCAAATATCGTTGCTCGACATGGGCAGCAACGAAGTCGCCGAGAAGCTAAGCTCGACCGATTTGAACACACTTACACCGCTCGAAGCGCTCAATCTATTGTATGAACTAAAGCAGAAGCTTTTATAAATAATCTCTTGTAGGGGCGCCGCTTGCTGCGCCCTGTGGAAACAATGGACGCAACGCTGCGAGTAAACATTTTTCAAGCATGGCCTGTTCATAATCGGGATAATATGCATGAAGAGAATCAGCCAGAACAAGACTTTCAATACTTGTCTGTACAAGCCCTGCCTTTAAGATATCCAAGCTATCAACAGACACCAATTCATCTGATGCCGAGTAAACTGCCGTCACCGGCACTCGGACATCAGATAATTTATTTTCTGTGATTTGCATGAGCTTTTTCAGCTCCTTGGCTGGTTTCGAGCTGCGCCAAATTATATTAGGGTGCAATTTTACACTGTTGCCTGTCAGATATGCAGCTTTCATCGGATGGCTTTTGCTATAAAAAATCTGCTTAAATTTCACAGCAAAAGACTGTGCCGAATAGATCTTGAGCCTGAGCGGACAGGCATTTAAGAACAGACCTGCAATATGCTCTCTGTACCTCACTGCCGAGTTAATAGCAAGGAGACAGCCCATAGAATGCCCTGCAAGGTAGATTTTTTCATATCCAAGAAAACGCTCGGTTTCTGCGTAGACATGACCGAGCCAATCGTCCATTGTGGAGGACGAAAATTCTTTAGTTGCCGCGCCATGTCCGGGCAGGAGCACGGACGCGGTGCTAAATCCGGCGTTATAAGCACAAGAAGCGAGTTTATCAAACTGACGCGGACTTCCCATAAAGCCATGGATAAATATTATAATGCCTTTGCCGGATGAATTTTCAATGAAGCTTGGAGTATGCAAAAATATCACCCCCATTGCGCAAGGTTTGTCAAGAAACCGTAAGGGAGACTGTCTCGGTCGCTCGTGGTGCGTTGATTATCCGGCTTTGCGGGCGGACGAGGACAGCCTGCCGAGGCGTACTGTTTATCCGGCTTTGCGGGCGGCTTAGGACGGTCTCACCTACTTTATATTGTGTTGTCTTTTGAAAATTTTGATACTACAATCTCTTTAAAAAGCTCAACCGAAGTCGATCTGTTTTCAGTCCGCCACCCAAAGGAATAATTGATCTTCGCGTCCTCTCCGTGGATCGGCAAGACGATTACATTCGGACGCAAGAACAAATTCTTAAGTTCACCCGGCAGAATGGCAATACCGACCCCGGTATTTACAGAAATAATCGCAGCTTCAGGACGGTTGTAATAATTGATGATATTCGGAACTATGCCCCTGTTTCTGCATATCAGGCGCATTCGGCTCGTAAGCCATGTATCAGTCCGTGAGACCGAAACAAACGGATGACGCGCAATGGTCGTCCAGTCAGTCATGTCGATCGTTTTAACTATGCTCTTGTTGACAAATAATTCCAAACTGTCAGTGAAAATAGACACCGACTCATAATTTTCCACCTGAGAAATCATATCAGCGATCAAAAAATAAAAATCATACGTTCCCCTCTGGAGGGAACTTATCAGTTCCCTGCCCTCAAGAAGATCGACCTCGACGTGGATAGCGGGGTATTTTTCATGCAAAACATCAAGACAAGCCGTTAGCTGCTGCGTCGTAGTTGACAGGGCAGCTATGCGGATATGTCCCACCCTGCCTTGATTGATGTTGCGTATGCGGGTCTCACCGCTGGTGATGGTATCCAGTGCTTGATTAGCATATTGCAGAAACTCAATACCCTCATTAGTCAGAAAAATCTTCTTGCTCGTCCTGTTAAAAAGCTTCACACCCAAAGAGTTTTCGAGCATTTTTATATGATGAGTTACCGCCGGCTGTGAAATAAAAAACTTTTCGGCGGTGCGCGAGAAATTAAGTGTATTTGCCACAGAAACAAACAACTGATATTGCAGTTTACTCATGTGTAGTGAAAATTCCTTTCATGGATCGATTTTATAGCCGAGTGAAGAGAGAGTTGCGACCGAGCAAGCTCGGTCATAACCGAACGAACGAAGGCTTCAAGAGGATTAAAACCGCGCGGTCTCTGCCGCGCAAGGCGCGCGATAGCGCGGGGGCCGGGGTTCTACCCCGGGGTTTAATACCTCTTATTCTAAAAAAGTAAAGTCTGACAGAATATGTCCGTTAATATCTATTGACATGATTGAGTCGGGGGATAAAAAGTCAAGCCCGGTAGGAGAGATAATGCCATAAAAAAGATTGAATTCTGCTGAAACACTTCCGTCGAATCCGAAAATCTGGGGGTTGCTTTGATTAAGGCCCCAAAGGATTGTCTGAAAAACATTATCGGAAGTGTTGATATAAGTCTCAATGTCAAATAAAGGAGCACTTGACCAGTGAAAATCTTCAGATCTCAGATAGCCATTTATAATCACACCTGTAGGCACTACAATTGCCTCTTCAATTGTGAAAGTAACACCATCGCCGAGGTCAAGCGTTATATCATAAACATCGGCAAAAAGAGCTATTTTCTCACTTACATAGATATCGAAATTAGCGGTCCAGTTCATATTCATTCTATAAAAGGATTCAAAACCGGCAATCAGCCTATATTCTGAAAGCCTGTCCATATCCACATCGAAAACCATTTCTTCATAAAAAGATTCCGTTACAATATGCGATGCTATCAGGTCTAAGAACAAATATTCTTCAGGAACAATATTGCCGAAATGGTCTAACCTGAAACGAACAGTTGCTGCTTCATCGAGGGGAAAAATTGCTATTTCAGCACCTGTGGCAAAATCTGTGACTATAATATGGTTGGCAATCGGAGCACCATCTTCTGTAGCATCATATTCGATATCTGTATCTTCTTCATCCTCATAAGAGAATAAGGATTCATCAAAGGGGTGAAAAGGCCTAAACCGGGGATGTACGATGTTTCCCATAGGGTCAATTAGGAAGATATGCGACCTGGCAGTATTTGTTTGCGAAGGTAATGATGTCCATTCATGAAAGAATGGGTATGTGCGTACTTGGACATGTAATCTTCCGTCAACGATACCCACGGCTGATAAGCTTATTGGCTCCTGCACGTCAAACCCTGCTTTTGCAGGACTGTAAAGATTAGTATGAGGCTGCAAAATCGGAGTATTAAACACATAACCAACTGTTTGTGCAGGTGCAAGCTGTGACAAATCTATCAGATCATATTCATAGAACCGATGGCTATGGTCTATATTCCACAACTCGAAATTAAATTCCTGTGATTCTACAAGAGATGCATAAGTTAAACGGCTGCGGAATGCCGGGATTCCGAGCTCATTAACTCCGATATTTACTGCTGATGCAGAAAAACCCCAAAAACCGAAGTGTTCGCCCGTCCGAATGTTCGCAAATAAAGTGGTAAACTCATCAAAACGCCCCCCGATCAAGTCATCGAGAGTGTAGAAAAGGTAAATCATATTGCCAACGACTGCAACATGAGTAATTTCAAACAAGAAGCCCTCTTCCAAAAAAATTTCGCTGACACCGAGAGGTGTTTTCATCTGCGATACAGTTATATATTCAAGCGGAAGCAATTCACGGTCGTAATATCGATCCATAATCCGCATAGAGCGGATAATAGAGTCTTGTGAAGAGGCAGGCACGGTCTCAGCGGAGACCGGGTGCTCTGCGCCGTCTGTGCCGGAAGCATCACCGATTGAGCCCGCCGAGGTTTCTGCTCCTGTTTGACCGACATCCGAATCAGAACGGCTGTTATTTTCGGAATCTGTCAGAAAAACTACCGCTATAACTGCGACAATTACTACTGCAACTGCTGCCAAAGTTAAAGTTATATTTTTCTTAATTTTCAATACAATCTCACCATCTTTCTGTACGGATACAAGTGATTATCTGAGTTAATACTTGGGGATCTTAAAAAATCCGGTTATTTGCGACGCGCAGCACACTAATGTGCGATTTGGATAGTATGCCCATTGATATCTACTGAAATGACGGAGTCAATATCCAAAAATCCGGTATTGAGATTGACCATATAAAAAAGACTGAACTCATTTACAATTACTCCGCCCCCGACAGCCACTGCATTGTCTCTTAAAGAGCCCCAATATGTTTGGATGACTCCATCGGAAGTATGGACGTTAATCTCAATGTCTCTTAAGGCAGGGCTGTTAGACATGCGGAAACCCTCAAAGCTCATATCGGCTCTTATAATTACCCCTGCCGGAACTACTATGACTTTCTCAACCGTAACGGCAGCACCGCCGCTAACGAAGAATTCAACATCATTGACTTCGGTGGAAATACCAAAGTTTTCACTTGCATAAACTTTTAAATCAGTTTCCCAATTAAGTGTAGTTGTACTTTCGGACCGAAAACTTGCAACCAACCGATATTCCGAAAGCCTGTCCAAGTCCACATCAAAAACTTCCTCTTGATACACATAAGTCGTCAGATTATGTCCTGTAAAGCCAAATATATCTCTCGGATTGATATAACCGAAATTATCTACCCTAAAATTAACAGAGGTTACCCCGGCAGCGGTAAACGCGGGTTCCGGTTCAATTCTGGGAAATACAACCTCTCCCGCAGGGTCAATCAAGAAAATGTGTGCAACCCTGCTGCCTGTTTGAAAAATCAGCGAGAGCGGATCAACACACAGGCGTGATTGGACATGCAACAATCCGTCGATTATACCCACAGCGGACAGGTATTGAGGCTGAGATAATTCAAACGCAGCTTGTGTAATCTCAAAAAGGTCGGTATGAGGCTGCAAAATCGGAGTGTTGTCCACATAACCGGCTGCTTCTACAGGGGTAAGTGCCGAAAAATCTATTTCAAGATCGTATTCTGCGAATCTATGACTATGGTAAATCGCTGACAAAGTGAACAGAAATTCCTGAGTTTCAATAAGGCTCGTAGTAAAAAAACGGCTGCGGAATGTCGGCACTCCATTTTCATTGAATCCGGTTTTTGAGGCGAATGATGAATAATTGCCGAAACCGCCCCCGGAATTTTTCGGAAGCATATTTACAAAAAACTGTGTGAACTCATTGAGGCGCCCCCCTACAAAATCCTCTAATGTGAAATAGAGATAAAGCACATTACCAACGACTGCGGAATGCGTTATTTCAAATAAAAACCCCTCTTCCATGAAGATTCCGCTGATACCAACCGGCTTTTTCAGATGCGATACAGCTTCATATTCGATTGCAAATAATTCACGGTCATCGCGGTAAATAGACCACAAAGTGCGGAAAACGGTGTCTTGCATGTACAGAGGCTCTGCCGCAGGAGAGGTGGTTCGCTCTGCTGCCGTAGTATCACTGCTATGGTTCGGCGTTCCTGTTTCCGGCGCAATTTGACCGGTATGTGTACCGGCTGTTCCGTCATTTCTGCCGTCATCGGAGTTTGTCAGAAAAATAATAAGCGCAAGTGCAGCAAGCACTATTACAAGTGCCGCTATGATTATAGGTCTATATCTCTTCCCTTTCAATACAAACTCACCATCTTTCTGTGCAAATATGGGCGATTATTGACATTTTGTCATAGGCGCTTGCGCCGTGATGATAAATGAATTTTAATCTTAAAAATGTCGCGTAGCAGACATTTTATCACGGAATGGCCTTAAGTACAAATCAAACTCGTGTGTTGTCTATGTCAAAATTTATGCCAAAAAATTACCCTTTAGGGTGTAGCCAAGTTTTTTTAAAAGCGTATAATGAACTTACCGCTGATTGATTCATACACTTTGCCTTGTGGCTATTTTCCCAACATCTTCCCGTATTTTCCTAGTGTTCTCCCACAAAACCCGAAAAAACGGTTGGAAAAATCTCTTGCAAGTTCTCAGTGTCGGAATTGATCGGCGGTTTGTACATTGGTTTGTGTATTACATTTTGAACAAACTTATGCCCAAATACAGTGCAGTATTGCCGTAGTGTGCGGCGTCCTCGCGCACAATTCCTGCCATATTGCACTAGACCTTTTGATGATGCTTTCGGGAGTGGGAGAAACATTTTTCACAAATAGGATAGGGATGATCCCAAGTTAATTTCACACCGCACACCCTGCATTTGCGCCCCATCATCTTTAGATTCGTTTTTAGAACTCCGTGTATTCTCTCCGCAATTTCATACTTTTGATCCATGATTGCCTGCTTGTTAAGCGGCAATTTCATTGTATTACAGAAAGAATATAATAGCCCAAGTGACTTGTACCGATGCTCAAGTTCTTCCAGATTGTCCGATGACGGAGCGGGGGGCGGCTCTATGGCGTCTCCGTGGAGATAAGACAGAGAATCGTCCTCTGTCTTTGCTTTGATATAAGCGTGAGTATAATTCAGCCACTCATCAACAAGTGTGTCGCTCTTGACATCGAATGGTATAAAAATAAGGCTTAGCTGCTCCTCAAGGCTTAAATCGAGCATGTCAATCTTTTTAAGCAAGTGCAACGCCTGTGATATATCGGTTTTGTTGAGATATTTGATGTCATTGCGTGCGTCCATGCAAGCCGTCAGCCGCATAGCGAGACTGCCGGTTGGGAAGCTCAGAACGTATTTTTCAAGAGGCAGATAGTATGCGCTGGTCAGATCACTAAGCTTGCGCCGGAGTGCATCATTTATATACTCCCTATCGGAGATGCTGTTTACATAGCCGACATCATAAATCCCTTTCCGGCCTGCTCTGCCGGAGATTTGCTTGACTTCGGACGGAGTCAAAGGCTGCACATCTTCTCCGTTATACTTCTCGGACTCCATAAAAACGATGCGCTTGACAGGAAGATTGAGCCCCATTCCGATTGCATCGGTAGAAACCACAACTTGAGACTCCCCATCAACGAACATCTTCATCTGGTTGCGCCGTGTCTCAGGCGGCAGATCGCCGTAGATAACACTCGCCTTGATTCCGCGCTCTGTAAGTAAGCTCGAAATACCAAGCACCATTTTCTTTGAAAATGCAATAAGCGCATCGCCCCCGGCTACATCGGACGGGAAGCTATACGGCTCAGACTCGAATATAAGCTCGGTGTCACGGTGATATTCAATCGCTTCATGCGTATCACCGCAGCTCTCTATAAGTGTAACCGCCAGTTTTACTGCATTCGGAGAGCAGCAAAGATGTATCTCATCACTCGCCGCGCCGAGTATTGCCTTTACCCATGCATGACCGCGGTGTTTGTCCGAGAGCATCTGCGCCTCGTCAATGACGGCGATATCGTATCTTTCACGTATATCAAGTTTTTCGATAGTGGACGATATATGCCTTGCGCCCTCAACAAGAATGTCCTCTTCGCCGGTGGTCAGTGTACAAGGTACTCCGTCAGCATTTAAAAGCTCGAACACTTGCAGCGCAAGGAGTCTTAACGGCGCAAGGTATGCGCCTCTCTTTGCAGCCTTTAGCGCCCGGAGTGCATTGTAAGTTTTTCCTGTATTAGTATCTCCGTAATGAATGATGAAGTGCCGCTTAAGTGTCCTTGCATTGGGGAACTCATCTTTAGGCTGTTTCGGGATGATTTGATTCGCGGCCTCGGCAAAAATATAATCTCCGATATTGAACTTAAGCTTAGCTCTTTCGCCCATTGACGAGAGCTTTTTCACTTTAAGCTTAAGGCCATAGGTTTCGTTGACTCTGGCGATATACAGAGCTCTGAGCTCATCTAAACGAACAAGCATCAGAGATTTACACCGTTGTGCTTTTACCATGATTTCTGGATTTATTTTAGTTAAGGTGCTAATTTTTCTTGCCTTGCTGATAATATCGACGTACTGACGATCAGCCTCATCAAGCTGCTCTAACGTCGCCGAACTAAGATCATACGTTTGCAGCGCATCAAACGATTCGTCATATATCTTTTTAAATGCCTTTAGGACATTCTTTTTTCTGTAATACTGCCATGTTTTTATAGAGGATGCTGACTTGCCTGCATTATTTTTATTTTTCAAAGGATTTGCCCTCGCTTTGTGTAACGCCGTTTAATATTTATACCATTATATAAGTAAGCAGCTTTACAAACAAGCATTATTAAACTATTCTGACAATTATTAAAGTAGTATAGCGTCTCGCAAATAACTGATATTTACTTCTAAGACGCTATACTAAATCCCTCACTTCGGTCATATTTTCCCAATAGCGCTTGGGCATGTGCGTCATGCGGCAGCGCGGATTCTCGCGGGCCTGAATAGAGATTGTGTTATAAAACTGCTTCCACATTGTCCGGTAATGAAGTTCATTTTCGGAAACAGGCGGAAACTCAATGCTATCTATAGAGATGATTTCAAACTGACGGTTTTGGTATACCAGAGCCACTTTGTGCGTCTTGTCAAAAATCAAAAAATCCTCTTTTGAAAATCTCTGCGTAAAATGCTCAACGAGAAAAGGCAGTATGAAATTCTTCGGAGTTATAGTTCCGGCGAGTACGCCGTCATAATCGGCAAACCGTATAAACCCCTTTAGAAGATGCGCTTCGCCCCATAAATGCCTCTGAGCTTTCAGCAGAGGCGATACGTCCGGATCGCCGAGCATAGAGAGAAGCTTGCCGCCCTCACGATACCCTCTGAGCAAAAACTTAAGCATCAAAAGCTCTTTATCAGGCAGACAAGACAGAAAGACTTCATCTATAAGCCGCCGTGCGTCACGGGAGATTTTTTTCGGAATGGAACTCAGCACACGCATTGCATTTTCTTCATTCGTTTGGACTTCGCAAATATCAAAAAGTGTTGTAGGGGCATTGTCGTATGTTGTGATTTGGATGGGGATTTCTTTGCTGTAGACACTCTTATATACACAGCACAAAAACCCATGATATGAACTGTCATAGGTATAGATTGTGTCTGTTGGAAAGGCTAAAGGTTTAAGGCTCTGCATAAAATAAAATCCTCCGCAAGCTTTTTGATTTTGTTTGTAGGGCACGTCGCCCTCGGCGTGCCGTGCTTCTTGGTTGTCACGCATTTGCTGGTAACATGCGGTGTGTAGGGGCGTTGCGTGCAACGCCCCTACGATGGCTGGATATCATATTTAAAGAACAGATGTAAGCTGCAAAACTGTTTCTTCTACCGCGTCGCTTACTGTGCTTGCGCCGCCAAGCAGCGCAGGCGCAGGATAAGTACCTCCGAATAGCGACAACTGCTCCGTTCCAAACGAATAAATCTTAGGATCAATGAGCGCCCGCACAACAGAATCCTTGCCGAGTCGTGACCCGGAAGCATTGTCTTTTGTGACTATGAAATGTTGTGCCCGCTTAAGTACGACCCCGATTCGCTTCAACTCACCAAATCCGAGCCGCCCCTCTCGGCGCGCAACGACTATCCGCTTAGAACTTGTAGGGCCGATACCCGGAACACGCAAAAGCTCTTGAATGGAAGCGGTATTTACATCTATCGGGAATAAATGCATATTGTTGATTGCCCAATTACACTTAGGGTCGAGATATGGATTGAAATTCGGCGTTTCCTCGCTCAATATCTCATCAGCAGCAAATTCATACTGTCTCAAAAGAAAATCAGCCTGATAAAGTCTATGCTCACGCAGCAGAGGGGGTGTTGTAATGATAGACGGCAGCAAGCTATCTTCAACGACCGGGATATATGCAGAGTAGAACACGCGTCTTAGGTCGTATTTTGAATACATTGCCGAAGCGAGAGTTATGATTTGATGATCTGTGTCGGGAGTTGCGCCGATTATCATCTGCGTGGCTTGACCTGCCGAAGCGAAAGTCGGCGCATTTTTGTATCGTGTGAGAGCGTATGAATTTTCTTCGATTTCGCTTTTGATTTGTTTCATAGGTGCTAAAATCGCGTCTTTGGTCTTGTCAGGTGCAAGCAGATTAAGGCTTTTTTCGCTCGGCATTTCGATATTGACACTCATCCTGTCAACCAAGAGACCAAGCTTGTAAATCAGCTCCGGCGACGCGCCCGGAATAGCTTTAGCATGGATATAACCCCAAAAATCATATCTGTGCCTCAGAATAGCAAGTGCATCAATCATAAGCTCCATCGTGTGGTCAGGGCTCTTTATAACACCGCTTGAGAGAAATAATCCCTCAATATAATTGCGTCTGTAAAACTCAACCGTGACCGTGGCGAGCTCTTCCGGGGTGAAAGTTGCCCGCGGCACATCATTACCTGCACTGTTTATACAATACCTGCACTTGTAGGCGCAACTGTTTGACATCAGGACTTTCAGAAGAGAGATACAGCGCCCGTCGGCAGTAAAACTGTGACAAACTCCTGCCATTACAGTATGACCCGGCCTGTTAGCGCCGGAAGATGTGCAAGCGGCATCGTATTTCGCGCTTTCAGTTAGAATAGTCAGCTTATCAATCAATCTCATATTATGAGTTTAACTCCAATATTATTAGAAGTCAAGAAAAATATTCTAAAAATATTAGAGAAATGTTTGCAATTTGCCAAACCCTGAGATATAATCATTCTAAACAGCCCATGTTTAGGGGGGATACAAGATGAATTGCGGACCGATTTTTGCGCGTTTGAGAAAAGAAAAAGGATATACACAAGCTGAAACTGCCGGATATATAAGCCGGGTTTCGGGCAAGTCTTGTTCATTTAAGGTCATATCACATTGGGAAAATGGGGTGTCGTCGCCGTCTGTTGAGCAATTTTTGTTGCTGTGCGAATTCTACGAAGTTAAAGACATTCAAGGCACATTTCGGAATTCCTATACGGAATACCGCGGATTGCAGATGCTTAATGCACTCGGAAAGAGCCGCGTCCATGAGTATATATCTATGCTTCAGGAAAATCCTTTATTCACTGAGAGTGTAGCTGAGACATCAACCGAGGGCTATGATGAGCAGCCACGCGCATACAATTATATAAGATTGTATGATATATCTGTATCTGCCGGGGTTGGGTCATTTCTCGATAGTGAGCATTATGTAGAGATAAAAGCGGATGAAACTGTGCCGCGCGGAACGGATTTTGCGGTCAAGATCAGCGGTGACAGCATGGAACCTCGTTTTTTAGATGGACAAGTTATCTATATTAAAGAGCAAAAGACACTTAATGTCGGTGAAATCGGGATATTTAGCCTCAACGGCGATTCATATGTCAAAAAATTAGGGCGAAATGAGCTAATTTCACTCAATCCGCGATATGAGCCTATTGCAATCCGCGAGTTTGATTTTCTTCATATATTCGGAAAGGTTGTTGGATAATCCGTGGGTGATCGTGTTTTATGGCGGGTACGGTGCGGACAGCGCAGAGACAAAGATACATTTTTGCAGATGGTGAAAGGTGGAGATAGTGATGAGTGAGAATAACAAAATCAAAGTTTTTGAAGACAAACGAATCCGCATGGAATGGGATGAAGATGAACAAGATTGGTATGTTTCTATTGTTGATGTGATTGAAGTTTTGACAGATAGTGTTGATGCGGGTGCTTACTGGAGAAAATTAAAAGAGCGGTTGAAAAAAGAGGGAAATGAAACCGTGACAAACTGTCACACTTTGAAAATGAAAGCTGCAGATGGAAAAATGCGTTTAACAGACGTTGCGAATACTGAACAACTGTTTCGTATTATTCAGTCGATCCCCTCACCGAAAGCAAAGCCATTTAAAATGTGGCTTGCACAATTAGGCAAAGAGCGCATTGACGAAGCCGCCGACCCTGTCGGGATGACGGAATCAGCAAAAATAGCCAAACAAGGCGGTTCCGTTGCAAAAGCGGCACGAGAGCAGTATGAAAAACAGTCCGGCAAGCAAGTTGTCACATCTCTAAATGCGAAGAATCTAAAAGAGCTGAAAGAAAAAAAGAATGATGAAGAATCTTGAATTTTAAAGAAAGAGAAGAGCATGATGAATATTCATTCAAAAAACATATACACACCGGGGGCGGAAATCACCGCAACTGAGATCGCCGCAATGATCGACCACTCGCTGCTTAAGCCGGAAATGACGAAACAAGATGTCATAGACGGCTGTTTATTAGCGAAAGAGTACGGCTGTGCGACAGTCTGTGTTAAGCCCTGTGATGTAGAGACGGCAGCGGAAGTCCTTGCGGATTCCGATGTTTTGGCTTCAACAGTAATAGGTTTTCCGCATGGGCATCATGTTACGGCTGTTAAGCTGCTCGAAGCGGAACTTGCGATTAAGCAGGGGTGCAAGGAACTTGACATGGTGCTTAATATCGGGCGGCTACTCTCCGAAGATTATGACATGATAGAGGCAGAGATCCGTGCGGTGTGTGAGTTAGCGCATAAGCACGGAGTTATAGTAAAAGTTATTTTAGAAAACTTCTATCTGACCGATGATTTAAAAATCAAAGCCTGTAAGATATGCGAAAAAGCAGGAGCAGATTTTGTAAAGACATCGACAGGATATGCCGGAAGCGGAGCAACGATAGAAGACTTAAAGCTGATGCGTGCTAATTGCTCTGATAAAGTTAGAGTAAAAGCTGCCGGAGGTGTGCGCACACTTGATGGTGCTCTTTCTGTCATTTCTGTCGGTGCTGAGCGTATCGGTGCAACAGCAACTAAACAAATTATAGAAGAAGCCCGCCATAGAGAGAAAGACGGTGTGCTCAGAATACCGGAATCGGTAACTGAATTATCTGCGAGGTATTGATGTAAGGAAATCCGGGAAGAGCGAGAGAGGTTAATGACGATTTTCCTTTTTGGGCGGTCTTGAGTGACCGCCTTTGGGTTATTCCGCGAGGGCAGTAAAATGGCGGTTTTAGGGGCACCAGGATGGTAGATTTTCCTGTATATATCATATATCGCAAAGTAATGTGGCAAATTTATGCATATTACGGCTATATTACAAAGACGTAAAAACGGTTGACAATGTGCAAAATTTTGGGCATCTTAGAAAGCACTTCAAAAAATTCTTGATATGAAAGGGAGAACACTATCTTGGAAAAGAAGAAAATGTTAAGAAAGGTGCTAACCATAATTATGGTTTTAGCAATGATGCTCACTCAGATACCGCTCGCCGTTATGGCGATGGCGGATGAGGGTGAGCCAGTGAGTCCACTGAGCGCAGATTGTATTGATTGTCCGATTTGTAGCGAATGCGATACGGATGCGGGATGCGGTTGCGCTTGCGACGTAGACTATGAAGATGCAGAGTGTACATGTGAAGTATGGAATCATGACTGCCCCTGTGAAGATCGAATACCTTGTCCGGACGATTGTTGGGATATGCTGCCCGATCGCATAGACCCACGCCTTTCGTTTATAATCGGTTCAGGGGATGGTGCAGCAATGAGACCGGGAGATCCAATGGATGTGGCAGGATTTGCAACTATGTTCTTTCGCCTTATGAGTGTCGAAGCACGATCATTCTACTTCTTACAAAGTTTGGATGATGGCAGAGTTTTTGATCATGTAAGCTCTGGTGACTGGCGTTATGTTGCGATATCCACGCTTGCAGCAGCGGGTGCATTCGGAGACAATCCTGAAGAAATAGATCCGGAAGAGCTTATGAGTATTGATCGCTTTATCGCTTTTGCCGCTAACTTCATGGATGTTGACGAGGCTGAAATGGATGCATTTTATCCCTTGATTTGGGAAGGAAGCCGTCCAGCAGGGGATATTACAAGAGCAGAAGCGGTTGCAATTATGCTCCGTATGCGTGGGTTTTCATCTATAGATGAATATATACCTGCGGAATTACAATACTACTTTGGAACAATGTACAGCTATCGGAGTCCTGATGTGGAAATGGACGAGAATAGTTGGTACTATTTGTATTTTAGAGCAGCCACCATATCTCATTGTGTTGAACTTGTTGGCGGACAAATACGCTGGCATCAGTTTTTATATGAGGGTGGAGATGTCTATTTGTGGACGGATGCCCAAGACATGACCACTGCTGCTTGTTTGGACGCATTAAACATTAGAATTGAGGCGATTCTTAGGTGTCATATTAATGATAACCAGCAGTGTGGCACTTGTGAGGGAGATGGTTTCATTTACGGTGAATGCGATTGTGTGAAGATTGCCTTACGGAGTGTGGATATGCAGTAAGAGATTGCCCGTGCAATCAAGAAGCTTGTGTATGCGTGTGTGACTGTCCCATTATAATGTTTAAGCTCGCATATATAGGCGACGGCGAAGCTGTAATAGTAGATGATACGATAGTATACACGTTGGGAATCCGCAATTATCGTGTTGAAACAATGTATGATTTCTTGGTAGTAGATACATTGCCGATATATGTAAGTACTCCGACCAATGTAAGAATTAACGGCGAATTAGTGGAATATCCTGTTTTTGTATGGGATGAAGATGAGCGTGAACTTCGCGTATTCTTGGTGTACTTGCCACCTGCTGACTATGATGATGGAATAGTTGCAAGCGTAACAAAGATTACTTTTGAAGTTGAAGTTTTAGAGCGCCCAGAGAGCGGAGTCATCATAAACAATGCGCAATTATATGGTCCACCGAACGATGAAGACTCTCGTGGTCCGGTTGGAGATGGAAATTATGTTCGTGTTGATGTAGACGAGCCAGAAGATCCTACCCTTGAAAAAGGCACTGACATAGACTATGGATATACTGTAATCATAGGCGACACAATAGTGTATAGTTTGGTAGTTCGCAATGAGAATCTTGCAGCACTTTATGATTTCTTGGTGGTAGATACATTGCCGGTATATGTAAGTGCTCCTACCAATGTAAGAATTAACGATGTTGAAGTTGAATACCCCGTTTTTGTATGGGATGAAGATGAGCGTGAACTTCGCGTATTCTTGGTGTACTTGGCACCTGCAAGCGCAACAGAGATCACTTTTGAAGTTGAAGTTTTGGGACGTCCGGAGAGCGGAGTCATCACAAACAGTGCGCAACTGTACGGACCGCCGAGTGATCCAGACGATGAAGACTCTCCTCGTGACCCCATCGGAGGCCCCGGTGAGGAAGATGTCATAGTAGAACCACAACTGATTAAAGAAAAAGAATCAAATGTCGGAACAGTTGTCGTTGGCGGTCAAGTAGCATATACACTTCGCGTAACTAATACCGGCAGCTATACACACTACGACTATCTGATAGTTGATGATCTGAATTTGAATCTATTAGCGATAGAACTTGTGGGTGAGCCTGTTGTGTATGTAAATGTGGGCGAAGACGATGAAGCTAGATGCCAAGTGGCTGATGTTAGAGTAGTAGACGGACAAATCAGAGTATACTTAGATATTTTGCCGGGAGTCACAGAAGTAAGATTTACCATTAGAGTAATACGTGCAGTACCGCAAGGACTTACAAATGTAAGTGTATTGTATGGCCCGGAACAGGAAAATCCCGATGACCCGGATGGACCGCCGGTACGCGACCAAATTGACGACGGCGAAAATGAAGTAATCGTAACACCTCCGGGGCAAGGTCCAGGCCCAGGCCCAGGACCGGGTACTCCACCGGGCGGAGAAGTCACACCGCCGGATGATGATATTGACCTTGAAGACGACATAATACCGCTTGTTCCGTTTACAACTACCCACTACCGTTATCTCATAGGTGACACATACGGAAGAATCCGCCCAAGAGATCAAATCACACGCGCAGAAGTCGCAACGATTTTCTTCAGACTGATTACAGATGACTTCCGCGAAGAAATGTGGACTCAATCAAATCCATTTCCGGATGTTGTGCTGACTAACTGGTTTAACAACGGCGTATCTACTATGACCAATGCCGAAGTGCTGCGCGGTATGCCGGACGGCACATTCCAACCGAACAGAAGCATTACCAGAGCGGAATTTGCAGCGATTATTTCACGCTTTGTCGGTAACACATACGATGGCGATAACCTGTTCCCGGACATTGAGGGGCACTGGGCTCAAGACTACATAAATCTTGTTACAAGTCTCGGATGGGTTTGGGGAATGCCAAATGGTGACTTTGAGCCGAATCGTCCGATAACAAGAGCAGAAGCTGCGACGATAGTAAACCGTATTTTGATCCGTCATCCTGAAACTTTAGATGATTTGCTTGAAGGCAGAACTGAATGGCCGGATATGACAGACTCAAGCTTGTGGTATTACATTGATGTTCAAGAAGCGACGAACTCCCATTCTTTTGAGATAAAAGATGACGATGTTCACGAGACTTGGATAGAGTTCATTGTCTGCCCGGAATGGGTGGCACTTGAAAGGCCGGAATCCACTCCAAGATCGCATAGATATAATATTGGCGGATAGGCGAAATATCCGAACTTAAAAAATCGGGACTGTGTAAAAACAGTCCCGATTTTTCTAAAGGTACGCCCGACATGGGTTCAACCTATATTCTTTCTTATTTCGGAAAAGATGACCAAAATGTCACATAGAGTAGCGCATATATGCCCACATATCATGAGAATGAGATGTACCATATTATGTTACGGGATTGTTACAAAAGGTTAGAAATTGTTGAAAATGCACAAGTTTTCGTGTACGGTGGCACGGTATTATATATGAATATAAATTCATAGAAGGGAGAATACTTGTTTTGAAAAGTAAGAAAATTATGTTAAGAAGGGTGTTAACCATTGTTATGGTTCTGGCGATGATGCTCACGCAGGTGCCGATTTTGGCGGCTGCTATGGCGGATGTTGCTGAGCCGAATAATGGTTTCCAAAGATTGTCGAGGTGCTTTGCAAATTGCTGTGAGCGCACCGATGACCAAATTTGTTGCCGTTGTGGCGATGATTGCGACTGTTGCCAACCGATAGATTGTGCATGTGCAGACAGTTGTGTATGCAACGAGCCTAACGTATGCGATTGCATGGATGGTTGCGGTTGCCTATGTGATTGTTACGACGAGTGCTATTATGAATGCGAGCATGGTTGTGAACATTGTTGCGATGGTCACGCTTGTGACTGTGGTCAAGTTTGTGAATGCACTGCACCTTGTCCGTGTGTCTGCGAACCGCATACTTGTGAATGTCTACATACTTGTCCGGGAGACAGCTGCGACTGTGGTTGTGTGTGCACTTTGCCACCATGCGAATGCCCCACATGTGAACCATGTGTTTGTGATGAAGATTGTGCCTCGGGCTGCGACGGTGATTGCGGCTGCATCAACTGTGAATGTTCTGATGTCGCATGTGGCTGTGTTGGTGATGGATGTGAGTGCGTCTTGACATGCGGGTGTGTATTCTGCATGGACTGTGATGACTGCGATGAATGCGAGTTCATAGTATGTGGTTGTGACCCAATCTCTATTATCCCGGGCAGACACGAACCTCATATTGCGTTTATTATTGGCTCTAGTGGACTAATGCGGCCGAATGACAATCTTAGTAGAGCAGAAGCATCAGAAATGTTCTTTCGTATTATGAATCGCGACGCTCGTCTACATTTTTGGAGCAATTCTAACCCATTCACAGACATCCGGGATGCCGCTTGGTATAATATTGGTATATCAACAAACAGGGAGGCTGGGATATTCTTAGGAACAACACCAGACTATTTTGGTGTGAGAGTGTATGATGTACCCAATCCAAATTATCCGGCTGATCCTCCGGTTCCACGGTATCTACCGAGACCAAGGAGTATAACAAGGATAGAGTTTATTGCTGTTGCTCATAGATTTTTGACTGTTTCTCCAGTTGCTCGACTCTCCTCTCCGCATCCATTTGCTGACGTTGGGCCTGGTCATTGGGCAAATGCCTACGTGCAGGCTCTATGGGAACAAGATATTTTTGAAGTGTTGCGAGATAGGGATGGCAATCCGTGGGGAGTAGACAATCTGTTACATCCAACTGAACCGATAACAAGGGCAGAAAGTATAGCTATTTTACTTAGGGTGCTTGGGCGTTCAGTAACAGATGTGAATGATATGCAACCAAGTGAGAACCGCAATCAGTGGAGCGACGTGCCATTTTACGTATGGAATGAGGCGCTAGGGGCTCATATACGCAACTGGGCATATCCATATATTCGTGAAGCCACTAATAGTCATTGCTTTAGATGGGTTGACGGTCAAGAAGTGTGGCAGTGTATATCCAACTTTTATACGAATCATGGCTCAGTTAGATTAGACTATAGATACCTAAACGGAGTAAGGGTTAGTGATACTAGATATTATGAATGGCACTACTTTAGAAATATAACTCAATTTTGGCAACACATATCCACACCTCCGGCGACCAGAGAACGTGTTATAGAACACAATCAATGGTTAGCGGCGTTCTTTGCCGGTTGTTGCGAAATTCTCTGCCCGGATGAAAATTGCGACGAAAGTATCTGCGGAAGATGCGGTGAATGTCCTGTATGCGGTGACTGTTGTGAGTTCGACGGTCGTGTGCCATGCCCCGAAGAAGGTTGCTTGGGCTTTATAGGCGACTGTACCCACTGTACTCTTTGTCCCACGCATGTATGTGTAAATGGCTGCCACGAATGTTACCACGAAAACAAAAGCGAATGCGGCTGCGATGTCTGCGATTGCGAAGACCTTAGTTGCCCCTGTGGCGAAGCTTGCGATAATGGCGACTACTGCTCCAGTGACTGTCACTGTGCGGACGGATGTCAAGGTTGTGGTGCTGAATGTGACTGTTCAGATGAAAATTGTGACTGTGACGAAGCTTGTGGTTGTGACACTTGCGATTGTAATGTAGATTGTACAAAGGACGATTGCTGTGATGATTTAGACATATGTGACTGCGCTCTTAGCTGTGTGGAAGCCGATTGCACTTGCAGGTGCCAAGACGAGTGCGACTGCTGTGAATGTCCACCACCAGCATGTGATTGTGAAGGAAATTGTGAAAACAATTGCGACAATTGCCAACAAACTTGTGCATGTGATGCCATAGACTGCATTTGTGGTGATGACTGTAGATGCAATGAAACAGTTCCATGTGCTTGCGCTGACAGATGCACATGCAATGATGGAAATGCATGTGACGGTGAAGACTGCTGTGATTGCGTATGTAATTGCTGCGAGTGTTCATGGGATGTGGTAAAAACAGCTGATTTCGATGGTACCTATGTATATGTCGGAGATGAAATTATCTATATCATCAGCATAATCAACGATAGCGGACACGATGGTGCTCTGATGCATAACTACTTTGTCATTGTTGACCAACTGAATTTAGACTATGTAGAACTTGTGAGCGGCATTTATGTAAATAATGTGCGCTTGCTGACAAACTATGATGTATCTGATGACGGACAAATCAGAGTATATCTATCCACTCTTGCACATGGAACTACAGAAATAAGATTTACTGTTGAAGTAATCGCAGTTCCTGCTGATAGAAGTGATTTAGAAAATGAAGCGTTCTTGTTCGCAACAATGGAAGATGACAATGATGGCGAACCAATCGGACGCGACAATGAGGATGTGAGAGTAAGACCGCTACCTCAGAGGCCAGGTCCGGGACCAGGCCCGGGAACACCCGGACCGGGTACTCCACCGGGCGGAGATGTTACACCACCGGATGATGATATTGATCTTGAAGACGACGTAATACCGCTCGTTCCGTTTACAACCACCCACTACCGTTACCTCATAGGTGACACATACGGAAGGATCCGTCCAAGAGATCAAATCACACGTGCAGAAGTCGCAACGATTTTCTTCAGACTAATCACAGATGATTTCCGTGATGAAATGTGGACACAAACAAATGCATTTCCGGATGTTGTACTTACAAATTGGTTTAACAACGGTGCATCTACAATGGCAAATGCAGAAGTACTGCTCGGTATGCCCGATGGCACATTCCA
>Ga0123355_10002414_pt1 | contig 26404 bp, 25 predicted proteins | sample TergutEmb28metaG_3_FD_89872 | JGI IMG/M metagenome (GOLD analysis project Ga0123355, IMG submission 89872) | Embiratermes neotenicus P1 segment gut microbial communities from Petit-Saut dam, French Guiana - Emb289 P1 | ecosystem: Host-associated > Arthropoda: Insects > Digestive system > Gut ...
AGTGGCAACAAATACCATCAAAAAAAGTATACCCAGCTATTGGCGAAACGTCAACCATATCTTGCAGGAATTTTTCAAAAACTTTTATACGCCGGATTTTCATCTCGCCCAGCACCCATTTCGGGCGGTTCTTCCCGCCCAGCCGTGGACGCCTCATGCCCTCTTCCCCCCCAGCAATGCCCCCGCCGCGCGTGAGCATCAGTACAATGCCCGGCAGGGGAGGATATACGGTTTAAGAAGCCATTTTGCCTAGGCTCTTTAGCGTAGGAGACCGTGGCTCCGTAGCGGGTTCCCCATGCGGGATTCTTAAACCGTGTATCCTCCCCTGCCGGGGCTTTTGGCGGAATGTTGGCTCACGCGCGGCGGGGGCGAAAATTCTTGTTGATTTTTTTTCCATTACCCTGTACACTGGTAGGGTGAGGCAAAGACACATTAAAACCAGCGTTCTTTTTCCCATTGGCGCCAAGTTGGTCATCATCATTACCTCCCTGCTGCTCGCCTCGCTTGGGGCGGTGATCTCCATAGTGTCGGCGCTCAGTACGCAGGATGCGCAGCGCGCCGCCGAGGAAAACAATTTCACCATAAACATCAGGGCCGGTTCGCAGGCCGAAAGCTCTTTCAACGGCGTTAGGGAAGCGGCGCTGTTCTACTTGAGTTTGCTGGAGCGCCTTCCCGTTCTGGAACATGACCCGGAAATGGAACGCTTCTTTTTCGATAACAACCAGAACATAGCCGCCATAGGGGTATTTGGGGGCGCGCCTCCCTCTTTCATCCATAACACGCAATTTCTGGACGAAAACGGCATAAGCGCCGCCGCCGTGGAAGCCTACATGGCCTCGGCGTACCATTCCGCCACCCCCGGCGCCACGCGGCTTTTTAACGCCTCGCCGGTTTTTCATACCTCCATGATCGCCGCCGTTTTCGCGTACCAGAGCGCCGCCGGGAGCCAAACCGTAAAGGCGTTGTTCTCGCCCCACGAGCTTTTCGAGTCGTTCAGTACCGGAGCTAACACCAGTTTTCTTATCAACAATTACGGAGACCTGCTGTTGCATCCGGATGTCTTTCTGGTGCTGGGGGGGGCGAACTTTTCTTCCCTGCCCATAGTCGAAATCATGCTGCGTGAGGGAGACAATAACCGGCAGGTATCCTACGAGCATGAGGGGGTAGGGTTTTTTGGCGCGTATTACCGCCTTGCCGGAACGGACGCCGCCGTGATTACGCTGATCCCCCACGACATCGTGTTCGAGGTCGTACAAAGCACCACAAGGCAGAACATATTTCTGGCCGCGGCAGTGCTGTTTATAGCCATTAGCCTTACATGGATTTTCTCCAAAACCATCTCACGGCCGGCCCGTATTCTGGCGGCGGCGGCCCTGAAAATACAGGAAGGGGATTTCACCATCAACCTGAAACCCCAAACACGGGACGAGCTGGGACTTCTGACAGAAAGCTTTAACAAAATGTCCAGCGCCCTTAACATTTTTGGCCGCTTTACCAACAAAGATGTCGCCTTGCGGGCCATGCGGGGCGAGATAAAACCCGGCGGTCAGCCCAAGCGCGCCACGATTTTCTTCTCTGACATACGGAGCTTTACCGAAAAAACCGAGATATTCACAAAGAGGTTTGGAGACCAAGCGCCAAACCGGGTTGTTTTGTGGCTTAACGAATACTTTAGCCGCATGATAGATTGCGTGGCGGAAACCAGCGGCGTCGTGGACAAGTTTATCGGCGATGCCCTGATGGCCCACTGGGGCACGGTATCTACCGCCGGAAGCCCCGCCAAAGACGCCTTTAACTGCGTAAAAGCCGCCCTGATGATGCGGGGGGCGCTAGTGGAACTAAACGCCGGGCGGGTAAAAAACGAGGTGGACAACCCTGTCATACACATAGGATGCGGCATAAACACCGGAACCGTTATTGCCGGGCAAATCGGGTCGGAAGCCCGGATGGACTATACCGTTATCGGCGACCCGGTGAACATAGCCAGCCGCCTGGAAGAGCTGAACAAAACATTTGGGACGGATATTTTAATCAGCGAAGATACATGGAAACTGATAGGGGACAAGTTCATAACCGAAGAAATGCCGGTAACGGCGGTAAGAGGCAAAGAAGAGCCCATGCGGGTCTTCGCCGTTGTGAATTTCGCCCACGCCGAAGGCCCCCAAACCCTGGCGCAGGTGCGAGAGCTTTTGGGCATTAGCGCTTGTAATGTAGTAAGCGTACCGGCTGTTCCCGTTATTCCCGCCGCCCCGCCCCCCGTTGTCGAAGAAGAAAATACGTATGAAATTTCCATCCCCGAACATATCCCTGAACCTGTGCGGGAACGGATACTTGAAGAGATCGTTTCGCAGGACAGGCACAGCGCGTACACCAGCGAAAAACCCCGCGCGGACGGCACGAATATCCCCGTAATTAAAATGACATCCTTCGGCTCTTCCGCACTGGTGCTGGGGCCGGACGGGAGACGTGTTCCCGTGTTTTTCTCGTGGAACAGGTTTGATCCCAAGTCTCTGGCGGCCCACCACGGGCGGACAAAGGCGGGCGAAAACGCCCTTCCGGATGTTCATGTAATAGTAGAAGTAGCCAAAGACCGGAGCTTTAATTCCACGCTGGAAGACCGGGAAGTCATTGACGCGCTGTCCGTCTCCATTCCCCTAAACCCCGGTATCTACTGGTGGAGGGTGTATCCGGCAAACCCCGGCAGCAGGGTTCCCATAGCTCAGCCGTATCCCTGCGGCGTTTTAGTGGTAGACACGCATGAAAAAGAAAGAATCAAGATTCACAAGAGTTGATTGCGTCATAGTAATTCTCTGCCTTATTGGCGCCTGTTTTTTCGGGGCGGCGTTTTGGAGGGAGTATACCAATACCCTTACCAGGCTCAACGAGGAGCCGGTGGGGGAGATTACCTTTCAGCGGCGTGTCGCCCAGCGCAGGTTTATCGACCGCCATATGTGGGACAGGCTAAGACTGGCCTCGCTCGTGTACAACGGCGACACAATCCGCACCACTGAACAGTCCGAGGCGGTCGTTCTTTTTCAGGACGAAATAACATCCCTTTCCATGAACGAAAACACGATAGTGCAGGTTTTTTTCGATAACCGCAGCGGCATGGCTCAGGTTGATTTTTTCGGCGGGAATATCGAAGCGGTTTCAGAGGCTGGAAACCTTGTAATCGTAAGCGGAAATTCCGCCATAGTGGTTGAAGGCCAAGCCGCAATGGAAAAAAACGAAGACGGCTTTGTCCTTTTTGTCTCCGAAGGCCGGGCCAGTTTTAACGGAACGGAAATAGAGGAGGGCGCTGTCCTAGCCCTTGACTCGTATGGGGAGATCATTGTAACGCCGATTATCACCATGACCTCGTTTGGCCCTTCCGCCTCTTTTTTAAGCCCTCCCGGCGCGGCGGCCCCAATTGTTTTTTCTTGGAACAATTTTTTCTTTACCCCCGACACCCATGTGATTGTTGAAGTTGCCGCGGACAGGGGCTTTACCCGCATGGTGGAAACAAGGGAGATTAGCGCCATATACGGCAATGATCATTCGTCTGTTTCCATAACCTTGGGGCAGGGCAATTACTGGTGGCGGGCATACCCGGTAAGCGCCGGCAGCCGGTATCCGGTAAACCGCTTTTTCCCTTCCGGCGCGCTGGAGGTGATCCCCGCCGCCTCGCCGGTTCTTCTTTCGCCCCCGCAGATGGCGGAGATGGTTTTTCCTGACGAGGCCCGTGTTCCTTTTTCGTGGTCTGTGGTAGAGGGCGCTACCGCCTACGTGCTGGAAGTCTCCGCCTACGCGGATATGGCAGTCCCGCTTGTGTACCGCAACGTAGCGCAAAGCGCCGTAGTCCAGACCGGGCTTGAACATGGGCGCTGGTATTGGCGCGTTACTCCCGTGTTTCCGCGGCGGGTCAGGGGCTCCGCTATTTCTTCGGCGACAGGCGAGTTCTCTGTAATCCGGGGCCTTCCGGTTCTTGCCGCTCCGGTTCTGACCTATCCTTTATTGGATGGAAGAATACGCCTTGATACCGGGACTCCCGCGGGGTTTCCGGCCCCGGCCCCCTACACGAGCCGCCTTATGTGGAACCACGACCCCAATGCCGCTTCGTGGCTTGTTGAACTGGCGGACAATCCCGCGATGGACAATCCGGTGATACGGCAAACCACAGCGTCAAACTTTTTCGTACTTCCGCCGGACGCGCTGGAGGCCGGGCAAACATGGTATTGGCGTGTTACGGCGCTGGGGGGCGCGGAGCCGGCGGTTTCGACCGTGCGGAGTTTTGAGGTAAGCGGCGACATCCCGCCGGCGCTGGCTGTAACGCCTGTGGAACCGGAGCCCGCGCCGCCGGAACTCGTGGCGCAGGAGCCGCCAGTAGCGCCGGAACCGCCAGCGCCCGAACCTGCCCCGCCGGAGATTGTGCTGCCGGAGATTGTGCTACCGGAACAAGTGTTGCCGGAACAGGTTCCGCTGGTGCTTGCGCCGCCCCCGGCGGAGGTCGACAGGATAGAGCCCTTGCCGCCGATTCCGCACTTCCCCCCCATTATCTTTAGGGCCAACCGTGAAGACTGGTATGACTCAGGCGATGAAATAGCCGCCGCCATTGCCTTGTTCCTTGAAGCGAACGATGAATACATGCTGCGGATCGAAGCGCACGCCAATCCTACGGTTAATCCCGCCGATACAGCCGGCCGCCAGCGTGAGTATGTCGAGGAACTCCAGCCATTAAGCGAGATGCGGGCAAGGGCTGTCGCGGACAGGCTTACCATGCTTGGCATCGACCCGGCCCGGCTTGAGCTTGCGGGTTTCGGCGGCGGACGCCCGGTAGCGGCGTGGGAAGATACCGCTAACTGGTGGAGGAACCGCAGGGCGTACTTTATTGTTTTGGAGTAACCCCCGGTAAAGGCCTAGCGTCCCTTGCGTCTGCGGAGCCCCCCGCTGCGCATGAGCATTCCCGCCAAAAGCCCCGGCGGGGGAGGATATACGGTTTAAGAAGCCATTTGCCCAGGCTCTTTAGCGTAGGAGACCGTGGCTCCGTAGCGGGTTCCCTGGGCGGCTTCTTGAACCGTATATCCTTCCCTGCCGGGGCTTTGGGCGGGAATGCTTGGCTCACGCACGGCGGGGGGGCGCTCCAGTTTGCCGCGAAAAAAACCGTTAATCAGAGTAAGATGAAAATTCTTCTAATCCATTCCGAAAATGACGGGGAAACCGCCCGGCGGATTCTGCCCCTTTTGGGGGAAGCTAACGCCGCCGTAGATATTCTGTCTGTTCAGCCGCTTGACAGCACAGAAGGAGACACGAAAAAACAGTTCGCCGCCTTCTTCGACTTTGCCGATTCGGACAGCGGCAAAGCCCCGCCCGTTCCCCCCACGCACGCCCTTGTCGTTTCGGCGATAGCCGAGCGGTGGCTCGATTTTCTCGCCGGGTTTTCCTACGGCTCACATTTGCCGTTCTTGGTCTACGGCAAAAAAGCCATAGAAGCCGTGCCCGTAGAGTTCGCGTCTTTTTTCAGGCTTTTAAAAACCGAAGATGCCCTTAAAGAATATTTCGCTTCCGAAAACGAAGCCTTTGAAAAATGGAAAACCGCCAGAGAAACCATTAGCGCGCGGGACACCCTTTTGCGGATGGGCATTCCCGTAACCGGGGAAAGCCTTGCCAATTGCGCAGGCGAAGGCAGCATTCAGGAGGTTTCCCTGTTTCTCGCCGCGGGCTTCTCGCCGGACACCAGAAACAAGGCCGGGGTTCCCCTTTTAAACCTTGCCGCAAGAAAAGGCAACCGTGAAATCCTGAAACTTCTTATTGAATCCGGCGCGCAGTTAAACCTTCAGGCCGATGACAGGGCCACTTCCGCCCTTCTGGACAGCGTAATGATCAAAAGCCTTGACATGGCAAAGGATCTCATCAGCGCCGGGGCGGAGCTTGACATCAAAAGCAAGAGCGGCCAAACAGCGCTGGTCGTGGCCGTTGGGGCCGGGGACGAAAAAATGGTAGAAGCCCTGCTGAAAGCCGGGGCCGGCCCGGACATTCCCGACAGCATGGGCGTAAGCGCGCGAAAGTACGCGAGCCTTTTTAACAAAAGCGCCATTACCGCGCTGTTTGACACCCACGCCCCGCAAGAGGCATCCCCGTAATGTCAGTTGAAGAACTATTCGGCAAAATCCGCCGGGCACGGCATTGCACGGCCCTTACCGGAGCCGGGGTAAGCACCCTTTCGGGGATTCCCGATTTCCGGGGAAAGGGCGGCCTGTACAGCACGACGGACGCCGAAAAAATCTTTGACGCCCAGTATTTTGAAAAAGACCCTTCCTTCTACTACCGGGCGGCATCGTCCTTTATTTACGGCATCGACAAAAAAGAACCCTCGGTTGTACACATTGCCCTCGCGCAACTGGAAAAAAAGGGCTATGTGAAGGCCCTTATCACCCAAAACATCGACCTTCTTCACCAAAAGGCAGGGTCGGGCGCTGTTATCGAAATCCACGGCTCGCCGGAAACGCACTATTGCCTGCGCTGCGCCGGGGCGCGTATGCCCTTTCAGGAAGCGGCGGCTATTGTGCGTTCCGGAGGACTGCCCGCCTGCCCCGCGTGCCAGAGCGTACTGAAACCGGCGATTACCTTTTTCGGCGATATGCTGCCCATGGATGCCCTGCGCGCGGCGGTGGACGAGGCGCAAAAATCAGACCTTATGCTGATTCTTGGAACAAGCCTTACGGTGTATCCAGCGGCATCCATTCCGCAGCACACGCTCAGGCAGGGCGGGGAAATTGTTATCGTAAACAATATGCCCACGCCCTTGGATGATATGGCTGCCCTGCGCTTTGACGATTTGGGAGAAGTGTTTGAAGCCCTAAGAAACATTATGGAGAAACAGTATGGAGGAACATCATGAAGCGCTTTAAGGTTTTCTGTTTCGCGCTCGCTATCGCCGCCCTGTCTTGCGTGGACGTGCAGGCGCAATCCCGCACCGCAATGAGCTTAAACGGAGCGACAGGGCTGTTTTCCATTCCCACCGGAAGAATTGGCTGGGAGCGTTCCTCTAGCGCGCTCGGCCTTGACTTTGGCTATCACACGATTATCGCCGATGGAAACGCTTCCGCCATTCCCAAGGCCGCCATGAGCCTTTTTAACACGCTGGAATTAAGCGCCGCCATTGATATTCAGCCTGAAAGCGCTTTCCCTTTGTCCGGGCAGGGAGACCGGAACGTTTTTATTGGCGGGGCGAAAATTCAACTGCCCCTGACCAGAACCGCCCTTGCCTTTGGGGGCAACATCCAGTTTGTTGATATGCGGGAAGAACACAGCACTACCGCAAGCCAAGTGTACGCCGCCATTACCTACGCGGGCCGCCTCTTCGATATGCCCGCCGAAACCACAGTTGTTTTCGGCAGAACATTTATCGAGGGCCGTCCAAACTCGAACATCGACTTTGGCATGGGCTTTGACGTACAGCTCTTCCCCAGAGTGTTCGACAACTTGATCCACTGGGTTACGGACTTCGCCAATTTCTCCTACAGCGTACGGCCCTTCCGGGCGAATGCCGTAGACCGGGGGGTGCTTAACACGGGCATCCGCCTTAACCTTACCGCCATACCCGCCTTCAGCCGGCTTAGACTGGCGGCGGATATCATGCTTGTTGACGCTTTCGACGAAAACCGGGCGTTCTCTATGGGCATGACCCTTGGAGTGCCGCTGCACTAGCGCCCGGACGGGATAACCTGCCCCGCCCGACCGCTTGCCCGTCTATCTCCCGTTGGGCGAAAAGAAATACCTGAAAAAATCCATGTCCGTGGACAGGATTTTCCGGTCAAAACCCGAAAGAGTAATGCGGTAGGCTTCTATCGCCCGCCAGAAGTTAAAGAAATCCCGGTTTTGGTTGTAGGCGTCCGCGAAGATGCCCGCCGCCCGCGCGTCAGCCTGCGCCCGGATTGTCTGCGCCTGATAGTAGGCCGCGGAAAGCAGCACAAGCCGCTCGCTTTCCATTCTGCCCAGCCATTCCGCCCTGCGGCCCTCGCCATCGGAGCGGTAGGCCTGCGCCCACTGGTTCCGTTCCCGTATCATCCGGGCGTAGACGCTGGGGGTTAGCTCGTCAGAGTACCGTATCTGCCGTGTCAATATGTCGATAAGCTCGATGCCGTACTCAGGAACTATCTGCCGCGAGCGGACAAGTATTTCCTCGGCGAGCTGGCGGCGGCCCCTGGTAATGGGGTCGTGACCCGCTCCCTGCAAGATGGCGACAATCTCGGCTTCAAACTCGTCCCCGTACAAATCGGCGGCGGGCGAGCGTTCCATTATGATGTTGGAGTTCCGCACTGACTCGATAAGGGGGTTTTCCGCCACCACGGTAAGCACGGCGGAGTCGATAACTTGCGTAAGCCGTGATTGCGCCTGACTTACGGTGCGGATGGCCTGATAAAACACTTCCGGGTCTGAAATGCGCCAGCGGGCGGTAACATCGACAAAGATAAACTGCCGTTCCGCCGTGGGCACAATCCTCGCCTCGCCGTCCCATGTCATGATTTTTCTGGGATAGCGGATTACCTCGTCAATAAAAGGAATCCTTACGTGCAGACCCGCGTCGGTAACAACATTCACTATCCGCCCTAGCCGCACGACAACAGCCTGCTCGCCCTCGTTAATGACGAAGAAGGGGCCGGCTACGATAACGCCGAAAAATATCACAAAAGCGGCAACGATAATGGCAACAGGTTTTTTCATTATTGGCCTCCCAGATTCATAAAGGGCAGAATGTTTTGCAAGTTGTGGTCAACGAGCGTTGTGCCCTGCATATTGGAGAACACTTCCTCCATCACTTCAAAGTACAGACGCTGCCGTGTAACTTCCGGCGAGCGCATGTATTCGACCAGCACCGCGCTAAAGCGGGCAACATCACCAAGCGCTCTATTCACGCGATCGGCGGCATAGCCCTGCGCCACCAGAACCATGCGCTCGGCCTCGCCTCTTGTTCTGGGGATTTCCTCGTTGAACACCTGCTGGCCCTCGTTGATAAGCCGTTCCCTGTCCTGCATCGCCATGTTTACATCCTCAAAGGCGGCTTGCACTTCCCCCACCGGAGGCGTTACATTTTGTAGGTTCACCTGAATGACATCAATACCCAGTCCATATACCCTGAAAATATCGTTCATCATGGTAAGGCCCTCGGATTCAATGGCGCTGCGCTCCACCCCCATAATGTCCATAATCGCCCTGTCGCCAACCAGTTGGTTAATGACCATCCGGGACACATCACGAATGGTAGCGATGCGGTCGTTCACGTTGAATGTCCACGCGCGGGCATTGCTAACCCGGTACTGAATGGCCCATTCAACCTCGATGATGTTAAGGTCGCCGGTGAGCATGGTGGACTCGGCGGCGTGCCTGACACGCACCGGAACATTGCCGCCCGCCGTACGAAAACCGAACTCCTGAAAACGCACCCCGCTGACGTTCACGGTGTGGTTTCTGTCGATGCCAAAGGGCAGCCTCAGGTGAAGTCCGGGCCCCCTTGTACCGATGTATCTGCCGAAACGGGTTATCACCGCTTCTTCCGCCTGATCCACAATGTAAACGCTTGTTCCTAATGTTATAAGCGCTACAATAATGCCGACTGCCAGAGTTATGCTTCTGGAACTGATCAGTTTCCCCGCCTTTGGGGGCCTGAAGTGAAACATCCACCTCCTGTAGTTTGAGTTACTGTATCTTACCTTGATTATGGAAGATAGTCAAAGCGATTGCTATAGGCTGGCGGCGTGGGGCTTACAGAAGTGTGCTTGAAACCCCATGCGAGCTGCCGCCTTCTATATCTAGAGCAGGCAGCACAGCGGCGGACTGGGCGGCGGCCTTGTTTTCCGCCTTGATCGCGTCAAAGACTTCTTGGCGGAACACCTTTACCGACTTGGGGGCATCCACGCCCAAGCGCACCTGATCCCCGCGGATGTCGATAATGGATACGGAAATGTCGTCCCCAATCATTATTTTTTCGTTGACTTTTCTGGATAGTATCAGCATAGGCCTTCCTTACTGCCCGCTTTGGCTTGCCGGCTGTTTCGCGGCCCGAAGCTCTGCGCTGATGTCGTGCTTGGTTTTCCACCGGGAATCCGTTAAAACCGCCTGAAACCCCAGACGGTTCTCCCGGTTAAGCACCAAGGGCCCCTGAAGGTTAGCCGTCATGGGGCTTCCGTCGGCAGGAACCGTAACAATCGAAAAAATAAGGGCCTTTTCCGGGTCGGTAATGCCTACCGGCGCAAGTTCTTCGTTGTCAATATTTATCTCGTAATCCGGCCTGAAAAGAAAAGGATTTATCAGCACAAAGGCCACCTCTTCCGAATCAAGCGATTGAAGCCAGAAAAACGGCTGACGCTCGGCATCCAGAATAGCATAATCTTTGAAAGATTCAAATCCCAAAATACCGGAAGGAAAACGAAGCTTCTGGCGTTCATTTATTTCAACGAGGCCATACGCTTTTGTCGCAACTTTCACAAAACACTCCTGTCTTTATCGCAGCTATCGCGCACACTATCGCAGGAAATCAAGCAGCGTCGGCGGGATTATTCTAGCCGCCGTCTGCAAGGCCGCCCGCTGAGCAAGCTCCATCATCGCAAAGTCCGTTGCCGCTGTTGCCAAGTCTACCCCTGACTCACGGGCCAGCATTGCCGCCACGTTTGGTATTTCCTGATTAATCCTGCTCCATGTTACAGAGGCTCTTTCGTGGCGGCTGCCTACCTCCGCAAGCCGGGCTGTCATGTTTTGCAGGGAAAGGTCTATGCCGCTTATCCCCAGCCCGCCGACAAACTCGTGATCCCCCCGCAAAAGCCCGTCCCTAAGACGTATCACCATATCAAACACAGAGCCCCCGGCTACCCTAGCGCCGGGATCCCAGTTGGGGGCCGAAGGGTCTGTGTTAAAGCGGACTACCCCCAGCTCTTCCAGCGTATTGGAACCCTGCCTGTCTTCCATCCTGATAAGATGCGGGTTTGTCCCGGTAATCACAAGGCCGTTTGTGCTGGGGTCTACCGAAGCCCGTACCGCCGCCCCCGATTCATTTATGCTGGCGACAACAGCGGGAAGGGTATCCCCCGCCCGTACCAGTATTTCGTGACCGTTTATGAAAAAAGCCCCGTTCTCCAGCGCCCGCCAGTTCGAAGCGTCCACTCCGGAAAAAATCTGCATCCGCTCCGCCCAGAACGCATGCCCCCCGCCAAGGTCAAGGTCTATAAACGTCCGCTCGTGGATTTCCGTTCTTCGGGCGGGGCCTGCGCCCCGGTATTCAACATTGACAACCAGAGATTCCCCGCCGCCGTCAACCGTGCCTTCAACAATTCTGAACGGCTCGGTAAAAACTCTGTCCCCGGCAAAGAGCTGCCTTCCATCGGGCCCCGTGGAGTTTGCGATGGCAACAAGCGCCTTCATAAGTTCGTTTACTTCTACCGCCATGTGCCGGGTGTCGTCCCTTGCAAACGTTCCGGTCGCGCCGGTTACCGCAAGCTCCCGAATCCGCTGAAGTATATTCACGCTTTCCTGAAGGTTTATATCAATCTGGTTAAAATGATCCCTTGCGTAGCGGGTGTTGTTTTCAAACCGCTCAAGCCTGGTAAGGTAGGACTGATAACGCACTGTGCGCGCAGCAGCAATAGGATCATCGCTGAGCCTGTTTAACCTGTTCCCGCTTGACATCTGGTTTTGCAGGTTCAGAATCGCGTCTTCCTGCCTTCTAAGATGAAACTGGACATTGGTATTCGCCATATTCGTTGAAACACGTGCCATTTTTTACGCTCCTAAGTTAATGATGGTATCCAGCATAGAATTGACAACGGAAATAAATCTGGCGGATGCCTGATACCCGTGCTGAAATTTGATCAGGTTGGAAACCTCTTCGTCCATGTTGACCCCGGAAAGAGACTGGCGCATATCGTGAAGCCGCTTCATGTTCTGGTTATAGGTCGCAAGCGCTATCTGGCTTTGCTCGCCCAAAAGACCAATGCGGGCAACGGCAACCTGAAAATAGTCGTCAAACGTCCGGTATCGCCCCACCATGACTTCGGTGTTTCTGATAGCGGCAATAGCCTGAGCCGCCTCGCCGTTGCCGGGACTGGCAGGCCGCCCGTTCTCGCCGAAGCCCGCGGCTACCGACATGGGATCCCGGAACAGGGCCGGGTTCACTTCGATCCACCCCGATGGATGCGCGACAGGCGCAACCTGCCATGACGCCGGGCCGCCTGCAAGGGCGTCCACCGCGTTTGGCACGTCCCAACTGAACGCCCCGTCCGGCCCCGAAGCCGCCAACAGGCCCGCATACCCTTCCAAAAAGCGCCCGGAATCTTCGATATGGCGAATAACAAAATCCGGGTTGTCCCAGCTTGCCGATGGCGTTGCCGTCATAACAAGGCGTCCGTCCCGGTCAAGGCGGGCAGTTACTTCCGCGCCAGAGTTGTTAATCCTGTTTATGACATCCGCCACGGTATCGGTGGCGAAGTAGGGGATTTCCACATTGCCGTCTGGCGCAGAAAGCGTCATAACCCCGGAAAGGCCGACGTGGGCACGGCTGTCAAGAACGTTAGTTCCCGATACCCGGAAGATAAAAGACGAATCGTACTCCCCGTCCCCGCTTCTGTCGTAGTTGCCCATTATGTTAGTTACAAAAGGCCGCTCGACAAAGAATTGCACCCCCGTAGAGCCGTTAATGCCGTATGCGCTTTCATGAACCTCGTTTACAAGGCTTGCGAAATTCATGGTCATGTTATTCAGGCTTTGGATTTCGGCCCTGATTGTTTGATCACGAAGTTCCACAAATGCCCCAAGGCTTCCGTTGCGGCCCGGGTTAAGCAATTCCAGCGCGGTTCTCGTGTCGCTCCACACAATATCCGTGAAACCAGTTTCCCGGTTCGGCACAAGATCGAGCTGGCGGCCAATGCTTCCCTGAACCAGAATAAACCCATTGGTGTGAACCATAAACTCGTTAGGATCACGCCTGTCCACGGTGATATTTACCATTGATGAAAGCCGGTCAACCAGCAAGTCCCTCCGGTCAAGCAAGTCGTTGGGGATGTCGCCGTGCGCTTTAACTCTTTCTATGGTGCTGTTCAGATCGGCAATCCGGTTTGAAAGGTCATTGATCTGAAACACGGTCATGCGTATTTCTTCGTCTGCTCTGTTTTGCAGTGTTTGCAGGTTATGGTAGTGATGATGAATGCCGTCAAGAAGGGTTCTGCCCCGCTCAAGAACTGCGTGCCGCGGAAACACTCCCGATGGATGCATGGCCAAGTCTTGCCACGCATCCCAGAACTCGTCCATTTTGTTTCTTACGGAATTGAGTCCCGGCTCAAGGTGCATTCCCCCCATATCCTGAACAAAGTTGTGCCTAGCCTGCCAGTACCCCTCCGATCCGGCCTCGGCTATAATGCGCCGGTCAAGCAGTTCGTCCCTGATGCGTGTTACCCGCTCGGTTATAACTCCCTGCCCTATTTGCCCTGCGGTCTGCGCTCTGGTAAGCCCCGGCATATAAATCGGCTCAAAGGTGCTGAACTCCGCGCGCTGGCGGGAAAAGCCCTCGGTGTTCATGTTGACAAGGTTATGACCTGTTACATTCAGGGCATGTTGATGGGCCATTATCCCCCGTTTTCCTATTTGAAGGCCCGTAAAAGTCGATGTCATTACGTACTCCTTGGTTTAGAAATGGTTGTTAACCACCATGCTTTTCAAATCCTGAGCAGCCCTGCGCCCCTTGCGTGTGTACAGTTTCCCGCCGCGGGCAGGGCACACTGCTTCAAGGTATGCTGTGGCCATATTTCTCGCCTCGTTGATGTACACCAAAAGGCTTTCGTTCAATGCCCGTATTTTTATGGTTTCCACCCTAAGTTCCCGGTACAGGCGTGAAAGCTCCTGATTTTCCTGTTCTGGAAGGCACGTAATCAGGGCATAAAAGGACAGTTCCCCGCCGCCGCTTCTTCCGGAAAAATCACTCAGGGCGGAAAAAAACCGGATTCTCTCGTTCTCCAGCAGGGCGAACTCTTTGCCAATGCGGTTTACTTCCGCCGTTTTTTCGTCAAACTCCGCCCACTCCTTGTTTATGACTGCCTGCCGCACTATGCCCTGCGCTTCCGAGATTTTCCTTAAAAGTTCTATTTCCCCGGCTAAAACGGCCGCGCACTTTTCAAAATTCCATGCTTCTTTCATGCCCCGCTCCTTATCCCGCCCTTTCCGGACAGCTTCCTTTCACTTATCGGTTTTTTGGGAAACGAAATTGAGGGGAAAAAGCACTCGCCCCCCGCCGGGCATGAGCCAACATTTCCGCCAAAAGCCCCGGCAGGGGAGGATACACGGTTTAAGAATCCCGCCCAAGGAACACGGCTACGGAGCCTCGGTCTCCTTCGCCTAAGAATTTGGGCAAATGGATTCTTAAACCGTGTATCCTCCCCTGCCGGGCATTGTACTGATGGCTCACGCACGGCGGGGCATTGTGGAGGGGCTCCGCAGAGGGCATGAGTCCTTCACGGCTGTCCGGGGAAGGCTGGGCGATGATGCCTTGCGAGGATGTTGGCGGGGGGCGCTTTTTCCTTTCAGCGCTAGTTTCTTTTTTTCTGCCCGCAGTACACGATCGCCGCTTGGTGACGGAGGTTTTGAATTGTATCGTATCCCTTTCCCATGCGCGTAACCGCTGTTTTTCCGGCGTTGGCCAGGATGTGGATGAGATATTTTCGGTTTATGCCCGTGTAGGCAATCGCTTCATCAAGTATCATCGGCTTCTCTTTTTTTGTCCGTGCTCTCTGATACCGCTTGGCCGCCTCCCGCAGAAGCGGTTTTCTCTCTTTCATGTTTAACCCCATATCGCTCTCCGAACCCTCCTCCGGATAGCATAGCTGGGTTAGAATTTTATTTTGAAGCATGACCCTGTTTGGGCTAGATTACTTATGAGGCATTGCGCCCCCTTGACATTAACAAGCAAAACCTTCATTATCTTGCAGTAAGGAGAAAACTATGAAGAACGTACATTTGTTGCTTTTAGTGTTCGGGTTCGCCGCCTCAATGCTCTTTGTTGGTTGCGGGGAAGATGCCGGAGATACGGTGAATTTGGGTGTTATTTTCCCGCTTTCCGGCCCTCAGGCCCACTTTGGCGTAGAGTCCAGCGACGGAATTATTCTGGCCGCGGAAGAGATTAACCGCGCCGGCGGCCTTTTGGGCAGGCAAATTAACCTTATTATCGCAGACGATGAAAACATCCCCGCGAATACCATGAGCAACTTTATCAGGCTTACAACGCAGGACGGGGTGGGCATTGTGATGGGTTCCAGCACTTCGGGGGCAACCTCCGCGATAGCGCCCATAGCGCAGGATCAGGGAGTTGTCGTTATATCTCCTTCCGCCACGGCTTTTGGCGTAACCCAGTTTGGGGATTTTATTTTCCGCACCTGCTTTATTGACGTTTTTCAAGGTATTGTGGGCGCGAACTTCGCCTTTGACGGCCTTGGCGCCCGCCGTGCCGCTGTTCTTTACGATCAGGGGGCGGACTATAACAGGGGGCTCGCCCACGCTTTCATCGCGCAGTTTACGGAACGGGGCGGTCAGATTGTGTCCCATCAGGTGTATATGTCCGGGGCTGTAGACTTTAGCGCTCAGGTTACCAGCATCGCGGCGGCAAGCCCGGACGTGGTGTTCCTTCCCAACTTTCTAAACGATGTCGCCTTACAGGCAATGCAGCTTCGGGCTCAGGGCGTTACCGCCCCCCTTCTTGGCGGAGACGGATGGGACGGCGTTGTCAACATCGCCGGGCCGGAAATTGTAGGCGGCCTGTGGTCGGGCAGTTTTTCCGCGGAGACCACCGAGCCTATGGGCATAGAATTTGTCCGGGCTTTCGAGGCCAGGTTTGGCAGAACAGCCACCCAGTTCGCGGCCCTTGGGTACGACACCATGCTGCTTATCGCGGACGCCATTAGACGCGCCGGGACTACCGAGCCGCGCGCTGTGCGGGACGCCCTCGCGGCGACTGAGGCTGACTTTGTTACCGGCACAATCAGGTTTGACGAAAACCGCAACCCGATTAAGGGAGCCGTAATCAACGAGATTCAGATGAGGGACGGTGTACTCGTCAACACGTACAGGACAACCGTAAACCCGTAAACTTCATGATTGTTTTACAGCAGTTGATCAATGGAATTTCCCTGGGCTCGATTTACGCCTTAATCGCCTTGGGGTTTTCCATGGTCTACGGTATAGCCAAGCTCCTTAATTTTGCCCACGGCGATGTTCTAATGATAGGGGCCTATACCGGGTTCTTTATGTTAAGCGCTATCGGCATGAGGCCGCAGGGGGTTCTTATCGCCCTTGCCGGCTCCATGATCGTGTGCGTGATTTTTGCCCTTTCGATAGAGCGGCTGGCGTACCGTCCTCTGCGCACCCGTGGCGCGCCCCGCCTGAATTACCTTATCACGGCGATAGCGGTAAGCCTTATTCTGCAAAACACGGCCCGGATTCTGCCCTTCATGGGCCCCACTCCCCGCCGGTTTCCCCATCCGCCCATTGTCAGTATTCAGGTCGCGCAGGGGCTGAATGTTTCCAACATTCAAGTAATCATTGTTGCCCTTTCGGCCCTGCTTATGCTTATACTTAACTACATTGTCAACTACACCAAGCGCGGGAAGGCCATGCGGGCGGTCTCTTTCGATCCGCAGGCCGCGAGCCTTATGGGTATCTCTGTAAACCGCACCATCGCCTTTACCTTCGCGCTGGGGGCGACCCTTGCCGGAGCCGGGGGCGTGCTGTTCGCTTCGGCGTATCCCCTCGTCAGCCCCACGATGGGCATGATGCCCGGCCTTAAAGCTTTCGTGGCGGCGGTGCTTGGCGGTATCGGGTCAGTGCCGGGGGCTATGCTTGGCGGCTACGTGCTGGGCATCGCGGAAATATTCGCCGCCGGGTTTATTTCCACTCAGTTCGCGGACGCTATCTCTTTCGCGATTTTGATTGTTGTTCTCCTGTTCAGGCCATCGGGGATACTGGGCAAGAACTACCGGGTAAAGGTGTAGTATGCCCGACACATCCAACGAAGGCCGGCTGGGGTTTCCCGTTAAGTCAACACTTATATTGTCCATCGTTGCTGTTTTCGCGGTAACCTTTCCCATCCTGCTACGCAACCTTGGCGTCCTTAGCACCTACTGGGTGTTTGTTCTAACCCTTGGCGGGGTCAATGCCATTATGGCTATTTCGGTCAACACGATTGTAGGCATTACAGGCCAGCTTTCGCTTGGGCAGGCGGGCTTTCTGGCTATCGGCGCGTATTCTTACATCTTTTTCCATGCGGACGTGGGCTTACCCCTGCCCTTGGCGGCGTTTTTCGCGGTGCTTCTTACCGGAATCGCGGGCTTTCTTATCGGCTTTCCCGTATTAAAGCTTTCCGGCGATTACCTGGCCGTTGTTACCTTGGGCTTTGGCGAAATTATCCGGGTGGTCGCCAACAACCTTTCCGGCATAACGTGGGGCCCCAACGGAAGGACATTCCTTACCCCGCTTTTGTTTAACCGGCCCTTGGGATTTATCGTTATAACGGTTACGTTGATTGTTGTCCTTGTGCTGGTGCAGAATTTCCTCCGCTCAAGTTACGGCAGGGCCATCAAAGCCTGCCGGGAGGACGAAATCGCCGCCGAATCAAGCGGCGTCAATATATTCCGCTACAAGATGACCGGCTTTGTTATCGCGGCGGTTATCGCGGGCATTGGCGGCTGCCTTTTCGCCATGGTTATCGGCATTGTTCTGCCTATGGATGCCAATTTTCTCAGGTCTATAGACTACCTCATTTTCGTGGTTTTCGGCGGCATGGGCTCCATGACCGGCGCTATACTGGCGGCGTATGCCCTGACGATCCTGCAGGAATTCCTACAGATGCTGCCGAGGGCCGTGCAGGATTTGCGGCTTATCGTGTACGCCCTTGTCCTTATACTGATCATGATCTTCCGGCCCAGAGGACTTTTGGGAATGACGGAGTTTTCCTTTGTGCAGACGTGGGACAGGCTTGCCGGTTTCGTGAAGGGAAAGGCCCGCGGCGTTAAGGGGGAAGCGGCATGAGCCCCGAAGGGAAGGAACAGCTTCTTAAAATAAACGAGCTTTCCATTGTGTTCGGGGGGCTGCGGGCAGTAAGCGGGTTTTCCTGCGAGCTGTACCGGGGCGAACTGTTGGGTCTTATCGGGCCCAACGGCGCCGGGAAGACTACCGTCTTTAACATGGTTTCGGGGATTTATACCCCCACGGAAGGGGAAATTACCTTTCGGGACAAGTGGGGGAAAATTCAGCATATCGGAAAGAAAAGCCCGTCGGCGCTTAACAACATGGGCATTGCCCGCACGTTTCAAAATATCAGGCTTTTCGGCAATCTGACTGTGGAAGATAACGTGCGCGTCGCCCTTCACTCCCGGCGCGCTGCTGGGCCTTTGAGCGTGCTTTTCAGACTGCCCCGCTTTCGCAAAGACGAAGCCGACATGATAGAAAGAACCGGCGAACTTCTTTCGCTTTTCAAGATCGAAGGCAAAAAACACGAGCTGGCCAAAAACCTGCCCTACGGCGAACAGCGCAAACTGGAGATTGTCCGGGCGATTGCCAGTGGCCCCAGCCTTCTTCTTCTGGACGAACCTGCCGCCGGAATGAACCCTCAGGAAACCGAAGAACTTATGAAGCTCATTTCCTTTATCCGCAAGGAATTCCGCCTGACTATTCTGCTTATCGAACACGATATGCACCTTGTAATGGGCATCTGCGAGCGGCTTATTGTTCTGGATTACGGTAGAATCATTGCCAAGGGCCTGCCGGAGGAAATCAGGCAGAACCCGGCGGTAATCAAAGCCTACCTTGGGGAGGACGCTGTCAATGCCTAGCCCTCTTTTGAAGGTCGAAGATTTGGTAATTCACTACGGAGCCATCCAAGCCCTGCGGGGCATTTCCTTTGAAGTCGCCGAGGGGGAAATTATCACCCTTATTGGCTCCAACGGGGCTGGGAAAACCACCACCCTTCATGCTATTTCCCACATCATAAGGAAAACATCGGGACGGGTTCTTTTCGCCGGGCAGGACATCACGGCCTTCCCGCCGGACAGGATAGTCGGCGAAGGGCTTGTGCAGGTTCCCGAAGGCCGCCGGGTTTTCGCCAATCTTACCGTAAAGGAAAACTTGGACATGGGCGCGTATATGCGCGGCGACCGTGGTGGCATCCGCAAAGACATGGAAATGGTTTTTGTCCTTTTCCCCCGGCTTAAAGAGCGCCTGCGGCAGTTGGCGGGAACCCTTTCCGGCGGAGAACAGCAGATGCTGGCTATGGGGCGGGCGCTTATGGCAAAGCCGCGGCTTCTGCTTTTGGACGAGCCTTCTATGGGTCTTGCCCCCATCTTGGTGGATGAAATCTTCGCCATTATCCGCCGCATCAACCTGACCGGGACAACCATACTTCTGGTGGAACAGAATGCCTACAAAGCATTGAGTCTTGCCACCAAAGGCTATATACTGGAAACGGGAAAAATAGTGAAGGGCGGGTCCGCTTCCGATCTTAGAAAAGATGACGCGGTAAAGGCCGCCTATTTAGGAGGTACAAAATGATCATAAGCCGGGTTATGACCAAAAATCCGATTTTCGTTCATCCGGAAATGCCCCTTAACGATGCCCGTTCCATCATGACCAAGGAAAAAATCGGGCATTTGCCGGTGCTGGACAAGCAAAACGCCCTTGCCGGGCTTTTGACCAAGAAGGACCTTCTAAAAGCGGCCCCTTCTCCGGCTACGAGCCTTGATGTGTACGAGATAAGCTACCTTATCTCAAAAATGACCGTCAAAGATGTGATGGTAAAGACGGTAACCACCGTTGGGGAAAACGAAGTGGTCGAAGAGGCCGCCCGGATCATGGCGGACAGCGACATCGGCTGTCTTCCGGTAATGCGGGGGACACGCCTTGTTGGGATCATCACCGACACCGACCTTTTTCACGTTTTCTTGAATGCCTTTGGTGTCCGGCATCCCGGCGTGCGCGTTACCTGCAGTATCCGGGAAAAGCCCGGACAGCTTGCCCGGCTTGCCCACGCCTTTGCCGAAAAGGAAGGGAACATAGTGTCGCTTGTTACCTCTGAGGCGGACGATCCTTCCCGGCGGCAGGCCACCATAAAAATCTCCGGCATAAGCCTGAATGACGCTCAGGCGATAGTCAGGAGCTTTGATGACATGGAACTGGAAGATATTCGGGAATAGTCTCCGTAGTGCCACAGACAGGTGATCCGTCGGCAAGGGCAGTTTAGAGCCGGATTTTGATTTTATATATAAAACCGGCCTTGTATCTGGAGAAACCGCCGTAAGCGGCGGGCAAGGAAGCGAAGGTGCTGAAAACTCAGACCGGGCATAACACGATCCACTAACGCACATCAAAGCGCCACAGTTCGTGGCGTATATTCAAGTTGTCCGGGTCTAACTCCAAAGCCCGCTCCAAAGCCGCGCGGCTCTCGTGGATGCGGCCCAGCGCTTCAAGGGTGCGGCTTAGGCGTAACTGCACTTGGGCCGCGGCTGCGGCTTCCGCGGGGCGTTGGCCCGGAACAAGGGCGGCGGCCGTTTCGTATGCCTGTAAAGCCGCTAGAACCTCGCCGCGGCTTTCGTAGACACGGCCAAGGTTGGCGAAAAACCGCCAGTTGCGGGAGCGGGCCCCGGCCTCCCGTAACAGCCGTTCCCCTTCACCGCTGTCCCCCTCGCGCATAAAGGCAAGAGCCCGGTGCAGGTCAAGCCATGCGCCGGACATCCCTTCACGGGCAGCGTCATTAAGGAGCCGGGCAATCTCCGGGTACAGCCGCTGGTGTTCAAAATACCACGCCGCCCACTCGTAGATGGCGGGGTCGGCGCTGTGGCGGTTCAGGAGCAGCCACACCTCGGCGGAAGCCCGGCCCGGCGGCCAGCCGTCTAGCCTGCGGCGAAGCAGTTCCAGCTCCGCCAGCGGATGCCGCCCCATGCCCTCTTCTTCAAGAACGGCGGTTCCCCTGCCGGTATCCAGAAGCCTTGTGTAGCGAATAACGCTGTAAACGCCAATGCCGTCCGCCGGGTCGCGCCCCCTTTGGGCCCTGTACGAAAACAGCCTTTGCAGCCACAGGGCTTCTTCCTGCCCGTCCGCCGAGGAGGAGGCCATGTTGTAAAGATACCGGGAAAGGCCGCCGCCTGAGGGCCCAGACCAGTTAAGGTCTGCGCTAAGGGCGAACCAGATATTTCTGGCCCCGGGAATTTCCCCCGCCAAAACCAGAGCGTCAGCGAGCCGGCTTATGTCCTGATCGTAATCTTCGGCAAGCCGGGCAAACAGTTCCGCCGCCCTGCGGGGATTATCGTGATCGTAAAAAAATTCCGCCGCCATGCGCTGAATGTCCGTACCGGCTGAATCCAGCAAAAGGGCGTTCAGCCTAAAGGACGCCCCCGAAACATCCCCCCCGGCGGCCCTAAGGAGAAATTCGTTTACATGAAGGCGCTGGCGGGCGGCGGCGGAGAGCGTACCCGGCAAATCCCGCCAAAGGAGGGTTTCAAGGCCCAGCACCCCGGCGGCTTGGGCAGGATCGTCCAGATTTCCGGCAAGACTATGCGCCGCCAGCGCGAGATGCCCGAAACCGGGCTGGGCAAGCCGTCCGGCATACGCTTCAAGCAGGGCTAGGGACTGGGGCGAGCCGTCAAGGGCAAGAGCCTCCGCCGCCACCGCCGCCAAGGGCGCTGAAAAGGGGAATGCCTGCGCTGCCTCCCGCGCGGCCCTTTCGTAGCCGGTTATGTAGCGGCTGTCCAGAAGAGCAAGGGCTCTATGGCGCTTTAGTACGGAAAGATATTCCCCCATGCTTTGCGCCCGCCTTTCCAGCCGGGAAAGCCGCCGCTCAATCCGCGCGGGGTTTCCACCCGCAAGCACCCGTCCGGGGGCGTCAAAAGCGTCAAAGCGGGCCAGCTCCCGGGCAAAAGCGTTTCCCGCAGCCCCGCCTCCCCCGCAGGACGCGAGCAGGGCAAGCGCTATAGCGAAGGCAAGCGCGCGGGCAATGCGGGCCATTTCATCCCGCCTGCGGGCCGGAGGCAAGCGTTTTCAGAATGCCGTCAAGTACGCCGTTGACAAAGCGGTACGAATCGCTTGAACCGAACTCTTTTGATATGCCGATAGCCTCGTTAATTACAATAGTGGGGGGCATATCGCTCTGGAACATCAGGGCGTAGGCGCTCATTCTTAGCACCGCCAAGTCAACCCGGCTAAGGCGCTCGATGTTCCAATTTTTCAGGTGCTTCTGTATCATGCTGTCGATGCAAGCGATATTTTCGACCGTGCCGGTAACCAGAAGGCGGGAAAAAGCTACCGCCTCACTGCTGGAAGCCTGAGCGCCGGGCTTCAGACTCCACGAGAATTCCAAAAGGCCATCGGGGATAGAAACGTCCCCGGTCTGGCTGTAGTGGACATCCCAGGAATAAAGGGCCTGAAAAGCCAGAATCCTCCCCTTTCTTCGTGAAGCCATTTACCAGTTAAGGTTATTTTCCATTATCTGAAAAGGATTTCCGGCCCTAAGTTCTGTTATCAAGTCCTGAGTAGCCCTCGCCAGAACCTCTTGCTGCCGCCGCTCAAACAGGGTGCGCCAGATAAACTGCCTAACCGTTATGCGGCTTCCAAGGTCAAGAATATCGTCCAGCTCCAGGTTCGCCTGAGGAAAGACCTCGGTAACCTTGATGATATGATACGCCCGCAAGCCCTCGACAAGCCTGGATACTTCCCCCTCTCCCAAAGAGAAGGCGGTATTCATGAACTCCACCCCGGTCATTTGCTGGGCCTGCATATTGCGGGGAAGAAAGCCGCCATCCCCCCCCTGATAGCCGGAATTGGGGAGCTGCGCCCGCATAACGGCTTGGTCGAACCTGCCGGAGTTCCCGCCAATTTCCTGATCCAGCCTGTTTGCCGTATCCCTTGCCCTAGCCCGCGAGGCCGCGTCCGGGCCAAAGGGCACAAGAATCATGGAAAAACGGACGGTATCGGGCCGGACAAAATCGGCCCTTGAAAGGTTGTAGAAATTGACAATTTCGGCCTCTGTCGGCTCCGGGATATTCCTGAAAAGGGGCTCCTTTTGGGTCATCATGTACCGTTGGACTATGGCCTACCGCCTGAGCGTTTCCCTGAACGCGGGAAACTCCTGCCCGGTCTCGTTCCGTATGGCGGCGGCGAACTCTTCTTCCGTAGGCATACGCCCGATAGTCTGAGCCATCTGCGCCCTAAGCTGTTGAATGTGCTGGTTTAACTCGCCGTCCGAAACGGTAATCCTGTCCCGTTCCGCGGCCTGAAGCGCAAGCCTTTCGTTAATCATCACGTCAAGAACCTGCCGCCGCTGTTCCACGGTCGAACTTAGGGCAGTTCTGGTAACTTCCTCGTTGGTGGGGGCCCGCCTTAGGCGCGGCGTCAGTTCCTGCCAAGCCAGCGTCTCAAGCTCGGCCCGCAACTGGCGCACCGTAATGGGCTCGCTTCTGGTCAGGCGCACAATAGCCACGGCCTGCAAGTCCAGTTGGGCAAACGCCGTAAGCCCCGTTAGGGTCGTCAAAAGAAAAAGAATCAGACATCGTTTCATAGCAATCCCTCTTTAATGATAGGGCAAATTGGGCGAAAAAGCCCCTCTTTAATATAAAAAACAGGCTCCCTTCAGGTTACTTGACCGTGCCCCCAAATCATACCATGTTTCACGTTTTTTCGAAAGGCCGCCTATTCAAGCACCGCCCTGATCCGGCGAACCCCGGCAGAGGACGACTGCTCCTTTTGAATCGTGAACTTCCCCAAAACCCCCGTATGCTCCACATGGGGGCCCCCGCAAAGTTCCGCGCAAAAACAACTGGAGCTTTGCCCAATGCGGTACACCTTAACTTGGGATTCGTACTTTTCCCCGAAAAGGGCGACCGCCCCAGCCGCTTTAGCGGCCTCGATGTCCATTATCTCCATTGTTACGGGAAGCATTTTTTGAATCTGCTCGTTAACCACGGCTTGAACGTCCTGTATTTCCTGCGGCGTCATGGGCGCGCCGTGCGAAAAGTCAAAACGAAGCCGCTCGGCGGTGATGTTGGAGCCCTTCTGCGCCGCGTGATCCCCAAGCACCAGTTTAAGAGCCTTGTGAAGCAGGTGGGTGGCGGTGTGGTACTTGGTGGCGATTTCGCTGTGGTCTTGAAGCCCCCCCTTAAAGACTTGCTCGCTTCCGGCACGGGAAAGCTCCTGATGCTTCTTGTACGCTTCGTCAAACTCCTCCCGGTTAATGGTCATGCCATGCTCGGCCGCGAGTTCCCCGGTAAGCTCGATGGGAAAACCGTACGTGTCGTAAAGTTTAAAGGCCAGCCGCCCGCTCATGATTTTGCGGGGGTCTTTTAACAGATTGGGCAGAATTTTTTCGAACTCGTGTTCCCCTTTTTGAAGGGTCTCTAAGAACTTTCTTTCTTCCTTGTCCAATTCTTCCATTATGAAGGCTTTATTGTCCAGCAGTTCCGGATACGGCCCCTTGAAGCGCTCTATTATGACGGCGGCAACCGGGGAGAGCAACAGCCCCGCGTTGGCGGGGGCGTCTTTTCCGGCGGCGAGTTTGCGTCCGTGGCGCACTGCCCGGCGTATGAGCCTGCGAAGCACGTACCCTGCCCCCACGTTGGAAGGGCTTACGGCCTTCGGGTCGCCCAAAATAAAGACCGATGCCCGTATATGGTCGCACATAACCCGCACCGATTTGTCGTTTTCGCTGGCCCCGGAGGCTACAGCCCCCGCGCCGTATGCGTATCCCGTAACGGTCTGCACCGCAGCGATAATTGGGGCGAAAATTTCCGTGTCGTAAACGGATTTTTTTCCGTTAAGGATGGTAACCGTGCGTTCAATGCCCATGCCGGTGTCAACGCATTTGCGGGACAGGGGTTCGTACTTCCCGTCCGCTGTTTTGTTGTACTGCATGAACACATCGTTCCATATTTCCAGCCACTTGCCGCAGGCGCAGCCGGGCTTACAGTCATTCCCGCAGGGTTTGTCCCCCACGTAATAGAACATTTCCGAATCCGGCCCGCAGGGGCCCGTGGTTCCAGCCGGCCCCCACCAGTTGTCCTCTTTGGGAAGATAGCTGATGCGGTTTTCGGGAATTCCAAGGCTCCTCCACACCGCCGCCGACTCATCATCACGGGGGGCGTTTTCGTCCCCCTCGAACACCGTAACCCCCAGCTTTTCGACAGGAATTCCCAGCCACTTTGGAGAGGTAAGGAACTCGAAGCTCATGGTAATGGCCCCTTCCTTGAAGTAGTCCCCCAAAGACCAGTTCCCCAGCATCTCGAAAAACGTAAGGTGGCTGTCATCGCCCACGCTGTCGATATCCCCGGTGCGGATACACTTCTGGTAGTTCACAAGCCGCAGGCCCGCCGGATGTTCCTCGCCAAGAAGGTAGGGAACCAGAGGGTGCATACCGGCGGTGGTGAAAAGCACGGTGGGATCGTTTTCCGGAATCAGCGACTTGCCCTGAATGTGGGCGTGCCCGTTGCTTTTGAAGAATTCGATGTATTTGGAACGAAGTTCGTCTGATGTCATTGGGCTAAGGGTAGCAGAATTTGGGGGAAAAAACAAGCGGACGTGGCGGTACTCATCTGGGAGGCGGTAGTTCAGGTGAATTTGGTACTGCGACTAAAAGCAGTACCCCAAACCTTCACTCAAAAAGAAAAAACTTTTGCGTCCAGTATGCCGCAAAGCGGGAGTTGGAGCCTTCGGGCCGCTGGAAGAAGCCGATGCCAACGTGGGTGAACTCCCGGCGCAGGATGTTCGGGCGGTAGCGTGGCGAATCCATCCACGCGGCGACCACGTCTTCCGGCGTAAGCCAGCCCCCGGCGATGTTCGCGCCCAAGTTACCAATATTATCAATGCCGACACACTCAAGCCGTTGCCTGGGGTTCGAGCCGTCAGAGCCTGTATGCCTCATAAAGTCGTTGTATTCCATATCTACGCTGTGCCCGCGGGCGGCGAACGCCGCTTGCTCATGCCAAATCAGCGGCGGCAGGCGGTGGTTCGACCGTTGAAGGTTTGTCAGTTCAAACACGCGCAGTTCAAACTCGTGAACCTCGTACGGGGGCAGGGGGTTTGGCGCGCAGGCCGGCTCGTAACATGGCGCTGGCGTATATTCCGGCGCTGACCGGCACGAAGCAAAAGCGGCGCAGGCGAAAAGGATAGCCGCCGCCAGAGTAAACAACACAAGCGCTTTTTTCATACAGGCACATACCCCCGGTCTTTCATTTTTTATTTTCGGATTATTCCCGGCCTTTCTGAAATGGCCGCCCCCCGCCGCGCGTGAGCATTTCCGCCAAAAGCCCCGGCAGGGGAGGATATACGGTTTAAGAAGCCGCCCAGGGAACCCGCTCCGGAGCCACGGTCTCCTACGCTAAAGAGCCTGGGCAAATGGCTTCTTAAACCGTATATCCTC
>Ga0123355_10002415_pt1 | contig 26398 bp, 21 predicted proteins | sample TergutEmb28metaG_3_FD_89872 | JGI IMG/M metagenome (GOLD analysis project Ga0123355, IMG submission 89872) | Embiratermes neotenicus P1 segment gut microbial communities from Petit-Saut dam, French Guiana - Emb289 P1 | ecosystem: Host-associated > Arthropoda: Insects > Digestive system > Gut ...
GCCATCAAAATAGATGTTACAGGCGATATGATTATCGCCAAGCGAACCCTTAGCGGGTCAATATGCCACGGCATGAGAGGGAAAAACGCCCTCGAACCCATAGCCCCTATGCAAAGAAACCATGCTACACATAAGAGAGAAAACAGCAAAGCTGGGCGATAGCTGTGCAAAAGAATGAACATAAGCGATGATATTATCGCCAGTGCAATCAAAATGCCCAATATGATGCTCGTTGTCAGTTCCGTCCTGTGGATGTCAATGCCGTGGTTATATCCTTCAAGGGTGCCGGTGCGGTATATGCCGTGGATATGGTAAATGAAGTTGGACTGCTGATGTACAATCTCAATTACGCCGGCTATCGGTCTTGTTGCGAATGTGAAGGTTGTGGAGTATAAATCATCACCCGATACGACACCAATATCACGCAACCATTCACCGTTTACATATATCCTATCAGCATTGCCTGTGCTGATGCGGGTGATGGCATAATAATCATTCGTTGGCAAAACTATGTTAATACGAACGGTCGCGTTACCAGTTCCGGTTCTGGGATAGGCAAGAGTGGGCTCATCTCCACGCTCCGAAAATTCTTGCGGAGTAAGGAACGGGCTGTATATTGTTTCTACCCTCCCATGCAAAGCTGCTGTGGCGGCATCGAAGTTAAACCCCTGCAAATCCCATGTACCCGTATTGCTGTAGACTGATGAAAAATGTTCCTCGGGCAAATTAAGCCACAATAAAATCGTTACCAGCAGGATTAGGGGCAGGGAGAGATACGGCCGCAGAGGCTTTAGTTTTTGCCGCAAAGATTTTGTTTGGGCTTGCGTCACTGATACACCCCCTCCTTTTCGACCGCCAGCTTTAGCATTCCTATGCAGAAACAACATATACTAATCGTTGATAAAAAAACAGGACGTATTTCGTTTATGCGTCCTGTTTCCAGCTATTCCGTTTTATCCACCTACTCACAAGTTGCTGGTTTTACTGGGTTTTCCCTGTTGTTTTATGGCAGAGGAGTAACGGGCGTCTCTACTTTTTCATTCTGCTACAGCCTGTTGGTCAGTGGTTGTTTTGCAGGAAAAATTAGAATGCCACCACGATGCCTTTATTGTCTGCATAGAGCGATATCGCACCGCGCATCGGAACAATCAATACTTCTTTGAAGTCAAAATGCGTAGTGAATGCATTGGATATCTGCTTGGCAAGCGGCATATTGTTGTTATGGCAGATAACCGCACGCTCACCCGCCGTTTCCTTGTTGCTGCCTTTGACAAAAGAAACCAGCTTTTCTATCATTTGGTCGGTTCCGCGCGGCTTTGCATGTAATGCTATTGCACCATTGCCGTCAGAACCCATTATGAGCTTGACATTCATAAGCTGAACAATTTTGCCTTTGACCTTGCTGAGTCTGCCGTTTTTGATTAGGTTCTCATAACGTTCCAGCACAAAATAGGTTTTCATGTTGTCTATAAATCCATTGGTCAGGCTAATGATTTGATCTGTAGGCAATCCCTGCGTCAGTAGCTCGCGCAGTTTGAGGGCAACCAACACTTCACCGGCAGAGGCGCTTTTCGAGTCGATAATATGTGTGTTGGCGATTCCTTTTTCACTCGCAAACTTTTTGCCCAACTGAGCATTCTCAAACGATGCTGACAATTGGCTAGATATCGTCACAACAAAAGAGTTTATTGCCGACTCTATCGCGTCCATAAACGCATGTGGAGGAGGCGCTGCTGAGCTTACACGCGTTTTGCAGGCTGACATTTCGGCCAGAAATTCAGGCAGGTTCAGGTTCTCGTCATCGACGTATTCCTTGTCTCCTAAAATCATAGTCATTGGCACAACCGAGGTAACGTCAAGCCGCTTCGCAAGCTCTGGCGTCATATCGCAGCAACTATCAACAATAATTTTATGTTCCATTACAAGCTCTCTCAATCTTTTTTGTGCATTGTACCACACATTTTTCTAAAAAGTTATGAATTTTTTTAAAAGTCAACTTTTTTTGTTGGTTTTATACTCTTTTTGTATTTTGCTCAAATAAATATGCAGATTATTATTGCTTTAGGTGGATATAATATTATATTATTGTAAAGGCCGTTGTCAAATAACTTTTGAGGTTGATAACAAATCAGCCGTTTTGGAAATAAGGAAAGGACGCATTTTAATGGATATAATTTTGGGTTCGGAAAGAGCGATGAACAGCAAAATGGAGGCTGTCATGAAGGAGTTTGGGCAATCTGGCAAAAGCGCCCGAATCATTTGCAAGTGTCAATCTGCTGATGATGCTAATAAGAAAGCTAAGGCCGCTGGACTTGGAGACCGGTGGTTTAAGCCAGACTGCTGTATGGAGGTTCAGGAAAAGTACGCTGTTGATTTGCTCAAAGATGGCGTTGACATGGCGATTTGTGTAGATGGCAACAATTTTTTGGCTATTGATAGCGATGTTAGAGATATGCTGCTTCGGTAAGGTTTTGCGCAGTTTTCATTTATTGTGGGAGGGGTCTTAATGCATTATTTTACAACTTATGATTCGCCTTTGGGCTTGATTACATTGGCAAGTGATGGTGAAAGCCTTATAGGCTTATGGCTCGATGGACAGAAATACCACAGCGCTTCCATGTCTGAGGACAAAAGCAAAAGGGATGATTTGCCTATCTTTGCTTTGGCCAAAAATTGGCTGAGCAGATATTTTGATGGCGAAAAGCCTTCTGTCAGCGAGCTGCCCCTCGCACCGATTGGATCTGCGTTCAGACAAGATGTCTGGCGAGTTCTTTGCGCGATTCCATATGGCGAGATAGTTACCTATGGCAACATTGCTGCTCAAGTGGCTCCGGACGGAAGTAAATCCGGAAGCTATAGCCGCGCTGTCGGCGGCGCTGTGGGTCATAATCCAATTTCGATAATCATTCCCTGCCACCGTGTTATTGGCTCAAGCGGTAGCTTGACCGGTTATGCCGGCGGGGTTGACAAGAAGGTTTTTTTGCTTGAGTTGGAGGGCATCAAAGGAGACATGGCATAGGCACTGGAATTTAATTAAATATATGAGGTATGGGTAAACATGACAGACGCTCAAAAGAAACGCTGGTGGACAAAAAGGATTGCGCTTTATATTCTCGGGCTTATCGTAATGTCGTTTGGCATTGCTATGGCTATAAGAGCTGAAATAGGCGTTCCTCCCGGAGGCGCTATAGCTGTTGCCGCGTATATGTTTGTCCCTCTTACCATCGGACAATGTTCTGCATTATTTAATACCCTTTGCGTAATCATACAGGTGATTATTACCCGCCGTCCGACATTAAAACATCTGCTCCAACTCCCACTTGCGTATGTGTTCGGACTCATGCTGGATTTTTTCTATGACAGGCTCGACCTCTCACTCATATCTTTCTGGCACGCGCTGTTCTTTCTTGTTCTGGGCGTGATTATCTTCTCGTTTGGTATAAGGGCTATTGTCGGGGCAAATATAGTCTTGGCTCCGCCGGATGGGCTGGCAAGAACCGTCGGCAACATGTTCGGCTGGCCAATGTCAAAATCGAAGCTTATTTTTGATATTGTTGTGACTATTATCGCTGCCTTGATTACTTTAATCATAGGTGGCAATGCGTTTCTGGTCGTCGGTATAGGCACAGTAATATGTGCCATATTCACCGGCCCGCTCATAGGGCTATACACAAAGCTCCTGCCTTTCCTTGATACCGAACTAGATTGAACTAACAAAAAAATTAGGTATTGTAAACGCAAAAAAAGTATGGTAATATACAGGCCGACAGTTTGATATAGAGCTGTCGGCCGCAAAACTTAATATAGGGGTGTAGCTCAGCTGGTAGAGCGGCGGTCTCCAAAACCGTAGGTCGCGGGTTCGATCCCTGTCGCCCCTGCCAAAAAAGTCCTGTAATCATCATGATTACAGGACTTTTTGCATGATTTATTCGCTTTCCATGCGCGCTGCAAGCTGCACGCCCAGTTCGGTAAGTTGCGACTGATCAACAACATCCGGGCAGCCTGTCATGAGTTCGGATGCATTTTGCACCTTTGGAAATGCAATAACATCGCGGATACTGCTCAGTCCTGCCAGGTGCATAGCAATCCGGTCGAGCCCAAATGCAATACCGCCATGTGGGGGCGCTCCGAATTTGAATGCATTGATCAAATGTCCAAATTGTGCTTGAGCCGCCTCATTGGTAAAGCCCAATGCACGGAACATTTTTTCCTGAAGCTCAGGTGTGTTAATACGAATCGAGCCACCGCCCAATTCCGTTCCGTTGAGCACCAAATCATATGCTTTAGCACGGCAATTGAGCTTGTCTGTTTCGAGCAAATCGGCATCTTCGTCCATCGGCGCTGTGAAGGGATGATGTTTTGCAACATATCTTTCGTCTTCTTCAGAATATTCAAACAGTGGAAATTCCGTGATCCAAGCAAATTTATATTCACCCTCTTTTAGAAGTTCCATCCGTTTGGCACATTCGCAGCGTAGCGCTCCGAGTGAGGCAAATACCACATCGTCTTTAGCGTCAGCAACTATGAGTATCAGTCCTCCGGGTTTGGCTCCGGCACATTTTAATATTGCTTCGTTTTCTTCTTCGATCAGGAATTTCGAATAGGATGACGAAACGCTTCCATCTTCATTAAGCTTTGTCCACGCAAGGCCTTTTGCTCCATATGTTTTGACAAATTCGACCAGGGTATCTATTTGCTTTCTTGGCATAGATGCACCGTCCGGCACATAAATCATGCGCACACTGCCACCATTTGCGACAGGTTCAGAAAACACTTTAAACTCGCAGGACTTCACTATGGCGCTGATGTCACACAATTCAAGCCCGAAGCGTAAATCAGGCTTGTCGGAACCAAATCTGTCCATGGCTTCGCGCCATGTCAGGCGCACAATGGGTGTTTCGATTTGAACGTCAAGCACTTCTTTCCAAAGACGTTTGACGAAGCCTTCGTTTATTTCCATAACATCTTCAACATCAACAAATGACATTTCGAGGTCTATTTGTGTAAATTCTGGTTGCCTGTCCGCACGCAAATCCTCATCGCGGAAACATCTCACGATTTGCATATACCGGTCGAAACCCGCAAGCATAAGCAGCTGTTTGTACTGCTGGGGCGATTGCGGCAAGGCATAAAACTTGCCCGGATGCACACGGCTTGGCACAAGGTAGTCTCGTGCACCTTCCGGTGTTGACTTTGTCAGGATAGGGGTTTCTATTTCAAGAAATCCGTTTTCGTCAAAATAGTCACGCACAACTTTAACTGCCCGATGACGCAGGGCTATGTATCTTTGCATGTCCGGACGACGCAGGTCGAGATAACGATATTTGAGTCTCAGCGCATCATTTACATCGGAATTTTCAGTGATTTCAAAGGGTGGGGTCTCTGATTTCGCAAGGATTTCCAGTGTCGTCACTTCCAGCTCAACATCACCTGTGGGTAATTCTGGATTTTTTGCAGCACGTTCACGCAAAATGCCACGTGCTTTGAGAACAAATTCACCGCGAACTGCTGATGCTGTTTCAAAAACAGCTTTGTCTGTGTTGTCGTCAAAGGCCAGTTGCAACACTCCGGTGCGATCTCGCAGGTCAATAAAAATAAGTTGACCAAGGTCGCGGCGTTTTGCCGCCCATCCACAAACGGTCATTTCTTGCCCTATGTCGGTTGTGCGCAGTTTGCCGCAGTATTTGCGGTTGAACATTGTCGTTTTCAAGTGTATTTACCCCTCTTATTGTTAAATGATAATGCTATCTCAGTGATTGCTCACAAGCATCTGCCCTCTTGATATAATATAAAACATGGCTTGATGGCGTGTCTTTTGGACTCTGTCGCTGTCACTTGTTCATTTTCAATTGGTCAATGTGATTGCGGATTGCAATAAAGCTTTGCTCACTCATTCCATGCTCCATCTTGCACGCGTCATTGATGGCCGTTGTGCTGTCAACGCCAAGTGAAATCAGCCAACTTGATATCAGTGTGTGGCGCTCATACATGTTTTTTGCGATTTTCAGCCCGCTTTGCGTCAATGTGATATGCCCATCACCATCGACTGTTATATGTCCATTTGAGCGCAGGTTTTTCATTGCGACGCTCACGCTGGGTTTAGAGTATTCGAGTTCACTTGCAATATCTATTGAGCGCACAGGGTTTCCGCTTTTGCCCAGCATGTATATTGTTTCAAGGTAATTTTCGGCTGATTCATGCGTTTGAATTTTCATAATCTTACATCCTATGTGGAATTGTGCTTTATTTTACCATGTTGCTTTAATCTGTTCAACTGGTAATATTCGAGGAACAAACAAATTGAGAGATGAGCATTGAGAGCGAAGAATGAAGAACTAGAGGAAATTGTAACAAGTTAGGATTGGAGGCAAAAATATATTGTAAAGCTTTCCATTCAAGCTAAAAAAGGTTGACAAATAACCTCAATTTATTGTAGTATTTCAAGATGTGAGCAAAAATCAATCTTAATCCGGAGGATCGTAAATTAATGTATAAGAAATTCAAAAAATCTATTTGCCTGTTGCTTGTTGTTTTGTTATGTGCAAGCATAGGCGCAGCCAGTGCGTCAAGCCCTATCAGGGTTTTGCTTGATGGAAGCCCCCTGCAATTTGATGTGCCGCCGCAGATGATTGATGGCAGGACGATGGTGCCAATGAGGGCTATATTTGAAGCACTGGGCGCAGAAGTTCTATGGAATGAGCGCAATCAGAATATCACAGCCACAAGAGATGATTTGACAATTATTTTGATGATAAATGCCGACCGTATGTACATCAATTCAATGGCTTTTAGAATAGATGCACCACCAACGGTCATAGGTGGTAGAACATTCGTTCCGCTGAGGGTTGTCTCTGAAGCACTCGGTGCGGAAGTCGCTTGGGATGGGAATGCGCGGACGGTGACCATTGTTTCTGAATCGTTGCAAGAACCTACGGAAGATTATGAAAATCCGGAAGATTGGGGCGATTTGAGCGATTGGGATTGGGATAGTTGGGGCGATTTTGACGGCGAAGAGGACATCAAAGATTAGGATAATAAGTAGGTTTTCTTACTTACGGTTTTATTTCAGGGAAGAAAGGTAACATTCGAAATGCAGCAAAACAAACACTTAAAATATCAAAGCATCAAAATGATTGCAAAAAGATTTATAGCGACCATAATGATGCTTATGATTACATTATCAATCGCATTGGTTGCGCCACCTAATGTCGCAGAAGCAAGACCTGCAGCAGCAACCGGCAATGTTCAACAGCGTCTGGATCAGTTTATGCAGAGATTTCCGCATGGCTCTGCCTTCACTGTTAACGGAAGAGCTTGTACTCCAGGATCTCCTGCTTCGCAGTGGTCAGGTGTGCAACATCAACAAAACAGCACTAGAGGAACGTGCAACAATTGTCTGCTCAGCGCAGTGATGAGCAACATGGGCTATTCAAATGTGAGTTTGAGAGACGGAAATACCTGTGTTGCATTTGCAAGGTATGCATTCTGGTGGATATTTGGCGTAAGTGTAAGTGGTCGTAGCAGCTCAGGAACACGCCAAGTCAGTCGGGCTGATGCACTTCCCGGAGACCTTGTCATATGGGATGGGCATTGGGCAATATATCTAGGTGGCGGAAGAATTTTGGACTCGAATTCTCGTAGCAGAATTGCGGGAGTATACCATACCAGAACGCTCTCCAACTTTTCGAGCTGGGGCAATAGGACTTTTGTTCGCGCAAACAACTACGATCAAATTAATGGCGGCACAAGTACACAACAAACCCAGCAAACTCGACCGGATGCCCCTACTGGCGCAAGCGGAACTTTTCTTGATAACTCACGAGCCCGGATATCATGGAATGCATCAGCCAGAGCAACTTCTTATGAAGTGCAGTTTTGGAGCAGAAGTCATAACGCTTGGCGCGTGGATCCGGACTATAGGAATAATTCGGCGACAACATACACTTCGACAGGAATGCAGAATCACAATTATTTCGATTTCCGAGTCCGAGCAGTTAATTCAGCAGGTGCATCCGCTTGGACTCAGTTCAGAATTACAAAGCAGCAGGTACAACAACCTCAGCAACCCGCAGCAGAAATCGTGCGCTATGATGCCAATGGCGGTTCGGGTGCACCGGCAAACCACGGCTGGCGGATTCGTGATGGATTTATAGACTATATTCTGATTCCAAATACTGTCCCGACGAGGTCAGGGCATACATTCAGAGGCTGGTCTCCCCAACGAAACGGCGAGGATTTCTTATGGCAGCCGGGTGAGCGTGTGTACAGCCACACAGGCCCACACAACTGGACTTTGTATGCGCAATGGGAAAGAGCCGTAACACAACAGCAAAACGGTGTTGTAACCATACGCTATAACGCAAACGGCGGCACAGGTGCTCCGGCCAGTCACACTGTGACAAAAGACGACAATGGAATCGCCAGATTTCATCTTACCAATGGCAGACCAACCAGAACCGGGTATGCGTTTATAGGTTGGCGTTTTGAAAACAGTACCGATTTTGACATAGATAGTCCCGGGCAGCATATAACATTTCCTTTCCAAAGCAGATTTGGAAATGAGACACTGACATATTTTGCACAGTGGGAACACATCGCAACACAACAGCAAAATGGTGTTGTCACCATACGTTATAATGCAAATGGCGGCACTGGCGCTCCGGCTAGTCACTCCGTGACAAAAGATGACAACGGAATTGCTAGATTTCATCTAACCAACGGCAGACCAACCAGAACTGGATATGAGTTTATTGGTTGGCGGTTTGAAAACAGTAACGATTTTGATATAGATAGTTCCGGACAGCATATAACATTTCCTTTCCAAAGCAGATTCGGAAATGAGACGCTGACATATTTTGCACACTGGAGGGCTGTTTCATCGCAACAACCGACACCTACCGTACCAACACAAGTTAGAACACTGACTATAAGGTATTCTGCTAATGGCGGAGCTGGTGCGCCACCAAGCCACACCGTTGCAGTAACTGAAAATGAACGAGGGTCACAGCACGTATCATTTAACCTTTCATCTGTAATACCAACAAGACCAGGCTATACATTCCTTGGCTGGAGTACGAATCTAGGGGTCGCTATGGGACCTATTAGAGCGGCCGGGACACACTTTTCTACCTATGTTCATCCCACATTAAATGAGTTGCCTTTTTACGCACGCTGGCAAAGAAGCTAAGGTATCACCCTAATTGTTTACAAACAAACGCCCCTATCGGAACGACAACTCCGATAGGGGCGCTTTTTAATACAGGAGAGCTGTTTCTCTTACACAAAACTCCAGCCCGAAAAATACGTAATTAGGGTGCTGGGAGTCGAACGCTCATCTGTTCTTAAGCTGGCAGGTGCTCTAAGCATTAATTATTATGGCGATTTCACGCCTGAAATTTCTTTATGACAGACAAAACATCGTGCAATGCAAGCCCCATGGCTTCCGCAATATGCTCAGGAGCTTTTTAGTCTGAGAAATGATAAAAATTAATCAGTTATTGTTTCTTTTGATGAAACGTTGATTTTAAAGGATTTTCGGGATATTATGTAGGCACTAAATTTTTGAGGGAGGGACACTATGAAACCGGGTATAATTTCTGATATTATCATTGACGATGGATTTAAAAACTTGCTGCCCGCACTTGACAATCATACACGCGCAAGCCTTGAAGAGAGTCTGCTGATACATGGCTGCGAAAATCCTCTCTTTCTCTGGCAGGGGATACTCATTGATGGGTATAACCGATTCGAGATAATCAAAAAACATAACCTGCCGTTTAATGTCGTCAGCAAAGCGTTTGATTCGAGAGAAGAGGTTATCGTCTGGATTGTGACCACACAGGTAGGCAGACGCAACCTAACGGCCATCCAACTAAACTATTTTCGTGGGCTTCATTACAATACCGAAAAGATAATTGTTACAAACGAAAGCGGTATAAACCAACACTCGGAGGATGAACGACAAAATGTCGTACAACCTCCGAGACAGTCAACAGCCAGGCGACTCGCTGAGATATACAATGTTAATCCGAGAACCATTGATCGCGATGCGCAATTGGCCAATGCGATTGATGCAATAGGTACAAAATCACCGGATGTCAAAAGAAGGATTCTATCCGGCGAGGTTGAAGTGACCAGAACACAGCTTCGTGAAATGGCGGCAGGGGCAGAAGACTATATTGCCGAACTTGTCACCAGTATAGAAAACGATACCTTTGCGGGCAGAAATCCAAGGCCAGCACAAACCGAAACAAGTAAACCTCCGATTGAGCCAATACCGGATGCATTGCAGCCGCTTGAAAAAATGTTTGGCCAAATAACGGAGGATTTTTCATCAGCTTTGAGAAATCTTACAACAAATGAAGATGTTGATGCGGTAAGGTCTGCTCTGAGAACTTATATAGAACGGCTTGAAGCGCTATATTCAAATTTGTAAGGGCGGAATATTGAATTGAGAGTTGAGAATTAAGGTGATGGATTTTTCACGCTCATCTCGCCGCTCTCAACGCTCAATTCATTTGTAATTTGTGCTTTGTAATTTGTCATAGCTCAGCAGCTTTAAATTTGTATTTCCCCTTTTTGCTTTGCGTTTTCGATAAACTCCAAAAACGCTTGCGTAATTATCTTTTGCCCTTCGGTGTTTGGATGCGTGCCATCCGCACATAAGAGGCGTTCCAGATCCCTATGCTTTAAAAATGCACCGCGCAAATCAACCAGAAGCGTGTTTGTTTCAGCCGCAATTTTTTCCACGGCTCTCGAATAGCTCTCTTGCCAGCGATATATCAGATGCACATCCCCCAGCCATTTTAATACGTTCGCTTTATCCAGCCCATTGCAGAACCAATTGAAAAATTTTTGCGCATCAAGCGGCGGCAGGGTGGTTAGGATTGGGCGAATCCCATTTTCCTTAAGCAGCGCAATGATTTTGTAATATGTTTCTGCGAAAACATCCAGGGGCGTTTGCGGCAAATGATTACTGTCCGGTCGTTCCGAGACTGCGCCCCAGTTGTAGTCGCAGTCATTTCCTCCGAAATCCATTACAATGGCATCACAAAAAGGCTCATTGCCTCTCAGCCGTTTTTCGATAAGGGTAAGCCCCTTTGTTACTGTACATCCGAATTTTGCAAAGTTCCTGATATCCAGTAGGTGCGTTTTTTCTATCCTTTCGACATCTATGTTATTGTTGATATAATAACGCAGGTTTTGAGGATTGATCTGCACGCCTTTTAGTAACGAATCCCCGAAAATTTCCACTCGTTTTTGGCTGTTCACAGTTTTTCCTCCTCTTTTTGCAGCTAATCTCGTCTGTGTACAACAAGGTCTATGATAAAAAGGGTGATGGCGGCCATGATTGGGGTTGAAACATTAAAAACTGTCCACACATCAAACCATGGCTGCCCCAAGGCTCTGGCAATCATGATATTAATAAACAAGGTCTGAGGGCTTGCCAGAAATGCCAACGCAGCGAGTGCGCGAAGTTTTCTGGCTTTGCACTTTCTCAAAACAAGAAATACTATCCATAAAAATACAACTGATATCGGCGCTACAGCTATACCTATAGAAAATATCGGCGCATTATTTGCATAAAGTCTATTGATTACATGGTCGATCACATACAGAAATGGTGCTACAAAAAGGCTCAATGCAACAAAAGACCAGACGACACCTTTAACACCAAATTTCGTTGTTGGAAAGCATACAAGCCAGACAAAAATGCCAGCGCTGATGGGTATGAGCGACCATGTAAACGTGCCTGAAATCGCTACATTGATAATCGAAACTACAAAGATTCCAAGCAAAATTGAAATGGATAAGGTCGCTGCGAGAATATTTTGCACCAACTTTATTTTGCTTTTGGCTGTCTTTCCGGCATATTCTAGGGCTTTGACCACGCTGGTTTCCACACTTGCTTCTTCTGGACCCGCTTTTTCTCCGTTGAGCAGTTCCGTTGCTGTGATGCCAAGAATATTGGAAAGGGGCGATAAAAGCGATATGTCAGGATAGCTTTGTCCGCGTTCCCATTTGGATACCGCCTTGTCCGTAACGTCCAGTTTTGCCGCCAACTCTTTTTGTGTCATTTGATGCGATTTTCTCAATTCTGCAATGAATTGACCCATCTTAGCATTGTCCATCACCAGATGCCTCCGAAAATCTTATGTTTATTTTACAGTAAGGTGCGTTAGCCCACAAGAAACTTGTAGTGGAATTGCGTCAAACGAGGTAAACTATCAGTAGAATATGTGTTGCTTGGGCTGCCGAGAACTGAATTCCATCGGTTTTACCTTACTATCCGCAAATCTGCCGATGTAATGTCATGGGTAAATGGATTTACCGTCCGGTTTACCAGTTCTATTATTCCAGTCATATCAGCCAGCTCATACCAATAAGGTGCGCCGCTTGTTCCGTGACTGGGCAAGGTGTATAACGCTAACGCATCCGTACCCACCAGCCTCACTTGATTTGCAAACCAAAGAAGCTCACCATAAGCTAAGTCTGTTCCCACATGGTCATTAAAGATGCGGACGAACTCGGGTATCCTCAATAGCGTTGCAGGTGTCAGCAGTTCTTGAAACAATGCAGAGATTACTTGCTGTTGATGTGCTATGCGCTGGTAATCATTTATTGTAAATCGGCGGTCATTGCCCAGACGATATCTTGCAAAGTGCAGGGCATTTTGCCCATCAAGAACTTGCATACCTGCCGGTATGTTTATATGCAAATCTTGATCCGGGTCATCATAAAGCATATGAAACGGCACATAGATTGGAACTCCACCAATCGCATTCACCATGCGGACAAAGGCCATATAGTCGATACTGATATAAAAGTCCGGACGAAATCCAATCACAGTAGAAACCTCGTATTTTAGCCTATCTACACCGCCCTGATGCCCACCTCTATTTTGTCCGATGGCGTAGGCTGCATTTATTTTTTGATTATTGCGCTGCACATCGACTCGCGTATCACGAGGGATGCTGATTATATAGCCTTGCTGAGTTTTCCCGTCATATGCGCCGACCATGATGGTGTCGGCATTGCGGCTCTCGTCCAATCCGAAAATCAGAAAGGTGAAAAACAGCGGCCGCCTGTTTTCAAGATGCATTGCAGGAGGAGGAGGGGTTTTGTCTTCTTTGGCATCGTCCTGAGGCTCTGACTCTGTTTGTGCGAAATTGGGGGTCAAGCTGACTTGCGGCCTATTGCCAACCGGAGTGTAACCCAATGCCGCTGCATCAGCAGAATGAACGGGGATTTCCGGCGGCTTCATTATGCTGCGTAAGTAAAGCCACCCTGCGCCTACGATAAGCATAATAGCACAGGTGGCTATGAGGACTATTTTTACTAGGATTTTTATTATTCGCTTATACTTACTCATCGTCCTACACTTCACCCGTTTTAATCCTGTATGATGATTGCATGGGGTTGCGACTTCCTGAATCAAGTTCAGGACAGGCTCGGCTACAATGACTGTCCGAGAATGCGTCACAGCTATGCCGCAATCATTGTATCACATATCTTATTGCGGTGGTAGACTTTGCACCGCTATTGTAGTATAATTCGCAACAAGGCAAGAAAAATGGAGTGCCGCGCATTGAGCATATCCGCTATTAGGCTATGGCGTTCGGCTCCAGTCCGCCTAATAGACGCATATGCACGAGTGCAGTGCGTTGCGTTTTTCGACAAAAAGAGTAACAAAAATATATGGAGGAATATATTTATGGGATTTATAAGAGCATTTACAGGAGCATTGGGCGGAACCTTTGCAGATCAATGGAAAGATTTTTTGCAGCCCAGAGCCGGGCTTACCGCTACAGCGGCAATCTTTGAGGCCGTTGCCCAGGGAACAAATGCCGGACGTGGGGCTAATACAAAAGGGTCACAAAACATCATAACCAACGGAAGCAAAATAATCGTACCTGAAGGCACTGCGCTGATTACAATGGAAAGCGGTGCTATAACAGGGCTTGTTGCAGAGCCGGGCGGATTCATTTACACTTCGGACGACCCTAATTCCAGATCGTTTTTTTCAGGTGACGGCATCTTAGCTTCTACAGTAGGCACTTCATGGGAGCGTTTCAAATTCGGTGGGCAGCCGGGGGCACAGCAACTTGCGTTTTATATCAATTTGAGAGAAATCCCCAACAACCGCTTTGGCACACAATCAGAAATTTATTGGGATGATGCGTTTTTAGGCACACAGGTGGGCGCGATTACCAGGGGAACATACACTTTAAAAATAGTTGATCCTATCATGTTTGTCAAAAATTTTGTGCCTGCAAAATATTTACAACCTAATGCACCTCTGTTTGATTTCGCTGACATGGACAATGATGCCAGCACACAGCTTTTCAATGAAGTTGTCAGCAGTTTGTCTGCGGCATTTTCGGGCTATACAAACGATCCTTCTATGGGCAATCGTATGTCCAGAATCCAACAAGACCAGGTTGGCTTTGCACAGTCTTTATCACAAGCTGTGGAAGAAGGGTATCAATGGAAAACCGCTAGAGGCCTTGAGATACAAAGGGTTGCCATAAAGGCAGTTGAATATGACGCAGATACCAGAGCACTGCTCAGCGATGTAAAAAGAGCGGATGCTTTGTCCGGAAATCGTGGCAATTCATTCATGCAACAGGCCGTGGCTCGCGGTATGCAAGCGGCGGGCGAAAACCCGAATGGCGGCGGCATGGGTATGGCCTTTATGGGTATGGGTGCCAATGCGGCAGGTGCAATGATGAGCGGAATGCAACAACAACCCATGCATCAGCAGCCCATGCACCAACAGCCTATGCACCAACAGCCTATGCATCAGCAGCCTATGCATCAGCAACCCGCACAACAAGCACCGCAAGATGATCCTATTGAAAAGCTCAAACAACTCAAAGGATTGGTTGATGCCGGAATCTTATCGCAAGAAGAGTTCGACAGCGCAAAGGCGAGAATCTTAGGGGGGCTCGGCATATTATGATAAGCAGTGACACTCCCGAAATCAAAGTTGTGCAAACCAACGCCGGAGCCACGGATGGGCAGAACAAATGCCCTAAATGCGGAGCGACCGACATTGCGCTCAATATGGGCTCCTCCGTACTCAGGTGCAACTTTTGCCGTTTCGAGTTTGAAGCTGAGCAGGCGGTTGGTCTGGATACTGATTTAAGTAAATTAGAGGGCACGGTTGTCGGGTCGGGTGCAATGAATATCACCGCAGATGCCGAAGATATCGTAACGCTCAAATGCAGCAGCTGCGGTGCTGAGGTGGTCATCGATACCAATGAGGCTGTGGGCGCTCGCTGTCACTGGTGTCGCAATACCCTTTCGCTGGCAAAGCAAATTCCCAACGGCAGTATCCCTGACATGGTGTTGCCTTTTAGTGTCAAAAAAACCGATGCGCAATCTGAAATCAACAATTTTGTTAAAAAGCGTCAATTTTTCGCGCTTCCCGCTTTCAAAGCTGAGTTTTGCACGGAAAATATCATGGGCGTATATCTACCATACATGGTTGTCGGCAAAAATACCCGCGCCAGTTTTTCCGGACAGGGTGAGCGACTGGTCAGAAGATATACCGTAGGCACCGGAAAGAGTCAAAGAACCGTTTACGACGCAGACTTATATAATGTTGAGCGACAATTTGATTTGGTCATTGATGGGCTTACAATCATATCCAGTTCCGATAAGCTTAATCGCTCATCTGACAGGACAAACAACATCATCAATGCCATAAAACCATTTGATCACGAGAATTGCGTGAAGTGGGATGCCAATTATCTTAGAGGACTTTCATCGGAGAAACGCGACACCAACATCGAGGATTTAAGGCGTGATGTCGATGTCAAGGCTAAAGATATTGCCAGACATTGCGCCAACGAAACCATAGGTGAGTATGACCGCGGAGTTAAGTGGGCGCATGAAAATTTGGATGTCAAAGGGCAGCAATGGAAAGCCTCTTATCTGCCAATATGGCTCTACAGTTATCAGCAAAAAAAGAATAGTGGAAACGGTCTTCTGCATTACGTTGCCGTTAATGCGCGAAACAAGAAGACTATGGGCAGCGTGCCGATAAACCATCTAAAGCTGTTTTTATTCTCGCTCATTGTACAGATAATCGGCACTGTGGCTGGAATTTTCATGGCGTTTGACCTTTTCGCCGCCGTTGATGAGGGGATTGTTGCCTTGGCACTTCTTTCATCGGGTTTCCTTTACTATTACTTTATCTATACGAAATATCGCAATAAAAAAGCCCGGTTCAGGCATGAAAAGGACACTAAGACTACTGTGAGCGGGGTTGTGAAAAATGACAGATTGGTCAAGCGGCTGACGCGTCTCAGTAATGCGAAAATGAGCGGTGCAAATAATTTAGATGTCAACTATTAGTACTCATGTCCACACTATCTAAAAATAGTCAATGGGTTTTGAAGGAGGTTGTGTAGTGATGAGAAAATTGAGATGGGTTGTTTTCATAATTGCTGGCTTGGTTTTATTGGGTGCTTGTGCTTCTGATGACACAGACCCGCAAATAGCGGCTATGCGTACTGACGGGCTGACAGACACTGACGGGTTTGCAGAAGAGCCTGGATTTCGTTCACCGGAAGCTGCTGTGATTGCATATCTTCAAGGACTCCGAGATTCTGACCTGAGTCGCATGGCCGAAGCTTTGCCGGACGACCCTGTGGGCGGTAGCCTCACTGCCGACGATATCGGTGACTTTGTCGCTCATCTCAATTGGTTGCTCGAAGACTTTCAAAGCCCTTTGAATCCATACGCGTTTAATTCTCTCGAACTGCTCGGCTTTATTGCTCCGGAAGTACTCAATGAGCGATATGCCTCTGAAGAAAATCAGGATATTCTATCCGCCAAAGCCGAATTGATGGGGGCACAGCAGTTGGTCAGTCTTGTTGCACTTTTTGAGCTTGGAGCGGAACATTATATATTGATTGTTAATGTTGCCAACTTTGAAGGTGACTGGCGCATCACACAGTTTAGTGGAAATCTTGGCGCTTTGTTATCTTTGCCTCCCAATATGCATGGGCTTATCCCACCCGAATTTGTTGATGACTTTCTTGGGGCTTTTGATTTAGACTCAGTGCTGATTCTGGTATAACATATTTAAATAATTTGCAACAATCTCATAGAGCCCATGCAGAAGCTGTCTACAAGCTGCCACTGCATGGGCTTTGTTTCGCTGGCGTGAGTCAAGCTCCCGTCAGCTTATGCGTCCGGCGTTTGAAATCATCAGTTTTATGCGGTTTTCCTGATTGATTTTTGTTGCACCGGGGTCATAGTCAATCGCAACTATGTTTGAGTCCGGGTAATCGTCTTTAAGCCGCCTGATCATACCTTTGCCGACGACATGATTCGGCAGGCATCCAAATGGCTGGGTGCATACGATGTTGTTGGTTCCGGTGTGTATCAGTTCAAGCATTTCTGCTGTCAAAAGCCAACCTTCGCCCATTTTGTTGCCATAACCAAGATATCCCTTGATGAGCTTCTGCAAATCTGCAAATGTGCCCATCGGCCTAAAGTTCGGCTGTGTCTTTACTGCTTCAATCATATCTCGCTGAAGTCCCTCTATATATCGCTGAAATATACCTGCCAGAAGCTTTTTGATTTTGTTTCCATGATATAGGTCAACATCAACTGCTCTGTTATTTATTTTGAATATCATGAAGTCCGTCAGGCCGGGCACCACCGGTTCACAACCCTCTGAAAGCAGGAACTCTTCAAGGCCATTGTTCCCAAGTGGAGCATACTTAACATATATCTCTCCGACCACACCTACACGTGGTTTGTTCCGCGCACCCAGGACTTCGATTTTTGCAAAATCCACAGCAATGTTTTTCATAATGTCAAACATTTCTTTTTTGCGAAGCCCTTTTCCATGTCCAAACATTTTGACCAGATCATGAGTCCACCTGTCTGTCAGTTTGTCGGACTCCCCGGCGGTCTTTTCATAAGGTTTGCATTGATTTGCCAGCCATACGATGAGGTCGCCATAAATCATTGCTGCTGCAAGACGTCGAATGATGGGCAGTGACATTTTAAATCCGGGGTTTGTGTCGAGCCCCGAGAGGTTTACTGATACAACCGGAATATATGGCATCCCTGCTTTTTCAAGCGCTTTTCTAAGCAGATGTATATAGTTTGATGCACGACAGCCCCCACCTGTCTGCGATATGAGTAGAGCGATTTTGTGCTTGTCGTACGCTCCGCTGTTGACCGCTTCGAGCAGTTGCCCTATTACCAGAAGCGCCGGGTAACAAGTATCGTTGTGTACATATTTGAGGCCTGTCTCTACAATGCGGCGATGTGTTGTGGTCAGCATATCGATTTTGTAGCCATACAGTTCAAACACTTTTTTCATCATGGAAAATGTGACCGGCAGCATTTGCGGCATGAGCAAGGTGTATTCTTTTTTCATTTCCTTCGTAAATAGGAGTCTTTCGTTTTTGTCGTATTTGAGATTCGCCAATTTAATTTCCCTCTCTTTTTCTCCCTTAGCTGACGGGAGTCGAACTCCCGCCAGCTTTAGTTAGCGTACCTTTACCATGTCCATCGCTGCAATAAGTGAGCGGATGCGGATGCGCACCGCACCGAGGTTGCTTATATCATCAATTTTAAGCTGCGTGTAAAGCTTCCCGCCCGATTCCAATATATCACGCAACTCATCCGTAGTAATTGCATCTGTTCCACAACCAAAAGATACCAGCTGCACCATTTGCATATTCGGATGCGTCAAAACAACTCTGGCCGCATTAAACATCCTCGCCTGATACGTCCATTGATTAAGCACCCTACGCGGCTCTTTTCCGAGCTTCCCGGAAATAGCGTCTTCCGTAATAAGCACAAGCCCCATAGAAGATATCAGTTCGTCAATACCGTGATTGACTTCGGGGTCGGCATGATATGGTCTGCCTGCAACAACAATGATTCGCTTATCGTTTGCGTTTGCATATTCTATATACTTGTTGGCTTCAGATTCTATATCCGTTATAAACCCGGCATAAGCATCGTATGCTGCTTTTGCCGCAGCTTTTGTTTCTTTTTCGGGAATCCCGAAGTGCTCCTTGAAATACGCACCGGCCTTTATCATAAAGCCTCGCTTCTTGTGTAGGCCAAAATACGGAATGAGGAAATTTGCATTTTTCAAACTTGGCATATTCGCTGCAAGCAGCTCCGGATAATATGCCACAACGGGGCAGTTGTAGTTGTTGTCGCCGATGCCTTCATCAAAATTATATGGCATACATGGCAGGAATATTGTTTGGACACCCATTTCAAGCAGTGATTCCACATGTCCGTGCATCAGCTTGGCAGGATAGCACACGGTGTCTGATGGGATTGTGCGCTGCCCAAGGATGTATAGCTGGCGTGATGATTCTGCTGAAAGCACCACTTCAAAATTGAGGTTTGTAAAAAACGCATACCAAAACGGAAGATTTTCAAACATGTTCAGTCCAAATGGAATGCCGATTTGCCCGCGCATCCCACTGCTAATGCCTTTGCCTTGCATGGCGCGGAGTTTGTCATATTTGTATTTCATCAGATTTGGTTCTGTAGCTGCACCTTTTCCAAGAGGCCTTGAACAGCGATTGCCCGATATGAAGCGGCGACCGCCGTCAAATATGTTGATTGTCATGCTGCAGTTGTTTGTGCATAGGCCGCATGTTGCTGGTTTGGCTTCGTGGGTGAAGTTATTTAAGCCGGTTTTGTTAAGCATCGCAGATGGTTGTATGTTGCCACTATCCGCTGCGATGAGCGCCGCACCATAGGCGCCCATAAGCTCCGAGATTGCAGGTCGTGTAACCTCTGCTCCCAGCTCTCGCTCAAATGCCCTCAGGACTGCATCATTTAAGAATGTGCCTCCTTGGACTACAATGTTTTTTCCCAAATCCTCTGCACTTGCGGCACGAATCACTTTATACACAGCATTTTTTACGATTGACATGGACAGCCCCGCCGATATGGCTTCCACTGATGCGCCGTCTTTTTGAGATTGTTTGACACTCGAATTCATAAAAACGGTACAGCGCGAACCCAGGTCAGATGGCGCTTTGGAAAGTAGCCCCAACTTTGCAAAGTCCGCGATGCTATATCCCAGTGCCACTGCGAATGTTTCAATAAAGCTTCCGCAGCCGGACGAGCAGGCTTCGTTGAGCATAATGCTGTCTACTGCCCCATTGCGTATTTTAAAACATTTTACATCCTGTCCTCCGATGTCAATAATAAAATCGACATTCGGATCAAAGTGCCTCGCTGCTCTGAGGTGTGCCATAGTTTCAACAAACCCAAAATCCAAATTAAATGCGTTTTTTATAAGTTCCTCACCATAACCTGTTACAGCAGAACCCAGTATTTTAATCCTGTCCCCAAAAGTCTCGTAGATTTTTTCGAGCTGCACTTGCACAATAGATACAGGATTTCCCTTGTTGTTGTTATAGTAGCTATATAATATTGCCCCCTGGGGGGTGATTAGGGTGAGCTTCGTTGTTGTGCTTCCGGCATCAATGCCCAAATAAGCTTCGCCTATATATGTCTTCGCATCAACTTGCGTCGGGGCTGCCCCGGCGTGGCGTGCACAAAATTCATCATACTCTTTTTGAGAGGTAAACAGCGGCTCCAGTGTGTTTCCGACGCCAATATCATCCACTGCATTTTCCAGTTTCTGTAATATCTCGCTATAGGGCATTGCTTTGTTTATATCTGCGCATATGGCTGCGCCGATTGCTGCAAAGCATTCGGCATCTTTGGGGAATATTGCACTTTGTTCGTCAAGTTCAAGGGTCTCTATAAATCTCTGACGCAGCCCTTTCATAAATGTGAGTGGGCCGCCCAAAAACACGAGTTTGCCTGTCAGGTCACGACCTTGGGTCAACCCACCTATCGTCTGGTCTACGACTGCTTGATGGATAGATGCCGCAATGTCTTCTTTCCGGCCGCCCTGATTGAGAATCGGCTGTATGTCCGATTTTGCGAAAACACCGCAACGTGATGCGATTGGATATATTTTTTCATGCCTCAGCGAAAGTGCGTCCAGCTCTGTTACCGTTACATCCAATAATGTTGCCATCTGATCTATAAATGCACCTGTGCCGCCTGCACAGGTTCCGTTCATGCGCTCTTCTAGGCTTTTTCCGAAAAATATTATCTTAGCATCCTCGCCGCCCAGTTCAATCACTGCATCGGCATCCGGAATCCTTTCGCGCACTATTGCTGCGGTGGCATAAACTTCCTGCACAAATGGCAGTCCGGATGATTTTGCCACCCCAAGACCCCCAGACCCTGTGATTGCGGGTGTAGCAAGTTTTCCATCCAGTATTTCAGATGCTTGCTTCAGTTGCTGAGCCGCTTTTTCGCGCACCTGAGAAAAGTGTCGTTCATATGAATGAAATAACAGCTCCCCTGTCTCTGAAATGACTACGGTTTTGACTGTTGTGCTGCCTATGTCTATTCCTATGCGCAATGTGTTTTGATTCGTTTCCATGTTAAGCATTCTAACTCCATTATCTTCAATTGACATTTGACATTATACCTGCCATTGTATATAGTTGCAAGCAGTAGCGCATATTCGTAGGAAGGTAGAATAAATTGTCTGTAAAAACCGCAGATAAATACAGTCTGGTTGAGGGCAGAATTATAAACAAGCTCTTTTTTATTGCTGCTCCTTTGATTATGACACAAGTATTTCAAATGACATATAACCTTACCGATATGTTTTGGCTCGGAAGGCTTAGCAGTGATGCTGTCGCCGCCTCCGGAACTGTTGGTTTGTTTTTGTGGATGTCGATTGCGTTTTTACTTTTCGGACGCATGGGCGCTGAGATAGGGGTTTCACAAAGCTTTGGCCGTGGCAACAGGGAAAGAGGGCTTGAATTTGCCCAGAATTCAATTGTACTCAGTGTCGTTTTGGGTATACTTCTTGCCATAGTTTTTATTTTGGGCCGAACACCTTTTGTGGGGTTTTTCCAAATACCTGAAGCACATGTTGCGCAGTATGCACGAGATTATCTGTCGATAGTCAGCCTGAGTTTGCCTATGGCATTTATTATCGCATCCGTCTCTGGAGTTTTCAACGGTGCAGGCAATTCAAGAACTTCTCTGCTGATAAACGGCCTTGGGTTTGCACTGAACATGATTCTTACCCCCATTCTTATATTCGGCTCGGAGCTGGGCATTCAATTGCAGCCTATGCTTCCCGATTCCATAAACGTAGGGCCTATATTGATTTTCGGCACCGGCCAGGGTATTAGAGGTGCTGCGATAGCCACTGTCATAGCACAATCGGTTGCAGCGTGTTTTGCACTACTCTTGTTGAAAAAACACAAGAAAAGGCCGTTTGCACAAATCAAGCTCTTGCGTAGACTCGATACGACAATCATCAAACAAATATTCAAATGGGTCACGCCTATTTCCATTGAGAGCTTCCTGTTTACATTCCTTACAATGCTTGTCGCTTTCCTCATTGCGTCCTACGGTGCACGCGCTCTGGCTGCAGCACGCATAAGCTCACAAATAGAGAGCTTGACATGGCTTATCGGCGGTGGGTTTGCCTCAGCTTTGACTGCATTTACCGGCCAGAACTTCGGTGCCGGGAAGTGGGACAGAATTTCTAAGGGTTTTAAGCTTTCCTCGGTTATCATGTCATGTTGGGGGCTTGTTGTTGCTCTGATTCTTTTTTTCGGTGGGCGTTTCCTTATCGAGGTTTTTGCCCCAAATGCACCCGAGGTTGTCGCAATTGGCGTTGAGAATTTAAGAATACTTTCACTGGTTCAGATTCCTCAATGTCTGGAAGGGGTCGCTGCCGGAATCTTTAGAGGGCAGAGCAAAACGATTCCTCCTTCAATTGCAAGTGTAACTTCCAATATTTTGCGCGTTGTGCTTGCGTTTGTCTTGGTTCATTTTACTGATTTGGGGCTTACTGGGGTATGGATTGCAATTGCTACCGGAGCAGGGCTTCGGGGCATATGGATATATGTATGGTATCTGTTTCATTCACGCAAATTGCCAAAGCTGCCAGAAATCGAACCCAATCGCCTGGCTGGCTAAAAGGAGTCTATATGAATACATCAAAGGTGGCCATAACCACCAGTATCATTTTCGGAAAGATCGCAAGCATTGTCGGTTATACACTTGGGCCAATCTCATTGTTTTTGGTCATTTTTGCGCTGGTTGATCTCCACGCTGTCGGTGCGGTGGTTGCATTAGTGTTTTTTCTGCTTCTGCTTGCGCTTAGCGTGTTCCTTATCATAAAGGGGGCTCAAACAAAGCGGAGGATAAAGCGTTTCAGGCAATACATTTCTCTGATTTCAGTTCATCATATGACTTCAATTGATAATATCGCTGCAAATACATCTCAGTCGGCCGCGTTTGTCAGAAGCGACTTGCAACAGATGATTAACAAAAAATTCTTTTGTAACGCTTACATAGACGCGCTTACAAATGAAATCGTTATCGGCGGCACAGCGACAAATGTCGCATCGCAAGCTTCAAATATTTCTGCGCCGCAAGGTCAGTTGCGCGTTACCACCTGCGTAGGTTGTGGCGCCACCAACAGCGTAATCGAAGGGCAAGTCGCTAAATGTGAATATTGCGGCTCACCGATACAATATAGATAATCAAGCGTAAATTATTATGATTTGGAGCGTGTACTATGAAAAACAAAAAAGAATTTATTGATTTTATGGCTGATGCCGGTGTGCTGACGTTTGGTGATTTTACAACCAAAAGCGGGCGGAAGACTCCTTATTTTGTCAACACAGGAAACTATAAAACCGGTATGCATATTTCAAAGCTCGGTGATTTTTATGCACAGCGCGTGGCAGAAAGCGGCGTTTTGTTCGATGCGCTTTATGGCCCCGCATATAAAGGAATCACGCTTGCCGCAGCAACGGCTTCTTCTTTGTATCGTAACCATGGTATCAATGTGCCTTATTTTTTCAATCGCAAAGAAGTTAAAGATCATGGGGAGGGTGGCTCTCTCGTGGGCTATAAGCCCAAAGATGGTGACAAACTCGTCATTATAGAAGATGTTGTAACCGCAGGAACCGCTGTGCGCGAAAGCCTTGAGCTACTCAAAGCTGTTGCGGATGTCCATGTAACTGCCTTGTTTGTTTCTGTAGACAGGATGGAGCGCGGTGCAGGCACGCAGTCCACTTTAAACGAGCTTAGGGATGAGTTTGGAATCAGTGTCTACTCCATAATAAATGCCAGGGATATTATTGCTTCGTTCCCACATGGTGATGAGCGAATCGCCAAGATGGAAACCTATTTGGAAGAGTACGGAGTCCGCTAATGTCCGAATTTAAGGTAGTCAGTGCATTTGAGCCTGCCGGTGGGCAGCCGGAGGCCATCAGCGCTTTAGTCAATGGTATAAATCTTGGTTTTGATGAGCAAACCTTGCTTGGTGTTACAGGTTCCGGCAAGACATACACTATGGCCAAAATTATTGAGCAGCTGGGGCGCCCCGCGCTTGTTCTTGCACATAACAAAGCCCTTGCTGCACAGCTGTGCGGAGAGTTCAAAGAGTTTTTCTCCGACAATGCTGTTGAGTTTTTTGTTTCTTATTATGATTATTACCAGCCCGAGGCATATCTTCCGCATACAGATACTTTCATCGAAAAAGATAGCACAATCAACCAGGAAATAGAGCGGCTGCGTCACAGCGCAACCTCTTCACTTTTTGAGCGTCGTGATGTCATCGTCGTATCATCTGTGAGCTGTATTTACGGACTTGGAGATCCCATCGATTATTCAAGCATGGTCATTTCACTAAGACCCGGGCAGGAGCGCAGCAGGGATTCTTTGCTCAAAAAGTTGGTTTCTATACGTTATGCTCGAAATGATGTTGCTTTTGAACGGAATGCATTTCGTGTTCGAGGCGACACGGTCGAAATCTATCCGGTTTACTCACGTGAAAATGCTATTCGTGTTGAGTTTTTTGGTGATGAGATTGAGCGAATCAGTGAAATAAATGTCATTACCGGAGCGCCTATCAGGACGCTTTCTCACATTGCTATTTATCCTGCTTCACACTATGTCACAACCGAGGAAAAGACGCAGAAGGCTATTTCGGAAATCAAAACCGAAATGAAGCAGCGTATTGAGCAGTTTGAGCAAAATAATAAGCTCGTTGAGGCTCAACGTATACATCAGCGCACAATGTATGACATTGAGATGCTTTCCGAACTTGGATTTTGCAGTGGAATTGAGAATTATTCGCGAATTATTTCCGGACGCGATCCCGGCAGTGCGCCAATGACGCTGCTGGATTATTTTCCGAAAGATTATCTTATGTTCATCGACGAGAGTCATGTTACATTGCCGCAGGTTCGTGCTATGTATGCCGGAGATAAATCACGCAAGGATAGCCTGGTCGAATATGGCTTCCGGCTACCGTCTGCGTTTGATAACCGACCGCTCACTTTCGATGAGTTTAACGCCCGCATAAATCAGGCTATCTATGTTTCAGCAACACCGGGGGAGTATGAGTGTTCACGTTCAAGTCAAGTTGTCGAGCAGATTATACGACCAACCGGGTTGCTCGATCCGGAGATATCGATCAGGCCGGTCGATGGGCAAATAGATGATTTGATTGGTGAAATCAATGCGCGGTCTGCAAGGAATGAGCGCGTGCTCGTGACAACCTTAACAAAGAAGATGGCAGAGGATTTGACCGCTTATCTTACTGGAGCGGGTATCCGTGTGCGTTATTTGCATCATGATATTTCTACAACCGAGCGTATGGAAATAATCCGAGATTTGAGGCTCGGTGCGTTTGATGTACTTATCGGAATAAATCTTTTGCGAGAGGGGCTTGATTTGCCCGAGGTTTCACTGGTTGCGATTCTTGATGCGGATAAGCAAGGTTTTTTGCGCAGTACCACATCACTTGTCCAGACGATTGGACGCGCTGCGCGAAATGCTGAGGGGCTTGTTATTATGTACGCAGATTCTGTTACGCCTTCTATGAAGGCGGCAATTGATGCAACCGACAGCCGGCGTGAAAAGCAACGGGCTTATAATGAGGTACATGGCATTGTGCCTCAGACGGTTATAAAGAGTGTGCGTGAATTGTTGGAGATTTCAAAGGCTGAGCAATCTGCTTCTGCTTCCGGGGTCAAGATGACAGGGCGCGAGTTGGATGAGGAGGTCAAGAGGCTGGAGAAGGAAATGGCTGCTGCTGCGAAGTTGCTTGAGTTTGAGTATGCCGCGGCTTTGCGTGACCGTATTATTGAGCTCCAGGGTGGAAAAGCGAGTAAATAGCAAAATCATTAGTAGCACTCCACTATACCAGATTGACAAGGTGTTGCTGATGGTTTTGCTGTCGAGGGAATTCCTGACATTTGACTTTATTCCCCTCCTTGGAGGGGTGGCAGGCGAAGCCTGACGGGGTGGTCTTTGGGGGCGAGATAAA
>Ga0123355_10002416_pt1 | contig 26397 bp, 22 predicted proteins | sample TergutEmb28metaG_3_FD_89872 | JGI IMG/M metagenome (GOLD analysis project Ga0123355, IMG submission 89872) | Embiratermes neotenicus P1 segment gut microbial communities from Petit-Saut dam, French Guiana - Emb289 P1 | ecosystem: Host-associated > Arthropoda: Insects > Digestive system > Gut ...
AAACGCATAGCTTTTCATAAACCCTTCTCAAAGAGTAAGTACTAAAGCATTAGCATTAAGCACACGGCAGTATCCGGCAGGCTCAAGGCTGAAGAGGTTTAACCCCATATGTTAACGTGTAAGAGTTAAGAATGTAAGGAGTTAAGCATGAGAAGTGACAACGAACTAAATGAGATGATAGGCAACAATGTTTACATTATGAAAGAAATCAATTAAAAAAAACGTGAGTTAGACGGAAACTTGTTTCGTCAAACTCACGTTAAATATGTACTATAGGTACCATGCCAGCTTTTCAATTGCTTGATAATTAATCATTGTCTCTCCATGCTCTGTTAAATAGTATTCGCTGATAGAATTTGATACGTGCTTTTCACCGTATTCATGTAATACCATCTCGGCTTCAACTATTGCATACGTTGCGTTGGAATCTTCTTGCAATACCAAAAAGAAACGGTCATTGTATTTATATAAACGACTTTGCCCCATAAAATAGTCATGTAAGCGTTTAGATGCCAGGGTTGCGTCCTCCAATTGGTTAAAAGAAAATATTGCTATGTTTTCTTTTTCTGCCTGGGATGGCTGTTTTAAATTAGGTTCACATAATTCGCAATTTTCATATGTATCATTATTGCGAGCCTGAGTTAATGGGAAGAGTGATTTTTTTTCTTCTAAACCTCCCGCTATTTTAGTAACCACAATTACCACATGGCTTGTACCCATGGGCATAGCCTCTACCATTAAAGGGGTATTATCTGACTCAAAATTACATTCTGAGTGGGCTTGCTGCATCATTTCCTGAAACAATCGGTGTGTTTTTTCTGATCCATAAGCTAACTCAGTAATTTTGATATTACGTTCATCTAAATCAGATTTTGATAAAACAAACTTTACTTGGTTTTCGTTTATTTTTTCTATTTTCATATCTCATATCCTTTCCTTGGATCTAAGTCCCTACATGTTCAGTAATTTGATATATACAGCAATTCCGATTGACATTAACACGTTTATGCGTTGATGCTTTATAGCAAGTATAATGAAGTATGTCACAATTGTAAAGCACCTTATATTAGCACCTCATTATAATAAATGGACTTTATCAATGATTGACATAATTCAAGAGGAGTAATACAATGAATGGGTCTAAAATAAGTTGGATAATTTTGCTGTTTAGTACTACAGTTTCTTATAAGAGGGGTGAAGCGCGTAGCGCAATTAAAAATGAAAAAAGAAAGGGATATAAACAAACTGGATATAACCAAGTTAGATCTATCCAATACATTGGAATTATATAATGTAGACTTTGCCCGTAAAGCAGTAGGCAACCTCTTTGAAAATGATAACCCACAAAAAAATGAAAATTTGCAAAAAGAAATAAATTTAAATGAATTGCCGGATAATACAGCAACAAGACCTGTATTAATACCAAGGACATTTACAAAAGCTCTAATAGATGATGATTTATCAGAAGGGCCGGTTGAGCCTAAACTTCCAAAAGCAAGGGCAGTTAAAAGCAAGTATGTTTTTGTAGATGAAGAGGAAGAGGATGAATTTTCGGAATTTCGCCGAAGATATAAAGAGCGGGACAGCAGAAACATAGGCCCTCCCAAAAAAGCTGTTGTTGCTGCCACAGAGCTTAAAGAAGAAAAAGAACCTCCCAAACGAGAAGGACGTAAACGAATAGAACCTGAAGAAGAGGCATATGTAGCTGCAAGTTCATTAGGGCCGTTGCGTGTGGCTATTGTTGGCATGATGGTAGTGCTTTTGTTGATGATGGCTTATTTAGTATATCGTAATAACGAACTTAGCAACCAGCTTCAAGCTGCTAATGTTAGGCTTTACGATTTGCCCGGTTTAAACTATCAACTGGGTGTATTTAGTGGACTTGTTACAAATTATCAAAGTGAGATTGATAGGCTTAGATCTCTTGTTTACAATGGTTATCAAAATGAATCGTTAGAAAGCAGCTATTATCCTTATAACGAATATTCTGAGTATTATGCATCAGAAGATGCTCCTTCAGACGAGACACCAACAACTGCCGCATACAGAACACATACTGTAGTGGCCGGCGAAAATCTATCTCGCATAAGTACGTATTATTTTGGTGATTCCTCTCATGCTAATATCCTGCGTATAGTAGAAGCCAATAGCAATCTTCCGGATGCCGATGCTGTAATAAGCCCGGGTATGACACTTACAATACCTAACTAGTATAATCTTTAATTTTTTGCATAAGATGGTTTGTGTACAAACATAAGCACATATATAGATTGTGGAATGTATAGAAAAGGAAAATTGATTGATGAACTTGACCGGATTATCTCTCATAGATTTACGAGAAAAGGCAAAAACTCTTGGTTTAAAGGGTATTGGCAAATATAGAAAATCGGAACTTATAGCAGCCCTTGAAGAGATGCAGCATACCGAAGAACTATCCATACAGCCTAACCCTCCGGAACCGATTACATCTCCTGTTGCAACTTCGTTGCCCGAGGCTACTACGCCTCCAAAATTGGCTCCATCACCCGCAATAGTTACACCTCCAACACCCTCAAAGCCGGCCTTGTCACCGGAAGCAGTTGTAGCTTCAGAACCAGCTGCACCTTCAGAACCACCCCCCCAACCACCTGTTGCAGTTTCATCACCCATAATCACTTCGCAAAACAAATCTTCTCTTCATGGCCCGGAAGCAGAAGGTGTTTTGGAGGTATTGCCGGATGGATATGGTTTCTTGCGCGCATTTAACTTTTTACCGGGTTCAGATGATATATATCTGTCACCCTCTCAAATAAGGCGTTTTAACCTTAAAACAGGCGATAGGGTAATGGGCAGTACCCGAATAGATAAAGACGAAGATAAAAAGCAAAGTGCATTAATGTATGTAAAGCAAGTTAACGGTGATTCACCTGAAAAAGCAACACGACGCCCAAATTTTGAACAACTCACCCCCATCTACCCTTCTCAAAGAATTAGATTAGAATACAATCGGCGCGAACTTTCTACCCGTCTTATTGACCTGCTTTCTCCTGTAGGGCGAGGGCAAAGAGGAATGATAGTGTCCCCTCCTAAAGCAGGTAAAACAGTACTTTTAAAACATATCGCCAATGCAATCACTCAAAACCATCCGGATCTCCATTTGATTGTACTTTTAATTGACGAACGACCCGAAGAAGTAACTGATATGAAGCGATCTATCCAAGGTAAACATTGCGAGATAGTCCATTCAACTTTTGATGAGCAACCGGAGCATCACAAACGTTTAACAGAAATGGTACTTGAAAGAGCCAAGCGACTGGTAGAACAGGGCAAAGACCTGGTTATTTTATTGGATTCTATAACCCGATTGGCCAGGGCATATAACTTGACTATACCTCCTAGTGGACGAACATTATCCGGAGGGCTTGACCCTTCTGCATTATATATGCCGAAAAAATTCTTTGGAGCCGCTCGCAATGTAGAAAATGGTGGATCTTTAACCATTTTAGCTACTGCCTTGGTAGATACAGGCAGTAAAATGGATGATGTTATTTTTGAGGAATTTAAAGGCACAGGAAATATGGAATTGGTGCTGGATCGCCGCCTTTCAGAAAAGCGGATTTTTCCGGCTATAGACATAGTTAAATCAGGTACCAGACGTGACGATCTTTTGTTATCCGAACAGGAATTGAATGCGATGTATACCATTCGAGAAATGATAGGCCGTTTGCCCGCTGTAGAATTAACAGAGCAAGTAACAGATATATTATCTAAATCCCGAGATAACATAGAGTTTGTTAGAAGTATTTCAGGACTGTTTAAAGATGCAGGTAAGTAAATCAATGTCCAAAGACAACAAAAAAAGTGGCTGAAAATGATAGCCACTTTTTTTGTTCAATGTCTCACCGGATTGAATACAGCTTCTTATGTTTAGGCGTTATCCACACGCTACTTTTTTATGATTTTTTTGGTACAGCAATGCACATTGTATCATACCATGAAAAGAAATGCCTAAAATACAAATCATAGCCGTTGTTGCTAAGCTCCGCTATCACAAGAGGTACTTCCCAGTAATCTTCAATTCGATGATAAGCACTTATTGATAATTTAGGCATATGCTTTTGAATCAAATTTTTAGCCCCTCGTAAAGCTGATACTTCTGCGCCTTCTATATCCATGCGAATATATGTTGGGGTTTCCTTACCCGGTTTTGAAAAAAACGTATCTAATGAAACAGACGGAACTTCTGTACCGCCACTATCTGATTCGTTAATTTTAGCATCAAATCCTGTAGACGTTTCGCCGAATCTAAGTACTCCATCAATATCACAAACAGCCGATTGCACTATCTCAACTTTGCTGTTATTTTTAAAAAGTTGTGTTGTTATCAAAAATTCAACGTCGCCGGGCTCAAAAGCATATATTTTCTTAAAGTTGTTATTATATTCACTTATAAGTTTTTGTATACTGGAGCCTTCGTAGGCACCACATTCAACAAACACTCCATCCTCTTCTTTTTCAGCAATATCAGAAGGGATTGATGCCACATACGGTTGCCTGTGTGACTCTAACCTTGCCCAATTTCCGTTCCCCCATGCATCAAGTGCTGCATCAAAAATCTCAACTGATTTTTGATCTTTAAATAATTTTCCGGCAGCATCTATTTTTGCAGAGTTCTCTTTTATGATTTCTTTGTAACTTTCTTTTCTTGAAAGATGCCATTCCATATAGGACATTTCTATTCCATGGTTCATCGTATGAGGATAGCGTATATTAGTAAAACCAAAACTGCGTAGCTTATCGGTTATCGCATATTTATGAAGATGGGATACATAAACAATTGAATTGCGGCTAAAATCTTTGATTCTTTCTAAGGGAAGCACTTGGATACCTGCAATTGTTGTACATTGACTTCCTGTAGAGTCATCAAATATTGCATTAACATTAATGCCCTCTGCCAAAAGTTCCTTTAAACTACGTGCTCCATGTACATCAATTCCACAAAGTAGCACAGGCACAGAATCAGAATTGCGATAGTTATACTCCGGCCAATCCCATTTGAATTCATTTAATTTTGGGCGAATAATTTTTTGACCGGGTACACCAATTTCATTGAGAAGTGTATCACATATTTCTTGTTCAGATGCTGCAACTCGTGTGCTTACAACACAATAATCGTACTCAGAAAAAGCTTTAAGGGAATCAGAACCCTTAACTTCTATCCCTTCCCAAGTTTGTAGTTCTTCGTGTCTCTTATCGACCACCCAGAGTATTTGACAGTATTGTGTGTTTTGAACCTGCTTTATAAAATTTTGACCATCCGGCCCTGCACCATAAATAACAACTTTTGCGCCACGTTCTACTTGTCCAAAAGGGAAAATCTTATACTTCATACATAATCTCTCCTAATTGTCTTTATATATTTACAATTATTCATCTGTATAGCGCATGGAAGTTGCAGTTTCAAAAAATTCTGAGCAAGTTAACATAAATTTTTTATTAAAATCATCCAGCGATTCAAACGATTTAATAAAATATTGTTTGTAGTCTTTTTCTAAATCTCCCCAGAAAGGTAGATTTTTCATAAAATGTTGACGCAAATAACGCTTACGACGGCTGGATAATCCCTCTACACAATTAGTAAGGATAGCGATAGCTTCATCAAAAATGTTATCATCGTTATAATCATTTTCATCAACACTAGGTAAACCAAAATATTCTAGCCCGGAATCATAAAATAGCTTGTCCAATTCGCTTTCTTCATACTCATCATAGTTAGGCGTTTCGTCCTCATGCAGCATATCTACAAGGGCACCCAAACTTTTATTTATAGCAGCTTCCAAAGTTTCGGAATCTTTTTCTATCCATAATTTAAGGTCTGCAATGGAATTTTCATCACCATATTGTTGCAAAATCAAGGCGGCTGATACTGCATCAAACAAAAGAAGAATTGTAGTAACAGCGACCTCTATCTTATCGTCAAAATTGCTTAAAATATCCATATATTCTTTTAATTTTTCTACATCATCATTTGTATCCATTTGCCAATATTTATCTAATTCTTGTTTAATAACCATACAACTTGCCGGCAATTTTATGTGGGAATCGTTAATCATGCTGCTTAGTTTTTTCCAGTTAGCTAAGAGTCGTTTAAGTGTATCATGTTCACGGTCATAAGAGTCAATTTTTTGTAAAGACGCCAATATAGCATCATGATAAGCTTGAGTTGTCATTCTTAAAGGGATTAATGAAATAAATTCTTGTTTTAAGCTATAAGCTAAGTCCTTTTCTCCGGTTTCTTTCTCCAATTCATTAACGAAACGATCAAAATAGTCATAAAAATCACGAGCACCGGGGATGTCTATAGGCGTATCATTAGCCCGATACAGTAAAAGATGGTGGAAATTCCAGTCAAACACCAATCCAAAAAATTGAGTTATCGTGTGCATTCCCTTTATTTCATCTATAAGGATTTCACGAAAATTTTTAAGCTCTTCTACAGAGATTGGGTTCTCTATAAAATTTACAAGTCTATCATGGATTGGGGATAATGAAGATAGGATATCAAGATCAAAGTCTTTTATTGGCAATTCTGAATAAGTACGAGCAAAAAGTTGTATAGTTGCTTGTACCTTAATATTTACATTTTCTGGTTCCATTGGATTTCCTTTCTCTTTTACAAAATATTAAAACGCTGACATTACCAGTCTACGCAAGAGGTATATTAATTGAATTTACTATATTAGGCAAATTATAGTGTATCTTGGCTTAATAATCAAGTAAACTCACGTTATGCAACAGGAGAATTTTGGATAGATTTAATTTTTTGACACAAAATGTGATAGGCAGTTAATAGATTGGAGGCCATACGCATACTAAATGTATTGCATAGCTTTTTTGCAATTCTATTATCCTGACTTTGGTGAATATCAAGTAACCACATAAAATCACTCATAGCAGATTCATAGGTTTTACGATCTTCTTTGTTAAGTTGCCCATATCGAGGTAATAACCCTTCCAAATATATTGTTGCCATCCATTGATGGATGATTGCAGTATAATCCGGATACACAAGCTCTGCGGGGCCTGTCCATCTTGATAAAATTAGTAAAAGCCTTCCGAAGTCCTCATCAATAATTTTTTTAGAAAATGTTTCATTAATCAATGAATTATAACAAGGAAAATTTGCTTCGCCAAAAGTTTCCGCATTAAGATAAAGTTTCATACAAAAATCAACAATTTCCCATGTATCATCTTCCGCAAATTGAATGTTATTATCAAACAACACTCCGCGACGAATAAGCTTGTTCCAAAGATGAATTGGTAATTTTTCTCCAAGTTTATATAAAACACGGCTTTTATGTTTATTTTCATATAATTTAGGATTTTGCTCTGTTTCAGATATAGATTGATCCGAAAGCGGGGGGGCTTTAGCTTGTAATAAATCCTCTTCCATTAACATAGAATATTCATCGTCCGAGAGAACATCCTCCAAATCAAGCTCTTCAATTGCTAAATCGCTTTCCTCCAAATCAAGCTCTTCAACTGCTGAATCGTTTTCCTCCAAGTTAAGCTCTTCAACTGCTGAATCGCTTTCTTCCAAGTTAAGCTCTTCAATTGCTAAATCGCTTTCTTCCAAGTTAAGCTCTTCAATTGCTGAATCGCTTTCTTCCGGCTTAGAATCTACAACCTCAAAACGTTTATCTTCTACATTGTCCTGTTCAAAATCCATAACTATGGAAGAGTCCAATTCCATCACAAGATCTTTTGTGACAGAACCATCCTCTCCCGGCACATAATTTACCGCAGGCAAAAAAATAACATCAAGGTTTTTAGCAAGAAGCTCATAAAGCTTACATAATACATCTTCTTCTAAATAACCATTACCTTCCATTAAAAGCACATAACGACCCGTTGCTTCATCAATACCTTTATTCCAGGCTATTCCTTTGACTCCATGATCAATATGTATGACCAGCACACGACTATCTTTTTCTCTATAAGCTTCACACAAGGCTGTTAATCCGGTTGAAGAACCGTTATTTACGATAATTAGCTCAAAATTTGTAAACTTTTGAGCTAAAATGCTATTTATACAGTGGGTTATTGTATCTTCATTATCATAAACAGTAACTATTATGCTTATTGCACATTTAGATATAGCCATAGATACTCCACCTTTCTTATCACTTGTTATCCGGCATTAATCGTGACAAATTCGCCATTATTTTCTTTTCTCCTACTTTATCAAAGAGAACTGTCACTTCATAATCGGCACCTCCCGGATTAATAGCTGTTATTACACCACTTCCATATTTCATTTGCCTTACTCTATCGCCTATAGCAAATTCTAAAGGCTTGTTTTTGGGGATTGGTATTTCTTGCCGATAAGGATTAATGCGTTTTTCAACCGGTTTTTGACGTGGGCTGATGGGAGTATGAGCTTTACGTATAGCTGTCCCGGTTGTATTTACATTTTCATAATTTTCTCTGGGAATTTCCTTCAAAAACCGACTTACAGAGTTATTAACTTCTCTGCCATACTGCATACGGCGTACTGACCAGGTTAAATATAACATTTGTTTAGCCCTTGTTATACCAACATAGCAAAGACGGCGTTCTTCTTCCAATTCTTTAATATCGCCACCGGTAACAACTCGATAAGACGGAAATATGTTTTCCTCAAATCCCACTATAAACACTCTTGAAAATTCTAATCCTTTAGCACTGTGCAAGGTCATCAACGAAACGGTTTCAGATCCTTCGTCATAATTATCAATATCTGCAACCAAAGCTACCTCTTCTAAAAATGCCGACAGGCTTCTATCTTGATCTTCTGCTTTGGAAGCTTCAAATTCATAAGCTTTAGCAACTAATTCTTGCACGTTAGCTATGCGGTTATCTGCTTCAGGAGTATCATCATCTAAGCTTAACAGATATCCGGTATCATCCAGGATTTTTTGTAGTAATACTGTTACACTATTATTTAAAGCGAAGTTTGAAAAGCCCTCCATCAAATTGTAAAATTTAGTTAAAGAAGTGGCTGTTTTTGCTGAAATCCCCGGAATATCTTTAGCATCTTCTAAAGCAACAGAAAGGGACAGATTCATTTGTGTGCCATACTCTATAACCCGCTCCAGGGTTTTGTTTCCTATCCCTCGTTTTGGAACATTAATGATACGACCCCAGGAAAGATCATCAAAGGGATTATTTATTGCCTTTAGATAAGCAAGTACGTCTCTAATTTCCATGCGTTCATAGAAGCGGACACCACCATATAAACGGTAAGGAAGCCCTGCCATTACAAAACGATCTTCTATTGCACGGGATTGTGCATTGTTACGATATAATACCCCAAAATCGCTGTATTTAGCACCATTGTCTAAAGACTCTTTGATGGTGGATGCTATAAAATCAGCTTCATCACTTTCGCTTGAAGCTTTAAAAATTTTAATTTTTTCACCCGAGCCTTTATCAGTCCATAAGGATTTATCAGACCGATTATAATTGTACTTTATAACTTCGTTGGCAGCATCTAAAATTGTTTGGGTAGAGCGGTAATTTTGTTCTAGTTTTACGATATGTGCTTTAGAAAAATCTCGTTCAAAATTTAAAATATTTTGAATATTAGCTCCTCGCCAAGCATAAATACTTTGATCGTCATCACCAACTACACATAAATTTTGTTTTCTTCCTGCCAGCAATAAAATAAGCCTATACTGTGCATTATTAGTATCTTGATACTCATCTACCATTATATATTGGAACCGATTTTGATATTTTTCAAGGATCTCCGGGCGGTTTTCAAAAATTTCTACTGTACGGAAGATGATATCGTCAAAATCCAGGGCATTATTGTTTACTAATTTTTTTTGGTAAAGATGATAAACTTCAGCAACATTGCTCATCCTAAAGTCACCTGCAAATTCATTTGCAAAGGCTTGAGGGGTAATTAATTCATTTTTTTGCGTACTGATGATATTAGCCACATAGCGCACAGGGTAGTCTTTGTCACTAAGGTTTAATTCTTGTATACAATCTTTAATAAGGCGATCAGCATCACCCATGTCAAAAATAGAAAAACGGCTGTTGTAACTGCCACCAACAGTATCCAGTTGCCGGCGTAAAATACGTATACATGTAGAATGAAATGTGGCTACCCAACAATTTGTAGCCTTTGTAGAAATAGCAAGAACTCTTTCACGCATTTCTTTTGCAGCCTTGTTTGTAAAAGTTATAGCTAAAATGTGATGTGCTTCTACGCCTGACTCTATCAAATGAGCCATTCTATAGGTAAGAACTCTGGTTTTGCCGGAGCCGGCACCGGCAAAAATTAAAAGCGGCCCTTTTGTATGCAAAACTGCTTCTTGCTGTGCCGGATTGAGGCTGTTTAAATCGAGGCTATTTGAAAAGTTATCCATTTTTCTTTCCTTTCGTATAGGAGGGGTGAAATTAATAGTTAGTATAAAAATCAAACTGCTATAGTAGATTAATAAAGTGATGTATGTCCGTATTAACTATCAACGTGCTATCTATACCGGATTTTTTAATTAAGGCTTTGGCATGTTTAAAACGTCCAACATCCCTTGCTTTATGAGCATCACTGCCTACTATTACAGCAACATTATGCTTTTTGCAATGCGCAAGAATTTCTTTTATGGTAATGCCACCGTCATAACGGCGAGTTCCCGGAATAAGAGAGGAGTTGTTAATTTCAATTAACGTTTTGGTAGTTTTAGCGGCGGCTACAATGGGTTCTACATTAATAGGGACATTGTGGTCTCCTAAATGCCCAATTATATTAACATGCGGGTTTTCCATTGCACCAATGATTGCATTAGTATTTGCTTCTGCATTCCCCGGGTTAAATACGCCGGTATGGATACTTGCAATCACGTAGTCCAGGGCGTTAAGAAGGTTTGCCGGTATATCTAATCCGCCTCTTTTGTTTATAATATTGGCTTCTACACCCTTTAGCCAAGGCATACCATTTATTGTGTGTGGAAGTTTTAACATATTTTTAAAATGATAAAGAGGGCAACCATCCGGCATAGCCGGGCCATGTTCGCTTATACCAACTAATTTTAAGCCAATTTCTTTAGCTCGTACCAGGTTTTCTTCTAAAGTACTTTGTGCATGGCTACTGGCCAGGGTGTGACAATGCATGTCTAAAATAAATTGCAAAAAATCACCTCCAAATTTTGAGCCATGCAAAAAAATATTATCATATATAGATTATATCAGGAATAGACAAAAAATCTCTACTATGTTCAATCTTTGTGATATATTACCTGTGTACATGCATGGGTTTGATAGATATAATAAGATCGGGATATAAATAGGAGTGTTCCAAAAAAAGGGGGGGCCCTATGAAGATTTTTTTAGAAAAAACAACCGCACATGAAGCATTGGACGAAGTCCTTTGTAATCTTTGCGGAAGCCAGATAAAGAAGAATGCCTTTGGATACTTTGAAGATTATCTTTCTGTAACCAAGACATGGGGATATGGGTCGCCGGCTGATGGTGAAACCCACTCATTTGATTTGTGTTACGACTGCTATGCCGACATTGTAAAACGGTTTCAAATTCCGCCTCGTATCTTAATGGGCATGTATGATAAGGAATACGCTCAATAGTATATAGATATCCCAATCATAAAAGACGCTTCCTTGATTTTTAGGAGCGTCTTTTTTATAGCGGTACTTCCATTGTATTACTCAAAGAAAAATAAGTCCTCAAACTTTTTATCCAAGGCAATACATAGGATAAGTGCCAACTTTGCGGTAGGGCAAAATTGCCCTGTTTCTATAGAACTGATGGTGTTTCGTGATACTCCAACTATTTCAGCCAAAGCTGCTTGTGAAAGGTCTTTTTCTGCCCTTGCCACTTTTAGCTTATTTTTTAGTATGATGTCACCTTTCACAGTTGCCACCATTGCCACCCTTGAGATATCCACCATCCTTGACTTGCTGCGATAAATTCTACAACAAAATAAATAGTCATCACAACACTAAAAACCGTCCAAGCTAAATTAGATTTGCTTTTTGAAAAAAGATAGACGGTAAGGGACTGGCCAAACACATATGCGAATGTAATCGCGCCTATAGCCATTAGGGTAACAATTTCACCTGTCAATAAAGAAAAGATGATAATTGGAAGCCCAATTACTAAAGATGAAACATATTCGCCTAATCTACTCCCTTTCGATTTGGCATTATCCATCCCTTCATCTTTATTGGATTGTCTGACTTTTGCCAAAATTTCATTTTTGCGGCTGTCGTTACTATTTTCCATTGAATTGCTCATAGAAACACCTCCAAGTATTCTGTTATTTTTGACAAGTATTATTGTCAATTTAAATATAGCATATGACAAGTTAACTTGTCAATAATTTTTATTATAGCTTTTGTCTTATGAAAAAGTTATGGAGCAAGAGACAGATGATTATCTATCAAGATAAAAAAAGAGCCTGATGCTAAATAAGCACAGACTCTTTTTTTAATATAAAACTGCGTCCAACCGGTAAATCAAGCTTAAATACTTATCTTGTGGTGAAAATTTGGATTACATTGTTAGCATCTCTATGAGTTCTGGCACCAATGCTTTCTAAAATTTCAACAAATGGAACCATTAAATAGCCGTTAATGAGAGTAGCCGGAGCCGGAAGGCTGTGATTTATGCCATTTACTGTAAATATGCGGCTTCCCTCGGTTACTACAATAACTATATTTCCACGTCTAAGGGTAGCAATTTGCTCTGTTGCATTCCAATCAACTGAAAATTCTATGGCTCTAAATACCTCTGACACAGGAATTAAAGATACTCCTTGAGATATTACAGCAGGTTGACCACTTAAAGGTAGTGGCCTGCCGTTAATGTTAACAGTCAAAGGTATAGTTGCCGGCTGAACATTAGCAGGCGGAGCCGGTGGAGCCATTGGTGTTAATATCGGTGGCTGAACCGGCAAAGCAGGAGCCGGTGGGGCTTGTGGAGGTGGTGGCAGTGTGCCCGGTGGTAAAGCCGGTGTTATTGGGGCGGGAGTATGCGGAGCGTGTGGCGCGTGTGGCCAGTTTGGATCCCAAGGTCTATCACGATCCCAGTCCCAATCCCAAGGTCTGTCCCGGTTCCTATTATCAAAGTCAGCCCATACAGTAACATTGCGGTCAGGCATTGTAAAAGTAGTTTCTGTTCTAAATTCGTGCTGGGTATCGCCCCAACTGTATCTCCAGCGGTCAAAGTCAAAATCACGATTTGGTCTTGCGGAAATTGTTATCCGCTCGCCATAGTAAAACTCTCCTGTTCTGGTTGCGCCATAGCTGCTACCATCCAAGGATATTTCACCGCCGGTGCTTGCACGCAAGGTTAAAGTAAACGTGTTTATGTTACCATCCCAAGTTACAAGAAAGCTTACATCAAAACTTACGGATATTCTATCACCTGTAACGCTTGATACAGTAACAGTGGCTGTATAAGGGGTGCTTCTTTCGGATAAGCCTGTTCTTGGGGCTACAGAAAAAGCATTTGCGCGATGATTGTCTGCACTTACACTTGCAATACTGCGACGGCTATCATTTACACCGCCACCACTGATACCGCCGCGTAAAATAAAGCTGTTGGCATCCGGGCCGCTTAAAGTTGCAATCAATTCGCCTGTGGAAGTATCTTCATAGTTAAATATAGCTACTTCTAACGCTGTCACTTCGCCATATCCACGGCGGCGGTCAGGGAATCTATAGAGACTTCCGATAGGAGTTTCACGATCTCTGTCATCAAGCGTTGCAAGAACTACGCCTGCACGTGTAGGAAGCCTCCAGTTGGCTGTCACTGTTACATTTCCTGCCGGCATTGTAAATGTTGCATTTGGGCTGTTGATATTGGAAAGTGTTACACCACCTACATTAACAGTCCAATTGTTAAAAAGGTATCCGGCTCTTGCCCCTGCACGGATGGTAACAAGTTGGTATTGATCATATCTTCCTGCTCCGGATTGGTCAAAAGCTGTACCTACCGGCAATTCACTGCCATGTACTATTACTTCAAAAGCCGGTAGATCTGTAACAGATCTCCAAGTGGCAACAACTGTTACATTGCTTGCGGGCATTGTAAAGTATGTGGTTGTAAAACTAGGATTGGCAAGAGGTACAGCCGGGGATGCAGTCCATCCTTCAAAAGTATATCCGTCTCTTGTTCCTGCACGGATAGCAACTGTATCACCTTGTCTGTAAGTTCCCTGTCCGGATTGATTTGTAGCATTGCCCGGTGGCAATTGGCTACCTGTTATAGAAACAGTAAAGATTGACGGATCTGCATCCTGCCAAACTGCTTCTACGGCTACGGGAACATTAGGCATTGTAAAAGTTGTTACTGCGTTATTTGCGTCTGCAAGAGTAACACCACCGGCAATAACTCTCCAATGGTAGAAAGTACGGCCTTGGACCGGGCTTGTTCCTGCACGAATGGTAACAGTAGATCCGGGTGCATGAAGCCCTTCACCGGACTGATTGTTTCCTGTTCCGGCAGGTAGAGTACTTCCTGCAACTGTTACTTGAGGGTTAGGCTCTATTGGTGGAGGCTCAGCTCCTCTTTGTGCCCAAAAAGTAAAGCCTCTTTGCTTAACATTGTTAACAACATGCCCGCCTACTTCATCAAAGTAATTTGCCCAACCTCTAACATCATCGGGGTCTGTCATATCATTGCCATTAACAAAAAGAAAAAGATTTTCAATATCAGAATCTAATGCGTTTCTTACATCTAAGTCTGTCAGATAATTACCTGCAAGATGAATAAAAGCCAAATTTCCGCTTTGAGGCAATACAACATTTTCAAGTTGGTTATTATTTGCCCGTATTGATGTTAATAAAGTATTGCTGCTCAAATCTAGTTCTGTTATTTGAGTTTGTGTTACTTCAAAAAGCACCAAACCTGTAAAATATTCTATTCCATCAAGGTTTGTTATGTTGCCGCTTGATGCTAAACTTCCATCAATAGCAAAGCTTTCTATTTCTTCAACATGAGAAGTGAAAATTGGCCCGGTATTAGGCACCTCAGGTAGTGATCTCACTGCGCTTAAAAAGTACTCGCAAGTAAAAGCATCGGTGATATCTTCACCGGTGGGATCCTCATCATCATTTTCTTCAAATGGATAAGGAATTAAATCTTCGGCTATGTAGGGGTAGTCTAATCCCGGATCATATGCCAAAACCTCTACAGTTGATGTTGCAAAAACGGAAAAAATCATGACCGCAGATAATAAATATGCAAACAGTCTGTTTTTTCTTCTAGTCATACTCACTCTCCTAACTTTATGATTAAATTTTGTTCCCAGCTTATGTTTTTTATCAAAATTGAATAAACCGATTTCACCTCCTTATTGATAATCTAAGTATAGCATATAACCACCACAGAATGCACTAGTGTAGGCATTATTTCAATAAATTGTATCTCTTGCACTTTACCTCCTAATTTTTCAATAGTGGGCAAAGATGCCTTTACTTCTTCGTGTACGTTAGGGCCTTTCATGGCTAAAAAAAGCCCGCCCGGCTTTACAAAGGGCAGGCACCAAGTACAAAGTTTATCCAGTCCGGCAACTGCACGAGCAGTGCAGATATCATAACTAGCCCGATAATTTTCTTTTTTAGCTAAATCTTCCGCTCGGGCATGAATGCATTCTACATCGTTTAAGCCCAAGCGATTGACGGTATCTTCTAAGAAGAATATCCGCTTGCGTAATGAATCCAGCAATGTCATAGAGATATCCGGCCGCATAATTTTTAAGGGGATACCCGGGAAGCCTGCCCCTGATCCAATATCTATAAGCTTGATTGGATTGATTTGAGTTTTGGGCAACCATGGCAATAGGGTTAGACTGTCTTCAAAGTGCTTATACCATATTTCTTTATCATCAGTTATGGCTGTAAGATTCATCTTTTTATTCCAGTCTAACAAATTTTCTTTAAATTGATCAAACTGTTCTTTTTGAGAGGTTGTCATTCTTTTTCTACTCCGTATATCTTCCATTGTCCAAATTGGTCAGGTTCTTTAATCATATGAAGATGTAAAATACAATTTTGATTATTCAGCAAAATATAACGTGTTTTTATCCCTTTAATTTTAGAGCCGGAGGCTTTTTTTAGGCTGACTATTGGCGGTGTACACTGTCCTACTATATTGCGCAGAGCATCCAAGTCTACAGAACCATTTTTACTAAGGAATGCCCGTGCCTGTTCGAGGTCTGATGCTACTGCTCGCAGAAACATAGAAGCTACACCTTCTTCATTAAGCAAATGAAAAAAGTGGGGTCGTGTAAAAGAAAACTCTCCGCAAATGGAACCCTTAAAGCTTTTTGAGGCAGGAATAAAAACAAACTTACTATTTAAAGGCAAAAAAAAGGATTGCACCGCGATTCCTCCATCTATATTTTAATCACTTGTTGAAATCGCCGCTTGCCTTGGTAAGTAAGTTGCAACCAACCCAAGGCAAGAGCTATACCAGAAAGCGATAACATAAATTTTGCGAGAGTCGGCATCGTTAAGCGGCATATGCTTTCAGTTTTTTGGTATATGTATGAGGGATCATGCAATCTTTTTATATAGTATGCAGATCTCCCTTTAATTGTTTTAGATACACCAGCAGCACATTGATATCTGCCGGGGATACTCCTGATACTCTGGAGGCTTGTCCAATATTTTCAGGCAAAAGAGCTGCCAATTTTTGCCTGGCTTCTATTCTCATACCTGATATATCTTCATATTTGATATTTTTCGGAATATCCTGTTGTTCCAATTTTCTAAAATTAGCAACTTGGGACATTTGCATTTGGATGTAGCCTTCATATTTAATTTGAATGTTTACTTGCTCTTGCCAAAATTTAAAGTTAAGGAAAAACCCCGACGGTGGTGCCCCAAATTTTAGCGCGGGATCCAATATATCTTTCTGCAACTCAATTAATTGTTGATAGTTTAATTCCGGTCGCTTAACCAAATCAGACAGCTTTGTGCCTGTAGTTAATGGGGTGCTGTTATTTTCTGTTAGTAAGGCGTTTAATGCTGCGCTTGGAGCTATATTTATTTCTTTTGCTCTTGAAACTTCTTTTTCAATCCAATCCCTTTTTGAGACAAAGTACTGATACCGCTCTTCTGAGATCAAACCGGCTTGATAGCCTAGTTCTGTTAAGCGCAGGTCTGCATTGTCTTGTCTTAATAACAAGCGATACTCTGCCCGACTGGTCATCATTCGGTAAGGTTCCGGTGTACCCTTGGTAACAAGATCATCTATCAGCACACCAATATAGCCTGTCCCGCGGTCAATTATTAAAGGAGGCTTGCTTTGAAGTTTAAGGGCAGCATTGATACCTGCCATTAGCCCTTGTGCGGCTGCTTCTTCGTAGCCCGAAGTACCGTTTACTTGTCCTGCAAAATATAGCCCATTTATTGCCTTGGCTTCTAAGGTTAAAGTTAAATTTGTAGTGTCAATGCAATCATATTCTATAGCGTAGCCATTGCGCATGATATGACAGTTTTCCAAGCCGGGTACAGTGCGGTACATAGCAACTTGTACATCTTCAGGCAATGATGTAGACAAGCCTTGGATATACATTTCTGCTGTATCTGCGCCTTCGGGTTCGATAAACACAGGGTGGCGATCTTTATCAGCAAAGCGAGAAATTTTATCTTCTATAGAAGGACAATATCTGGTTCCTACGCCTTCAATTATCCCCGCATACATAGGTGAGCGGTGGAGATTGGCAGCAATTATTTTATGAGTTTCTTCATTAGTATAGGTAAGGTGGCAAGTTATTTGTGGGATTTGTACCGATATTGCCGGTGTCTCAAAAGAAAATTGCACTACCGGGACATCACCGGGCTGAGGAGCAGTACGGCTAAAGTCAATGCTATCACGGTGAACCCTGGCGGGAGTTCCGGTTTTAAAACGCATTACTTTAAAGCCTAAGTCAGCTATAACAGAAGTTAAGCGTTGCGATGCTCTCATTCCACCCGGGCCGCTTTGTATGATAGTATCTCCACATAAGCAACGGGAATTTAGGTAAGTTCCGGCACATACAATAACTGCATCACAAAAATAGCTTGTGCCAAACTCTGTATGAACACCTGTTACTTTTCCATTTTGCGTTAGTATGTCTATAACTTCCCCTTGACGTATTGTTAAATTGGGGGTGTTTTCTAATACTTGCTTCATTACTTGAGAATACTTGCTTTTGTCAGCTTGGGCACGCAAAGAATAAACTGCCGGACCTTTACTTAGGTTAAGCATTCTGCTTTGCAAAAATGTTTTATCTATAACTTTACCCATTTGTCCGCCTAAAGCATCTATCTCGCGGACTAAATGACCTTTTGCACTGCCACCTATGCAAGGGTTACAGTGCATCATAGCGATACTATTTAAATCAAGAGCAAGGAGCAGAGTTTTCATGCCCATGTGTGCTGAAGCTAAAGCCGCTTCGCAACCTGCATGTCCTCCTCCTATTACTACTATCCGGTAATTGTTATGTGATTTATCCATGTTATGCACTATTGAACCTTTCTTGTAAATTGCAATATTAAAATATATGTGAAAAAATATATTGAAATTTAGCAAAGTTCGTGCTAATATCCAAGTGTAATAAGTGCAGTAAAATGTAACAAAGAACCAAAATGCAACAAAGCTTTACAGATTTACAGAGAGAGCCACAGCGTTTGGAAGGTGTTTGGCGACACCAACCAACGCTTGCAGGGATGATAAGAGCCATCATCCACAACAAACACAGGAAGCCTGTCGCTGTAGCAATAGGTATTATACTCTGTTTCCGCTTGTAATACAATTAACACGCAAAAAGGCGGCGGATGGATAGGGCGTAGTATGATATTGTGCGGTTTATTTACGGGTGTACCTGTTGTTTACCGTCCTTCTACATATGCTTTCGTTTTAATTGGGCGCGTGGGTGATTTCAGCCGAAAGGCCGGCGTCCCTGCGTGCCTTTTTGCGTATAAAAAATGTGCCGGAAAGGAGAACATTACCCACTAAAATTTGAAAATGAAAATGATGATGAGTGTGATTAAAACAGGATTTTCCTATTGAAACCACGTGCGCAACCGGTCTCATTTTGTCACCGGTTGAAGTCAAATTTTGGCGCAAATAAAAAGACGCTTCTGAACTTTAGGAGCGTCTTTTTTAAATTAGGGTTTTGGTACAGATCTATTAAAGACCCGGTCTTTTGTTTTTTCAAATACAATCACATTATATAGCAGAATGAGTAAAGCAAGCGATTGAGCAAGTTGGGATAACACATATTGCCCCTAACGGATTACCTTCAAAACCGCCAAATTCGTTATCAACAATACCGGTACTGGTCACAAAATCGGTACAAACACTACCAATTGGACATGCTGGTGGTGCGCCAATATCAGCAAGTAAACGCACACAATTACAATCAACTGTTAAAAGTACCCCGGTAAAGCCATTGCCTGACAAACCACCACTAGTAGTAAAAATAGTTACTGTTTGCCCGATATATCTACACATGCTTTCTACTAAGCAAGTAACATAGCTTTCCATTGATTCCTCTCCTCATTATTAAATTTTTAGTAGAAGTTGTACACTTCTAGTTTTATATTATGAGGCTTGGTTCAAAATGGTGACGGCATGTTTAAAAACATCAAACGAAAATTATCTACGGAAATTATCTATAGAAAAGATTTGATGAAAAGGTCATAGTAATGATATACTCATCTTATGAATTCATTTACTCACTTACACGTACATTCAGAATATAGTTTACTGGATGGTTCGGCTAAAATAACCGAGCTTGTTTCTCGTGCTCACGATTTGGGCATGACAAGCCTTGCCCTTACAGACCATGGTGTTATGTATGGCATTATAGACTTTTATAAAGCTGCAAAAGCCCAAGGTATAAAACCTATTTTAGGCTGTGAAGTATACGTATCGGTAGGCTCTCGACATGAAAAAACAACCGGAGCAAAAGGAAAAGATAAAAATTATACTCATTTGGTTTTGTTGGCGGAAAACGAACAAGGATATCACAATCTTATTAAACTGGTATCTTTGGGCTTTAAAGAGGGTTTTTATTATAAGCCTCGCGTAGATATAGAACTTTTGCAGCAATATCATAGTGGACTAATAGCACTTAGCGGATGTTTGGCCGGTTCTGTTTCCCGGGCAATTATGCAAGGAGACTTTAAAAAGGCCAAAGAAGAAGCCTTGCTTTTTGACGGCATTTTTGGCCGAGGAAATTTTTTCTTAGAGCTGCAAGATCATGGTCTTAATGAGCAAAAAAGTGTAAATAACGCTATTCTTAACCTCCGTGAAGAATTAAAAATACCTCTGGTAGTCACTAATGATGTTCATTACATCCGCCAAGAGGATTTTCAAGCGCATGATGTGCTTTTATGTATTCAAACTAATAAAACTATCCACGATGAAGATCGCCTTCGTTATGGTGGAGACCAGTTTTATCTAAAATCTCCAAAGGAGATGTATTCACTTTTTTCTTATGCTCAAGAACCGTCTTATATTCAAGATGCTTTAGAAAACACTCAAAAAATTGCTGATCGTTGTCATGTAGAAATCGAATTTAATCAATATAAATTGCCTAAATATCCCATATCTGAAATACAAAAACAAGTAATCGATAAATCTATCAATGACCAATCTAAAGCCATTGATCCATTTTATTACTTGCAATTTTTGTGTGAAAACGGCCTAAAAGAACGTTATGGGCAAAATGCTCATCTTCATCAAAAACGACTTCAGTTTGAACTGGATACTATCAGCAATATGGGATTTGTAGATTATTTTCTTATTGTATGGGATTTTATCAAATATGCTCGTGATAATGGAATTATAGTTGGGCCCGGGCGTGGCTCTGCGGCCGGAAGCATTGTTGCTTACTCTCTTAAAATTACAGATGTAGATCCCATCAAATTTGGCTTGATGTTTGAACGGTTTCTTAATCCCGAGCGTATTTCTATGCCGGACATTGATATTGACTTTTGCTACGAACGTCGGCAAGAAGTTATTGACTATGTTGTAAGAAAATATGGTGCCGAGCAAGTAGCACAAATTATCACTTTTGGTACTATGGCTGCCAAAGGGGCTATCCGCGATGTTGGTAGAGCCTTGGCTATGCCCTATGCTGATGTAGATCGTATAGCTAAAATGATTCCTTTTGAGCTTGGTATTACCATTTCGCGCAGTTTAGAAATAAACCCGGAGCTGAAAAAAGCTTATGCGCAAGAGAATGATACTTCTCAGCTAATTGACATGTCCTTGCGGTTGGAAGGATTAACACGTCACGCATCTACTCATGCAGCAGGAGTAATCATTTGTGATGGCCCTGTTGACAATTATGTTCCGCTTTATCAGGCCGATGATCTTATAACTACCCAATTTTCTATGAACACGCTGGAAGAGCTTGGGCTTCTTAAAATGGACTTTCTTGGTTTACGTACGCTTACAGTCATACAAAATGCAGTAAATGAAATTGAAAGAACCCATAACATAATTATTGACTGGCAACAAATTGGATATGACGATCCTAAAGTATTCCAACTAATTGCCCAAGGAAAAACAGAAGGGATATTTCAACTTGAAAGCTCCGGCATGAAATCATTTATAAAAGAGCTTCAACCGGAATCCCTTGAAGATATAATTGCAGGTATTGCTTTATATAGACCCGGGCCAATGGATTTTATCCCTAAATATGTAAAGGGTAAGCATAGTGGGGGTGATATCACATATACCCATCCTGCTTTAGAGCCAATTTTGAGTATGACTTACGGCTGTATTGTATACCAAGAACAGGTAATGCAAATTGTACGGGAATTAGCCGGTTACAGCCTTGCCCGCAGTGATCTGGTACGCCGTGCTATGTCCAAAAAAAAGGCTGATGTAATGGCTCAAGAACGTAAACATTTTATTCAAGGCTGTGTAGAGAGAAATATTCCGGAACAAGCTGCAAATCAAATTTTTGATGAAATGTCCGATTTTGCCAAATATGCTTTTAATAAATCCCATGCGGCAGCCTATGCAGTAATTGGCTACCAAACCGCTTGGCTTAAACAATACTATCCTGTAGAGTTTATGGCTGCTACCATGACATCTGTAATGGGTTCTACATCAAATGTAGTGGCGTATATACAAGTTTGTAAAAAAATGGGTATAAGCTTGCTTCCGCCGGATATTAATGAAGGCTTTGGCCATTTTAGTGTCTCTGCTAGTGATTCAGCAGAAAAAAATAATGGTATACGGTTTGGGCTTTCAGCTATAAAGAATGTGGGTAAGTCTGCAATTGATCTTTTGGTTGCAGAACGAGAGGCTAATGGCCAATATATCGGCCTGACGGACTTTATTCGTCGTATGGGTGACAATGTAAACAAGCGATTTGTAGAAGGGCTTATCAAAGCAGGTGCTTTTGACTCCCTTAGAGGAAAGAGATCTCAGTATATGGCGATACACAAAAACGTCATAGATGGCATAGCCCATGCCCGCAAACGTACTGCTGAAGGACAATTAAACTTATTTGAAATGGCTGGGCAGGAAACTCATACTGATACTGACGAATTGCCTAATATAAAGGAATTGGATGCACGTACCTTGCTAAATGACGAAAAAGAGGTACTTGGTTTATATGTTAGCGGCCACCCTCTTTCAGCATATGGTGATGTTTTAAATAAATATGCAGATACTACAAGTATTTCTCTTGCTTCTGCAAATTCAATGCAAAACGATAGGCAAAGAGCTGTTTATGGCGGCATGATAACCGCACGTACAGTAAAATACACCAGATCTTCTCAAAAACCAATGGCCTTTATCACTGTAGAAGATTTATACGGATCTTTAGAAGTAATTGTTTTTTCTCAGCTTTATGAGCGATATGGGACAAGACTTCAACCCGACCAAGTTATCATTATAGAGGGGCAACTTAGTTGCAGAGAAGATGAAGAGGCTAAGTTAATCGCAGATAATATCAAATTCTATGAAGATTTAGTTAGCAAAACATTTTGGGTAAAAATTCCAAAAAATCATTTTGATACATTGCAAATGGTAACAAATATTTTGCAAAGTCATCCCGGTAATACTCAAGTTAAAATATATGATGAAGGAAAGCAAAAAAAATTTGTGTACGAAAAAGGTGTTACTCCCAGCCTTGATCTGTTTAGTCGCCTTGAAAATTTACTGGGATCTGATACTGTTAAGCTGGTGTAATGGTTTGATTTTATGCTATATAAGAGGGGAGTATATTTATGGAAGCATCAATTATAGCAACACAAAACCCCATATTAGCAACCTTTATAAACAGCTTAACAGCATTGACCATATGTATTGTTGTTGGCTATATCAGTAGAAAAGTTAATATCTTGACTGATGAAGTTAATGCCGGGATGTCCGGTTTGCTTGTGAAAGTGACTATGCCATTTTTGGTATTTAATTCTATGATTCAGCCTTTTTCTTATGATCTTCTTATTGATAGTTTGGCAACTATAGCTATAATGGCAATAGTATATTTATTTGGTTATATTTTAGGGATGGTACTTGCCCGTATTTTGGGTGCCTCAGATGGCGAAAAGCAAGTGTGGCAATTTTCTTTGATGTTTGCAAATGTAGGATACATGGGCTTTCCTATCATATATGCAATTTATGGCAGTATAGGCTTGCTTTATACTACTATGGCCAATATAACTTTTAACATTTTGGCTTTTAGCATTGGAATATATCTTTTTAAACGAAAAAGTAGCGAAAATGTTAAAATTAACTGGAAATCTATTATTTTAAATCCGGTTTTGGCGGCTTCTTATATTGGCTTTATTTTTTTTATAGCAGGATGGCAATTACCATATGCCGTTGGAAACGGTGTTTCTTTGGTGGGTGGCATGACAATTCCTTTATCTATGATATTGGTTGGATCTATTTTAGCAAAAAGCAGATTTATAACATTGTTTACTGACTTGAAGGTAATACCGGTTATAGCTGTGCGATTATTAGTTATTCCTTTGGCTACTTTTTTTGTGTTGCGCCATTTTTTACATAATATTGTGATGTTTGAAGTTATCGTAATTCTTGCAGCAATGCCCGCGGCTAGTTTAACTGTTATTTTTGCAGAACAATTTCGTGGTGATACGGCGGCCGCTTCTAAAATAGTAGCTTTATCAAGTTTTTTGTGTTTATTGTCAATTCCGTTGGTTTCACTATTACTATATGCTAATTAGGAATTAGCATTAAAGGTGTGACATAATGACTATTTTGCTAACTGTAGCTTATGACGGTACAAATTATGCCGGTTGGCAGCGTCAAAATAATGCAATAGCAGTCCAGCAACTGCTCGAAGAGGCTTTATCATCTTTTTTTAAAAAAGAAATAAAAACTACAGCCTCTAGCCGAACAGATGCCGGAGTACATGCATTGGGACAACGAGTCGCTTTTGATGTTGACGATTTAATTATTCCGCAGGATAAAGTAGAAAAATTAGCTACAATATTAAATACTTTTTTACCTGATGACATAGTAATACAGGCTGTTAAGATAGTAGAAAGCGGATTTAACCCCCGCTTTTGTGCTAAATCCAAAACCTATTGTTATCAAATTTATAATGACTGCAATCCTAACCCTCTGTTAAACCGTTATAGTGCTTTTGAAGCTAGGGATTTAGATGTGCAAAAAATGTCCCAAGCTGCGTTGCACTTTGTAGGTACCCACAATTTTTCTGCTTTTGTGCAGCGGGGTCAAGCGCAAAGACTACAGTACGTACCATATTTGCCTGTGAAGTAAAGCAAGAAAATAATATGATACGAATGACGGTTACAGGTGATGGATTCTTATATAATATGGTACGAATTATAGCCGGAACAATATTGTATGTAGGACTCGGAAAATTACATCCTTCAGATATCCCGGCAATAATTGCTTCCGGTAATCGTTCTTGTGCCGGCAAAACTATGCCCCCGGAAGGGCTTACTTTAGTGGAGGTTATATATGATAATAAGATATAAGGTAGTACCGCCTAAACAAAAATTTATGGACTTGCCTAAAATATATATGACATACGGATCCAGACCCGTTATTGCATATGGTTGTCAAATGGTAAGGGAAACACCTATGGGCGGCTATGTGATTGCAGTGCAAAACAATGACGATGATGACACAACAAGTATAAAAGAGTATATGAGACAACTTAAAGAAAAATTTTCTGAAAAAGAGCCTATCCACTATATATGCATAAAAGAAGATGCCATTGTACACGACAATGGCCTGGGCGAAGTTAAATCATTGCCTGAAATCATGGAAAAAAAGCCCTCTAAAATGCAAAGGACTGTAGAAGGTATTCCGGATGATATCTTTGCTAAAGCATTAGCTTCAAGCCTAAAGAAAAAGTAAAATGAAATCGAAGCCGGTTAAGATGGAGAGGGATGGAATGTTTATGAAAAGAAAAAAAATTACTGTACTACTAGCAACGGTTATAGTATTAGCGTGCTTACCTACTACAATAATTGGTCAAGAAAATTTGGAAAATCCTGTGCATCCTACGTACATAACCATAGGCACCGTACGGATTTGTACATCTTTTTCTAATAGGCTTGATTTACGCTTTAGAAATTTAACAGACGAAGATATTGTGCCCTTGCGGTATATGACGAATGTGACGAGCTTGCGGCTTAGTTCTAATCAAATAAGCGATTTAACGCCACTTGCATATTTAACAAATTTAACGGAACTTTGGTTGGAGGACAACCCAATCAGCGATATAACGCCGCTGGCAGATCTGACTAATTTGACAGAACTTCGATTGAGAGAAAACCGGGTTAGTGATATAACGCCACTGGCAGGTTTGGAAAATTTGGTGCATTTAATATTGGATGGAAATCCGATTAGCGATTTAACACCGTTGGCAGGTTTGACTAATTTGGAAGTTTTGCGTTTAAGATATAACCCGGTTAATGATTTAGCACCATTGGCAGGTCTGACAAACCTAGAGCATTTAGGAATTATTCGTAGCGAGATTAGCGATTTAACACCGCTGAAGAGTTTAGAGAATTTAGAAATGTTGTTTTTGTCAGGTAATCAAATCAACGACATAGAGCCACTGGCAAGATTAACAAATTTACAGCGTTTATCACTTTTTGATAATCAAATAAGCGATATAACACCACTTATGGGATTAACAAACTTGAACTCGCTGACTTTGGACGGAAATCAAATAAATGATATAACGCCTTTGGCTGGTTTGGTTAATTTGGAATATTTGCTATTGATAGCTAACCAAATAAGTGATGTAACACCATTGGCTGGTTTAGCTAATTTGATTTGGTTGCATCTGAGTGACAACCAAATAAACGACATAAAACCTTTGGCTTATTTGGAAAATCTAATTCTTTTGGATCTTGGTCACAATGAAATAAGCGATATAACACC
>Ga0123355_10002417_pt1 | contig 26395 bp, 24 predicted proteins | sample TergutEmb28metaG_3_FD_89872 | JGI IMG/M metagenome (GOLD analysis project Ga0123355, IMG submission 89872) | Embiratermes neotenicus P1 segment gut microbial communities from Petit-Saut dam, French Guiana - Emb289 P1 | ecosystem: Host-associated > Arthropoda: Insects > Digestive system > Gut ...
TAAAGGGGTGTGTGCATGTGAAATTTGCAACCCAACAGGTGGGGTGCGCCGCTCCCCTTCCGTTGTGATATTTGTTGCCCCCCCCCCCCCCCCCAGAAATGTGTAGTAAAATTATAAAGAAACCAGGCGAAGTTAATATTATTCTCAAAGAAAATTACTGTGTTTTGTGGTCTGATACCTAGTAGTTTGGTAGATAGTTACACATATTTGAAGGAACCTCCATACATCTTCATCAGGGAACAGTGCTCCAAATAAAGGGAAGGGAGAAATCAGAAGCAGGGTTCTTAATGAACCAACACTTTTGTGTCACATTAGATCCATACTGCTTATATGTTTCTGGGTAAACTCAGACCAAAATATAAAATTTTCACATGCTAATATGATGGAGTGCCATCAGCTTACCTCAGTAGCATCTCTTACTAGATGACTGATGCTGGTCATTCTTGTTGACTGGCTTAACTTGCAGTATTTTGATGTACAATGAAAATTAGATGTATTGATTCACTGCAGGCCAAAGGAAAACATTCCTGATAAATTCTCCAAATACAGTAAGTAAAGACCTTATATTAACTGCAGTACAATGACCTTTTTCCATTGCATATAATTTCATTAAACAAGATGTGGTCAGCCCAGAGTTGATCATAATGTGAAAGTCTTCAGTATATGTGTTTATTACAACCAACCAAATGCATAATATCCTAAACAAATAACAGTACAGACAGACTGACTCTTCATTGTTGTCTGAATTGCTTCAGGAATTGGACAGTGACCAGCTAAAGTCATTGCCAACATTGAGTGCAGCAGCTGTGTCTGCGGAGCAGCTGTCTCATCTCTCAGAAGCACAACAGTCAGCATTAGCAAGAGTACAAAGACAGGTGCCTATTTGGAAACATGCTGCTAGTAAAAGCTCCATTTCAAAACATAATAATAAAATAGAGAGCGGTGCATCAATCAAGGACCTGAATTTACTAGTCATAGTTGCATTAGCTGTGATATCTAGGTTTAGTACCTAACTTGTGATTGTGTAATATATTTTGTACTATATATTATTTATAATGTATAATATGTTAGTCACATGATTATAAATATTTTCTATTTAACATTATACTTGTTTGTCATGTTAATTGTTATCTGTAAATAATAAAAAGTGACTTGTACAAATATTTCATAAGTCTTGTTAAAATGATTAGTGCACACCATAGTGCACATGTGCATGTCACACAAACACATTTATTAAGATAATGTTTCTCCTTTGACACTGCAAAGCATCTGTATTAGGAGATTTAGGTCGTAATGAATGGGGATGAAAAATCCATGTTTTCCATGCTGACTAAGTTTAAGGTAAGCAACTTCAAGGATGTAGAGAATTTGTCACTTATGTTTCAGAGAAATATTTTGAGCAGTGGAGGGAAAATATATATTTTAAATGAAAAACTTTGATTTCATAGGCCCAACAAATTTTAAATTGAGCCATATGGAAATTGAATTGTAGTGAGTTTTAATTATAATCTCTCTTAGAGGTGGCCATTGGATTACTCACCCCCAGGTGCCAGAAAACCTCTACACCAATGTCCATAAGTCAGCCTCAAGATGTCCATCAGGGTGAACGTTTTGATCACTTTCATTTCTACTCACAAAAGGTAATAGCAATGTTGTTCTTATGCATGCTCTGAAGTCATATTGTGAAGTGGTTGAAAAGCTTCAGTTATTCTTAACCTCAGCACTACATTTAAGTCAGTGGTCAGTTTAATGCCTCGACTGCTGTACTCCAGGAAATAGTAACTGGTACCAACGCAATATGATTAAGATAAAATAATATGAAATTTATTTTGACCAAGAAAAGACTACTGACAACATAAGAATATTTTATTGTACATTCACAGAACATGACATACATAAAAATTATGACCAAAATATCATGATGAAAATTTAACTGGCATTCTCTTGCAGCCAGTTACTATGCTTTGTGTGAATCCCATCTTCTCATTTGTCACACACAATTCAGTATTGCAGGATTCTGCCCCCTTTATGACAGACATTTCATAATGACCTGAGTTGTTCTGTCATTCATTCCACTGAAAACAAACTGATTAAACAAAACCACACTGAGATATCCAACTACTTCAGTATGAAATCTCTCCTCTGTTGCTCAAGCAACTCTTCTAAGTAGCTGCAGCGTTCCAGTGCTGACTCGTATTGTGACTTTAGTTTCTGTATAGTTTCATCTTTTTTAGCCACTGCTAATCTCACCCTGGAAATGAAATTAAGTATAACTTTTTCTGCCAAATTCAGCTGCATTGGAAATGGCAGTCTTATACCCCACAACTGCACACTCAATTCTGATCAATAATGGACTGTTCTGTGTGCCAGTTTTCTATCGTCAGATATTTTTCAGGGCAGTGATGCAATTAGATATTTTAGCATTCATGACTATTTCACACCACCAATAAAACAGATCACTTTAATTACACAGTGCAGGCATCTTCAGAGTGTCTTATAAATTGATGGATTGCTCAGGTGAAAGAAAACAATCCCTGTATCAACTCACTGGTAGTACACCAACAAATAAGATGCATAGACATTAACATGTCTCTTCAGTGTTGTCACAGTAAAGCAAACAGCTACTGTGATGCAAGATTATGTGTTACATATCAGATGCCTTTAATCTCAAGCCCATTCTGTTATACTTCAGCTTTCTGTGTTGAAATGCCACGTGTAAGATTTACACTGAAATGAGAATATGTGTATCATGCCTACCTGATAAGTGACTGCGTGTAAGAAAATAAGTTCAACATAAAATTCAGGATGTTACAGTTCAAGACAAGAGACACTATTAATACAGTCATATATTAAGATTCATTATTGGACAAAAGATATCCAAATCAAAACCCCATGTGACAAGAAACAAGATTAAATTGGTTCTAAGACATTAAAATTTTCGTCAGTGATCTTCCAGATACCTTTAACTGGAGATGTAAAAAAAAAAAGAAAAAAAAAAAAGGTAATGTGATCCCGTTACAGGCCCATTGTGGCCCAGAGGGTGGGTAGAGGTATAGCTCTACTCTTCCATGACCATGGCACTAGAAGGGGGTGAGTGGTCAGCAGCATGCCCTGGCTGCACTTTTCCTCTGGGAAAGACCTGGTACCCATTTTACAGGAGGCTGGGTGGGCCCCAGGGCCGGTTTGGATGGGTCAAAAATCTCATCCCCACCGGGATTCGATCCCAGACCATCCAGCCTGTAGTCAGTTGCTGTACCGACTGAGTTACCCAGCCCACTAACTGGAGATGTAGGTTTCAAAAATATCAGGAAAAACAGCCACGAAACTCCCTGACAATGAAACCGTATAAGACTGTAGTCAGCCAAAACATGCATAAGTTTTTTGAGAGTAGGTGACTGATTTATTGAGGCAGAACTGAAGAGAAACTACTGTGCACACACTCTTGGCTTGTTGAGCTTGCTATCACCCAACACTATGCAGTTGAGTAAACCATTCTTGACATGTGTAACCTGAGAGAAAACTGACTGAAATGGGTGCTAGATGGAGATATTTCCAAGAAAATCACTGGCAAAAAATGACAATTCTCATGCTAAGGTTGATGTGTGTTAATGGATGCAACTAGGTTTACTGGGTCCATTTCACACTTATATGTTACACACATTTGGGCATCATTTTGAAACATCTGCCTGATTATGAGGGAAACCTCGTTTCTTTTTAGTAAGTCTGTGCATGAGCTCACACCACAAGTAATTCTATGCATTGTTCCAGGGTGCTTTTTGTGACAGAATAATAAACAGTGAAATAGGGTCTCCTTGTTTGCCAAATTTTGATCTGTGTGATTTTTACTTACACAGCATGTTAAAGGATAAAGTGTATAGCAGTAATCCTTAAAGACCATCAGAACTTTGATATACATGTACATGTGTCTTAAGTGTGATGCACATCTGTGACATAAATGACACTATTTCCAGATATGGTTAGCAGAAACCTAATATTAACTGCAATACATTGAACTAAAATGCATGGGCCCCCACTCACAGCAAGTTTAACCAGTACTATGGTCCAAGTGTAGAGTTTCTGTATTAAGAATATGATCAAATTGATGAGAATGACATAGGAGTGGCAAGCAGCATGCATGGAAGAGATGAGAAATGCATACAAATTTTGTTAAGAAAACGTAAAGGTAAGATCCCTTGGAAGTTGCAGGTGCATATAGGAAGATAATACTAAAACAGATGATATGAAAGCATGTGAGGGTTTGGATTGGATGCATCTGGCTTAGGAGAGGGAGAAGAGATGGATTTTTATGAACATTATAATAAAGCTTTGTGTTCCATGAGGGGTGAGGAATTTCTTGGTCTGCTGAATGATTAATAGATTCTGAAACATTACTCTGCTGCATGCAGTTAATTAACATTATTGAATTAATTCTAAAAAAATGACCAATTTTATTACTTTTTTTTTTGTTTTGCAGGAAATGAAAATTGAGAGTGTATGATCAAAAGCCTGTAGAAGTTGTACAGTTATTAACAGAGGTTGCTCTTTAAATGAATAATAAGCATTTCCAGAATTTATTATTTTCCTCATTATATCACTAATCTGTTTAAAATAATCACTTGTACAGCGCCTACACTTCATCCTCTGTAACTGTTTCACTTATCCACGTTTGCTATATGCCTAAAAGTGCACATACTGTACCTGTTATACAACTGTTGCAGCTGCTTTTCTTTGTCTTTCATTATTCTAGCTATCTCATCTGTTTTACCAGAAAGTTCCAGCTTGTGTGCAGTTCTCAGTTCTGCCATTTCCTCTCTCAGCCTGATATTCTCCTGTTCTGCAGCAGTCACCTGATTTATAAGCTCTTTACGTAGAATTTCCTTCACCTCTGCACGTTCTGCAGACAATCTGTCAACAATCTATCACCATGCAAGAATTTCAGGTACAAAAATTTCTATTATGAACTTTACTCTCAGATATAGGATTATCTCTTGTGTCAGAGGGTGCTATAACAATCAGATGTGTTGACTAGTATAAACATGGTGTTAACAAGTTATGAGTATGGATGGCAAACCATGATTACCTGGATACTGTATAAACACAACTTGCCTATATATTGGGATTCAGAGGGATATGTTGCCTTTTTGTGCACATATTTTGTGTATACTTAATTAGGCACTAGATATATACTTCATTCTTTTGGATCTTCATGGTTTAATATCTTATATATACTTTACACCCTCTTCAATTTCTACTTCAAAATATAGTTGGGTTCCTGCTGTGCAGTTTTAATGGGTACATACTTTAAGGCCACTTTAAATTAATAGATTAAACTATATCAAATTTGTAGGCAAATTATGTATCACTGTTACAGGATGAATGTTTCCCATTAAGTCGTGTGTACTTACGACGTGTAACATAATCACAATTAATATCCAAATTAGTAACAAGTAGGAACAATATTAAAATCTGCATTCATTAAAATAGTACTGTGCTTGGATTCACCAGTTAGGACTTTTTTACTCTATGTATTTATTCACTCCAAAATCATGATCTTGATTTAATCATGCTGCACAAATTATTTCGTTAGAGAGGCTATTAATCGTAACATACCTTCTGTAGCAATTAACCACCTGAAGACACTGAGGGTACAAAGCAGAAACAGTGAGATATGAAAACATTGAGTGAAATTCTATCCTTACTTTTCTCAAGATTCTCCTTAAAAATTACAAATTGTGGGAAAATGTAAAATTAAAAGAAAATAAGACACTGGCATGTACAGATATCTCTCAATACATGTGAGTCTTCTGTACCTAAAATTTGTAACATACATTGAAAATGCATGAAACAGGAGAAGTATACCATATTCACCCAAAGGCAAGATGACTCTAATCTAAGACAACCCTCCAGATAAAACCTGCCAGCCAAGGTAAAATGTATTTATCCAAATCAAAGACAACCCCCCAAAAATAAAACATCTGCTAAGAAAAAATCTTTTACTGTTATTTTCATACACTTAATAAACAAAGCACATCAGATTCCCTGTACTTTTACCAATCAGCATCATTGTCTCCATTTTCACAATCAGTGCCTTTGTCTTCTGACACACTCACATTCCCGTCCTCCATTCCACAACGTATCAACATCACTCTCAACCACTGCACTGGATGTACAGCACTTCATAAAACCCTTCACAGTCACTTCTGGTGAAATACGCTCCCATGCCATTATGATCAACATTCACTAAATAATACATTTATATTTCTTGGTTTATAAACTTACTTGAACGCATGAGGATTCACAATTTTTTTTCCACAGATGGTATTAGTGATGTTAAGTATTTTAAATACACATTTTCTGGATTTCTGTGTTGTGTCTATGATCTGATCAGTCTGAGTTCATGGCCCTTTCTATGGTTTTTAATTTGTGGATTGGTCCAGGTTTTATTTTTGAGTCTGTAGTTAATTTTTAAATTATCAATAGCCATTTTCCTTTTACTACCCTCAGACTAGATCTGTTCCTAGGTGCACATCTTAGCAAGTTCATATGGTGCCCAGTGACTAAGACTAAGTCAATCTATGGGGTCTATCAGGTTAAGTGTTTCTTTGCCTGAAAACTGAAACAGAGCTGGCTTCTGAAAGGTTGTGCTTCTTTAAAAAAGTAGATGATGGACAAAGTCCCAAAAAAGAAGACTGTCAGTTGCCTTCAGTCATGCTCTGTTTTCTCTTTTGTTTACACATGACAATTTGGTGATGCACGCCTTGGTTTGGCTGCACAGGATCTGGTTAAGAGTCATCTGGTTTGGCACTTCATACACCAATTTAAGATGACCTCCAATATTTAAGCACCATATTTAAGGAAAACCCCCATCTTGCATTCAATAAAATATGGTAATACTGTATAATACAGCAGTGGCCACAACATGGCTTACATGTCAAGGGTGTGGCTCATGCATGTTGCTTGTAAAAATAATATTCAGTTTACATGCATACAAAGCCCACTGTGAATGGTGTTTTAAAAGATTTCTAACAAAAGAAAACTCATAACTATCTGAAATTAATGTATTGTAACTAGATGAACAGGACTAAGAAACCATCAAATAAGGGAAAAATAGATTCCTTTATCAATGTGTGGCTTTTGTGTGCATTGCCTTCAACAGCATTACTCCTTAAGCTCATGAAGCTGGCCACCCCTGGTAAAATAATAGATGTTGCAATACCAATTGCACAAAGTATCAGCATTTCAAGATTAAATTAAGCATAAATATAATCACTTTTCATACATATTAAGATACAAGAGCTGTAAATAATTACTCAGAGCACAAAATAAAGTATTAAAGTGTCAGAGTAATATGTAAATTCTAAATGAATAAACCATAACAATGGGCTAGACCTTGCATGCAGCTGAATGGATGAGTTACATGGTAGATGAGTCATCAACATTAAACAATTCTGATGGTTAAGTCTTAAGTCTTGTGGAATGTTATGCTGTGTGCTTGGATCTACTATCCTTTGAAACAATGGACACAACAAGCACATTTCAGAAAACAACATCACACTTTGATACCAAGAACTTTATTCAGACCTGAATATATATACATATGGAAGACCTCTACATAATTACCACCGATATTTAAGCGTTTGTCCCACCATGACAACAAGGTTTGTACGCCAGCATAGAGAAATTGGAGTCAGGTGTCTCTAGCAAGGAGGTGACACCTTGCTTCATACTGGCATCTGTTTACTTCTCTGGCAATTGAAAGCCATCAGAAATTGACTCACGTTGATTCTGCATTTCTGATATCCAGGACCTTCCTACCTTGTGCACAAATTCTTGTAATTTACTTTTATTTTTGTATTTAGTGTCCTGTACACGAAAAATACATCAAAAAGTGCACAGCTTAGCAGATGCAATACCACCTTTTACCACCATTTTACACTTTTCCTCGGAAATGAGTAATAACTGAGATACTGGTGTGCCCTTCAATGCCCTTCATGACTTTATTGCACTGGACAACAGCATAAGACTTCTTTATTATTTCTATGTTCATTTTCTTTTGTCCCTGTGTTTACAATTGTTGTGTCATGGATTGTACTTATCATTCGCCTTTTCACACTTGCACCATTATGTCACCTTTCCTCCAGAATGCTGACTGCCCTTTATTCAAGCATTTGTCTTCCCCTTCTAGGTCATGTGGAATGTTCCTGTTAGCCCTCACAGTGCTGCAGACTCTCACGTTTCTGTCTAGAAATGTTTGAGCTAATCTCACACTGTAATAAAACATGTCCTGATACATGTGATGATTTTGGCCTAAGTTTCTGTCTAAAAGTGAAAACACTGTTTCCTCCAACTTCTTTCCCTCAGCTGAGTTTATCTTCTTGTTGCAGAAATAACCCAATACTGCCTCACACCCCATTCTCACCAGCACATCATATTTGGTTATTTTCCTTGGATTGTATGTCCTAATTTTCAGGCAATCCCACCATGGGATCATGGCTTCATCAAGTGAGAGTTCTCACAAAATATTATCCTCTTTCAGAACACTCCTATGCAAAGCCATGATTGCAACTGAAGGAAGTTAGGAAAGAAAACAGGGGGTATCTGAATCAGTGGTCTCTTTGTTGCAGTCTAATGGTTCTAAAAATAGGGGGTCAGGACTGGTCTGTTTATTTGTAACTTGAGACCCAAACATGCTGCATCAAGCTGTCAATAACCTTGAAGCGATAAGTGGGCCAGACCAGCTGACAAATGCATGTGCAGGACGATGTGCAAGAAAACACTGAAATACATTTCCCGTCAATGATGCCTGGGATAGAAATCACGTCTTGAAGGCAAAGTGTTAATGAGGCCATATAGATGGGATCATGTGGTGTCAAACTGCCAACTGGACTTATGACTGGTTACAGCACTATGGCTGGAAAGATAGGCACAACCCCTCCTCCCTGCACTCCCAACCTCATGCCAAGTGATTTATATCTCTTTGGATCCATTAAGAAGCACTCGCTTGCATGCAATTTGCAACAGATGCTGATGTGCAGCAAGCTGTCATCTTCTGGCTACAGACACTTGATGCTGGTTTGGCCTGCAATGGAATACAAGTCTTGGTACCATGGTGAGACAAATGCCGAAATGTCAATGGTGAATACATGTGGGTCTGAAGTACATCATCTGCAACCACTGTTCCACGTATACACCACACACCTTAGCCAGAATAAAATTCTTGGCATCAAAGTGTTTTTATACCTTATTCAATCCAACTCCATTGCACTTAACCCAACATGACATACCATCCCAGAAGACTTGATGCTTCAGCAACACTGCTGTGTGAACCTCAAATATCAAAATAGAGATGGTGCAGGTGAAGGTGGAAAGGTGAAATAAAGAGTAGGAAATGTGAAAATGCTGACAACAAAATAATGTATAAATATCACCTGTACCATGTATCATTTTATAACACAGAAAATGTGAATGTAAATCATTTGATATTCTTGTTAAGTGTAGGAAAGATTGGAATCTGGACATCCATCAGTCAGATACACTTTCATCACCTTAGACACAATTACATCTTTTCAAAAACTGTTTTATCTCTTTTATAAAATATAGTTTTCCTAATAATTTTCGTGTACTCTTGATTTTAGCATTAGCACATACATACCTTTTTTGCTTCTTCAAGTTCCTTCTCTATCTGTCTGGCATTAGTTTTTAGATTAATAACCTCATCTTCTTTCTCTACTAATTTACCTTTTGTCTCATTATACTTGCATTTTATTGCTTGCTCTGATATTTCCAAGTCCCTGACTTCAGCATCAAACTTTTCTTTTAATCGTCTGAAAACACACATGAGCATTTGGCCTCAGCTACTAAACAAAATAACTTGTGTAATCTAGTAATTTTCTTCCTTTCACATCCTCCTTTTTACCTTAGTCTGTTGTCCATGGCTTGCTCCAGCTCTGCCCTGCTTTGTGTTGCATCGATTTCCAGCCTCTCTATTACAAGTTCAATCTCCTTATCTCGCTCCCTTTTACACTGGTCACGTATCTCTGTTTCCCGTTCAGAGATTCGTTTTGTTTGGTCTTTCTTGTAGCTTAGTATCCAAGCTTCTTTCTCAAGTTCTAATGCTTCTTTAAGAGATTTCAATTCATTCTGTGGATGGCAGAACAAAATACTGTTTTCTATACATGTCAGTATGGCTCAAAATGTAGGTGCCAGTACACAGTTAAAATAATATTCTCCACTTATCTTGTTTACAAATAAGACCGTGCTCAAGGACTCCAACCATTTTGATGAAGGTGAATGTTACTTATATTCATACAGAAGTATCATGTCTGAAATTCAGTATTCTGAACATTATGATTTGTAATTGTACTTGTTAGTCCCAAAAATTATGTAGCAATAATTTAACCAGTTACCTGCCATGGTTTCATGTGCTATGGCAACCCCAATAGCTTGGTTTTTCCTCCCATCTTCATGGCTTGTGTCAGACTAAAGTTTTATGGTTAGCATTTCTTTACACAAACTTCATCACTTCTCCCATAAGTGACATGGCACAGCACTTTATCTGCAGCAACCCACCTAACTAAAATCCACAGAAAGAGATGTCCCTTTGCTTCATCTATGTTATGGTAGAACTTAAGAAGATGTGTGTTCTAAGCACAGTGCCAGTATAACATTACATAACATTCAGAACATTAATACAGTCTGCGACAAGTACAAATTATTTCACACAAATTTCTATATTATCATCATTCTAACATCCCATTATTTTCTAAGCCAGTTAGCAAAAGCATGATGTTTTAAAGTACATAAAGAATCAGCATACAAAAAAAATGGCCTTTCATACCAGATCAGACTACTTGAAAATATTTACAGACAAAAGAATGACTTAATTTTTTAAGTTACAAATTAAAATATCAAGACTCTTCTTATATGTTATAAATCCCACCAACCTGATGTCTCCTTCTGCAGGCTTCCACCATCTCCTGATGCTCTTGTTTCAGTCTTTCTATAACCTTGGCACTTTCTTTAGATAAATTTTGTTTAGTTTCCTCCAATTCTTGATTCATTCTTGTCTCTTTCTCTACAAGTCTTTCTTTTTCTCTGTGAATTTCAGCTAACAACCTGCGCTGTTGTGCTTGGTATTCCAGTTGCTCTTGCTCTGCTTGTTTCTCAATTCTGCAGTATATAGATAACAAACCTTTCACATGCACCATTCACCAGTTATATGATTGGACTTGTTGTGCACTATGCACTTACTGTATTTACCTAACCACAATAAAGTCTTGGGCAGCCAGGATAGTGAAGTTGGTATAGCATCTTGCTACAGGCTGGATGATCTGTGGATTGAAACCCAGTGGCGGCAAGATTTTCTGTGCCATCCAAAGTAGCCCCAAGTCCCATCCAGCCTCCTGTACAATGGGAACCTGGTTTTAGCCAGAAGTAATGAGTCTGCAGTATAGTGCTGACAACCCACCTCCTTCTAGTGCTGGGTTGAGAATAGGCTGGAACTATACCTCCACCTCCCCTCTGTGCTTGCAAAGGCATGTCATGGGGTGACCTTTACCTTTTTATAACACAGTTTTGGATATAAGATGAATTTCTGTTTGTCTGTTGTTACATTAGTACTCACACTTCATATATCTGCACACTGCAATAGTCAGTACGAACTGATATGTAACTCAAGACAAACACAACTTATGTCTGTGAAGTCAATACTGATGATGTTGCCAGTAGAGATGTCAAAATGCATCTGTTGTAAACAACACTCTCTGACAGATGCTGTGATAAAGCTTGTTGATATATAATAACAATAAATATAAGCACTAAATCTACATGGTATGCACAACATAAAGTTACGACATGTATATATTCATATAACTTTATGTTGAAAAATAATTTGGTCACCTGAAAGTGATTACCACAGCTGAGTTTCAGAGTATACCATGGGCACAGTGTGCACATACAGATCCACATGGTAGATTAGGTGAGGGTATGGCGAGTCCTTGGTCATCCTGTATAAAACTGTTATTTTATTCAGTGTCTGAAAACAAGGTCCTAATAATATTTGGATGTGTGAGAGAGTAGATGTAAGTAAATAACTGCAACAAAAAACATAGTGACAGACTTTTTTCTGTAGTGTTAGCATAGTTAAAAGAAAGGAATTGGACTGCAGGTAGAATGTATATGGAGGAAAGAAGAAATGCATACAAATCGATGGGGGACCCTTGTGTATAGAAGGCAAATAAAAGAGGCAGATGGAGAAGGGGAGACAGTCGGTCACATGATGATACTGGCTGCCTCACAACAAGACTGAGGCAGAATGTTATTATTACCTCTGTCTGAAAAGTTCTTTCTCTCTGGCTAGTGTTTCTTCCTTTTCAGCAGTGAGAAAGTCTCTGAGTTGTTCCATCTGTTGAGCTGTCTTCCGAGCAGCACGTAATTCAAGTTCATCCAGTTCCTGCTTATGTAACAACCTTAAGTCTGATATCTCTTGTTGATGTCTTGTATTCATCCTGTGAAGTTCTGGCTCTAGGCCCTTCACTGTCATCTCCTACAGAACAAATTTCAAAAACATAATTCTTCTGCTAGTTTGTTAAATCACCATAGCCAGATATGCTTCAAATACAACCAATATGATTTATGTTTATGAACTACATCAACTATTTATGATGAAGTCTTTTTTAAAAAACAATGATTAAGTTAAATTTCAACTTAGTGTAAAGTGTAAAGTGACTAACAGCTTTTATTTTTTATTGCAATTGAATCAGTAGTTCTGGAGATGAAACACTGACAGACAACAACGTCATTATGTCACAATTTTATGCACTCTTCTCAAATAATGTATATAAAAAGCGTGCTGTATTCCAATCAAACACTCAAAAAATACAAGACACTTAAGGTGTGCAAGGTTAAATAAAATAAAAGTGGTATTATTTATATTTTATTTCAAAATTTCTGTTCGATTAATGTAACTGAATTGATAAGATGGACCATAACAGACTAGTTTCTGTTTATTTTATCAACTTCCGTGGTAAAAGCTCATCTGTTTCATCACATCAGAAAGAATGTTCATATACTTTGTTGTCATATATATATTTTTTTTAATTGGAAACAAAAATAACCATATGTTTATTTAGGCTTGGAGAATTTCCTATCTGAAAGCAACAGTTTAAGGGCAGATAAGACACTAAGGACCTTTTAATAAAGCTAAACTGATCTTGTTGCCTCTCTTATATGCACATGAATGTGCAAACAAATGACTGCATGAAACTGTAGTACAGTGTTAATACTTATTGCATTCATGTGTCTGTTGGATGAATTCCTTTCCATTCATATGTGTCTTTATTCAAAGAAATTGTTTTAACATGCATAGTGTTTCACCTCTGCCCCCTTATATATCTACATGGTGTGGTATTATGCACAGTGACAAACTTGCCTGTAACATTCACATTTTATTTCTAAGATGAATGATTCCTTTTCTTAATATGCATGCCAATATGTCTGTACACTGCAGGTAAAAAAAATCAATCAGGCCAGCCTTGAACATGCAACAAGTGCTCGTAAGTCACACAGAATTGCTGACAACCGAGCTGTCTTACCACTAAAATGCTATCCAGTTCTTTTAAATGTCATGATATTTTGAAACACACCACTATCAACCTCCAGTTCATGTGAAGCCTCAAAGCCTTGCAGTGGTTACAGCACCATTCGTTTGTGAATATACGTAGATTTGTATGGGAGCTCGGATAGCACAGTCAGTACAGTGACTAGCTACAGGTTGGACTGCTGGGGTTCGAATCCCAGTAGGGGCAAAAGATTTTCCCTTTCTAAAACCATTTAGACCAGCCTTGGGGCCTACCCGTTCTCCTATTCAGTGGGAACTGGGGTTCCTTCCCAGTAATGAAGCAGCCAGGTTGTGAAGTTGATCACTCACCTCCATCTAGTGCCAAGGTTAAGAAGGAGTGGAACTATTCACTTACTCTCCCTCTATGCCTTCATGGCATGGCCAGGGACAAATTTGCTTTTTACCTAAATAAGTGCTCATAACCAACAGAGACACAGGACAAAGTATTAATTGTGGAAAATTTCTTATGTGCTCATATACGTACAATACGGGGCATTTTGAATTGACTAAACGCAACAGCACAGCTCCCATATATTGGATCTCTGTACATAACAGACACTTATTTATAACATAACTGAGTGAGTGTGTACATCTACAAACAGACTTGGCTTGCATGGTACAAAACACAGGATGAAGCAAAATTTTCACATATGCTCTCATACTGTAATGTCTTCTTAAAAAATAGTTTAAAATATTATACACTCTATTTCCTAAGTCTAGTTTTTTAAATACACATTACCATCAAATGGCCCAAGGTATCAAACAATTCAACCATGGATGCCTCACAGTAACAACTGATGCTTGAAGTAGCCTCCAACCACTTCAGGTCATATGGCAGTGCACTACATGGAATTCTCTTGGACAAGCCTTAATACAATGGCACCAGCTGTTCTCACAGATACCTGAAGCCTTGCTGCAACACCCTCCATAGTCCTCAGATGGAATGTGTAAATATACTCCTTTATGTGTCCCTATAGGAAATAATCCAATTGACTTACGTCTAGCAACTGAGAAGGCCATGCAACCAGCCCTTCATGTCCAGTCCACCTTTCTGGATATATTCCCATATCGTGCTGAAACTCCATCATGCTGAAACTACATTTGCCTTAGAGCTAGAAGCAGTTTCGAGAAAATTATGGTATATATGAGTCTGCCAGAGTGTGGATATAGACCCATGACAATGTCCCCATCAACACCAGCCCAAACTATTACGGTGAAGAACACTTCATATTCACATTCACAGATAATGTAAGGCTTATTCTGTGACCAGAGGAGGTGTCTGCTGGGTGTTAAACATGCCTTCACACATTAAACACATTTTGTCAGCCCACAGAATGCAGTATAAAAACAGATCATCCACAGCGTGTTCATGCTGCAGCCATTCACAAAATTGGATACATAGTGGACAATCACCTGGGAAGTGACATGCACCTGCAAGCAGTGGTACTGATGCAATTAATCATCATAGACTATTTCAATGATCATCAGTCGGCACAGTCCCATTTCATATGCAATATCATGGCAGCCCCTCAGTGGCTCTCATTCCACTGCTGCAGTTATAGTATCTTCATTGGCTGGTGTCCATATGGTCCATGAGTGACCTTCATTCAGAACTGCTACAGGTGTTACACATCCTGACCCACAGATGCTACTCTAATTGTCAGGACACATTAGTGCCTGGATGACGTCAACCAGGATGAACTGGCATGTATTCCCATGCAGTAGCACCTGCTTGACTTCTGCAGGCACTGACGGTTAAGAAATGTCACAACATTTAGCATGTGTGTAGGCCATGAGCATTTGACCACAACCAAGCCCTGAGTGCATTTAACAACACACTTCAACATTGTAAAAACACTGCTGAGAAGTGCGTTTCAATATTTCACAGCAAGTGTATCTGAAAAATTAGACATCTCAGAACATAGGTTGCAAAATACTTTCAAATTATTTTTTAGAAAGGAATCACAGTATGACCAGCTTGAGCATGAATTTATTTTCATCCTACAAACAAACAGATCAAAAAACTACCATCCATGAGGTCTCCTCCTATAACTCAATTGTAAAGACACAAGAAAAATTGTTCACCATTGATATTTTAGTGTATCATTTCAACAAAATACTTATACAAGCAACTTTCAACAGTGAACACAAATATGTTGCATGCTACCTTAATCTTCTTTGTCTTATTATCAATCCATCTTTCTCTGCGGAGCTTCTCAGCAGCTGCATGCATTTCCCGCAGTCTCTGTAACTCTACAGAATGGCGATGTTCTACCACTTTCAAAGCATTTGTGTGATGCTCATCAGATTTCTTCAGTTCCAAGACCAGACTTTCACACTTCTCACTCAGACTCTTTTTATCAGCTATTAACTGGATTAAATTAAGAATTCCAATAAGTTTCTCAATACTATGAAATAACAAGTGTGAAAGAACTCCGTCTTAAACAAACGAAATAAATTCCTAATTTATATGGATTCCAACACTTCAGCTCCATATTCAAAATGTCCACCACTGGACCTTACACAGGTTTCTAAGGCAAACATAACATTGCAAAGTACCAGATGATCAGTTTATACAATAAATGCAATAACTCTTTCAGTCAGCACAACTACTTTTATTCACCTATAACAAATTTCTACACATTTCAATCCTTCCTGGTCATCTTTAGGCAAATTCAATTATCAAAAATTAAATGGTACAAAAACACAGTGCCATGCTACCTTGTGATCCCTCCTTTTTTTTATCATGCATGTAGATACTGTGAAGTTAATACATTTAAAACATTTCAAATTTATACATTCTGACCCAGAAAGCATTGAAACATACAGAAAGTTGCTATATTGTAAAAAAAATACAGTTATGCCAACTAAAAGAGTGATTGCATTCATTGTATGTACTTGTTACAAAGCACAACATGATATCACTCCTGAGAATATGAGACAGTTTATGATTTACCGTACAAGTACGTACATGAGTCACTTGCAGCATATGCAGTCACTCTCACAGTCTAACAGAAAACATTAGTCATCAGCTGACCTTGACATGTATATACTTTCAAGAGTACAAGACTTCCAATTGATTTATCAATGGATCTTTCCACCAGTATATAAAAATGGTATGGAATCAAAATTGAAAATTTGTTGTTTCTGAGAATTACTGTTAACCCCTAAATGGTAACTTTATCACTGCAAGCACATAGCAAGACTGCACATCTTACTGTTTCACATTCATACAGAAACTACTTGCTGCTGCACATGCTGCCCTCTCACACTTCAGAGATAAAAATGTGTATGTCACAATTTAAATTTTCTGCATCCTTTATATACTGTACAATACAAGTTGGTACACTCAAAATAAAATTACATAATCATATACCATAATTTTTGGGTTAAAGTCAGCACTATCTACTAATGCAGACTTTGAACTGGTACACAGTTCCAAATGTAGCCAAAATATCTGCTGTAAATATCCTTTTATACAGCATGTGCAAGGTGTATGGAAAGTTTCATTCCAACCTTCCAAAACATTGACAAAGTTAACAGTAACAAATCATTTTAAGGAACACTGAAAAAAAAAAATCAGTTTTTAGTTACATATTCATTGTACACCACAAACATTGGTCATATAAAGTCAGAGTGAGTTCTCTACACAAAAACAGATTGTTATGTGGACTTCATGCAGTGTCTGTCATGAGACACACTTGTGTTATTCTCAGAAAAAACAAACTCAAAAAATATCAACACAATGGCACAGCTGTTACAGTATGAGATTGTAACATGCACTGTTACTGTGACCTCTGACCTGCTAAAATGCACCACTACCTTTATCAGGTTAAATTGCGACAATATCCTCCATATACACCACTCACCTGATCAATGAACTTTTGGTGTCGTGCAACAGCTGATTCATATTCATCTTTCTGCTCACTCAGTCTCGTCTTCATGTCCCGGGCGGCATTTCTTGTATTGTGGACTGCAAGTTCTCGTTGTTGATTTAATGTCCGTTGCAACAAACTGATGCTCTTACTCTTCTCCTCAAGTTGGAGGTGAAGTGTAATGACTTCATGAGCCAAATCTAATGTACTTAAGTTGAGCAATTCTTCCAGTCTAGAGACAATACATAGAGTCACTGCCAGATGTAGGGTGCATGCACCAAACACCCATGCACACACAACCAGTCTCTGGTAGTGATGGTGGTGGTGGTGGTAGTAGTAGTAGTAGTAGCAAACAACTGCTATTGACCTTCAGAACAATACTAACTTACTGAAATATTTATTCTATCATCATTCATTCAGCTGGAATATATCTTCATTGTTCCATACAATTACCACATTAGTAAGTGTTGAACAGAGAATTTATAGGTATGTTTACATTCCACTTCCATATCAAATTTCACATGCCTAACTCCAAGAGTTCATAGTTATTGCCAACAAACCACAAGTTCAATACAGTTTTCATGCAGCTGCCATGTGATTGTTTTATATACCACAAAAAATTACCTTAACACACAACTTTCATGTTTTTAAAGTTTTGTTACCATACATCGGTTTAGGGTCCTACATTATGTCCTACTAGTGTCTCTCACACTTCAAAAGTTAATGTGTCCATGATATTGCTTGTATGGATTGTACAGAATTAAAAATTATAACATGGTGGTGGCTTCCAATGGCATAATATTCACAGTACAGTTCGTGAAACTGGTGAAATTAGTTAAAAAATCCGAAAGGCATGAGCAGACACACACATACACCCACAAATGTGATCTTACAAGGCTACTCTCTTTCCTTAAGATAGAAAAGCGGGATAAAAACTGGTATAATAGTACTACATTTTAGTACGCACTGCTTCCATTTTATGACAAACAAAAACAGTATCATAATCATAAATATACCATTCAAGCTTAATTAACATAAACAAATTCACCAACCTGGGCACTGCTGTAAAGCTAAGCTCATTTTGTGCTGTGTCCTTCACAGCTTGAAACTGAGTCCCTGCAGATTCTGTAGTTGTATCACAACAATGTTCCACTTCATCAAGAAAGGTCAAAATGTCACTAAAGAAACGAAGAAATTAACAGTCTTAAAAAGACTAAGATGTATACAAACATAAATACATGCACATAAATATGACAATCAGGATTTATACCAATATAATTACTTGATAAATTTATATATATCTCACCGCAGTTTCCCACTTGTGACTGAAATACTCTGTGTGTTGTGTGAAATATCTGTGTTTAGAAATGCTTCACTGCATGAAATTTCAGTTTCAGGAGACAATTTTAAGTGGTCCCCTTTGGGCACTGAAATTAAACAAAGTCATCTCAATTAAACAAGAGAAACTAACTTAAGCAAGTACAGTGCTATAAATGAAAGGATCGTAAAATTATTTGTTATGCTGTACACGTGTATTAAATGGTAAGACAAAACTTACCATGCAAACTAGAGGTAAAATTAAGACCATATTAAATAAATCCAATTCCACAGTCATGGAAGTTACAGTTAAAGTTACAGTTTTTCTCTCCGTGTGTAATATTTTACACTTTTGATCCTGTTAATTGACATTAGTCTTTGTAATCACGTTTCCTTTACACAAATCATGGAAATAACAGTGAAAATATTTATATAAAGCCATTTATGTCACTGCAACAAGTGCTGTATCTGCAATTTAAATTAGCTATGGTGACATACACTGCTTTGGCCAGATGGTAGTTAATTAGCTGTTGAATGAGTTCTCTGTTATTATGAAGCCACAATGTTTATTGCCATCTCTACTATTCTTTATTCTCATCCACTGTAGTCTTGTTCAAATTCTCATCAATTATTTTCATAAAAATCCAATGTAACTGTAAATTTCCATCAATATCTTTGTCTTCCAAGAGGATATTTAGATAATAGTTTCCATTCAAAACTAAACACTCTGTTAAGTGCATGAACTCAAAGGAGGTCTGTATCTGACAGAATATGAAACCAGTAAAAGTAACTAGCAAAGAGCCTTGTTTGTGAACTTCAGATCATTACATATCACAACACAATTTACAAAACTTCTGTCATGTTTTGTCAGTTGCTATCTTAAAATTTAGTTTCAGGAAATATATTTTTTAGAACCATAAGAGTTCTTTGCAACATGCTCACCTCTTGACTCCCACCTTGTAAGAAATATTTATATACCTGTATTTCCATTGTACTGTACTTTATACAATTCTTTCTTGCTAAAATAACTGCATACAACTTAGAACTTACAAGAACATGATTCTTCTTGCTCCAAGACTTTAAGTATGGTAACAATGTCATCATAAGTTGAGCTCCCTAAAGGCTCAACAATGGAGACATTCAGGTCATGATTTTGAGGTGACACAGATGTAGGTGAAGGCAACACACTTATGTGGTCCGGTAGAAGAGGTGTATTACTTTTCTCAAGCTTGTCACGTTCCACATTTCCAAATGTTAGATTTGAGTGTAAAGTTGAATCAGTTGCAAGGGATTGTGCTGAATCTACTGGAATGCGGAGGAACTGCCTACATTGTTCTGGGCTTTCCAATTGTCTACTCAGTTGTGATATTTTTGTCCTGTTCTCTGGTACACCTACAGACCTTTCTGTATATAGGGCCACACATTTGTCACTTTCCTCTAATTTCCAGCCATGGCACGTGTTATATGAAACACTACCGTTTCCTAAAACAGAATAAAATATTAATGACAGATTAATTTGCAAAATTCAAAACACTACTTTGATATCAAAAAGAAACAAGGTGATAATCATTTGGCATCCAGTATCTTATGGCTCTAATTTAAATAATGCAAATTCGAACAGATAAAACATCCAATTTCAGTTCACAGTGTGAGATTTCTAAGTCCCTATTGAACTCTACTGTTTATAATTGTGCAAGAATAGTTATTTCTTAATGCTCTGAGGTCATATTTAAGATCAATTTACAGAAAAAGTATTAAAAATGATGCACACTCCTTGGGCTGTTCCACAGCTCAGGTGGTTTGTCACTAGCCTCTTGCTCTGGAGGCCTGGATGCACTTTTTGATACAGGTCAACTAAAATGGAAGAAATCTGAACTAGCATTTTATGTCTTCTCCTTGTTTCATACAACACAACCCTTTCTGAAAATGTAACATACACATGTTGATATTGTAGAATTAGGAGTATTTTTCTTACATATTCTTGTACAGGGATTAATTTTTCAGCATATTTTTTCAGTAAAACAAAGTAATGAAATTATAAGCTAAACATCGACTACCTCCTTAATAAAATAAACAATAAAGTGGACTGATGTTTACCTGTTTAGCGAGGCATTGCGAACTATCCTACAATAGTGACACAAAAATTCTACACCCATATAAAGAACAACTTTGGAAGTTCTTTTGGATTGTGTCTTTATTTCCTGTTATTTCACACCTCAACATTAAATTAACACCACAAACTAAAACCACCGTCAAAAGAAATGTATGTGATTTTCAGTCTACATCAGATATGTAACTGAGCTCCAGATTTCTACAAACAATTTACCTAATATTTACGTTCAACACTTTAATCAAAAATATCCTTGTACATAATGTGTGTAAAGTGTCACATGTCTCTTTAAAGAGCCTTGCATGAGATCCTGTACACTCATATAACAAAGCATATGGACAGTCTACCATAAAAGGCATACAAAAGCTCAAATATGCTTCTGAAATAATTCTTTGCTAATTGCAAGGACTTGAACATAGCCCCCAACCAAATGGATTTTTTACACAAAGAAAATCCAGTTTCTTTAAAGGGACTGGTAAATAAGCAGGAATGTTCAACTGTTTTGAAGTACCATAGTTACTTGGATATAAAATGAGAACTTTTTCCTCATTTATCACCTTAAAAATTAGGGATGCCTTATAATAGTGCACAAAGTTAAACCTGTTCTGCTCAGGTATCTTCTGGGAAACTGGAGAATGTGAGGGCCAGGTATCATCTGATATGCATGGTAATCTTAAATTCAGGCAAATACAGTACTTATAAATAAAGAGTAGAAAATGAGAGCAGTAATTTTCACTGTACAGTAGATGAAGTGATGCAATTGAGCATTTTTTTTAACTTACTTTAAGGAACCTATAAAATAGCAACAAGATATGATTTCTATCCAGCTTCAAACATAATATACCACCTATTTGGTAGTCTCAAATAATAAAACTCCAAAATTAGAAGTCCTAACCTCCAAAATGTCCACACACCGATGGCACAGCCTGTGGTTCAGTATCAGCTTTATTTCCTGTTCTCTGACTAGGAAGTAGTGCACTGCTGGTAATATTCATTTCCATGTAACAAATTTCACCTTGTTTCTCCACATTTACAATATTATGGTCACTGTTAGACTCACAGCGCTTTTTATCACTTCCACTACTCTTTAGGCTTGATGAGTCACCACATTCATCAATATCTTCATCTACCAAACACTCTAAATGCAGTTCTTTCCTTCTTGGTTTACCAGTAAATACACTGTTGATATCATCTGCACGTCCACCTGTAATACCTAAATCTTGACAGCTGTCAGAACAGTCCAGATGACACTGGTCCATCACCAAGTTGGTGGGAAGTATGTCAGTTTGCCTTTCCATTTCACATATTACAGAATTTGGCACTTTACTGTCTTTACTTACACAGTGCGGGAACCAATGTTGAACTTTTATATCTTTTAAGTCAATGGGAACATCATTCACACTATGCATTAAACTTTGTGTGAAAGGTCGATATTTCAATTCTAATAAATTTTGACCTTGTTCTTTGAAATCCTGTCTCTCCTCCCCAGACCATGACTCTGTAAGATGCTGAGAAGAGCGCTCTGTGTTCACAGGAATTTCATCCTTCATGCTTGAACATAGCTGTGTCATAATCTTATCATCAGGCACATTATTAACTAAGCCTCTCTCACTCTTTTCTGGAAAAGTCATATGAATCATGTTACATGTATGAGTGTTGTGTCCATCTAGTTCACCAGCAACTAGTGTATATTTGTCCTGTGAATGGGTAGACTGGTTCAAATAACACAGTTTATCTGTCAGACTACAACCACGATTAAATTTTTCAAACAAAATATCTTCATAATTTACATTATTACCAGAATACTTGTCTCTGCTATGTACTAGTGTCTGCCTGAGGCCACTTTCTTGCACACTATACTGAGGTGAAAGTGGTTCACTTGCAAATCCTGTTTCAAGAACAAGTGTATGAGGTAGTTCTGCTGATTGCAGGTCTTGAGCCATTGCTGTTATTTGCTCTCCAAGACTTGTATCTGAATTACATTTCCCGTTAGGACAATCACTACTTGCAGTTTCATGCTCAAATTTGTTACAGAAACAGTCCTCAATTCCAAGCTCTTCACAGCATGCTTTCAACTCAGATTCTGTCCATGTATGACCCAGTGGTTCAGACGTAACATACTCAAAAAGTTGAGATGATGGGAGTATGTATGTTGCACCAAAGCCATGATCTGGTTCTGTAAAAGAAGAATGCTTTATTTTCACAGCCAGAAGATGGTTTTACAACATTACAGCTACTAGAAATACACTTAAATCTCAAAAGAATTAAACTTTGATGGTGGGGTAACCAGTCCTTGAAGTGGGAGGGAAAAGGAAATGAAACAGTCTTTGATAAATTTTATAAAGAAATGAAGTGCTGCTGTGAATTTGATAACCAAATAAGTAAGATTAGTTTTAAGTAACATTTTAAACCTAGATATAACATGTAAGCTCGATTTAGCTACTAAATATTGTTACAGTTTATATTACTTTATGAGGTACTGATGTTAACGATGTGAATAACGAAAAGTGAAATAGAATTAAATGCGTAGTCTTGACCACATTTCCTGTCAAAAAATATAAGTCATTGGGTTCTTAACCTTTATTGGCTGAACAGGCCACCAGCATCATGTTAACCATGACTCTTCAGAGACGAATGGTGTCCCACACAAGTGCTGGCATGAGCATCCACAAAAAATAGCTCTGGCCATCAGCAGCTACATTGGGATTCACAGGCCATACAATAAATTTCATATTAAACACAGGATGCTCAAAATACATTCAAGGCAGACAATAAAATTGCCTCTTGTGTCTCTTGGATAATGTCTTTATTTGCTAGCAGCAATTTTACCAGGCTCCCAAACAACAACTGCCAAGTCATTCTTCACAATTAACTCCAAATAAATGTAAAAAAATCAATAAAGAAATCATGAAACTAAGACACAACATAAATTAATTGTTGCACAAAAAAATTTATTTTCTTATTTACATTTATATATAACTAGCCATGTTCCCAGTCTTCACCAGGGATGGCATCACATCACATTCTGCACACAACATTGAACACATCTACAAATATGTAAACAGTTAATAAAAACTTAATCAGTTTAACTACATTTTATAATTTAACACACAACACAATTTTCATAATGCTTTCTAGTTCTGTTAAACAGACTAGAATCACGCCTCTCATAGCACCAACTGTGCTTCAAAAAGAAAGATTTCAGCAAGCATGCCTAATTGCCTCAGCATGTAACTCACACAGAATACACCTGGCAACCATGCTCAACTGCCTCGGTGTTCATTGTACAAAGATCACAGCAGCAATGGTTATCATCCATATATATTCAGACATATACATATATAAAGACTAGAATGCTGACACAGAAGTATCTGCACTGAATAGCCTGTGTTTTCTCTCTGTGCTAGTAATGGTGCCATAGTTAAGCACTGGGTTAATCCAGGTGTGATAAGATTCATCTTTCTGGGTTTTCCCGACATCTCAGCAGTTACCACATATCCAACCAAGAGCAATAATTTGGGTTTTCTCTGAGCAGTTGTTTTTTTTCATGAACTGTATACATAGAGAAAAGAAACTGAATTTCATTTGAATCCATGCATGTATCAGCAAAGTTAACAATGTGATGAGTTTTTTATCTGAAAATTAACTCTTGTTTTACATGTTTCCAATCTGTTTATTAGTGTTTGAAGTAGACCGTGTGATCATACATCAGACACTATGAATTCATATACAAAGATGCTGAATTGCATTGCAGGCATAATAACAGTCTCTGTTATAATGTGAAGGACAACTTACAAGGAAGGAAATATTTTCTCAGTTAAAAAATTGTTTCAAAATTGTAATTTTCCAATGGAACACACTACCTTCACTATTACTGAAACAGAGTATGTATATTACTAACATATGTATTATTTTATATACAGCTCTAATTGACAACACCATACTAGCTCACATTTTGATCTTTTTAATCATATCTCATATACTACAAAAACTTACTCAAAATTCCTTCACAGTCTGTGACAAAGACACAAACCTATTAAATTATTACCTGCTTCTCTGCTATGAGGTGTTTCTTCTGTTACACAATTATGTACATTCTCATCCAACAAAGAACATTTTGCACTATAGTCATTGTTGTAACAAGTACCATCACATTCTGTATGTACAATGCTTTCTTTCCCATCACATTCAGATGTTGCTGAGCTTGACACTGAAAGATCACTTTTATGGAAGTATGAAATATTGGCAGACTGTGGTCTCTTCCTAAATCCAGTACCAGTTTCACCAGCCCCATGTGTATCCTAAAAAAAAACCTTCAGCAATCATCACCTCCATACCCCATGTATTGGCTATCATGAGAACTAGAAGATTTTGCATTCCAAATTTTATAATATTTAACTCCAAGGAGTACAGTGATACATACACAACAGTGGTGGAGTTTTCCTCTCAGAAGAAAACTGTGTGCATACCTACACAATGGCTGTATATACTATAGTGATATTCATTGTTGGCTAACAGTACTACAACACGTATTTTTTTCTTTGCTGTCGAGACAGGACAGAACAATTGGTATAATAAATGTACTACAGGCTGGATGTCCAAGGAATTGTGATTCAATTCCTGGCATGATCAAGAAATTTCTCTCTTCTTGAAAGTATCTGGAGTGGTTCTGGGGCCCACCCAGTCTCCTGTTAGGTAAGTATCAGTGCACTTTTCTCGGCATGTGTAGCATGGAGCTGACCACTCACCTCCATTTACAGCCAAGGTTAAGAACAAGTGGACCTATACCTCTGCTTACCTAAATGCCTTCATGATGGGCACAGGGACAAATTTACATGTTTTGCTGTAAAATTTTACATTTTTATGAGAACACAACCTAAACCCCTCCTATGAAAAAAAACCTCTTCACACTCATTAGTGGATTCACTCTAAGAAACAGCCCATAACCTATCAGTAAACAGGTACTTTAACACATAAGCTGTTGCAGTGGGAACCATAAACATCGAGGTTATTGCCACAAACATATTATTGTACATAGATCTAGCTTTGCTTGGTGTGTCACTTATGCAACATAAAAGCACAGTTCATTATCTGACTATCCAAAGTAGTCTGGGACTGCCTCAGTGAAACTGGCACAATGTAACAGAATCCAGCTGATATGGGTGCAAGGACACATGGGAATTGATGGAAATGAAATAGTTGACCAGTTACAGAGAAGGTTCCTCACATCCAATCATAGGACCTGTGCCTCTACTTGGTATATATATCCGCAAAGGTTGCCATGGAGGTAATAAGGGACTGGACAAGCAGGAAACACGAGGAGCACTGGCAGTCCATACATGTGGACAAAGGCAGGCTAAGGGATTTCTTTTTTTTTGGGGGGGGGGGGAACCTCAAAAAAAAAACTGGGGAACTGCTCAATCGGGGCAGAAACCAAAAAAAACAAAAAACAGGATTGCTAACAAAAAACTCCCA
>Ga0123355_10002418_pt1 | contig 26391 bp, 23 predicted proteins | sample TergutEmb28metaG_3_FD_89872 | JGI IMG/M metagenome (GOLD analysis project Ga0123355, IMG submission 89872) | Embiratermes neotenicus P1 segment gut microbial communities from Petit-Saut dam, French Guiana - Emb289 P1 | ecosystem: Host-associated > Arthropoda: Insects > Digestive system > Gut ...
ACGCTGGTCGTCACCGTCGCGGTGGCGCCGTCGGCGGCGACCGTGATCTTCTCGGCGTCCTTGGCGGCGACGCGACCGGTCAGCCCCGGCTCGAGCCCGGATTCCTTGAGATACCGAAGCAGGTCCTCGGCCTCGTTCTCGAAGCGCAGGACCGTGACCGTCGCGCCCAGCTCGCAGTCGGCCAGGGGCACGCCGCCGACGCGCTCGCCGACCCGGATCGGGTGGCCGTGGGGGCAGGTCCTGGCGTCGCCGACGCTGTCACGGACGTAGGCCTCGAAGCGCGGCGTCATCGCGTGCTCGAGGCGCTCGGCCTCCTCGTGCACCTCGTCCCAGGGAACGCCGACGACGTCGGTCAGGAATCGCTCGATCATCCGATGCCGGCTGACGATCCGTTCCGCGTCGTCGCGGCCGGAGTCGGTGAAGCCGATCACGCGCTCGGCGCTGCGGGTGATGTAGCCGTCGCGCTCCAGGCGGCCGACCATCTCCGAGACGGTCGGCGCCGACAGCTGCATCGCGCGCGCCAGGTTGGCGGCGGTCATCGGCAGGCCGGCCTCGAACAGCCAGTACAGCGTCTGCAGGTATTCCTCTTCGGCGTCGGTCGCGTGCCCCATCGCGGGGATCTTAACCGCCGATGGCTCGGTGCCCCTGTCCACGAGTCCTGCAGCATTCGAGGGCCTCTGGCTGCGGCTGGCGGCGTCCTCGGTCGGGGCAATACAACTTGGTATTGCCCCTCCCTGTGTCCTTGCCAGCCTGTGCCAGTGGCCCTCTCGGTGCCTGCACGACTCATGGACAGGACCACTAGGATCGGCTCGATGCCGCTGCCGCTGATCCCGCCGATCGAGCCCCAGCTGGCGCGGGGCAAGCCCGAGCTGCCGGTCGGCGATCACTGGGTCTACGAGCCGAAGTACGACGGGTTCCGCGCGATCGCGTTCGTCGACGGCGACGAGGTGTACCTGCAATCGCGGGGGTCGCGGCCGCTGCTGCGGTACTTCCCGGAGCTGGCGTTCCCGGCCGGAAGATACGTCCTGGACGGGGAGATCGTGATCGCGGCGGGCGAGGGCGGGGAGGATTTCGGCGCGCTGCAGCAGCGGCTGCACCCGGCCGCCTCGCGGGTCGCGATGCTGGCCGAGCAGACCCCGGCCGCGTACATCGCCTTCGACCTGCTGGCCAGCGACGACGACTCGTTGCTCCCCCGGCCGCAGGCGGAGCGCCGGCGGCTGCTCGAGGAGCTGGGGCTGGACGGGGTCGCGCTGACGCCGCTGGTCGCCGATGCCCCCGCGGCCGAGCCGTGGCTGCGGTCGGGCGAAGGGGTCGTCGCCAAGGACACGAGGGCGCCGTACCGGCCGGGCGAGCGGACCGGGATGGTCAAGGTCAAGCGGATGCGAACGATCGACGCCGTCGTCATCGGCTACCGGCCCGGCAAGGCTCAGGGGACCGTCGGCTCGCTGATCCTGGGGTTGTACGACCCCGCCGGCGAGCTGCACGTCGTCGGGCATTCGTCGGGGTTGCGCGCCGGCGAGAAGCGGGCCCTGCTGGAGCGGCTGGCGCCGTACGAGTCAGGCGAGCACGGCCACGGCGACCCCAGCCGCTGGCAGACGGAGCGCGAGCTCGAATGGGTCGGGCTGCGGCCCGAGCTCGTCGTCGAGGTCAGCTTCGACCACGCCAGCGGCGGCCGCATCCGTCACGGCACCAAGATCGTGCGCTGGCGCGAGGACAAGACGCCGCGCGAGTGCCTGCTCGCCCAGATGGACGCTTGAGCGCTCGGCGTCACTCCCAGTGCTCGGCGACCTTCCTCGACGGCTGCACTCGTGGCGGCTCCCCCGGCATCTTCGGGTAGTCGGGCGGGAAGTTCAGCTCGCCGCCCGGCAGCGTCTCCCACAGATGAAGTAGGGGATCGAGCGAGCAGGGGACCTGGTCCATGTCCGCCCACGGATCGCCGTCGGCGAGGTAGTCGGGGATGCTGAACAGGTTGAAGTCCCGGGGGTCCTTGGTGTCCGCCAATTGGTCCCAGGTCATCGGCGTGCTGACCGGGGCGCCCGGGCGAGGCCGCAGGCTCCACGGGCTCGCGATCGTTCGATCTCGGTTGTTCTGATTGAAGTCCAGGAAGATGCGGGTGCCCCGTTCCTCCTTCCACCAGTTGGTGGTGACGCCCTGGTCGCGGCGCTCCAATTCGCGTCCGAAGCCGATCGCCGCGTGGCGGACCTCCTCGAAAGTCCAGTTGGGTTCGATCCTGAGGTAGATGTGGATACCCCTGTTGCCACTGGTCTTGGGATAGCCGCGCAGGCCGAGCTCGACCAGGAGCTCGCGGGCGACCGCCGCGACCCGCTGGGCGTCGGCGAAGGTTGTTCCCGGTTGGGGGTCGAGGTCGAGCCGCAGTTCGTCGGGGTGGTCGACGTCCGGCCGGCGAACCGGCCACGGGTGCAGCGTCAGCGCGCCGATCTGGCCGGCCCACACCAGTGCCGCCGGCTCGGTCGGACACAGCTCGTCGGCGGTCCGCCCGCTCGGGAACGTGATCTCGACGGTCTGGACCCAGTCGGGCGCACCCTTGGGGAGCCGCTTCTGGTAGAAGCCGTCGCCGTCATCGCCGTAGCCTGTGGACAGCCGCATCCCCTCGCGGTAGCCCTTCGGCCACCGCTCGAGCGTGGTCGGCCGCTCACCGATCGCGCGGATCAGAGACTCGCCGACGGCGGCGAAGTACTCGCACACCTGCAACTTGGTGACCGCGGAGGTCCGGTCGGTGGCCTCGTAGATGATCCGGTCGGGGCTGGATACGCGGATCGACCGCTCCCCGACCTGTAGTTGGACCGCCGCCGGCATTCGCTGACAGGATGACCCCTATGGCGAATTTTGTCTCGCCCACCACCCCGGCTGCGGTCCCGACCGAGGTGCTGGTGGCCCCCGACAGCTTCAAGGGGACGTTCACCTCGGTCGAGGTCGCGGACGCGCTCGTGCGGGGACTCGTCGATGGCGGGCAGCCGGCGCAGCCCTGTCCGGTCGCCGACGGCGGCGAGGGGACGCTCGTGGCGCTGGCGCCCGCGCTCGGTCTGTCACTGGTGACGGTCGCGGCGACCGACCCGCTCGGGCGCCCGCGCGAGGCCGCGTTCGGTATCGCCGACGGGGTAGCGGTCGTCGAGACCGCCGCCGCCAGCGGACTCGGGCTCGTGCAGGAGGCGGAGCGCGACCCGATCGCGGCCAGCACCTACGGCACCGGCCAGCTGCTCGCGGCGGCGGTCGAGTCGGGTGCCCGCAGCATTCACCTCGCGGTCGGCGGCAGCGGCACCACCGACGGCGGCACCGGCGCCGTCCGCGCGCTGCAGGAGGCGGGCGGCCTTGGGCGGGCGAAGCTGACGATCCTGTGCGACGTTCGGACGCCGTTCGAGGACGCGGCGCGGGTGTTCGGGCCGCAGAAGGGCGCGGGCCCCGAGCACGTCAAGCGGCTCAGCGAGCGGCTCGGCCGGCAGGCGCGGGCGTACGGCAAACGACACGGTCGCGACCCGCGCGGGGTGCCGATGACCGGCGCCGCCGGCGGGCTGTCGGGCGGGCTGTGGGCGGCGTTCGGAGCCGAACTGGTCGCTGGCGCCGGCTTCGTGCTCGACGCGATCGGGTTCGACGCGAGGATGCGATCCGCGCGCGCGGTCGTCACCGGCGAGGGCCGGCTCGACCGCCAGAGTCTTGTCGGCAAGCTCGTCTCCGAGGTTGCCACCCGCGCCCGCCAGGCCGGGGTGCCGTGCCACGCCGTAGTCGGCTCCAACGCGCTGGAGCCGTTCGACGCCCGGATCCTCGATCTGCAGATGATCCTCGAGGCCGGGACCGCCTCCGAGTTCGAGGCCGCCGGGGCGGCCCTGGCCGGCGCGATCCGGCTCTAGCTGCTGTGCTCCGAGAACCGCACCGACAACGCGGTGGCGGAAGTGCACTCCACCGGCGTCCAGGCCGATGCGCCGGTGTGCGCGGTGTCGCGGCAGACCCAGCCATCTACCCGGCATCCCTTCGAGGTCCCAGCGGCTGCCACACAGGCTTCCTGCGGCCGGCCGTAGATCTCCTTGAGCAGGAGCGCGTGGACGAGGTCGAGGGCGCCCTTGCAGGTGGCGCTCTGGGTCTGGATCGACCTACCGACCAGCAGGATCCCGTGCGCACTGCCGACCTTCAACGTCTCCGGGCACCGCTCGACGATCCGCGTTGAAGCCGGTGCTTCCGCCACCCCGACTGCGGTTACACCAACAAGGCCAACGGCCGCCCACAAACCTGCAGCGACTTTTCTGCGCACGGCTGCTCCGTCTGCCCGTTCCGTGCCGTCAGTGCCGTTTGTACCCGACGGCCTTGGTCAACGCCGCAAGCTCGCCACCCGTCAGGGCTGGGTCGCTCGGCGCCGAGCCGGAATCGGCCAGCGCCCATCCGAATTTGCCGGGGTCGTTGCCGAGGAAATAGCCGCCGTTCACGAGCACGAGCCGGGTGGCCCGCGTCCTGGTCGGCTTTGTCACGCCGGCCCAGACCTCGACGGTGCCGCCGCTGACGCGGTGCGGGAGTTTCAGCACCGCGCCGACGCGGTAGCTGAACAGGACGGCACCGCCGCCGGTCGTGAACTCGTACTCGGTCTCGCGTGCGATCTTGTTGTCGGTCGCGGTATTGGTCTTGGTGATCCGATACGCGCCGGCGGCCTGCGCCGCGGTCGCTGCGATAGCGGCGATGATGATCGCCACGAGGGTCACGGTCTTCTGAGGCAGCATCCCGGCTCCACTCTAGCCCAGGCCGTACTGGGCGACGATCTGCTCGGCCTCGGATTGCCATTGGCCGTAGGCGGAGGGGTACGCCGAGCCCTGACATGACTGCGCTATCTGGTCCGCGGTCGCGCCGGGATGTGCGTTTGCGTAACCGATTGCGCCCTTCGCGTCGCCGTAGAACGGCGCGCCGTAGTAGTAGTTCCTGGTGAGGAAGGCGTTGGCACACTGGGTCATGTTCATCGGGCTGATCCCGAGATCGGATGCAGTGCTCGATTCGAACTGGAGAATTCCGGTGCTGGTCCCGGAGCCGTAGTTGAGGTTCTCGCAGGTCGATTCCTGAATGCAGGCCTCGACCAGCGCGACGCAGGCCAGACGCGGTGCGTGCAGTGCCGCGGCCACGGCGAGCACCGTGTTCAGGTTCGCCACCTGGCTCGCATTCGGCCTCGCGCCCTTGATCTCGATCGGCGAGTTGGTCGTCAGCGGGTGCGTCCCCGACGGGGACCGGTGCGTCGTCGCCGGCGGTTTCTTGGCGCCGGTGCCGGCCTGCCTGGCGAGCGTCTGCTGCTCGGTCTTCGCCTCCTCGGTGCCGGTCGTCGTCGGATCGCCCTTCGTCCTGTTCAGGTACTGGCCAACGGTGCTCGCCGCCATCGCGGTGAGAGCCGACTCCGCACCCTTCAGATTCCCGGACCTGAGGCTGCTGACGACCTGGTCCTGCTCGGTCGAGGTGATCAGGTCGTGCTTGTCGGTGCCGAGGAGACCCTGCTGCTTGTCCGACAGTCGCTGCAACGATCCGGCCTCGTCGTCGAGCAGCTCCTTGGCCTGGGTATGCCTGCCGTCCCTGTTCGCTGCGTTGGCGATCGCGTTGACGGCGGCAAGGTCGGTCTCCAGGCGCTGCTTGTTCGCCGCTGAGGGATCCTCTGCGAACGCCTTCTCGGCGTTGGCCAGATCGGCCGCGCGCTGGCGCTCGGTCCGGGTGACGCCCTTGAGGCCGGCCATCTGATTGATCAGGCTGGCAATGTTCTGCTGCCACCATGGCGGTGCGTGCGGCGCCCGTGACGCCGCGTCGCTGAGGCTGGACGCGACGGCCTGGCGCGACGTCTCGAAGTCTTCAAGCACGTTGAAGCCGTTCGTCTTGGCGGTCCTCAACTGCTGCTGGACGCCGGTCGCCGTTGGACTCGGCCCAGCGCCTGCATACGTCGGATCGAACCATTTCAACGCCTCGGTCAGGCCGCTGATCTCGTCGGCGTAACCCCTGAACTGGTGCTGGTCGGTCTCGACGTTACCCGCATATGCCGAGATCGAGTTCGACGCAGCCAGGTAGGACTCAGACAGGTTGTCCAGCTCCGGCCTGATCTTCGACACGGTGGTCAGGAAGCTGCCGGCGGCGTCGCCGGTCCAGTGGACGCCGGACGCGATCGCCTGCAGGCTCGAGCTGGTCTGGTGCGCCAGCTCGGCGAGGCTGCGCAGACGGCTGCCCCAGTAATGGATGGCGTCGGGCTGCGCCTTGAGCAGCGCCGCCGCGCGTGGGTCGGTGGTCGGATCCTGGGCCGCGATGGCCAGGTCCCTGTACGGGGCGGGCCTGGGCTTCGGCGCGGTGGTCTTGGTGTCCGACATGGCTCAGAGGCCGGCGGGATGGAGTTTGAGGTTGAACTCACTCAGGTATGACGCCGGCGGCCTTTCGATCTTCGCCACGGCCTCGCCTCCGGGACGCCATGGCCCGTCCTCTCCGCCTGCCTCGTAGAACTGACCGTTGATCTCGATGATCACATGATGCAAATCCTCGTCGCCCGAGGTGCGGTCATAGATCGTCACGTACTCGCCGGGCCCGTTCTCGATGCCAGGCTGACCGGGCAGGCTGTCGGTGGTCTGTGTCGATGACAGGTATCCGGCAGAGTGCAGGACAGCGGAGACGAACCCCGAGCAGTCGACGCCGACGCCGCTGGCGCCGATGCTCGGCCCGAACTGCGAGCCGGCGTGGCCGCCCCCGTATGAGTACGGGGTACCCAGCAGAGAGTCGGCTTCCCTGGTCATGTCCTCGACTTTCCTTTGCTGCGTGGCCGTCATGCCCGCGGTGTTGCCGTCCGGCACCGTACCGCCGGGCCCAGGCCTGGGCTTGGTCTCGGTCTCGATGCTGCCGGCGGCCCCCGCGGGCGAGCCTCCGAGGCCGGGCGTGACGCGGGGGGCGACGACGGTGGTGCCGTGGTCCGTGGCCGCGGTGGTGATATACGCCTCGCCGTCGTGGTAGGTCTTCGCCGCCTGATTCAGGTTCGCGATCAGTCCGGACATGCTCGAGTCGATCTGGTTGGCGCCGTAGCTCCAGGCGCTGGAGAACTGCTCGAACCAGGTGAACACCTCAATGCCGCCCAGCGCGTCGCGGTCGCTCGCCGGCAGCGTCGCCAGCGTGTGCAGGTCGGTCCGGATCTGGTCAAGGTTCTGAGCCGCCGCCCTCAGCGTCTCAGGATCGACAGTGAACTTCGCCATACCTCTTCAGCCTGCCTCCGGTGCGATCAACGACCACGACGCACACGAGTATCCAGACGCGACCGGTGCGCAACAACCGACCAAGGTATGTTCGGTATAGCCCTAGGAGGCGGTCCGTAGCAGCAGGACTGCCGCGAGCAGCGCGACAAACGCCACCGGCGCCAGCCGTCTGGCGCTGAGTCGTGGTGCGCCCGGGCCCGCCAGGTCCGCCGCGATCAGGGTCGCGACCGACCCCTGGGGTGTCGCGAGCGCGCCGACCGCGAGGCCGGTGACGGCGGCCAGCGCGACCGGTCCCGCGGTCAGCAGCGACGACGCCCAGACGCTCGCCGGTAGGTTGTTGATCAGCGCGGCGGCGATCCCGGTGCCGACGGCCACGGCCAGCAGGATCGGCAGCGCCTGAGCCTGAGTCCCCGGCGGGTGCAGACCGACCGCCCCGGCGACGATCACGAGCGCAGCGACCTGGACGGCGATGCGCCACGGTACGGCCAACGCCGACCAGGTGCGCGTCGCGAGCACCGACACCGTGACCGCGCCGACGAACGGCCACCACGGCGCGATGCCCGCCAGCGGCGCGGCCCACGCGGCCAGCGCGGCGCCGGCGAGCGCCAGCGCGGCGACTCGCTGCTCACGCGACAGCGGTTCCGTGGCCGGCCGCGGCGGCCGGTAGCGGCCGCGGAGGCGGTGGCGCTCGAGCACGGCGATCGCGCCGATGCAGATCAGCGTCGCGACGACCCCGGGAACGAGCATGTGTCGAGTGAAGGTCAGCGACGACAGATGCAGGTGGTTGATCACCACCAGGTTGGTCGGGTTGCCCTGGGGGACGGCGATCGAGGCGACGTTCGCGACCCCGACGACGCCCAGCAGCAGCGGCGCCAGCGGAGCGCCGTGCCGCCGATGCAGGACGAGCACGATCGGGACCATCAGGACGACCGCCCCGTCGAGCGATACGACCGCGGTCAGCAGCGCGCACACCCCGCAGACAAGCCCATACAGCGCAGCTGGGTGGCCCCGGGCGGCGCGGGCCAGCGCCAGCGCCACGCGATCGCCGAGTCCGCTGCGGGCGGCGATCGCGGCCAGCGTCATCGCCGCCGCGAGAAACGCGATGACCGGTCCGACGACCGTGATCGCCCCCGACCCCGGAGCCCCCAGCGCGAGGTCGATGACGGCGGCCGTCGCCACCACCGCCGCGGACCAATCGCTGCGGGGACGGAGCGTCATCGCCGCGACCGCGACGGCTGCGAGACTCAGATGAATGGCCAGCATCGTCCTCGGCGACCCCTCCGATGCCGCGCCACGAGCACGCTGAGACGCGGGCTGCGCAGGCGCTGGTCGGCGCGGCGCCACTGGTGGCGCGCTGGATCGAGCGGCTGCTGGCGGCCAACCTGCCGCCGCTGACGACGCCCCAGTACCTGGCGTTGCGGGCGATCGCCGCCGGCCAGGTGTCGGCGGGCGAGCTCGCCCGCCGGGCGGGCGTGTCGGGGCCGGCCGCCTCGCAGGTGCTGACGGGCCTGGCCGACGCCGGACTCGTCGTCCGGACCGCCGCCGACGACGACCACCGCCGGCAGCAGCTGACGCTCACCCCGGCGGGGCGGGAGCTCCTCGCCGCCGTCGAGACGACGCTGTCGGAGCGGATCGGGTCGTTGATCGTCGAGCTTCCGCGGCCCGAGGTCGACGCACTCGCGCGGGCGCTGCCGCGGGTCGAGGCGGTGCTGTCCGGCACGGCTCCGCCCCGGCGGCCGCAGCCGCCGCGACGGCCGCCCAAGCCGGGTAAGCCGGGGAAGAAGCGGGGCGACGCGCGCCCCTGAGGGCTTTCTGGCAGGTGATGGGCGGCTATTGGTTAAGATGACTTATTAGTTTAGCCACCTTAACTGTTGGGCTCTGGCGCCAGAGGGCCTGTCAGTGCGCGAACGCCTCCCGGGAGCTGAGCTTGCGCCCCGGCAGCGGGCCGTCGAGCGATTCGAGCTCGGCGGTCTCCTCGCGCATGTGGGCGAGCAGCAGATCGGCCATGTCGATACTCATCCCGGCGCGCACGACGATTCGCAGGACGCTCAGATCCTGGCGGTTCTCCGGGAAGCTGTAGGCGGGGATCAGCCAACCGCGCTGGCGGAGTCGGTCTGAGACGTCGAACACCGTGTAGTTGGCGACGTCGTCGTTCAGCGTGAACGCGAACACCGGCAGCTCGTCGCCCCGTGTCAGCATCCGGTAGGGGCCGCATTCGGGTATGCCCGACGACAGATAGGTGGCGACGTTCTGGGCGTTGCGCATGGCCCGCTCATAGCCGCCCCGCCCGAGCGTCGTGAACATGTAGTACTGCGCGATCACCTCGCTACCCGGTCGCGAGAAGTTGAGCGCGAACGTCGGCATGTGGCCGCCGAGGTAGTTGACGTCGAAGATCAGGTCCTTCGGCAGCGCCGTGTGGTCGCGCCAGACCGCCCAGCCGACGCCGGGGTAGACGAGTCCATACTTGTGGCCCGAGGCGTTGATCGACTGAACCCGCGGGAGCTTGAAATCCCATTCCAGGTCGGGTTGCAGGAACGGTGCGACGAACCCGCCGGAGGCCCCGTCGACGTGGAGCGGCACGTTCAGGCCCCTGTCGGCTTCGAGTCCGTCGAGCGCCGCGGCGATCTCCTTGACCGGCTCGTAGCTGCCGTCGAACGTCGAACCGAGGATCGCGACGACCCCAATCGTGTTCTCGTCGCATTGCGCGACGGCCCCCTCGGGCTCGAGGTGGAAGCGCTCGCCCTCCATCGGCACCATCCGCGGCTCGACGTCCCAATACCGGCAGAACTTCTCCCAGCAGATCTGGACGTTGGCGCCCATCACGAGATTCGGTCGGTCGGTGGGCTTCCCCGCATTCCGCGTCCGCTGTCGCCAGCGCCACTTGAGCGCCATCCCCGCGAGCATCGCCGCCTCGCTCGAGCCCGTCGTGGAGCAGCCGGTCGCATGCTCGGCCTCGGAGCTGTGCCACAGGTCGGCGATGATGTTCACGCACCGCGCCTCGATCTCGGCTGTCTGCGGGTACTCGTCCTTGTCGATCATGTTCTTGTCGGCCGTCTCGGCCATCAGGAGAGCCGCCGTCTTCGGCATCGAGGTGGTCACGAACGTCGCCAGGTTGAGTCGCGCCTGGCCGTCGAGCAGCAGCTCGTTGGAGATCAGTTCGTATGCGAGCTCGGGCCCGATGCCGTGCTCGGGCATCGTATTGACCGGCACCTCGAGCTTGCCCTTTGGATGCTCCGCCGGGGCGGCGTCGGGTCGCGGACGCCCGCTCGGCCGCTGGTGCTTGGATAGCGCCATCGTGACCTCCTGATCGGTTGCGACGATCATCGCTCACCCGCGTGGTCGGATGTGTCAGCAACCTGTGACGCCAGCCACCGCTCGAAGCCCGTCCGGTCGCGATCCGGATAGAACGGATCCTGTCCGTTGCGCAGCAGCAGGCCGACCCGTTCGAGGTCGTAGAGCAGCGCCAGCTTCCCGGGCGGGTCGTCCCAGACGCCGCTGTCGTAGTGCTCGACCCAGGCCGCCAGCGCGGCCAGCGCCTCGACCTGGACTCCGTCCTCCCACCAGTCGGTGCGGACGGGCAGCCGGTAACGCGTGCGCAGCGCGCAGACCTGATCCCACAGATCCTCGTACCAGTCGCGGCGCTCGCCGGGATCGCCGGACGGCGCCTGCCAGCTCATACCAGCCTCCGCAGTCGCCGGTCGCCGAACCACGTGCGCAGCCGCACGGTCGCCGGCGCCAGCCGTCCGTACAGCAGCAGCGCGTGCCCGTCCGGCAGCTGCCGCAAGGCCTCGGCGGCGAGGAGCGGGGTGCGGCGACGGCCGACCGATCGGGTGGTTCCACCCGAGCCCGTCGTCCGGGTCAGCTCGCGGCGCTCCTGCTCGCCGACCAGGCTCGAGAAGTACCGCAGCGTGTCGAGGTCCGCGACGCCCGGCAGCAGCATCCTCGCTCGATGGCTGTTCAAAACCGTCTCCGCCTGGTTCCGGTAGCGGCTGCGGGCCTGGGCGAGGTCGTGGAAGATCGACAGCAGCTGGATGTTGTGACTCGGCGCCGTCGAGGCGATCTCGGCCAGATTCGGCAGCGGCGCGACGTTGCCGGCCTCGTCGAGGCACAGCAGCAGCGGCAGCTCCAGCCTCCCTCCCCGCTCGTTGGCAAGCGCGTACGCGCGGTCGACGACCTCCGACAGCAGCGCCAGGAAGATCGGACGCAGCAGCTTCGAGGCCTTGGCGTCGCCGATCAGGTAGAGCGTCGAGCGTCCGCCCAGAAGCCGGTCGGCGGTGATCTCGCACCCGTGCGCCGAGCGCGCGACGCGGGTGAACCGGTAGGCGCGCAGCAGCGCCTGGACGGTGCCCTCGATCGACGATCTGGTGCGGTCCGCCTGCGCCTCGAACGCCCGCACCGCCTCGTAGGCCGCGCGCGCGCCGACCCGCTCGTGCTCGGTCGCCGCGGTCGCGGCCGCTCGGTCGAGCGCGCCGTCGAGCTCGCGCGCCCCCTGCCCGTAGGCCCACGAGACGACCTGCTCGATGCCGCCGCCCGACCGCGCCGCCGCGTACAGCAGCGGCGCCAGCCGTTGCTCGGCCGCGACCGCCCAGAAGTCGCCACCCTCGACGCCGCGCTGGTCGAGCTCGCCGGCGGCCGCGAGCCGCCACGCCACCTCCAGCGCGCCGTCCCAGGTCGCGGCGCCGCGCAGCGGCGACCAGGTCTGAGCCGGGACTCCGGCCAGCGCGAACGGGTCGAACACCAGCGTCTCACCGAGCGACTGCCGGCGCGCCAGGGTCGTCCCCAGCAGGTCGGTCTTGATCGACGAGGCGACCGCCGGCCCGTCCCATTCGAGCAGCGCCGGGATCGCCAGGCCCGCCGACTTGCCGGACTGCGGCGGGCCGAACGCGATCAGCGCGTGGCGGTGTTCGGCGTGCAGCAGCCGGCCGCGGTGCCAGCCGAGCACGAGCCGGCCGCCCGAACGACCGGTGGCGCGCAGGATTCTCAATTCCCGCGCCGACGCCCAGCGGGCGCCCCCGCCCGTCGACGGACGCAGCCGGGGAAGCGCTCGGATCGCCAGCAGGGCGCAGCCGCCGAGCAGCGCCAGCAGCGACACGAGCGTCGCGTACACGGCGGCGCCGCCCGGAAGGCGGGTCCGCGCCGCTGGGGGCCAGGCGGTGGCGGGATCGGCCAGGTGCGCGGGCAGCCGCACGACCACCGCTAGCAGCGCCACAGGTTGCGGGATCGGCGGCCAGCCGCGCCCGAGGATCGCCCCGGCCAGGCCGCCCCAGACCCAGACGAACGCGACTGCGCCCGCGAGGCCGGCGAGCACCGCCAGCATCGCGATGTCGGCGCCCGAGGTGCTCGACGAGGAATGCCCGGGGCCGGTCATGCGCCGCGGTCGATCCGCATCCCGCTGTCGGTGTCGGTCAGCCGCCGCTCGAGGCGCGAGCGATGGTGCTGGACGACGAACGACCGCGACCCGACCTGCCACAACGCCTGTCCCGAGGAGAGCTGCGACAGCAGCCGCGCCTCGGTTCGTGAGAGCCCGAGCAGCTCACGCGTCAGCGGGATCTGGCTCTCGTCCTGGTGGTAGACGATCCGCGTCGAGGCATCCGCGATCAGGCCCTCGGCGATCCGCGCCGCGCGGGAGCCGTCGTCGCCGGCGGCCTGCAGGTCCCCCAGCTTGTGCAGGACGACCATGTTCATCACGCCGAACTGGCGGGCGAGCTTGAAGTTCGACTGGAACCACTCGCCCAGCCCGGTGTGCTGGATGATCTTCCACGACTCGTCGGCGACGTTGATCAGCCGGTCGCGGCCGGGGCGCTCGGCGGTTCGCGCGAGCAGCGAGGCCATCCAGGCACTCGCGCACGCCATCAGGATTCCGACCGCGGGCGAGTCCCGGACGGCGTGCAGGTCGAGGACGACGAGCCGCGCCTCGAGGTCGAGGCCGGGCGAGGTGGGCCCGTCGAAGATCCCGCGCAGCGGCCCCTCGCACAGATCCTGGATCGCGAGCGCGGTCCGCCGGACCTCGGCCGCGAGCTGCTCCCGCGTGGTCTCGAGCGCCCGCGCCATCTCCGCGGGCGGCGCGAACATGGCCGCGGCGATGTCGGGCAGCGTCGGCTCGCGCCCGAGCCGCCGGACCGCGCGCAGCGCCTCGCGCAGCGCAGCCGCCTCGACCTGCCCGAGGCCCTCGCCGATCGCCGTCGTCGCGATCGCCCGCAGCAGCTCGATCTGGGCGTGCTCCTCGGGCCGCGCGGCGAGCGGATTGAGCCGCACACCGCCGCCCGGCGACAGCGAGATCGGTCGCACCCCGACCGCCTCGCAGAGCGGGCCATACTCGCGCTTGACGTCGAGCACGAACGCCCTGCGCCCGAACAGCAGCATCCGCCACAGCAGCGTCTTGACGAGCGCGCTCTTGCCCTGGCCGAGCTTGCCGATCACGATCGCATTCGGGTCGTCGAGGGTGCCGTTGCCGTACAGCACCCACGGGTCGAAGCAGAAGGCGGCGCCGCTGACGTCACGGCCGATGAAGGCGCCGCGTCCGCCGAGGCCGCCTGCCGCCGTGAACGGGTAGATCGCCTGGGCGTGCCGCGTCGTCACCCGGTGCGCGGGACGGTCGGCCGCGGCCAGGCGGCTCATCGCAGCCCCCTCGCCAGCGGCAGCGTGAAGCTGAAGGCCTCGGCCTGCTGCCCGTACATCCGGTGCAATTCGAGCCGGGCCCGCGCCGCGTGCTGGAGGACCTCGGCGCAGGCGAGCTCGAGGTCGTGCTCGTCGCGCCCGGAGACTGTCACGAAGCCCGACAGGCGGACCTCTCCGTGTCCGGCGGCGAGCTCGCCCTCTCGCCGGATCGCGGCCTCGTGGGCCTGCCGCTGGCGGGCCGTCTCGGACTGGCCGAACCGCCGCCGCAGCTCGCTGTCGGCGCGGTCCCTGGTGATCGCGGCCTCTACCTCGCGCGCCGATCGGTCCGGCGTCACCGGCTCGAACGTCACGGCGACGCTGCGGACGATCGTCGAGGTCCCGAGGATCGCGTCCATGAACATCGGCGAGACATCGATCCGGGGCCATCCCGCGATCCAGTAGGTGGCGTGCAGCGCCCCGTCGCACCGGTAGCAGTCCCACGACTCGTGCGCGCCGATCGGGCCGGCGTTGTGCGTCGCGACCCCGTCGCGACCCGCGTCGGCCGCCTCCAGCGCGGTCAGCTCGGCGCGCGCATACGGGTCGAAGGCCGTTCGCAGGACCCTGGCGAGCTGACGCGGGCCGAGCGCGCCGAGGACCCGCACCTCCGCCATCTCGAGCCCGCGAGCGACCCGCTCGGCCTGCTGGACGAGCGCCGCGCCGAGCGAGTCGCGGCGGCGCCCGCGCAGCTGCGCGGCGTCGACCTGGATCGCGAGCAGGACCTCGTGGTCACGGGTCACCTTGGTGCTGGCCCCGATCAGCTCCAGGTACGACTCCACAATCGCCGTCCCGCGCGGGGGGATCGACGGATCGCGCCCGTCGTGCAGCCAGCGCGCGAGCTCGTCGCCCTGTGACGGCCCGGTGCGCTCGATCCACTGCAGGCGGCGGATCGGCGTGTCTGCCGCGGACGTCAGGACGACCCCCCAGTGGGCCAGCCGGCGCTCCTGCGCCTCGGGGTCCAGCAGCGCGAACGCGATCGCCCGGCACGCCAGCACCGCGGTCAGCCGGCGCCCACCCGATTCGCTGATCGCCCCGATCGTCCGGTCGCGGTCGGTGATCTCGACCAGGTCGATCCCCGACAGCCCCCGCGGCAGGTGTTGCGCATCTGTCGCCGGCCGCCCGGCTCGTGCCAGCGTCCCGATCGCGGGCAGCGCCGAATGGTGGCGGTGGCGCCCGAACGCAAGCCGCAGCAGGTACGACGCCACCACCGGCGCCCACTGGTCGGCGGTCCTGCCGGCGAACGGAACCGTCGCTCCGATCGTCCCGGCGCCGACCAGCACGATCCCGACGACGACGCCGCCGGCGCTCGGCAGCAGATTCAGCAGGGCCACGGCGCCGACCACGGCGGTGGCGACGATCGCGGCCTGGCCGACCCTGACCTGCCCGAGCAGGCCGCGACGCTCGAGCGGTCCGAATCGATACGACAGTCGCTGCTCGCTCATCCGCCGGCCGGCTCCTCGTCGTGCACCTCTGGATCGGGGGCGTCGGGCGGCACGTACTCGGTGGGGCCGCCCCAGCCCCCGGGTCCGAGGTTCAGCGGCGGCCAGGCGCCGTTCTCCGCCTGCCAGATCGGCTCCATCCCGGGCAGCCGCTCGTCGCTGGCCTGCGTCGGTGGCTCCGCCGTCCCGCTGTCCGGCTCGCCCGAGTCCGTGCCGGCACTGCCTCGACCGAGTTCCAGCGACCGTTCGGCCTGCGTCCGCATCCGCGACGCGATCACGCCGGCCGCGGCCGCTTCGGGCTCGGCGGCCCCCGGCTCGGCGGCGCCCGGTTGCGCCTGGGCGGGCTGCGAGCCGTCGCCCGCCCGCGCGAAGCTCGAACCGGCCAGGCCCTGGAGCTGCGGAACCTCCTGGCGCAGCGCCCCGGCCGCGCTCGCCGCGACCTCGGTGAACGGCAGCAGCCGCATCATCGTCCACGGAGCGAACGTCGACAGCAGCAGCAGCGACATCGCGGTCAGCGCGCGGCTGACGCTGTCGAACCCCGACTGTCCGTACGCGGCGCCGGCCAGCGACAGGACCGCGACGATCACGAACTTCGACAGGATCAGCGCCAGCAGCAGCTCCACGAGCCGCACCGCCCAGACTCGGCGCGCGGGCCAGACGAGCGCCGCAAACGCCATCGGCAGCATCAGCACGACGACGTACACGGCTGCGGCGCGAACCATCATCTCCAGGGCGAGGGCGATCGCGGCGCCGGTCGCGATCAGCGCCACGAAGAACGCGATGAACGGCGAACCGCCGCTCAGCACCAGGGCCCCGGCTGCCTGGGTGAGGAAGTGACTGGCGCCGCCGACCGCGAGGCCGGACACCGCGGCGCACATCTGATCGGTCGCGGCCAGCAGCAAGGTGGTGACCGGGGCGGCGATGCTGACGCCGATCAGCGCCAGCGGCAGATAGCCGAAGACCGCGCGGGCCAGCAGCGCAAGGTCCGAACGAAGCACGGCCTGCAGCGCCGCCGCGAACAGGAATGGGAGCGTCAGCAGCGTCGCGAGTCCGGCCACGCGCCAGTAGGTGACCGAGAACCAGGTGCTGGTCAGCTGCGGGGTGGTGGTAACGCCGATGATGTGGGCGACCTCCTCGACCGCCGCCCTCGCCCCGTCCTGAACCCACGAGACGACCAGGTTCAGCGCCGAGCCGGCGACCGACTTCGCCCCGGCCGAGATCCAGGTGAGCGGATTCAGCGCGGTCAAGACGGAGCCAAGCGCGGTCACTTGGCCGTCGTCCCGAGGTGCGAGAAGAAATTGACGAGGCCGGGTGCGGCGCCGATCACCAGCGCCGACGCGGCCGAGACGAGCGCCGCCATCCGTCCGCGGGCGGCGTACTGGTGGCTGTTGGTGTGCGACGCGACCGCCCAGATCGCCGCCCCGACGAACGCCCCGATCAGCGTGATCGCCAGCGCCCAGGCATCGGCGCCGTTGACGATCTGCTGCAGCACGTTGCTGCCGGGGAGCCCGGACGGGTTTGGCGTGGCGCTGACCGCGCCGAAGTAGCTGAGCATGGTCACCTCGACTCCATTTGACATTGAGTGAGGCTAATTTAGCATCAACTAGTAGTAATCAGTTAGAATCAATTGTGCCAACTTAGACTCAATTAGAAATGGAGTTGCCGATGCCTCCGTGCCCAGTCGCCGAGCTCGAGACCATCTACCCAGAGCTCGCGCCGCAGCTCGAGCGGATCGTCGTCCGCAATCTGGGTGTGCCGGCGGCGCTCCTGGAGGAGGCGTGCCAGGTCGCCTGGGGCGAACTCGCCCTGCGCCGCCGGGAGGTGGCCCCCGGCAGCGAGCTCGGCTGGTTGGCGACGACGGCGACGCGTGTGGCGCTCCGTCACCTGCGCGCGGCGCGTCACCAGGTTTCGCTCGACGACGAGGAGCAGCGCGAGCATCTGGTCAGGATCGGCGCGGTCGCGCCCGGCCCCGAGCGGACCGCCGAGCTCCGGGCCCGACTGGCGGCGGTCCAGCAGCTACCGATGCGACAGCGCCGGATGGTGTGGATGCAAGGGCTCGGCTACGGCTACGACGAGATCGCGGCGCGGACCGGGGACTCGCGGCGCACCGTCGAGCGCCAGCTGCTGCGGGCGAAGGTCCACCTACGGGTGGTGCACGAGAGTATGTGAGAGCGCCTCGGGTTGTGATATAGGCTTCCGATGTCCAGCCTGTGAGCAAGGAGGCGCCTGCCGTGTTGAAACGCAGAGCGTTGATCGTAGGACTCGTACTCGCTCTCTTCGGGAGCGCCGCATTCCCCGCCGTCAGCTACTCGACCGCTGCGAAGAAACACCATTCGCACTGCCCCGCGGCGTCGAAGTTCAGAGCTAAGAAGGCTCAGCGGCGAGCGAAGTGCAAGCGGCCCAGGCCCAGGCCAACCCGGCCGGCTGTGCCCGCTCAAACGACGACCACGCCCGCCCCGGCGTCGCCGTCGGCAACAACGACAACTACGACACCGGTGACGACCACCACCACAGTGCCCTGCCCCGCCCCGGTGCCTGGAGTCGAACCCATCGATCCTTCATGTGGGTGCCCTCCGTGCGACCCCGTCGCGGGCAAGGCATGCCCGATGATGACCCGCCGGCCGGCCCTCATCTGCATGTCCCGAAGAAGGCTCTAGGACCTAACGCGCCCGGCCGCGCTTGCGTCGCCGCCGCTCGGCGGGCGTCAGCTTGCGCGACTTGTGCGGTGCCTTGGAGCCGCGGCCGGGGCCGTTGGTCGCCGGGCCGGCAGCCGCGGCGCCGGCCCGGCGCAGCAGTCGCACGTGGTGGCGCGAGTCGCTCCAGATGAAGTAGGCGATCCCGCCGATGACGACGATCGCGCCGATCGCCACCAGCAGCGCGTCGGTGCCGCTGAAGGCGCCGCCGGCGGAACTCGAGGTCGTCACGACGGCCGGGGCGGTCGTCGCCGTCTGGGTCGGCACCGTCACCGGGGGTGACGGCAGCGCGCCGAGCGGGTTGGTCGTGACATTCGAGGCGGCATTCGAGGCGGCGCTCGAGGGTGCGCCCGCCGCCAGGGCGGCCGCCGGCGCCAGCCCCAGGCAGATCGCCAGGAACAGCGCCAGCAAGGCCGATCTACGGGTCACGAAGATCATCGGTCCGAGGCGAGCGGCTGCTCCATCGCGGGTGTGTCCGGGGCTTTGCGGTACGGCTCCTCGTTTTCCTGGTGCTCCTCGTGGTAGACGCTCTCGGCGTTGACGGCCCAGATGTCGTGGCTCGTGCCCAGGAGGATGTTGTCGACGGCGCGCATCGCGGTCAGCATCGAATGGTCCGAGTTGTTGTAACGGTGCAGGCCGTTGCGCCCGACCTGGGTGAGGTTGGTCATGTCGGACTCCAGCCAGTCGCGAATCGTCGCGACGCGCTCGGCGTACCGCTCGTCGTAGATCGGATAGGCCTTGTGGACGCGCTCGACGAAGCCGAACCGCACCTTGTCGGCGGGCGCCAGATGCAGCATCTCGATCTCGGCCGAGGCCAGCGCGACGAGGTCGTCGTCCTGCATCTCCCACAGGTCGTCCCCCTCGAAGCAGAAGAACTCCATCCCGATCGAGGATGCGGTCTCGCCCTCGGGGACCATCCACGGGCTCCATGACTTGAAGTTCTGGATTCGCAGCACGCGGACGCCGGGCTGGTGGATGTAGATCCAGTTGTCGTCGAACATCTCTTCGACGTCGATCACGAGCAGCACCGTCAGGAACTCGCGGTAGCGTAGGCCCTGCGCGGCGTCCCGGACCTCGACGGGCGCCTCGGGCGACGAGATCCCGACGGTCGTGCGCAATGGCAGCGACGAGATGACATACGACGGGCGCAGGGTCTCGCCGCCCGCGATCACCTCGGTCACGCGCTTGTCCTCGATCACGAGCTTGGTGACCGGCGCGTTGAGCCGTACCTCGGCGCCGGCCTCGCGGATGTCGGCGGTCATCTGCTCCCACATCTGACCAGGCCCGTAGCGCGGGTAGTTGAACTCGGAGATCAGCGACTTGATCTCGTTGCCCCGGTTGCCGAAGAAGGCCGCCTTGGCGGCGCTGAAGAACGACAGGCCCTTGATCCGCTGCGCGGCCCACTCGGCCCGGATCTCGGTCGCCTTCACCCCCCACAGCTTCTCGGTGTAGGTCTTGAAGAAGTGGCGGTAAAGGCGTTTGCCGAAGCGATTGGAGACCCAGTCCTCGAAGGTGTCCTCCCGTTTCGCGGGCTTGATCGCGGCCCACGCGTAGGACGCCATGCAGCGGGTCAGCTCGATCGGGCCGAGCTTCTTGATCACGTCCATCCCCTGCAGCGGGTACTCGAGGAACTTGTCGTTCCAGTAGATCCGGCTCTTCCGCGGGCGCTTGAGGAACTCGTCCTTCATGATCTCGTGCCAGAGGTCGTCGACCTCCTTGACCTTGGTGAAGAAGCGGTGCCCCCCGAGGTCGAACCGGTAGCCGTCGCGGACCTGCGTGCGCGCGATTCCGCCGACCTGGTCGGAGGACTCGAGCACGATCACGGGCTTACCCTGCCTGGCCAGCAGGTAGCCGGCGGTCAGCCCGGCGGGGCCGGCGCCCAGCACCACCACCGGGTGCTCGTGGGTGATCTCGTCGCCGCGGGCGGGCGTCGGCGCTGCGGGTTCAGACACTTGCGGGCCTAGTGTTCGGTTTCGTAGGTACGGCGACACAAAGAGTGGTCACCGTCGGATGCATGGCGAGGACGCAGGATCCGACGTGTAGCAGCGCTACACGAGGATCCGAGGACGAAGCCAGGCGCCGACGGGGGCTGCTCGACTGTCGTCGTATCTGCGAAAGCGGGCACCTTTTAGATCTTCTTGTAGAGGAGGGCGTAGTCGCCGACGTCGACGGCGCCGTGGTAGTTGTGCGGCGCCCAGTACTCGAACTGCAGCTGCTTGTCGTGGTGGATGATCGCCTCCCATCGGGCCGTCTGCAGCCTGATCTCAGACGTCCACGGCGCCACCCAGTTGAGGACGCCCTCGGTCAACGGATTGATCAGGAGGAGCTGCTGACCCGGCTTGAGGCTGTTCACAAGCGGCGGGACCATCTTCCACGGATCGGTCTTCTTGTAGCGGTCGAGCGAATTGACCCAGTCCATGTAGCTCGGATCCTTGTCGATGCCCTGCATCGTGTTGGCGAATCTGAGCCCGCCGGGGAGGTAGTAATAGGCGAGCGGCGTCTGCTCGGGCTGTCCGACGATCACCAGATCCCCGCTGTGCATCAGGGGTCCCATCTCGGCGGCGATGTCCTGCATGTCGCTCTTGTAGCCCGGCGCGGCCGCGCCCGGGTTGTACCCGAGGAACAGCACCGACAGGAACAGCGCGATCGCGCCGATGATCCCGGCGCGCGCCGCTCCCATGCAGGCGAGCAGGATCACCGGCGCGAGGATCGGCGCGAAGTACCGCGGCACCCACGCCGGGGTGATCTGGGAGGCCAGCCAGGCGATGAAGAGCGTCACGGCCGGGATCGCGATCAGCGCCCACATCGTCCGCGCCTCGATCGTGCGCCGTCCGCGCCTGACGACGAAGTCGGCAAGCCCGATCCCGGCCGCGATCGCCAGGACGGCGAAGATCGGGTCGCCGCCGATCAGGTTCCGTGAGATCTGCACCGGCGCGCCGAACCGGGGCGACGAGTCCCAGGGCGCCGCCGTGTGGATCGACTGGTAGATGAAGTTCGGAAGCCACGGCAGGAACAGGATGCCGGCGCCAACGTAGGCGTAGATGCCGTCTCGGATCAGGTTCTGCCGATGCTGCTCGTCGGCGAGGCGGTAGACGATCACCAGCGCGACCAGCGAGCCGGCGCCGAAGAACAGCGCCCACGCGTGCGTGTACAGCATCAGCGCCTGGGAGACGGCGAACAGCGCCACGTACTTTCGTCGCCGGTAGATGAAGCCGTGGACGAATCCGGCCGTCGCGAGCAGGCCCAGGAGCGCCATCAGCGTGTACATCCGCGTCTCCTGCGCGTACTGGGTCAGGAACGGGTTGAGCGTGAAGATCGTCGCCGTCATCAGCCCGGCGCGCCTGCCGAAGATCGAATCAGCCATCCAGAAGGAGACCGGGATCGTCAGCGTCGCGAACAGCAGCGACAGCGAGTGGGTCGCCGCCTCGCCGTTGCCGAACGCCTGGATCCAGAAGTGCAGCAGGAAGTAGTAGAGCGGCGGCGAGCCGTCCTGCCGCAGGATGCCGGGGATCTCGCTGAGCGGGTGCGACGCGATTCCGACCGTGATCGCCTCGTCCATCCAGTACTGGCCGCCGAGCAGCTCCGACCGGAAGGCGACCGAGGCGGCCATAAGAATGAACAGGAAGACGCCGACCCGGAGCCACTCGGGCCAGCGCCGGACCGGGCCGGGCAGCCACAGTTTGAAATCCCGGACGAGCCGCGTCGGCGCGTACTGCAGGTCCTCGCCCGTGGGCTCCGGTACCGGGGTGGTGATCGTCATCGTTTCCGCGTCCGCTGTCGTCATCGGCGCACCGAGGTTACTTGTCTGTGGCCGTTCACGGCGCGTCAACCCGTGCAATCCACGTACAGCGACATCGCTCTTTGGTGCCGCACGGTGTACCGCGCGCCCTGCGCCTCCCAGCCTTGGATCGTTCGCGTCTGCGGTTCGAGCGGGCTTCCGGGCGTCGCCTGATCCTGGAAGATGACCGCCGGCCACTTGCCGGCCGGGACCGGAGCGAGGCCGTACCGATTGACCGCCGGTTCCTCCGACACCGACGTGAACGGAAGGCTCAGGTACCAGGCGGTCATCGGCACCTGGAACCGCTCGGTCGTCACCGGGCCGCAGGCGGCGAGCCGCCCGGTGCCGCCAGCCTGTGTGACGAGCGCGGCCATGTCCTCCCGCAGTTGCGACTGGTAGCTCATGTCCTGGCGGACCGCAGCGGGGCTGACGAGCGTGGTGCCGACCCAGTTGGGGACGAACAGGAACACCGCGGTGAAAACGGCGGCGCCGGTCAGCGCCAACCCAGCGGGTCCGGTTCGCGCCGCCAGCCACGGCGCCGCGCGCCGCGTGTATCTCCCGAGGGCGGTGGCCGCCCAGCCGACACCGCCGCCGCCGCAGATGAACAGGAGCGCCGAGCCGAGCACCAGGTAGCGGTCGTTGCCGGAGAACCCGAACTCGGTCTCGACCCCGACGATCACCCACCACAGGTACCCGAGCAGGCCGAACGCCAGCAGAGCCGCGACGCCGCGCTCATGAGAAGTCTCGAACCGCAGCGCTCCGCGCGCGCGCCACAGCCGCCAGACCAGGACCGTGCCGACGAGGATCGTGAGGAGGTTGGCGATCTTGATCCGGAACGGCATCAGCGGCCAGGCGTGGTCGGCGATCTCCGAGCAGATCGGGCACGACGCGCTCGCGGCGCTCGGGCCGGTGGGCGTCAGATCGTGGTTGGCGGCCTGGGTCAGCGCGACCCCGCCGAGCCGTTGCGGCACGAACCACAGCAGCAGCGTGAGGGTTCCCAGGCCGACCACCAGTGTGCGGCTGCCGGGGTCCTTCCACATCAACCAAAGTCCGTAGGGTCCCCACAGCACCCAGAACTCGGGCCGATCGAGCGCGGCGATCATCCCCAGGGCGAACGCCTGGCGAGGATGGCCGTCGATGTGTCGCTCGATCGCGACCAGGGTTCCGGCGACCATCAGCCCCTCCGAGTAGCCGAGGATGCTGGTGCTGAGGAAGTCGCCGGACAGGACCAGCCCGACCATCGCGACCGAACCGGCGAGCACGGCCGGCGCGAGGCTGGCGAGCTCGCCGGCGCGACTGCGCGGTCGGGCGTCGACGTCGCTGTCGCGCAGCCACCAGGTGAACCGCGCCGCCAGCCAGAAGGTCATCAGCGAGGCGAGCGTCGCGCCGCCGCGGGCGACGACCAGCCACAGATCCGGCGCCGCCTGACCGAACAGCCCGAAGACGGTCGTGAAGACCACCGGCAGCGGCTTCCAGCTGGGTCCGTTCTGGAGGTGCAGCGAGCCGTGGACGATCTCGCGGCCCCAGATGATCCACGACCACGGGTCGTAGCTGGGGGTCGACGGGAACACCAGCGAGACGGCCCCGATCGTGAACGAGGCGACGATCAGGCCGATCAGCAGGCGTTCGGTGGCCCGCTGGCCACCGAACGCGCCCAGCCTCGCCGCGACGCGATTGTCGATGACCAGGCGGGGTGGGTGCGAGGTTGAAACCGACATTGCTGCTAGTGGGGACGAGTTGAGGCTACGGGGCGCCCCCGCGGAACCGGTCCGAGGGGTGACTTTGACGGCCACGTGGCCGTCAAAGTTGGGCCCCCAGGGAGTGTCCCTGGGGCGGGACCACTAGCCCGGTACTCCTTGGTCGATGCAGTTGACGACCTTCTCAGCGATCTTGCCGGTGGCACGGTTCGGGTAAACCAGCGCCGAACCGATCAGGATCGAGCCCTGCGCCTGACCCTCGATCTTCGACTGGATGTTCGACACCGGATAGAAGTAGACAGTCGGACCGGCCGGGAGCCTGCCGACCTGGATCGCCGGGATCTTCGAGGCGCCGGCGCGGAATTCGCGGATTCCGAGGCCGATCTGACGCAGACACTTCTTGTGGACCGTGCGCGGGTCGTCGAAGATGGCGTGGTTGCCGGGGGCGCTGTTGATGTGGGGCGTGCCGGCCAGCGGCTTCTTCGTGATGCCGCAGGCGCTGAGCGCGAGCACCACGAGCGCGCCCGCGAGCGCGAGCTTCGCGAGAGACGTGCCCGGCTTCGCGAGGGACATGGGCGGGAGAGTACAAGGCCTGGGGGCCCGACGACGGCGGCCAGACGGCGGCGGCCATGTGGCCCCCACCGCCACCCCTGGGGGCTTACCCTCTTCCCGTGATCACGTTCGCGGTGCTGTCCGGTCCGCTGCCGAAGCTGGGGGTGATCGCCGTGGCGCTGCTCGCGGCTGTGGTGATGCTCGCCCGCGACGACGGCACCCGGGCGTGGGCGATGCTGGGGGCACTGATCCTCTCACCGGTGCTGTTGCTCGCGCAGATCTGGCATTCGCCGCAGCTGGGCGTGATCCATCGGCATCCGCTGGAGGCGGTCGTCGCGGCAGCTTTCGCGCTCGCCGCGCTCGCGGGGGTGGCGGTGCTGCTGTTCCGCCGGCCGCGGCTGCTGGCGCCGCTGGCGGTCGCGGTGGTGCCGTTCCGGATCCCGATCCAGGCGGGAGGCGCCACCGGCTCCTCGAACCTGCTGGTGCCGCTGTACTTCGTCGTCGCCGCGGCGGCGCTCGCCTGGCTGGTGCCGGTGCTGTGGGAGCGTCGCGACGGCGGTGCCCCCGGCGCGAGCGAGGCGAGTGCCCCCGAGCGATTCCCGTTCGAGCGGCTGCTGGCGGCGTCGGTCGTCCTGTACGCGTTGCAGGCGATCTACTCGACGGACTTCCAGACGGCGCTGGACAACACGGTCTTCTTCTACGTCCCATTCGCGCTGCTGTTCGCACGGCTGCGCGAGCTCGAGTGGGATCGCGAGCTCGTCACCTGGTCGCTGGCGGTGACGGCCGTTCTGGCGGTCGCGGTGGCCTGCATCGGCTTCTACGAGGAAGCGACCAAGACGACGCTGTTCAGCTCGAAGCTGGCCCAGGTCAACGACATCCACTCCTACTTCACCGCCAACTCGGTGTTCTACGACTCGAACATCTTCGGGCGGTACATGGCGATAGTGATGGTGCTGCTGGTGGCGCTGTTGCTGTACGACCGCAGACCCCGGATGCAGATTGCGGTGACCGTGACGCTGGCGGTCGTCTGGGGCGGGCTCGTGCTCGCCCTGTCGCGGTCGAGCCTGGCCGCGCTGCTCGTCGGCATGGGGACCCTGGCCGCGGTCCGCTGGCGGGCGACCAAGCCGGTGCTTGGGGTAGCGGCCGCGGTGGTCGTGATCGGCGTGATCGCGGTGGCGGTGTCGCCCAACACCTTCGGCCTCAACCAGGGTCTCAACGGCGCGTCCAGCGGGCGAGCGAATCTGGTGACCGGCGGCGTCTCGTTGTTCGGGAGCCGGCCGGTCTGGGGATACGGCTCCGGGTCGTTCGTGAAGGAGTACCAGAGCCGGTATCCGGGGAGCGTGAACACGGTCTCGGCCTCGCACACAATCCCGATCACGGTCGCCGCCGAGCAGGGGCTGATCGGGCTGGTGGTCTACCTGGCGCTGGTGATCAGCGCGCTGCTGGCGCTGTTCAGAGAGGTTCGCGCCGACCCGATCCGGCTGGCCGTGGCCGCGGCGTTCCTGGCGCTGATCGTGCACACGATGCTGTACGCCGACTTCCTCGAGGACCCGATCACGTGGACGCTGCTGGGGATCGGGTCGGCGCTGCTGACTGCGTCTCGGACCGGGCGGACCGCGGCGCAGCGCGAGGCGGAGCGGGCGCGGCGCGCGGCGCGCGCCGCGCCCGCTCCGGTGGCCAGAGCGCAGTAGCGCCCCGGATCGGCGGTGTCGGCGGGCTGGCTTTCGGTAGGCTGCAGGCCATGTCCGTGACAGTTGTCGGCTCAATCGCATTCGACGCGGTCAAGACTCCGTTCGGCGAGCGCCCGAGGATGCTCGGCGGGGCGGCGGTGCACTTCTCGCTGGCCGCTTCGTTCTTCGAGACGGTCCGGGTGGTCGGTCCGGTCGGCGACGACTTCGGCGAAGCCGAGTTCGCGGTCCTGCGCGGGCGGGGGGTCGAGACCGACGACATCGAGCGGGTGCCGGGCGGGAAGACGTTCTTCTGGAGCGGCGTCTACGGCTGGGATCTGAACGATCGCGAGACGCTCGACACCCAGCTGAACGTGTTCGCCGAGTTCGAGCCGAAGCTGTCGCCGGCCTCGCGCGACTGCGATGTCCTGTTCCTCGCCAATATCCAGCCGGACCTGCAGCGCCACGTGCGCGCCCAGTGCCAGAATGCCCGGTTCGTCGCGCTCGACTCGATGAACCTGTGGATCGAGAACGCCAAGGACTCGCTGGTCGCCGCGATCTCCGAGGTCGACTGCGTGATCCTCAACGACGCCGAGCTGCGCCAGCTGACGGGTGCGCCGAACCTAGTCCGGGCGGCGCGGAACGTGCTCGAGTGGGGCCCGCGAGTGGTGGTCGCGAAGCAGGGCGAGTACGGCGCCGCGCTGATCACCGA
>Ga0123355_10002419_pt1 | contig 26383 bp, 22 predicted proteins | sample TergutEmb28metaG_3_FD_89872 | JGI IMG/M metagenome (GOLD analysis project Ga0123355, IMG submission 89872) | Embiratermes neotenicus P1 segment gut microbial communities from Petit-Saut dam, French Guiana - Emb289 P1 | ecosystem: Host-associated > Arthropoda: Insects > Digestive system > Gut ...
ACCATACATGAAACCTTACTAGTCAACACGGCAGCAGGACTGTTCAGGACTCTAACCTGATTCCCTATTATCCTACGCGTTTTATGGCGTAGGCACCATCATTCCGTAAAATATTCAGTTTTAGCGAGACCTTTATATAGGCTAATAGCGCGTTTGTCAAGCATGACAAATAAAACGCAATCGTGCCTTCTATAGCATTTCTTATGATTTATGGTAAAATCAAACCACTCAAACTCACTAAGGAAAGGATTGGTTTGCCATATCCAAGGATGAACATAATGAATGAATTAATACAACAGCTTGTAAGGTTTGACGGTGCAGACGTAGCCGCGTTTAGGGGATTATACACCCAGCCCGGTCGTGAATATAATTATAATGGTGTCACCATTGCTTGCGATGAAATACATCGCGATACCCCAGAGTTTATGAGATTTACTTTGGGATTTTCATTTGACATGCTGGGTATAATTAGCTCTGAATTTGATGTCATGTTAGCAGACTACGCCTTACGACTATTCGCTAAACAAATTGACAAAAATAAATATGCCACAGGGAAAGAAAGATATACAGGCAAGATAGCTGTCCATGAACCAAGCCCAAAAATCCTATTGCGCAACAGTTCTTATATCAGAGGCAATTGTTTATACATTTCTCTCATACTTAGGTTTCCTTTGCGGCATGGAAAGATAAAAAGTGCTATCTCCGGAAAAGCAAGTGCTAAGATGGTCCAAAAAGATTTGGTACGGGCCATCCGCAATTTTTTGGCAGCATTCGATGTGCCTGATTATGAAGCGAGTGTCATAGTTTACAAAAAACAACAAGAAGTAAGAGCTATGTTAGCCACTTTGGGCCTTATCGGGTTTATCGCAAACGGCAGTATATTGCCACGAGACGAACATGGCTTTGCCCTGCCTGATGCTGTTGTTTTCCATTCTCCCCCCGAAGATGAAGCACTGCTGACTTTTTCGGTTGGCTCAACTTTGCAGGGGATGGGTATCCAAGCTGGGGTAACGGTCATCACAGGCAGCGGTTACTCGGGTAAAAGTACGCTACTGGACTGTTTGCTACACGGTATCTACGACCATATCCCAGGGGATGGACGTGAATATTGCCTCCTTCAACAACAAGCCAGCAAAATTATTGCAGAAGACGGGCGCAGTGTGACATCGTTGGATATTTCCCCTTTTATGCAGGATATGAAAAACCTCTCGACTCAATGTTTTACCACGCAGCATGCCAGTGGTAGCACATCCCAGGCTGCTAATATCATGGAAGCGGTTTCATTTGGTTCCAAAGTCTTATTAATAGATGAAGACAGAACGGCCACTAACTTCATGATCCGTGATGCGCGTATGAAAAGAATCATTAAAAACGACCCAATTGTGCCTTTTACAGACCGCGTGCGCCAGATATATCAAGAAGCAGGCGTTTCTACGATTTTAGTCATTGGTGGTAGCAGTGAATATCTAGACCTAGCTGATAATGTATACATGATGCAGCACTATGTCGTTAGCAATTTTAATCAACACGTAGAACAAACCAGAGAAAACCCTCGAGACTTTTTTGCGGTCAAGGATGCGTCACCTATTACGTGGCGACTTAGCCGAACAGTAAACATACCGCCTATGTCAACCTTCAGGAAAGAAGGTGACGGCAGAATCCGTGAGTTTGTTAGCTTAAGTGATGATATTATTTATGTTGGTACTCACACGGTCAATATCGAGAGGCTTGCTACTATTGTCTCACCCCAACAGGCCGCAGCCGTTGCAGCTATCATCGCTTGCCGGTTTGGCACGCAAGAAATAAAGACACAATGTCTGCTGGAGCAAATCGCTGATATTTACAGCCAAATCAAACAAAATGGTTTGGACGATATTTACAAAAGTACGTTCGCTATGGATTTTAATTTGGAATTACCAGCTATGCATGATGTCTTGTTTGCGCTTTCAAGAATGCCCGAGCTTGTTTATGGCTAGAATCATAACCCATCTTATTTACACAAATATAGTCAGGTAATATCTGCATCAGGAGGCAAAAATGCGAAACTATGAGCGAGAAAAAAACGACAGGGTAAACTTTATACGCAACGTGATAGCATCTGCAAATGTTGACGGCATTATATTCGCCAACAGTGGCGGCAAGGATGCAGCGCTTGTTGGGATACTGTGCAAGCTTGCATGCGACAACACAGTAGGCATAGCACTGCCATGTGGTGTAAGCAGGAATTACGAGTCCGACCTAGAAGACGCCTTTATACTTTCGCAACAGTATGGCATAAAAATTGAAACAATTAGCCTAACTGCTATTCGTGAACAGCTCACCCAAACAATAAACCCTGCCTCCCAGCTGACAGAAATTGCGGTAGGGTACCTGGCCCCCCGCCTTAGGATGATAACCTTGTACGCCATAGCCAACAGCGAAAACCGCCTAGTAGCAGGTACAAGCAACAGAAGCGAAATTTACACCGGCTACTCAACAAAATGGGGCGACGGTGCATACGACTTTAACCCAATAGCCGACCTTACCGCCACAGAGGTTTTAGACTTCTTGCGGTACCTACACGCACCTGAGAGCATAATAGAAAAAGCCCCGTCTGCCGGCTTGTTCGAAGGTCAAACAGACGAGGCCGAGATGGGTGTAACCTATGCTAGCCTGGACAGCTATATCCTAACCGGGCAAGCATCAACAAAAGATGCAGCCATCATAGACAAGCTACATCGCGCAAGCGAGCATAAACGTAGGTCCGCAAAAATGTACGGTCAAGAAGAAAGAAAAAGGTGATGCAAGATGACTAAAAAAGGTATTGTTGTCATAGGTGTTTTGCTAATAGTGTTGGCTGCGGTAGCACAGTACACCTTTGGTTTGGTTGGCGTTGGCGCGCAAGATTTGCGTATGGAGCAGACAGGTGTGTATGTTACATATGCACTTGACTCGAGCCCGTCTTTTTACAGTAGTGGCTCGCGTTCTTTTTTTGTTACAACCCGCACAGGGATTAGGCATGTAACATCTGGCGGTGATGTGCGCATGAGCGAGCAGTTTAGCCTTACGCGCCCACACATGGCTACCCGTGGCGATGTTGTAGCTGTTGGCGAGGATGATGGACGGGCTATTCGCATATTCAACTCCAACGGCCCCATGAATATGGTATCACTAGACAACCCAGCTCTGGGTTTTTTTGTAAACGCCGGTGGGGATTTGTCTGTGATAATGGCAGTAGATGGTGGGTACCATGTCCATGCATATAGCCGCTATACATCTGAGCGCTTTTTTAGGCTCAATTTCCAGCAGCGGGATAACCCAATGCGATTCCCGGTTGCTATAGAAGTATCAGAAAACGGGCGGTACCTGGCCGTTGCGTATCTAAATATATATCGGCAGCTAACAACAGAGGTACAGTTTTTTATTGCCGAGCAAGATGTCCGCTTTGGTACAGAAGCGTTGTTTGCCGGTGACGAGTTCCCTGGCGAAGTGTTTATTACCATGCGGTTTGTATCAGACAACCAATTTTTATTAATTACGGACATGCGTGTTTCTATGTACACCATAAGCGGCAACGTGGTAAACGAAGACTGGACAGAGCCGCTTTATAACAGGATAGACCAGCTTGCGTTTTGCACAAGCGGTCGTTTCTCGTTTGTTACCGGCGCACCACTACGCCAAGACGGCCGCGATGCGGACCCGGTTGGGACGGTTAATATATATGACACAAGCGGGCTAACTGGCCGCTTTTATCTTGGCCGTAGGGCCACGCATCTAAGCATGGGACATAATGCCGTAATTGTAGGGGCAGACAGGTATTTCCGCGCTGTCAATGCACGTGGTGCAAGCCTGTGGCAGCATACAGCCGGGCATGATGTGCGTGACATAATATTCCTAGACAATACCAATACAGTGCTAATTGCCGGGACTACAAGGGCCGATGTGTGGCGTATGCAGCGTGTGTGAGTATAAAAATAGTTTTGGAGGGATTTAGATGAAGCATGGCAAAAAAGTATGGCTGATACCCGACGCGTTTTATAACTCGCAGTCTATTGGGCAAGTTAGTCATGAAGCGGTGTGTGTGCTTAATACATCTGATGTAGATGCTACTATAACCATGACATTGTATTTCGAAGACCGGGACAAAATGGAAGGCTTTGTTGCCCATTGTCCCGCTGGGCGTACCCATCATATAAGGATGGATAAGCTGCGTGCTGTATGCGGTGCAGCGGTACCTATGGATGTGCCATATGCAATAATGGCAGAAAGCAATGTTGAAGTTGTTATACAGTACTCACGACTAGACACATCCCAGGCCGAGATGGCACTCATGACTACTGTGGCTTACCCTGTGGGGTAGTATGGTTTTATACTAATCTCGAAAATCATCGTCGACAACACATCGCGAAAAACGGCCTAAAGCCGCCGATTTTCCACTCGGTTGTCGACGTGATTTTCTGAGATTCGTATTATATGGGCTTTGTAGCATTAGTAAGCCATTCACGCTCATTGCCAGTTAGGTGAGGGGATAGGGTCATGTATACGCTGTGATTATAGTTGTTGAGCCATTCACGCTCTGTTGTGGTAAGCATTGTCATGTCTATGGCTTGTGTGTCTATGGGGCAATGTGTTAGGTTTTCGAAAGAATAAAAAGTAGTTTCGCTGTTGCTACAATCATCCACAACCAGTAGGACGCTTTCGGTACGTATGCCGTAGCGTCCTTTTTTGTATATGCCGGGCTCGTTGGAGATTAGCATACCGGGGGATAGATTTTCTGATGCGTGCCAATATGCGATGTGCTGCGGGCCTTCGTGGACGCTAAGGCAGTACCCTATCCCGTGGCCTGTGCTGTGTGCGAAGTTTTCGCCAGCTTCCCATAAATATTGGCGCACAATGGCATCTAGTACGCTGCCGCTTGTGCCCCGTGGGAACTTTGCGCGACATAGCGCTATATGCCCCTTTAGCACCAATGTATAATCCCGTTTCATGTCATTTGTAAGTTGGCCAAGCGCTATTGTGCGTGAGGTGTCTGTTGTGCCGTTGAGGTATTGCCCGCCAGTGTCTATCAGAAGCAAGCCTTCGTGCTGTAGGCTGTCGCCGTTGGTCTTGTAGTGTACTTGCGAAGCGTTTGCGCCATATGCGGCTATTGTGTGAAAACTATCACATAAATAATGGGGTTGCATACTGCGGAAATCCTTTAAAACTTGTGCGATATCACTTTCTGACACGGGTTGTTTTTCTTGTATGAAGACTTTGCTAAGCCATGCAAGGGTTTTTACCATGGCAATGCCTTCGCTAATATATGCATCTTTTATGTTTGCAAGCTCTGTGGCTGTTTTGATAGCTTTTAGCGAGGGTATGATGTCCATATCGTTTTTATTCTCGATGCTGATGCTTTGTGGTATGGCTTGGGAGATTTGGATATTGGTGTTGGTACTGTTGTAGTAGAGTTTGTGGGTTGTAAAACTGTGCAGGTATGTTGGTAATGCGGTATATGCATGCAGGGTAAAGCCTTGGGCGGTAAGTTTATGGGCTACTGCTAATGTTTGTGATGGATTGATAAAAACATGAGCACTGTCTTCTGTGATTAGCGCATATGCATATACAACGGGGATGTATGGGACATCGGCCCCGCGGATGTTTAATAGCCATGCTATGTCGTCCAGCGCTGTTACTAGATAGGCAGTGTATCCTTTTTCCTTCATAGATGCGCGAACGTCTTGCAGCTTCTCTGCGGCTGTTTTGCCAGCAAAGTGCAGCTTGTGTTCGAAAGCTGGTTGTGTGGTTAGTGGAGGGCGGTCCCTCCATATTTCGTTTATTATGTCTTGGGTATAGTAGGTTACCGTGTTGCCATCTAGGGCCTGGTTTATTGCTTCCAAGTCGCTGACAGACAATGTACGACCGTCGAAGCCTAGTTTGCCACCATGTGGCATGACGTTGGCAATGTATTGGGTGTAGGATATGGCACCAGGGACTTGCTGGTGTAGCTGGATACCGCTGTCTTTGAGTTCTATCTCTGCTTGTATGGTGTACCGCCCGTCTGTCCAGAGCCCGGCATCATTGGCGGTGACTACAACTGTCCCGGCAGAGCCAGTGAAGCCAGAAATCCACTCGCGGGTGCGCCAGTAGCCTGGGGTATACTTGGTCTTGTGTGAGTCGCCGCTAAGGATGAGATATGCGTCTATGTTGTGTTTGCGCATTAGTTCGCGCAGTGATGTTAGGCGATGGGTGACGGTGTGCATTGGTATGCCTCCTTTGTAATGGCCGATGATGCTAGGATGTTTTTGATTAGTATAGCCATTGCAAGTGGGACATATTTCACATGTGCGCTGATATAATGCATATAATATGGGTTTTTTTGAAGATTGTGTGTTATATAAAATAAAATATGGTTTTACTTGACATTTATATGTGAATTTTGTATTATGATGTTGTATCACATATCATATTGTAGTTTTTGTGGCACAGCTTTCCATTATCCTAACGAATGGGGTCGGTCATTATGCGCTCTAAAGATGTTGTTATAGTCCCTATGAATGTTGGGTTAATGTTTAAGACAATAAGGGTAAAGCTAGGCTTGAAGCAGATAGACTTGGCAGTTGCATTGGGTTGTGCGTCATCTTTTATTAGCAAGATGGAGCTCAAAGGTGTAAACTTACCCAAGGACAAATATGTGATACTAAAAGATGTACTCAAGGTCACAAATGTACCATTTCTTGACTTTGAAATAGAAGAATATGAAGAAGACCTGCGTGACTGGAAAAATTGTGCTTATACTGGGGATAATAAGAAGGCTGCAGAGCTGCAACCGGGGCTGGCCCGCCGTGGGATGCTTTCTAAAAATACATATCTTATGACGCAGTATGAGTTGGCTTGTGCGTATTATTATTTTGCAATGAATAAAACAGATGAATTAAATCGTATTATGTCTTTGTTGAAGAAAAAAGAAGATGCGTTGATTGACATACAACGATTTTCATACTATTACATATGCGGTATGCGAGATTTAAGGGCTTCGCGTTACAAAATAGCTCTTATATCATATTTAAAAGCAGAAAAAGCAGGTAATCGAAGTCCCTGGGATGAACGTAAAAAAATACCGTATGAGGGTCTTTATATAGGTATAGCTTCTTGTCTTACATTTACGCAACATGCCGCGATAGCTGAGGAATATTTGAAAAAATTTGAGGATGAAGCTTCTGAGCGATATAGATATACGAGTATGCCTTTCAGTAATGTCCTACACATTAGAAATCTTATTACATTATCTAAGTACGATGAAGCAATGGAAGCTGTTAAAATTCGTATGCTTGAAGAAAAACAAGCGGGTAACGCAAACCAAGCAACAATAGGTATGTTGCATCGTTTGCAAGGAGGAATTTATCACAAGACAAGGGAATACGGTAATGCAATAAATGAATATGAGGCGTCACTTGTATATACCAAGAGAGACAGTGAAATCTATTGTTATACATTATATCTTAAAGCACTTGCGTATCATGCTGATGGAAAAATCCATGAAGGAAATATTAATATTGAAGAAGGATTGTCTAAAATAAATGATGAAACAAATACAGAAGTGCTATTAAAAGCACTTAAACATTCTATGAATTTAAAAGACCCTTCATCATTGAATTACATGGAAAAAGAAGCAATCCCAAAGCTAATAGAATATGGAGATCATATACTGGCTGCGGATTATTGCGAAAAGTTACATGTGTTTTTCTGCGAAATAAGTAAGTATAAACATGCAGTACATTATTGTAATAAAGCACTAACTATTCATAAAAAGCTAAGGGAAGGAGATTTATCATTATGATAAAACGTTTATTTGCTGTTGTATTGGTAGTTATTATAATGCTAAGTGTATCCACAACAGTTTATGCTAACCCAGAAAATGGTGAGCCTGCTTTACCACCACCTCCGCCACGTATGCTAGTAGTACCAATGGTGCAGCCATGCTGTACAATTTACGACGACGTAATTTGTGATGATGCACAATAAAATGCATTTCACACCCTTCGCAATGGGTTCGTATCACGACTGTTACCATTCTAATGCAACTACAATAACAAGCAAAAGCATTATCCATCAGGATTTTTAATGGTTAATGCTTTTTTTAGAAGCTGTGTTCATAGATGGCAATACCAAGCCATAGTTTAAAGTGATCGCTTTTGGCCCAATCATCAAAACTGCTAGTTTGTAGCTCCTGCACCAATTGGAGTATTGCCGTTTATGAATACAGCTTCTTAGTTCAGGGACAGGACTATCATACGTTAATTTTGCGACTCTAATCATCCAATTTGATGTACGGAGACAAAGTATCAAAGATTTCGAATACCTTTGTTCCTGGTTTATTTTTTGATGGTGTCATATCGCCATGGATGCTCTTTAGCAGTTTTGCATTTCTAATGGCAGTTTTTAGGTGTGGGCGCAGTATTTCGTATATGTCTTCGCGGTTTTTTTTATATGCGCCGCGCTGTAGTTTACTCAAATGTTCATCCAACAGCGGCTTGTACTCAAGCCTATGTACATCCGACTGGTAGTACATAAAGTGCAGCAAGAACCATAACTCTACGCATTGGTTTGACCATAGTGCATGGTAGGTAATAAAATCGTCAGGGCTTTCTTCACGGCTTTTTTTGTTGCGTGCCTCGCATTTAGACGCCGTATTATCGAAATCGGCTGGTGGGAAATCGTCCTTATCGTATATCAGCCATACATGTCTTATTGGGTTATTGTTTTTTCTTACGTGTTCGATTGCACGGTCGAGTAACGACAAGGTGTTGCGCCCTTCTCCTTCAATTTCGATGTGGATTCTACCTTTTCCATGCCCTTGGTTTATCTCTTTTTTCAAGCCTTCAAAATATTGCGGCTCTGTTTTAGTTCCTTCAGAAACTATTAAGTGATATTCTGGCTTGATAAGGATGCTTCTGTCTTTGCGCGGCTTCATCCATGGCTTGGACTGGTCGCTTTTTTTCACTCTACTACTCACTGTTCGCCCCCCATTCTTCGCTAAATATATTAGAAAGATAAGGGTCGGCCCCATACTTGCCTAGCATATAGTGCTTATCGAAAGGTGCGTTTGCCCTGACGCGCTCGCCACTGGTGTCGCGGATCTCGTATAGAGAGTATATTTCACTTGCGCCGTCATCATCTTTGGCGGCAAACCATATTTCGTCACGCCGGAATAAGTCGCCTTTCATTGTTGTTACGTCATGAGAGGTGAATATTAATTGGGCGTTGTTTTTGTTGATTTTTTTGTTTTTGAAGAGCTTTATGATGTAGCGTAGTAGCTTAGGGTGTAAACCAGCATCCATCTCGTCTATGGTTAAAACTCCTCCTGCTTTTAATGTGAAAAGAGCAATTGGGAGTAACTGAAAGAGCTTGCGGGTTCCGTTGGATTCCTCGCGAAGGTTGAGATTGTACGTATTGTCGCCTTTTTTTCTGGCAATGTAAATCTCATTGAATCGCTCTTTGTCACCCTCAAGAAAATAATCGTCGATTGGTATATCAATTTCAGACACTATTTGCAGAAATATCTTTTTGTCAAATATTGATTCACTTGTAGCATTTAATTTTGCATTTGACTCGATCAATGAATTGGGGAATTTCTGATACATATAGTACCCTGCGCACACCATAAACCAACGCTCTATCATTTTAATGCTTTCTACATCATAGTTTATCACAAGGAACGACAAATAAGGCATCTTTGCGTTAACCTTTGTATTAATGTGCTCTTTTCGCATACTCGCCCCAAGTGTCACACCATTTTCATCTCTTTCAAATATCATTGCCGACCTTTTAACACCAATTTTTCTTTTGTGTAAGCTCTCGCATATAATTTCATCGTTATAAAGTGATAAAGCGTACCTAAACTCAAAACCACTGACGCGAAAGAATATTGCAAACTCTGTAGGCTCTGTTGGTGACGTTTCGTTAAATCGGAATGGAATGCATTTCGAAAAATCTGAATTCTCCAGGAGAAATCGATGCGTCTCTGCATCCATTAGCATTATAGGCCACATGACACGTTGGACAAGACAATTAAACGCCTCAAGCACCCCAGACTTCCCACCACCATTGGGGCCATAAATCACAGACACGGGCAAAAACGCCTTGCCATCATCCCCATGATACAGCAAACTTTTGGCATGCTCATCTTCATTCTTATTCATGGCTTGCAAGTCGAAGACAGTCTCATCCCGATACGACTTGAAGTTCTTTACTATAAACTGACATAGCATATTCATTCATCCCCTTCAAAGCTAGTTATAAACATAAATATGCCCAATGTCAATTTATTTATTCAATATGCGTAGATTTTCTTCGCAATTTAATGTAATACACTCAGGTTTTCTCATCATACGCAATTGTGGCAATCTACCCGGCATCAACATCAACAAGCGCAACCTCTAACTGCGGCCTTGACATTGCACACATTTTGTCATATACATATAAAGGAAGTCGATATTTCGCGAAAGCCACAACCATCCAACCCACATCGCCGATAGGAGTATAAGCAATGGAAATGACACTCCGCTCACTAAAGCCTATAAATTTGACTGTAGACGACAAAGCCTACGCCGCATATAAGACGGCCCTTGACCACTGCTTCAATTCTGATGAAGGCATCAACAACATAGGCGTAGTTGGCGATTACGGCACAGGGAAAACTACCGTAATTGATTCGTATATAAAGGGTTTAGACGAATCCAAATACGATGTAATCCGAGTATCTATGTTAACGCTGGATAAGAAGACCTACTCCAATATCGACATACTAAAAAATATCATCAAGCAAGTTGTACATAAACCACGCAAGCCGTTAAAGCACAATATCCTCAAATATCAGCCGTTCAAAATTACGGCGGCAAACATCATCTGGTTTACATTACTGGTAGTCGCATTTGTATTTGCCGTTGTATCAAACCGCAGTTTGTTTTCTACCATTCCTATCCTAGACAATTTATCAACTTGGCCGTTAGAAGCCCTGAAAGGACTAAGATACCTCGCGCTTATAGCAATCGGGGTTCTTTTTCTTTATCAAATTTATCAGATATTCCTGCAAGGTATTGGGTTGCGTAAGCTAAAGATTGCTTCGACCCTTGATGTTGAAGCCAAAAGAAGATCTGAAGATATTGTTAATGAGGAGCTTGAATATCTGGAATATTTGATATATTTGCTTAAACGCGACCACAGTAAAAATTGCAGAAGATACGAACATGATGAACGTTGCAGGGCAATATGCAAAAAGCGGCATAGCGGCAAATGCATAGTAAAAACCCTTGTTTTTGTTATCGAGGATTTAGATAGGTTTGGGAATCTGCAAGTGTTTCAGCAGTTGCGGGAGGTTAATAACTTACTCAACGACAGGTATGAACCTGGTGGCTATAAGTTTATATATGCTGTTGGGAATGAATTGTTTGCTGGGGATGAGGCAACCGGTAAGGATAATACCGACGACAGAGCGAAGCCAACCAGCAAGGATAGTTCCGATGATAGGAGAAAGCCAACCGAGAGTGTCCGCATCAGCTTTAAGAGCAATAGTGAGCCATCCTATAGGGAGAACGCGGCTAAGTTCTTCGATTTTATTTTAAATATAATCCCTGTAATGGATAGTAGTAATAGTTATGAGTATTTTAGGGATAATTTCCGCGGTCTTGTGGGTGATGGCGGCATTGCAGATGAGGATTTGTATATGCTGTGCCAGTACATCCGTAGCCCTAGGGTGCTGATTGATGTGGCGCATGATTTTCAGATGATGAAAGGTGTGAAGAAGGATGATGCTTTCGCGCTTTGCGATACAAAGCGGTTGTATTATGCGATACTCAAGAGCACGTTATACAACTTTTACAAGGTCATCCATGATGTGTTTGAGGATTTGGAGGCAATTGCTAAGCATTTTAATAATAAAGATGCATACAAGAATTTTGAAGAACGACGCGCCGAGGAATTTGTGAAATTGTGCTTGTTGTATGCGCTTGAAAGCAATCAAGTTGGGAGCACCAACAAAGATACGCTCATAAGCACATGGGATAAAATTAAGACTGAAAACGATGCATTAAGTATAGGGAACAAATATGGCAATCACACTACTATAAATGCATATCGAAATTCGATTGAACTACGTAAAATCCTGGACTTTGCACATGAGAAGTCCCAGGAGTATATATTCTCCGCAGATGCTTTCATGAGCAAGACTAAGTCAAGCCCTGATCTTAATACGTTCAACTACACAGAGAAAGAGCTTATATCTCAATATTACGAAAGCGATAATGACAACATATGCAAAATTATCAAGCACGTAGAAACAGCACGGCATAATGACCCTAATAAAGTTGATTTCTCTATTAAGGAATTTTTAGACAATGATCTCGCTAGGATTGGGATAAAAGAAGGCTGGCTTGATATACATGATTACAATTCATATGTCACGCTAGACTATTTTAGCGCGCAAGATTCCGAATTTCTTAGTCACTTCAACATAAACGATTTCGGAGACAAATTTATAACAAGAAAATTAACAGACATAGATGCAGTTGTGTCAAAGATGAGGCTTGACAAAATCGAGGGGTTTAACGGGCTTAATGTGCACATTATTAAGCATTTGCAAAACAATGATAAAAGCGGGCCTAAAGTTGAACGTTTTTATAGAAACGCGATTAAAAGTAGTTATTTTCTTAATTTTTTACTGTACTACTCATTTGAAAAAGAGACGTGCGAGCTGTTTGAGCCAGTAACGGAGCCGGATGGGTTTGACAGAGGAAGATTCATTGTTAATAATACAAAATTTATCGGAGACAACACAGTGTTCTATGGCAAAGCATCTAGTGTTGACAAGATTCTTCATTGGTTTGATTCGCATCCAAGTTTAACTGGAGTGGGAGGGAGGTTGATTGCATTCTTGAGCGAATTAAATAAAATTAATAATGATACGCTTAAAATTCATTTTATTGATACCAATTACAGTAGCCTTATGTATGCCGTCTTGCTAAATCACGGCAAGAGCAAGAGGATTATGGATGAAGAGACTTTGCTCTATATACTTAGCATAATTGTGGAAAGAGGCGCTTACAAAGACCTAGCAAATCCTGTGTTCTATGCGTATCGCCACTTGATTATTAAACCTGATGTTATACCTCATCATAAATGGCTTTCGCTATTCAATGATAGTATTGCCATGTTTATGCCATCGCTTGATAGCGCAAATCTTCATGTTATCCGGTCTGTATATGAAGCACAACATGGGAGTAGCTTGGTCGACGAGAAGATAAAGGTTTACTTGCTAAGCGATATCCCAAAAGATGAAACACCTGAAAAAGATGAGCCATTCAAAGATTTCCTCGCCACAATTTATCAAAACAACATCTATGAGTATAATGCCAACAATATAATAACCTTGTTTAAGCACTTCGAAGACGGAACGCTAACAGACTACATGCCTTTTGCCAAGTACTCGCAAGTGAATTTCGAGTTGCTAAAATACTATAGGGAAGTGGATGTACTCGGACCGTTAGACCATGAAAAACCGTGGATATCACAGATGATGCATGAGATACTAACAGTGTCCCCACTTGATGACCTTGCCGGGCGGCTTCAATTTTTTGTGGATTACGATTCATTTAAGATTGATGTGTTGCCAGATCTTAAACTTGATAATGACGGGTTAAAAATTCTCCTGGGCTTCGCAAGTTTATACGCGCACACGTATAATAACCTTGAGTACGCATACGGTTACTTGGTAAATGTAGACCTTGATTTATTTAAGCAAATCGTCGCAAGTCCGGCATTCGACTTTGCTACGCTGTACAACGATGTAGAAATCTTAAATCAAAATCCAGGCCTATCAAGCCTAATATACGATGAGCTTTACCGTAGCGAAAGCATCACCCTGAAACTATTCGAGCAATACATGCGAGCCCGGCCAGACAAATTGCATGATGCCAGCATATTGGCATCACAGCAAGACAAACTAATGGCCCTATTCAAAATGGACAGGGTAGAAATGAACCAACACAATTTGCGCCAGTGTAGCCCAAGAATACTACAATACCTGTATGTAAACAAAGGCAAGCCCCTAAACAACACGCTGGCGAAGCTATCAGACAGCGATATCTTAGAAATTACTAAGGGTTTTGGCTACAAGGGGCACGTGGTTTTATGCCTAGAGTCTTTGTTTTTAAGTGAGCTTATTGATGAACAAAAAGCAATTTCATTAACGATAGGCTACCTGCAAAATTATGAAGACGACGACATAATAACCACCATCACAAGATTATTAACGCCACTAATAGCCGACACAGACATCGAAAGGATTGTCTCGCTCCTAGAAAAAAATAAGGGACAAAGAACCGTCACAACCACGCACCTTAATCTACTGTCATTCCTAAGCGAAAAGGGAATAATAACCTATCACGAAACAAAGCCTAACACCGCTATTATCAAAATATAACTGTGCCATTTTGACGGTCATATCCAAGCAAGTGCATGAAAGCAATTTTCGGTTTTGATACTTTTGATAAACCTTTTTAAACCCCGTAAATACGGTGTTTCCGGCCTGTTGGCTGTTATGTTTGTTGCATAGCATATATGTAGAGGAAACCTATGCCAAATTTGGCCTCAATTAAATATTTTGGAGGTGTACAAATGATATTCGACCCAAATCAAAAAGAATTTAACAATGATTATAAACAAACTATTTGGCAATATGGCATACAAATCGTACCGCTGGAGGTTTCTCTTACTGGTGTAGAGGATGAGGAAACCCGTGAAGGCTGTACGCAAATATACAACTGTGTTATGCAAATTTTAACGGATATGTATAACAATGCGGGAGAACATACAGAACATCCTGCATATTATTTCGGACATAACGCTTTTATGAAGTTGTCTTTATTCGGCGGCGATATGTATATAAAGTGGAACGAAAAATCGTTAGGGGTTTTACAAAAACTCTCGAAATATGGCTTTGTATATGATGATGCAACGAAGACATTGTCCAATACAAATTATCCGCTGTTTTGCAAATACTACACCCAATTTATCGAATTATATAAAAAACGCAAACAGAACATGGGCAATTGGGTGAAACGCCTCGATTTCCGATTGTTTGCAAAACGCATTATACTGACATTCGATGACTTGCTTCGTCCGCTGGCAGATAAAGAACGGGCTTATTTTTTGGAACTGCGTGAATACGCCATGTCAAAAGGAATGAAGGAAGAAAAAGCAGAAACAAACTCTTTTCGTTATACTTATAATAAACAACGCGTCCTTCAACTTCGCACTATTCCGGCCCAAGTAACAGTCCCATATGGGCTTTACAACGGTAAAGAAAGCTCATTTGAACAGTTTTTAGCTATAACAGAAAAACAACCAGATGCCGATACGCTTGTAAAATATATATTTGATAAACTTAATTTTTGCGACGGCTGCGCCGCTAATGTCGCAAGCAGAGCAAAAGAAAAAGAAAAAAAGAAATGCGGTTATTACATGGTAAATATCCGTGACAAAAAACGGCTTTCCTGTGCAGCAAGCTGTATCACTACATCTCAATACAGTAGACTTCATGTGATTAACGATGAGGACATTCGGATGATGAAACGCATGATAGATATTCGAGTTGCGCAAATAGACAGCATATAATTGAGATTAGTATCAAATAATAGCTAACAATCCCAGCAGAGTATAAATAAAGCGCATAAACTATGTTTATGCTTTTTTTATGTAAGCAAATAGGATAAAATAAGTGTGTAAATTTCTCGCATAAGGAGAAGGTATGAATATTATCCGCATACACCAGCAAGGCCAGTCGCATACTATTTCCGTCGACCCTGGCCAGACTCTTATGGCTGTACTTTTGAACCACGGCTATAAAATCCCAACGCCATGCGCCGGCAACGGTACATGCAAAAAATGTGCCGTTGACACATCCCAGGGGGTTATATTGGCTTGCAAAACCCATACTACAGACGGTATGGAGATATACCTTACAAACTCAAATGAAGGCCAACTGGCAATTAGCGATACCTACGAGACCATACGCCCCATTACTACCGGCCGCAGCAGTGGATATGGCATTGCCATTGATATAGGCACGACAACATTGGCATTTGAGCTGGTAGACATGTCCACAGCCAAGCGCATTGCCACACATACAGCGGCCAACAGCCAGCGCAGCCTAGGCGCAGATGTTATTACACGTATCAAGCATGCCACACAAGGCGCAAGTGCTAAGCTGCACACATATATATTGGATGATATCCGCCAAGGCGTTACGCAAATCCTCGTAAGCAACAATATCCAAGCCAATGCCATAAAATTTGTGTCCATAGCAGGTAACACTACCATGCTGCATATTTTATTAGACTTGCCATGCGATACTTTGGGGGTTTACCCCTTTACACCAGTAGATATAGCCATGCAGCACTGTAGCTTTAATGATGTGTTTGGCGGCGGGCTGCTGGACGCTAAGCTTCTTATACTGCCTGGTATATCCACTTTTGTGGGTGCTGATATAGTTAGCGGTATACTTTGTTGCCACGATCCCAATAATACATCCCCCAACCTGCTAATAGACCTAGGCACTAACGGTGAGATGGCCCTTTTTACGCACGAGCGTATACTGGTGACTTCAACAGCCGCAGGCCCGGCCTTCGAAGGCGGTAATATTTCACAAGGCACAGCCGGTATACCCGGTGCCATAGCAAAAGTACGCTATTCTAAAGAAAACAACGTATTTATATACGAGACCATAAACAATAAGCTACCACTAGGGATATGCGGGACCGGTGTCCTAGATGTTGCCGCAGAGCTTGCGCGCCATACTATTTGCGACGAAACTGGATATATGGAAGATGATGTACTAATAGCAGACGGTGTCACCTTCACCCAAAAAGATATGCGTGAGGTCCAGCTTGCCAAGTCTGCTGTGCGTTCTGGCATAGAAATCTTGCTAGAAGTGGGCGGTTATAGGTACAATGACATAGCCCGGGTATACATAGCCGGTGGTTTTGGTCATAAAATAGACATGAACAGCGCGGTTGCTATTGGGCTTATCCCGGCTGGGCTGCAAGTAATGGCGGTTGGTAACACAGCGCTTGGCGGTGCGGCCCATGTACTTCTAAGCCAAGTAGCAGAAGCGGATGCCATTGCCTTAGCCAGCCGTGCAGAGGAAATTAACCTTTCTACTCACCCGCGATTTAATGACTTGTTTATGGAGCATATGATGTTTAATAACAGCTAGGAAATTATAAGGAGGGCAACACAGCCATGTCAGACATACGCGAAACCCTTGCAAACTTTACAAAAAATGTAACCAAGTCGTCTGGTGACTTGTTTAAGTCAACCAAGCTTTCTATGTCAGTGACTTCGGAACAAAACAACCTCAAAAACTTGCACTTGGAGATAGGTAAAAAAGTCCACGAAATCTACCAGTATGGCGGGAACTTGGGCAAGTTTTTTGACGAAAAATACCGTGAGATTGTGGCCTGTGAGCTAAAAATCAATGAGTTAAAAGAACAAATAAGCCAGATTAAAGGCGTAAGAGAATGCAGCAAATGCGGCAAGTCGGCAGAGCGGACAGCAGAGTTTTGCCCAAAATGCGGCATGAACTTCGCATTAGCACCCGAACCAACCACAACAACCCAAGCACCAGAAGCGCTATACGAGCCACAACCACAGCAATATGATATAGACCATATTTCTCCACACATACCCAGCCAGGTAGACCCGGCTGTGGCCGTGGCCACAGAGCCACCCAAAACCACCCGTCACTGCCGCGTTTGTGGTATGGAGAACGATATAACCACAAAGTTCTGCCTATCTTGTGGCAGGATAGTGGACTAATAATTTCTATAAAATCGGTAAAGCTATATTCAACCAGAGGGGATAATCATGCTTTGTGAAAATTGTAATAAAAACACAGCAACGGTGCACATGCAAGGCTTCGTAAACGGCGCTAAGACAGAACTGCACCTATGCCAAGAATGCTCGTTTAACATGGTAAACATGGAAATGCCCATGTCTATGGAAAATATTTTTAAAAGTATACTTGACTCTGTCCAACACATGGGGCCTATAACTTTGGGGCAACCTGCCGGCCGTCAAGTCAAGCGTAAGGCTCCGGGCCCGTGTAAGGTATGCGAGCTTACCTACGAGCAGTTTAAAACCAAGGGTAAACTAGGATGCGAGTCATGTTATCAAGCCTTCCCCAAAGAGATTGTTGCGCTGTTTAAAAATGTCCAGGGCAGCATCCACCACGAAGGCAAGTTTCCCAAGCGCTCTGGCCAGCAAATACGCCAGCGGCGCGAAGTTGATAAACTCCGTGCCAGCCTAAAAAAGGCCGTAGACGAAGAAAACTACGAAGAAGCGGCCAATATACGCGACCAAATACGCAGTATGGAGGTGGCGCCATGACATCACCCTGGTACCAAGACGCGATAACAGACAAGACCCAAATCCTATCCTCAAGGGTGCGTCTCGCGCGAAACATCAAAAAATATCGCTTCCAGCAGAAGCTTACCCCAACAGACGCAACACTTATGGTGCAAGAAGCCAGTGCAGCAATAACCCGTGCGGGCGCAGTATTTCATCACATGGACATACAAGCATTGGGTGAGACAGAGCAAAGGGTCTTCCAAGAAAAGCATATAGCCAGCCCCGAGTTTGTAAAAGGCAACCACCCGCGCAGCCTTCTAATAAGCGAAGACCAAAACATCAGCGTGATGCTAAACGAAGAAGACCACATAAGAATCCAGTCTATCCAGGCCGGCGATAAGCTTGCAGAGTCATTGGCACTGGCCAACCAAATAGACGACCTAATAGAAGAAAGCGTAGAGTTTGCCTTCCATCCAGAGTATGGATACCTTACAACATGCCCCACAAACACCGGCACAGGCCTAAGGGCATCATATATGATTCACTTACCCTGTCTAGAAAGGTCAGACCTGCTTAAAAAACTGCTGCCCATGATAAGCAAGCTTGGCATCACACTGCGCGGTATATACGGCGAAGGCACTGCACCTATGGGAAGCATCTACCAAATATCAAACCAGACCACCCTAGGCAAAAGTGAAGACGATATAATCCAAGGCCTACAAAGCATAACCAAAACAGTAATAGAGCAAGAAAACCAAGCAATGGATAAATTTTTAACCAATAACCGCGATGATGCAGAAAACAATATCTACCGTGCATACGGCATCCTGGCATACAGCCGCAAGATAACAGCCAAGGAGTCAATGGACATGCTAAGCCAAATAAGGCTAGGCTACATGACAGGTCTGCTAGACAAACCAAAACCAACCAAGCAAATATACCAGATTATGATGGAAATCCAGCCAGGCCACCTGATGCGCATAGCCGGGTACGAAATGACAGAAGCCGAGCGCGACACAGCCAGGGCAAAGTATTTACGTGAAATATTTCAATAGACGCCCATAAAAACCTTTATCAATAATATCAAAACCAAAATCGCCTTTACCAATAGTATCAAAACCAAACCGCCAATGCTGGGGCAAGGCGCGTAGGCGCAGCCTACGGAGTGTAGCTGGGCTTTGCTCAGCGGAGCGAGGGAGTTTGAGGGCGGAGCCCTCATTAAAAAGGAGGTACATAGGATGAAAAGTCCTTTCACAGAAAAAGCACGCAAAGCCATAGAAAACGCACAAGCATCTGCAACCGCCCTTGGTAATTCTTATGTAGGGACAGAGCACATGCTATTGGGGCTGGCCCAAGTACAAGACGGTGTAGCCGCCAAAGCACTAGAATCCCAAGGTGTAACCGCTGCTATTATAGAAAAACATATCCAGGAAATGGGCAACCAGAACACTGTAAGCAGTAATCCCCAAGAGTTTACCCCCCGTACAAAGCGCATAATTGAGATGAGCCAACAAGAAGCCATGCGTATGCAGCTAGGATATGTAGGTACAGAGCACCTGCTTATTGCAATACTAAAAGAGCAAGACAGCATAGCAACCCGTATCTTGGCCGCACTCAACTGCAATAACCAAAAACTTTTTGATGATATTATGGCAATGCTTGGCGGCGGACCTGGCATGGGTGCTGCAGGGATGCATCCCTTCGCGGTGCCAATGGGTGCAAAAATGGGCCCCATGATGGGTGGCCAAGCCCATGGCCGCTCACCCAAAGGCAGCACGCCAACACTGGACAAGTTTAGCCGGGATTTTACACAAATGGCCAAAGACAACAAGTTTGACCCGATAGTAGGCCGCGCAAAAGAAACAGAGCGCGTGATCCAAATACTAAGCCGCCGCACAAAAAACAACCCCTGCCTAGTAGGCGACCCTGGTGTAGGCAAGACCGCAATTGCAGAAGGCTTGGCCCAGCGCATAGCGGCAGGCGACGTGCCCGAGACTGTAAAAAACAAAAGGGTAGTAGCCCTAGATTTGCCTGGGATGGTAGCCGGTACAAAATACCGTGGCGAGTTTGAGGAGCGCATAAAGCGTGTGGTACAGGAAGTAATCACAAACTCCAATGTCATCTTGTTTATAGACGAATTGCACACCCTAATAGGCGCGGGTGGCGCAGAAGGTGCACTAGACGCAGCCAATATACTAAAGCCGTCTCTTGCCCGTGGCGAGATGCAAGTAATAGGCGCAACAACCCTAGACGAATATCGCAAGCATATAGAAAAAGACGCAGCACTAGAGCGGCGTTTCCAGCCTGTTGTGGTGGACGAGCCCACAGAAGAAGAAGCTGTAGAAATATTAAGAGGTATCCGCGATAAATACGAAGCCCATCACAACGTAAAAATCACCGACGACGCAGTAGACGCAGCAGTAGAACTATCCTCAAGGTATGTAACAGACAGGTTTTTGCCCGACAAGGCTATAGATTTATTGGACGAAACATCATCAAGGGTACGGTTGCGTTCATACACAGCTCCGCCAGACATAAAAGCACTGGAAGAACAAATAAGTGAGCTGGAAAAAGAAAAAGAGGCCGCCGTCCGGACAGAAGAGTTTGAAAAAGCCAGCCAGCTAAAACAACGGCAAAATGAAGCAAAAAAGCAATTAGCCGATGCGCAAGCAGCATGGAAAGACACAAACACAAAGTCCCACCACATAGTAGACGGGGACGAAATAGCAGACGTGCTATCATCTATGACCGGCGTACCAGTAAGACGGCTACAACAAGAAGAAGGCCAGCGTCTAATGAAAATGGAAGAAACCCTGCACGAGCGCATTATTGGCCAGGAAGCGGCAGTAAAAACCATCTCCCGTGCCATACGGCGGGGTAGGGTAGGGCTTAAAAACCCCAACAGGCCTATAGGTTCTTTCTTATTCTTGGGGCCAACGGGGGTAGGTAAGACATACCTGTGCCGTGCGCTTGCAGAAATATTATTTGGCGACGAAAACGCAATAATCCGCGTAGACATGAGCGAGTATATGGAAAAACACAATACCTCGCGGCTTATTGGCTCGCCGCCCGGGTATGTAGGCTACGACGAAGGCGGCCAGCTAAGCGAAAAAGTGCGCCGCAAACCGTATTCTATTGTATTGTTCGACGAAGTAGAAAAAGCGCACCCAGACGTGTTTAATATCTTGCTACAGATGCTGGACGATGGCCATATAACAGATGCACAGGGCCGTAAAATCAACTTCAAAAATACCGTAATAATCATGACCAGCAACATCGGAGCAAGGTCCATTGTCAACCCAAAACGGTTGGGATTTGTGTCCGACGCAGACAAGTCCCGCTCATATGAAGATATGAAAAAAACAGTAATGGGCGAAGTCAAGGACTTATTTAGGCCGGAGTTTTTGAACCGCATAGACGATATAATTGTCTTCCACCCACTAGACCATGAAGACGTGCAAAAAATTGCCCGTCTGATGCTAGACGAAACAGCCGCCCGTATACGCGAAAATATGGATATAGAGCTAGATTATACACCGGCCTTGGTAGAGCATATCGCCAAAGAAGGCTATGACCAATCATACGGCGCAAGGCCGCTAAGGCGCGCAATCCAAACCAAAATTGAAGATGAGCTGGCCGAAGCAATACTACTTGGGCAGTTTAAAGAAGGTGCAAAAATTGTTGCCGACTTTGCAGACGGGGTAGCCAAGTTTGACACAAAATGAGTCATGTATTACGGCGTTTGTAAATGATTTTGCCAAACGCGAAAACTGCATAATAGGCATATGCGATGCTTCGCCGCTGGTGCTAGAGGCTTCTAGTTTTACGCCATTTGTAAGCCGCAACCACACTAAGCGTACAAGCCCTGCCGCAAACTTGCATGGCGTAAGAAGTATTATTGTAATTGGGGTCGAGTCCAAGATAGTTGACTTCGCGCCCATGCCAGAGGGTGCCGGTGTCCTTTCTGTATTGGGGGTTGCACCGGATTATCACATAATTGTAAAGGCTTTGCTTAAAAAGCTGGTAGGCGAACTGCAACAACATACAAAGCATAATCTTGCATATAAAATCCTAGTAGACAGCCCAACCCTGGACGAACGTGCATTGGCCGTACGTGCAGGGTTGGGCTTTATCGGTCGCAACGGGCTTGTTATTGCGCCGGAGTATGGCTCACGGTTTAATATTGGGGTGCTGCTGACGGATATGGCAGTCGCATCTTTAAGTGGGTCCGATTTAGAGGGGGATACTTCAACTCCACCAGTAGCAGCGTGCCCGTCTGGCTGCCGCAATTGCATAGCAGCCTGCCCAACCGGTGCAATATCTGAGTCTGGTATGTTTGATGTGTCCCGCTGTATCTCATACATAACCCAAAAAGACAGCATAACCCCTGATGAAGCCGCATTATTAGGCCGCCAGCTATATGGCTGTGATATTTGTCAAGATGCATGCCCCCTTAACCCACCGCAGCCAACTGCCTGGGCCAACCCCGGCGAATGGTTGGCTATGAGTGATGAGGATTTTATGGAGGTATATGGCCATACTGCTATGTTGTGGCGTGGTGCGATGTTGTTGAGGCGTAATGCTGGGTGTATTTGTTGACAGTCAATCTCTCAAAACTCACTATACGAATAGTTCTTTGTCTATTAAGAATATTGTGATAGAATATGTATATAATTATTTTTCCTGGAGATGATTGCTATGTTAATAAAACCTTCTACCACGCTTCGCAACGAATATAACAGTATTTCGGTGCTGTGCAAAGAGAAACGTGAACCTGTATTTCTTACAAAAAATGGCGAAGGGGATTTGGTGCTTATGAGCATCGAAACCTACCAATACCGCGAAGAAATGCTTGACTTGCGCGAAAAATTACTTACTGCTGAAGCAAACCGGTTGTCGGGCGCAAAAACCTATACCATTGCGGAAGTGAGCGAAAGGTTGCGGGGACTGATTGATGGAAGTATATGATGTCCAATTCTTGCAAGAAGCCTCGGATGATGTAGAGGAAATCGTCTTGTACATCGCCCAAGACAGCCGCCAAGCCGCGCTTCGTATGCACGATCAAATTGTCGAAAAAGTCAATGATTTATCTGTATTTCCAAAACGTGGGCGACTTGTACCAGATAAAAAAATGGCGGAGGCAGGTTATAGGGTATTGGGGATTAAGAAGCTGTATTCAACCCCGCCAACGGCGCCTTTTCGGTCAGATTTTTGCCACTTTTCGTTGCCCCCTCCTTGCTTGCCTTATTGGCAAGCCGCGTCAGAGCCGCCTCAATTGGCAAAAATCTGTCGCGAAAAGTCACCATTGTCAGAGTTGAATACAGTTTCTAAACCTTACCTAGCTTTTTATCGCATAGTTGGTTGTAATGTGTTCATCTATCGTGTACTGCACGGAGCTATGAATTATCCACTATTATATGAAAAATTCGTACAGGATTCAGGGAAGGAGTTTTAGCAACATAAATAAAGGAAATTTAATCTACAAACACTGAAAATAGTTGCGAAGTTATAAGGATGATATAAATGAACGTATCACTTACATGCACATGCACCACATCCCAAACATACATACACACCAACATCCAGGCCGATTAGGATATGCAGTATCCGTCGGCCTTTTTTGTACAAAGCGAAAGAGGTGTCCTATGAAAAATAATATTATTTTACTCATTTTACTACTTGTATTGTTTGCATTGACTGGATGCGGTAGTGAAGAACCACCCTACCCAGACTCGTCGTTAAGCGAATACCAATACGAATACGAAAATGAAGAATGGCTTCGCTTCAACCTACCAACACTCGAACACGAAAGCCAATACAACTTTCATGTCCGTTATTTTGTCCACGCCGGGGGTGATGGCATAGTAAGCACAAGACGGGACTTTTATGCAGAAGAAAGAGCGTGGCTAATGGAGCACCCAGAAGACCTAAAGCGTAGCTGGCGGTGGGGTGTCTTTAACCCAGAGGCCCGGCAGCGCATGGTGTCTAGACTAAGAGTCGTGACTTCTATAGATGAGCTTACTACACCAAACCTACCAGAGTACACAGGGTATTTCTTCGAAAACAACTATCTTGTAGTGATAGAACTCACAATGCCCAACATGTCGTTAGACGAGTTAGTGCATCAAGTTGACGAAAACGGCAACATCATATTAAGGCCCCGCATGACCGGCCAAGCTACTTATATAGCGGTATCACGCTGGACTGTAGTCATAGAGCTAGATAGTCGTTTTCAGCCACAGGAGTTTAGTGTGGTGTTTATAGATAACCCGTGGGCAGTTGATACGGATATAGGTACCCCTACCGCAACTGCAATAGAAATAGAGGACGTTACCCCAGAAGACTGGTATTACCGCTATGTAGTGGACGGCCTACGCTTTGGGATGCTACAAAGCACAAACGGTGAAAGCTTCCGCTTTGAGCCAGAAAGACATATGACCCAGGGTGAGTTTATAAATATGCTGGGCCGGTTACACGAGTATGGTCAGGGGACAATAGGCATGCCTGGCGATGGCCCGTGCTATGAGCGATATATACAGTGGGCCTTGGAGATTGGGATTGTACACAGCTATAAATACTGGGAGCTGTCGCCGCATGAGCTTATTACCCGTGAGCAGATGGCCGTGATTGTTTATAGATATATAGATGTGTTTGATTTGCGGAGATATTTCCGGCATGGGTACATTATTATTACGAATCAATATTTGGATTTTCGACGTTTTTCACGTTGGGCTGGCCGGCCAATACAGAGCCTTCGCTATATACTAGTGCTAAACTCAGATATGAAAGGACGTTCCTTTAGGCCGCAAGATGTAGCTAGCCATCTCGAAGCTTTGCAAATGCTTACTAATGTTAGCTCTGCGGTTTATGACTTAGTGCATCTTATGCGGTTTACGACTTAGTGCATCTTTACGGTGATAATAATTTTATACATTATGTCTACATCTCCGTCTTGTAGCGGATGCACTACTGGTTCATATGATTTCACTAAAGGAGACGACTTATGAAAAAGAACAAGTTTTTTATTGTATTGTTGCTTGTATTGTTTACGTTAGTTGGATGTGATAGCAACGAACCGTTTAATTCCTACTTGCCAACCAGCGAATGTGATAATAGTGAACTATCTTATTCCGACTTACCAGCGAGCGAATGTGACAACGAAAAACCATCCTATACCGACTCGCCAACAAACGAATATGGCAATAGTGAATCGTCATATTCTGACCTACTAACCAATGAATATGATGGCGAGGAACCACTCTTTTACACCATGCCGCCATACTTCAACCTTCCGGTTATCGAAAGCCCATATGATTTTAGAGTTCGGTATTTCTCTCGTTGTAGATCATATGGCGAGTTAGGTGTGGGTGGAAATGGAGGCGGTTTTTATACAAATGAAAGGTTATGGATACAGAGATATCCTACAATGTTGGAAAACAGTTGGCGTGGGGGACTACCAAATCCAGAAGCATATCGACATGTTAGAGATATAAGAGTTGTGACCTCTGTAGAAGAGCTTGCTGAACCAAGCCTGACAGAATATACCGTGTATTTCTTTGAAAACAATTATCTTGTAGTGATTGAACTCACAATGCCTAATTCGCGCCTAGACGAGCTTCTATATCGGATATCAAAAAATGGTACGATACTATTTAGACCTAGCGCACGCGACGATGTGTTTGTCATTTTTGAACCATCTCACTGGACTATTATTGTTGAGCTGGATAATCGTTTTCGACCACCAGAGTTTAACGTCGAATTTATTGATAATCCTTGGGCAGTGGGTATGGATATAGAGCCATCATACTAGGGTGGTTGTATCAGCATACGAAAGGGAGAAGTCAAATGAATAGAATGTTAAAGAAATTAGTAGCCGTATTGTTATCGATTATTTCTGCACTACTAACTCTAGCCGGATGCACAAATGAAGAACCACCCTACTTCAACTTACCCACAATCGAGAGTGAGTATGATTTTCGAGTCAGATATTTTACTCGTGGTTGGAGTTCTGAAGGAGAGT
>Ga0123355_10002420_pt1 | contig 26382 bp, 23 predicted proteins | sample TergutEmb28metaG_3_FD_89872 | JGI IMG/M metagenome (GOLD analysis project Ga0123355, IMG submission 89872) | Embiratermes neotenicus P1 segment gut microbial communities from Petit-Saut dam, French Guiana - Emb289 P1 | ecosystem: Host-associated > Arthropoda: Insects > Digestive system > Gut ...
GCCATTCTGAGTAGCTCAGCACACGGATTGACGTCAAGACCGTCTGCTTTTTGATATTTTTTCGAAAAGCAGACGGTCTAAATTGTGTGATCAACAGACGTACGGCAAAAACCAGGGACGAACAGTTAATAGTTTACAATTAGTCTCTTTTCTGACACTTTCAACCAAAGATACCCGTTTTAGTTTTGGGGGAGGTCTAATAAAAAATAACTCAAAGTGTGAACAATGAGTTAGTAAATTTTTTTAATCAAAGTAACTGGCAGGATAAATTCGCTGCTTTCGTCTGGATAACTTCCCGAAAATGCTTCCAGCATAATATCAATAGCTACTTGTGCCATTTCTTTAATTGGTTGTTTAATTGTACTAATATCTCCGCAAAAATTCAAAAATGTATCAGTTCCGTCATAACCAACTATCTCTATTTTTTTATTTCGCTGACAAGATAAAGTATTCACAATTCCCGCTAATGTATCACCTGTTGCAAACGCACCATCTATATCTGGGTGCAAATCTAAATACTCGTTAACTTTTCGCTTTTGAAAATCTACATCTTCATCAAAACTCACTTTAAGAATAAATGACTCATGATTATGATTTTTTAAAGTATCTAAGTAGCCTTTTATCCGATAATCTCCTCTTTTAATTTCTTCTTCAGGGCTACCAGTAAAAAGAACAATTTTTTTACAGTTCTTACTAAGCAAATATTCCGTCGCTAAACAAGCGCCTTTGTAGTTATCAGAGCGAACAATTGGCACTCGGTTTGAGACAAATCGGTCAATCGCAACAATTGGTAAATTTGCTTTTTGATATATTTCACTTGGATGATTACGCGATCCAACTATAATACCATCTACTTGATTGGACAAGAGCATTTTTAAATATGTTGTTTCCTTTTCCAAATTGTTATTGGTATTACAAATCAAAACTTTATATCCTTTACTCGCCAAAATCTTTTCAATCTCAGTAACCATTTCGCCATAAAAGGGATTGGTAACATTAGGGAATAAAACGCCAATAATCTTTGTTTTATTTCCATAAAGCGATCTTGCGATTTCATTGGGAAAATACCCCAATTCTTCGATCGCATCATTTACTTTTTTTCGTGTTTTATCACTAATAGAACCCCTGTTATTCAAAACTCGAGATACAGTGGTTGGAGAAACATCGGCATATTCTGCTACATCTTCTAATCTAACTTTTGTCATCCTTTTAAATTCCTTTTCTGCATCGACAGCCATTTAAAAATACTGACCACCTCACCAGCAATTTTCATTTCTGTATCGTTATTAAGGGGATGTATCCATGATAAATGCCCATTATACTCGTAAGGATTACCCTCTTCGTCAAAATATAAACCCGTTCTATCCACAACATTCTCATCAAGTGTGAAAAAGATGTTTTCAGCGCCAGCAGCAATTAGTCGTTCATAAAGCGGCTGTGCTGTTTTTTCGTAACGTAGAGCATCATCATTTTTAGTGTGTACAATCCAAATTGGGATCGCCTTAATAGATTCAATTTTTTCTTCTGTTAACCAGTCTTCATGGTAACCATGGCAAATGGGAATAGCACCAGCAAACATTTCGGGATTTAAAAACATCATCCTTAATGTCATGAAACCACCATTAGAGCAGCCACTAATATAAACACGATTTAAATCAATATTTTGATTATTAGCAATAAATTCTTTTAATAATTCAGTTAAGGCTGTTTCATACCTTGAATAACCAGTTGTTGTTGGTTGCCGATCATTTCCAAACGTCCCCTCATCCATCCAAAACGTACTTGCTTGGGGAACCAAAACATGAGCACCACCCATTAATCCCTGAATCTCATCATCGACAAATCTAGTGACACGATTGCCTAAAAGCGCTATTTCTGGATTCGCCACACCATCCATACTACCTTCACCTAATCCATGAAGCCAAATAATTAATGGTCTTTTATCGTCAGTATCCGGCGAATACGCTGCATATAGTAACTCTTCACCATCCGAACCTGTGAACTTACCGTTTATGTCAAATAGATCAGTTAGCGGCATTAGCTTATTGATTCTTTTTGGTACAAATTTAATTCCTTTATAACTAATCCTATGCTCATAAGGATCAGACCAATTATTTCCCATCTTTTCCTTATCAAAGAAAAACGGATTTCCAAAATTAGGGCTTACTTCTAATTCAACTGTAATATGAGCGGCGAACTCTGATATCTTATTCCCTTCTGCATCACTTGCATAAACAGACAATATTACCCGCTGTTCATATTCGCATGTTGTCGTTCCAGTTGAATCCATTTTCTGACATAAGACTGAAACTTCAAAATCATTCATATTAATTTCAGCAGGAACTACTTTTTCATCTCCTAGATCAATAATTAAAGCTGTAACACCTGGCCCCCAATCACAGCCCTCTACAACCATTTTATAATTATCAATACTTCCGCTCCAAGTGTCATTTATCTCTTGTTTGCTCATCTGTATCCTCCAACCATCAAGTCGCCACTGTCTAAGTATACCATATTATTGTTGTTTTCATGTTCAAACACCTACTTGTAAAATATTCAAAATATTTGCTCCGTTAGTTATTTGCATGATCAAGGACTGTAAAGAAAAGCTGTTGGAGAAACAACAACTTGCTTCTTATATATTATACTGGATTTAAAGTGATAACACAATAGTTTGATCTAGTGCACCGGCTCGTAAGGTCGAGAATGCAAAATTGATCGCATTCTAATTACAAAATTAGTGGCTTGTAAATTAGTGGCTTGTAAAGTATAAAATTGTATCAAAATACAAGCGTTTGCAGCAACGAAACATCTAAGGTAGACTGCCATCAATCTTTTGCCGGAAAATAGCCAAAAAGGTTGATGAGCACCAAATAATCACTTGAATAATAGCTGTTTCGTCAACCTTTCTACCGAAAAATAGCCGAAAAGGTTGATGAGCGCCAATTTATCACTTGAAAATAGCTGTTTCGTCAACCTTTTTTGCCGAAAAAAGCCGAAAAGGTTGATGAACACCAAATAATCACTTGAAAAATAGCTGTTTCGTCAACCTTTCTACCTAAAAATAGCCAAAAAGGTTGATGAGCACCAAATAATCACTTGATAAATAGCTGTTTCATCAACCTTTTTTGCCGAAAAAAGCCAAAAAGGTTGATGAACACCAAATAATCACTTGAATAATAGCTATTTCGTCAACCTTTCTACCGAAAAATAGCCGAAAAGGTTGATGAGCGCCAATTTATCACTTGAAAAACAGGCATTCCATCAACTTTTTGCCGAAAAAAAAGCCAAATGGTTGATGAGTATTAAATGATCATCGAAGAAGTGGTTCTTTCATCGCCTTTTTGTCGAAAAGTAACCAAAGGTTGAAATCCTCACGAGCTGTTAGTTGTTTTTCCCCTACTGGGGACTTAGCTTAAAGTTCGAAATTATTCCACAAACAAGCAAAAAATCTCGCTTTATGGGCAAGATTCTTCAATTAGTTGTAACTTTTTCAATTTTTCAAAACTTCTTTTAAAATTGCTATGAATTTTTCATTAGGTACACAATTTTCAAGGGCGAATCCTGATAAAATCCGATCAATATCTGCCTCCGTCACATCACTAAATCGTCGGGCATACGCCGGCTGTAGCATCGCTGCGGCAAATCCAGTTAAGGCCGCATAGTTAAATGTATACGCAGTTTCATCTGATCCGTTAGTCGGTTCCATACTTGCGACCCGAATTAGTTCTGATAATTCACGAGCCTTTATTCGACCAGGAGATTCCCAATGCTGTGCTACAAAATTTTCAGCACCCAAAAATCGCTTCATTTCCTGAACAGGTTCAACAATTCGTAAATATTCAGAATTTTTATCTAATGTTACACAGCCCATAATACCAGCATCTTTAAATGTCCATGTAGTCCAATTAACTCCAAACTCGTTGTAAACTTCTAATTGATCCTTCATAGAAGCCAAGCGATATGGAACATCAGCTTCTGGACCATGGTACTGAGAACCAAATTCGCCTATTAATAATGGAACTTGGTGCTTTTCGCAAAACTTCATCCCTTCATGATTCAATAGTTCCGAGCGTTGTTTATTTTTATCCCAATAAACCTTCCCTGTTGGAGAATCGTAATAGCCAGGATATTCCCCAGGACCAAAGCCAGGCATTACATAATTATGGCTTGAGTAAACTAAATTATCAGCAAAGGGCGCGGTCAATCCTGAAAAACACCTGCCATAATTATCACCTTCTAAAAAGATAATGTGTTTTGGGTCAATTTTTCTAATAGCTTCCACTGCACGCTGATATAAATCATTGATTCGCGGCCAATCAGGTTTATAATTACCATAAAAATCAAAAGGATGTTCACCGTCCGGATTTGCTGTATTAGGTTCATTTAAAATCTCATAACCTGCAACTGTAGGATTATCTTTATAATGTGTTGCCAGTGCTTCCCAAAATCGGATCAACCGTTCTTGGAAATGAGGGTGTCGCCACAGCATACAGGCTCCTCTTTCATTATCAGAATGCCAATGGTTGTTTTGCCACCCTGCTGCTGCATGAACATCTAAAATGGCGTAGACCTGATGCTTTTCACACCATTCAATCGCCTCATCCAAACGATCGAAAGCTGCTTTTTTATATACAAAAGGAGCTTCATCATCTTCAAATTCTCGATAGTTTAACGGAATTCTAATAACATTTGCTCCTAAAGAAGCAATATAAGCAACATCAGCTTCCGCAAAGAAATAATCTGCCATTCGTTTGAAGAAATAATCCGAGCCTTCTTTTCCCAGAGTATTTTGCATCTGTCTTTTTAAGGTTGTTGCCGTTCCAGGATATGCATTGATAAAATCTTCTAAATTCATCCAACCGCCAATACAAGTACCTCTTAAAAAAATCTTTTCACCCCTGTCATTAATAATATCTTTACCTCTTGTACTTAAAAATTCCATAATAACCTCCTAATAAATGACTTGTGCTAACTTTAATCGATAAACAGAGCTGCTAGCAGTTAAAAAGACTTCATCTCGCCCTTTACCACCGAAACAGAAGTTGCCAACAAATTCAGGTACTTTTATAATCGCTAATCTTTTACCTTCTGGATTAAAAACCCATAAACCACTAGGTCCTGTGACCCAAATGTTGTCGAATTTATCAATTTTCATTCCATCAGGCGCACCTTCACCATAGCTTGGATTTACTTCAGCAAATACCTTTCTTTCACTGAAATTTCCATCATCAGCTTTATGTAAAACGTAAATGCGATTTTCGCCTGTATCGTTAACATATAGTTTTGACTCATCGGAATTTAAACACAACCCGTTTGGCCATTCAAAATCTTTATTCACAACAGTTACTTCACCACGACTGGCATGCCACCAATAAACGCCATTAAATCCTTGTTCACTCTCAACACCTAACATTTTAGAGAAGGGATCTGTAAAAAGCATATCACCATTTTTAGTAACAACCACATCATTAATACTATTGAATTTTTTTCCGTAACAAACATCAACTATTTTATAACTACCCGCCTCATCAACAACAGCTAAGCGTTGAAATCGACTTTCACAACTGATGATATTATCTTTGTGATCAAGAGCTAGACCAATAGCTCTATTTCCTTTTTCTGTATACACAGATGCACCGTTTTTAAAATCCCACTGGTGAATTTTTTCGTTAGGAAAATCGGTAAAATACAAAGTTGCATTAGTTTGTTTATATACAGGTCCTTCAACGAAACTATAACCTGTTGCTACTCTTTCAAGAATCGAACTTGCAAAAAAAACTTTTTTAAAATTCTCATCAAAATGAAGAATCTCAGTCTCAAATGCCACCACATTTTCAGCCATCATGCATGACCTCCTTATTTATTCAAATTATTTTTTCCATTACTTCAACTACAAATGACCTGCCCTTATGCCATGAGGCACATAAGGATTAAATTCGCTGACTGGAGGGAATATTTCATCGATTCTCTCCATTAAATCAGCTGATAAAACAATGTCAAGACAGCCCAACATCTCTTCCAAGTCTTCAATTGTATTTGGAGCAATGATAACAGAATTCACTGCTGGATGAGCTAATTCCCAAGCTAAGGTAACATTAGCAGGTGATTCTCCAATTTCATTGCAAAGTTTAGTATAAGCTGTTAGTTGATCCGTAATATGTTCAAAATGATAATCCGCTTCAGCATTTCGGTGGTGCTTATTGGGATGATTCATATCAATCCCCAAGAGACCACGGCATAATGGACTGTAAACTGTTATCCCAATTCCATAAGCTTGTGCCATTGGTAACATTTCTAGTTCCGCCATTCGGTTGAGGGGGGTATAAAAATGCTGTTCACTGATAAGCCCCATAAAATTCCTTCTTTTCGCAATTTCCTGAGCTTTCGCTAATTCCCAAGCATCATGATTGCTCGCACCAACATAATCAATTTTTCCTTCACGAACTAGACACTCAAACGCCTCCCAAATCTCATCCCAGCTTGTTTCTTGATCTCGTTTATGCATGGTGTATACTTCTAACTTATCAGTTTGAAGCCGTTTCAAAGAATCTTCGATGTGACGCCTTATTTTATAAAGAGATAAGCCTTCACGATTATTAGGACCATCAACGTGGTTTTCTCCTAAATCACGCCCCATTTTCGAGTTTAAAACAACTTTTTCTCGCCTTTGATTACCTAGTTGAAACCACCTGCCAATAATTTCTTCCGACATTCCCCGAGCACCCGCACTTCCATACACGTTAGCCGTATCAAAGAAATTAATTCCCCTTTCAACTGCATAATCCATCATTTTATGAGCACTCATTTCATCTATTAGACCCCAATCTCGAGCACCGGCTGACATCCCGCGCCCAAAACTAGCTGTGCCTAAGCACAGTTTGCTTACATAAAGCCCCGATTTGCCAAGTCTATTATACTTCATAATTTTTCCTCCAAACATTTAATTTCAAGCAAAATCTCAGTTGTTATTTGCAATAATTTCCTTAAAGTTCATTTCTTCCAACAAACTTAAAACTTCTTTCATTCTTTTACATTCAAACTTTCGTAAAATACTATTTATTTGAGATTTGATTGTACCCATCGAAACATATCGCATATCGGCTATTTGTTTATACTTATAGCCTTCAAATATGAGTGCCAAAACATCGAACTCACTATTACTCAGTTTTGATAAGACATTATAGGTAAAAACAGTACTTTTTTGTTGATTACGGAGTTTTGTAAACTCTGAAATGATTTTCTCAGCAATATTTGGACGCACCATCATCTTATTTTGATGGGCATTCCTGATCGAAACAGCAATCTCATTAATTGGTGTTGTTTTCAAAATATAATCAATCACACCTGAACAATAAGCGCGAAAAATCAATTGATCATCTTCGTGCATGGTAAAGATAATAATTCGAACTTGAGGAAAATTATTGCAAATAATCTCAGCCGCTTCTAGTCCTGCTGTAGAATTCTCCATTTGAATATCCATCAATACAACATCAGGTTGAAGCTTACTTACTAATTTAACAGCTTCCCTTCCACTCCCAGCTTGACCGATCACTTCGATGTCCTTTTCTTTTTGCAAAGCGGCCTCAATATAATGGCGAATATCTTGGATATCTTCTACGATTATCGTTTTAATACTTTCCATCACTACACCTCACTGTCTAAGCTCTTCTCAATAGTATTTCTACCTTTGTCCATTTTTCTGGTTCACTTTTGATTCTAATATAACCGAAATGGGCTTTTATAACTTTTTGAACATAAGATAATCCTAAACCCCAATTATTTAATTTCCCCTTCATCGAAAAATAAGGTCTGAAAATTTCTCGGAGCTTTTTTACTGGTATTCCTTTTCCATTATCCCACACTGAAAATAAAAGCCAATCATCACTTATTTCCAAAGTAATATCTATTTTTGCATCCTGCTTTCCAATTAACGCTTCAGAAGCATTTTCTAAAAGGTTGCCAATTGCTTGAACAATATGATAAGAATCATAGTTGCAAAAAACACCTTTACTTGGAAACTTTTTTGATACTTTAATTTCATTAGAAATGGATGAGGATTGCATTGCCGTTTCTACTGCTTCAATAAAATCTCTTTTCATTGTTTTGACTCGAGTGTCTTTAATCGCATTAATTCCTTGATTTAAAAAATCCATGTGAGCATTATTTACTTCTAGCAAACGTTCCAATTTCTGCTTTCCTTCAGGAGTTCCATATTCATCAAGGGCAGCTTCTGCTAAAATTTTTAAGTTAAAAATAATATTTTTTTCTGAATGTAAGGCATCTTGAAGGTTGTGCGGCATAATCTCAAGTTTTTTCTTGATCGATGACTCCCTAAAAAAATCAAAGCTTCTCACTTTAAAGGAAATCATTAAGAAAAAAAGAAAAAACAATAGGCCTGTTAAAATAATCGGAATAAGAACCAAATTCTGTGGTGGCAAGACAACTCTACTCAAATTCAGCCAAAAACCTGTGCGCAGGACTTCATTCCAACTCTTTGTATATGGTGCAATGATAATAAAAAACAAGATATTGAATAATGATAAGGTCAAGATTAATTCTAAAAACTGTCGTAAAAAAATCGTTAAGTTATTTTTTCTGTATGCGTAAAGTAAATAGGCAATCGGAAAAAGGGGGATAATGTATACGAATAAAGTTAAGATCAAGAATACCCATCTTGAAACAGAGACAATCAAATCTCCAATTGGCATATTTATTCTATACTGAGCTAAAAATATTTGCAGACCGACTCCTGGGGAGAAAAATATAAAATAAAAGCTTGAAAGAATCAGACTAACTGTCATTAATAGTCGAACAATTTGCTTCTTTTTGAATCCATTATGTTTTTCAAATCTACTACAAAAATAAAGAGAAAAAACACTCGTCAATTGAAATAACACAACACCTATATTTTCAATGATTAAAACTCTACTAAGGGTAAGTGGCATAAAATTATTGACAGCTGCGATAAAATCTGTGCCTAACCACCTAAAAGTATAGATTTGCAAAGGGGTATAAATACTGTATCGTCTAATTTGAATAATCAACGAAAAGGCACAAAACGCAATCGAAAGGCTCATTGCAGCAAAAAAGATGCTATGTTTATTCCGATAATTCGCTACTAAGAATAAACTTGCCAGTACAATTAAAAATGAAACTGCAATAACCATTGATTCACTCCTACTACCTCTATATTTAGCCTTTAATACTACCTTCTGTTAAACCATTAATAAATTGTTTATTAAAAATCAAAAACACAATAATCATCGGAACAATAGAAATTGCAGTTCCTGCCAACATTAAACTCCAATTAGCAGCTGATTCACCCATATTCCTTAAATTAACAACACCTACTACAAGAGGCATCCGCTCTGGATTCGCCATGGTAAAGACCATTGGCAACATGAAGTCATTCCACGCCGAACGGAAAGTCAAAATACCAATTGTTGCAATAAGTGGTTTTAATAACGGAAAAATAACATAGATAAAGATTCCAAAGAATGAGCAGCCATCCATTTTAGCAGCTTCATCTAGTTCCTTTGAAATTGTCGCAATATAACCCCTTGAGATAAATAGATTTGCAACATTTAGACCTAGAACCCTAATAATAATAACTCCCCACAGACTTTGATTAATTCCAAAAAATTGAGCAATCCGTAAAATCGGGAAAAGAGTTAAAGAGCCTAACGAGACAAACATGGAAGACAAAACAAGTGCAAATATCAATTCTTTACCTTTAAACTTCCCTCTTTCAAAAACGTAAGCTGCAACTGTACTCGTAATGATAGTTCCTATAACAATAAAGAACGATAAAAAGATGCTATTCCAAGTAAATTGAGCAAAATTAGCCAAATTCCAAGCTTCGATAAAATTGTCGAAAACAAATGCTTCTGGAATAATCGACCCTGGATTCGCTAACAAATCCTGCGTACTCCTTCCGCTTCCCATCAAAGTATAGAAAATTGGAAATCCTGCTACAAGCGTACCAATAATCAAAGTAAGATAGATCGGCGCCTTGCTAAGAAAAGAGTTACGTTTTACACTAAACTGCTTCATAATGGTTCCTCCTCTAGTGTTGCGCCATTTTTTTACTACTCTTCAAATAGATGAAGGTAATAACCCCTAATATAATCGCCGTTATCACTGACATAGAAGAAGAATATCCAACTTCCATCCTTCTACCATCAAGACCAAAGAAGTGTTTAAAAATATGGGTCATAACAACTTCTGTTTGCCCGTTGGGCTGTCCATTCGTAGAAGCAAGGACTAAATCAGCTACTTGAATACTACCAATAATCGCATTCAATAAGACTATTCGAAATACTGGACCAATCATAGGTAAGGTAACATGAAAAAATTTTTTTAATCCTGTAGCACCATCAAGGTCAGCACATTCATGAATTTCTTTAGGAATTCCTTGTAAAGCCATCAGAAAAAAAACAATATTAACACCAAGAAAAGCCCAAATGGAAGCCGTCCCAATAACAAACAAGGCCGTCCATCTAGTAGAAAACCAATCAATCGAGGATTCAATTAATCCGATATTCATTAACATCGTATTAATAACACCTCGAAATGCTGCAAACATAAGTGTAAAAATAAGACCAACAATCGCAGTACTGATTATTGATGGCAAAAACATCATAACTCGAAAAAAGCTCGTCCCTTTCAAAGCTTTATTAAGCAAAACAGCAAATAATAAAGCCAAAGGAATTTCTATCATCAATTTTCCGCCAGTTAGAATAAAAGTATTTAACAAGGACTGCCAAAAAGCAGTATCTCTTGTAAATAGACGGACAAAATTATCAAAACCAACAAAACTCCCAACAAAACCATTGAAATCAGTAACAGAATATCTAATGATATACAAGATAGGAAAATAAGTAAAAGTAAAGAAACCAATCAGTATTGGCAAAATCATTAGTACAGCTTGGGTGGAGTCTTTTTTAAAAAAATAACGAATATCTCCTTTTTTGGGCGCATTTGGGTTAGGCAATTTTATTTTTTTATCAACTACTGTGCCCCCAGTCATGATAATCGAGCCCCATGCTCTCTCAGTCTAGCCTGTAGTTCGGCGACATTAACTTCGTCAGTAGCAAGATTATCCTTACTCGCTAAAAACGCTGCTGCTCCAGCCGCTTCTCCTGTTGCCATACAGCAAGAAATAGCTCTAATTCCACTCTGTGCGACGTGCTCTGTGCTTATTGAGCGTCCAGCTACTAGCAAATTCGTAATCCCTTCTGGTACTAAAGAGCGATATGGGATTTGAAATAAAGTATTATCTTTTGGCAGTGAATAAATATGACCTTCATAACCCTTTCCTTCAACCGTACCATCCCCATCCATATAAGCATCAGGGCTAAGCATATCGAAAAACTGAGGATAAACAGCGATACAGTCTTCAAAATCACGAGCATTTGTTAAATCATCAATTGAAAGCTGATACTTTCCCTTAATGCGTCGACTATCTCGGAAAGAAATCTCAGTTGCTATATTAGAGAGTTCAGCTTTTTCAAATCCAAACATATTCTTTCGTGCGTAATCCAACATTTCATGGATGTAGCCGCGACATTCTTGTTCTGCTTGTGATAAAGATGTTATATCTGTTGCATCAATTCCATATGCGCATGGGTAGTTTAAATAGGATACTTGCCCACCTGGTGTAAGGCGCCCGAACGGCAAGTCTTGGCGCTTACAATTAAGACCAGTACGTCCAGCGCGATAATTTTCTTTATAAATACGTCCTACTTCATTAAGCACATCTTTCCCATCTTCTAGCAATGCTGGGGAATCAATGCCTGCTACCCGAAATGAAAGTGTCCCTGGTTGACAAAGACCATCTGTTGCTCGGCCTTGCTCAAATTCAACCCCAGCAGCGAAAGCAACATCAGCATCGCCTGTACAGTCAACAATTGTTTTTGCAAGAACTGCTTGTGGACCTTGTTTAGTTTGAATAATAACTGCAGTAATTTTTTGCTCATCACATACTACTTCATTAACAAATGAGTGAAAAAGTACTTCAACTCCATGTTCTTTTAAAAAATTATCTAAAAATATTTTTAAGTACTCACTAGAAAAACGAAAAGTTGTTCCAGGACGTAAATCATGCCCACGTCCATAAATGGCTTTATAGCCAGCCTCCATCTTAGCCCAAACGCCTCCAAGTTCAAAATCTGTTTTAGCAAGAAAATAATTGCATCCTTCAACATAAGACTTTGTAATATTACCGCCCAAAAAACCGCCTTTTTCAAGTAGTAATACCTCGCTACCATCATAAGACGCCGATACAGCTGCTCCAATACCAGCTGGACCGCCACCAACAACTAAAACATCTACTTCACGGATAATTTTTGCTTCTTTAGAAGCAACGTTGATTTTCAATACATTTTGGCTCATAATACATTACCTCTTTTCTCTTTATTCCTAAAAACCCTGTTGGAATATTCCACAGGGATTTTAGAAAGTTTTATCAATTAATTAGCATTATCAATTATTACGATTATCTCTTCCTTCAGGTGCCCTAAATGATTCCAAAACTTCTGGGTCAAGCTGCTCTCTAACTGCTTCATTTAATCTGGCATCTAACTCACGCATTGCAGTTAGTGGATCCATATCTGGATCAGCAGCAAGGGTAGCTAAAATACTTTCATTAATTGAAAGTCCTTCAATGGTAATATGGTTATCTGGCATCGGTAACAATAAAAGGAAATTAGGTATTTCAGCAAATTCAGCAAAACCACGTTGTTCAGGTTCGCGAGTTGCTAACTCTCTTGCTTCTTGGCGCAGTGGAATATAAAGACCATGTTCAAACATCTCTGCCATATTTTCATCTGAATAGAAGAACCTGAATACTTCCGCTACTTTTTCAGCCCTCTCAGGATTTTCAATTGCAGCAGCTCCTACACCTAAAAGATTTGTTCCATCAGCAAGAGGACGATATGGAGCAGCTCCTGGTAAAATCGTTGGAATATCTACAACTTCCCAATTAAAATCAGCAGGGAACTGGTCATTATAAACTCCAACATCGAAACTTACCGCTGGTAGCATACCAACACGCCCTTCGGCAAACTGAGCACGCATCGCATCAGCATCCATCCCAGAAGCTCCAGGAAACACACTACCGTCTGCAACCATTCCAGCGATCTGCTCTAGCACTGGTGCTAAACGTTCAAACTGAAATTCTAAAGTATCATGATTAAATCCATGATGGCCTTTAATATGAGAAGCTGGTCGGTGAATATAAGCTGAAGCAATCCAGTATGACTGAAGTCCTAAAGCAAATCCAAATTCTTCATCATTCCCATTTTCCGTAATTATTCTTGCAAATTCACGAACCTCTTCCCAAGTTTCTGGTGGATCTGTTAAACCATTTCGATCAAAAATCTCACGATTAATAACAAATCTATATGTTGTTAAATTGTAAGGCAAAGTAAATGCTTCGCCATCGAACTTTTGCAAATTCTCAGTCAAAAAGCCACCATCTTCATATTCGGCAATTAAGTCTTCCATTCCTGGTAGCTCAGTCAATGGCACTAAATACCCTGCATCAATAAATTCGCGGATAAACGTTCCATTTGGACGGAAAAGATCTGGAGCTTCGTCGGTTTGAGCAGCAAGCCTGATAGTATCTACCCAGTTAGCGCCAAATACTGTATACTCAATCTCAATCCCCAGTTCCGCTCCTTCTCCTGCGTTAAATCGCTCGATTTGCTCCATTCGTAATTCTCGCTCGTGAGCATTATCTGACCACACCCGAATAACCGTTGTTTCTACTGGTGTTCCTGATGCATTATCATCACAAGCTGTTACAATCAAAGTTAACATTACAACTGTAAAAGCTGAAAAAATTTTTTTAAAATCCATTTTCCTACCTCCTTGAATTTTTATTTCCTGACACATTTCGAAATGTTACCGCATACAATATGCGTTAATATTATTATACCATCTTTATAAATGTTTGTATAGTTAGAAAAATTGTATAACCTAGCGCTTTCTAGCAAAAAAACTCATGAAATGAAGAAAGCTTTTGCAACTTCTATTCCACGAGTTTTAAATTATCAAAGAGTTTTAAAGGAAATTCTTTACTTCTTCATACCATCAGCTTATTGATCCAATAAATTCAAATAGTCTTGCCGAGTCTTTTTTATGCCTTGTACAAGCATTTTCGGCGTAGTAATTTCAGTTTGATTAAACAGAAGATATTCGTCAATTTTAAGCGACAGACATTGAGCGAGCAGTTTATCGGTTGGGGAGTTCGTAATACAATCAAAATCAGGAAATAATGCTAGATTAATAATCCTTAGCATATTGGCAACAGCCATCACCCCTAATGACTCTTGGAAAATGTCTTTAAATAAGTGTTCCAAATAACCTGCTGTTTCTTTGTACAACGCTTTCGCTTCCCTTTCAAAAGCTGCACGAAAGCATTCGAAATAAACTTCGAACACTTGCTCAATTGTATTTAATAGGTAGTTTTGATATGCCGCTCTTTTCGCTTTTGATAAATCCATTTTAAAATTAAAGGCTGCATACTGTGAAATAAAATTGGCAAGCAAGTACCCAATGTCGTAAGAGAAGGGGGCTACGAAAGCATATTCCATGTCGGTGACAAAGACGTTTTTATCGTTTACAAAAAGATTAGAAGTGTGAAGATCGCCATGGACGAGGCATTCACCTTTCTTGATAAAATTTTCTCGCACTTTTAAAATAGCCAAGCGAATTTCAGGTCGCTCCCAGAAGTGATCACTTATTTTTTTTAATGGTGTAGGCAAATCTGCACCAAAATCTACTTTATTTAACACAATGTCTTCCATGATTTGTCTCATGTGCGGGTTGAAAAAATGATACTGCAATGAGCGAAACGTTTCTTTACTAAGGTAAAGCTCTGAGGTATAAAAGTGGTTCTTTGCCATGAAAGTTCCAATTTGACGAGCAAATAGGGGAAACTCCTTACCTTCGTTTAGCTGAAATCTCATAATTCGCGATTCGCGGCTTAAGTCATCCATCATAAACACATTATTGACTGTGTCAATGAAATACACTTTAGGTACGTGGTCACTTATAATCTTGGCTCTTAAAACAAACGATAAATATTCCAACTGATTCCGCTCAGTAGAAAGATAATCGACAATCCCTTCTTGCCGCAAATAAGTCCTTGCTTGCTTAACGATATATGACTTGTCATTTTGAGACACTCTAAAAAGGAAGTTAACATAACCCTCATTTTCTATGCTATCATCAGAGGACAATTCATGCACCGCAATAGGGTCGCTCGTAAATAGCTTCGTTTGCTTACGAAGATAATCGGCAATGTTTTCTTTGCTTAATTCTAACGCCACTAAAATCTCTCCTAACTTGAACCAAAACCGAGTTTTTAATCAGTTTCCCGAAACAGCATCGTCCACATGCCAATATCAACAAACCCACTCCGCTTATAAATATTCCCAGCTTGCGGATTGTCATAAAACAAACACACCGACACTTTTTCCGCAAATAAATCCTGCAATATTTCAGATATAATCGCTGTCGCATAGCCTTTCATGCGATAGTTCGGATCCGTACAAATGCCAACAAGCATCGCAGACTTCGAGTTTTCCGCTGTCGTTGCAACCATTGATACCGCTTTCTCATCTTCTTTAATAAAATAAACACGACCAGCTTTATCTTTGAGCTTTTTAACCATCCGCGCAATTTGCTCATCAATATCTTTACCTTTATTCACGGACGCAAATTCTTCAATTGAATGCGCTAATTCAGCAATTTGCCTAGCATCCTCCGGCTTAGCACATTTAACTTTAACTCGTAATTCTTCATTATCTGCAGGGTTTAAAGTCTCGGCTCGACATTCTGCGAAATAGTTTAACTTCTTATCATAGTTATCTTTTAAGAGGGGTTGAATCGCTTTTAAAACTTCTTGCTCTCCAGAAATGACATCGCATTTTTCATATTCCTCAATGATATCAACAAATCCTCTTGCATTATAGCCTTTTTTTCCATACACAATAAAACTATTATAATAGCGTAAGAGAATGCCTCGCAAATTACCATCATCCCCAAAGTCGCCCCACAATTCTTGAAAATCAGCATCATAGCCAAACAACTCAATATCACCAATAATGTATAAATTGATCGATGCTTGCGGAAGCAGAAGCTCCATTACTTTTTCGTTATCTAATTCAGTTAATTTATGTACCATTTTTACGCCACCACCTTTTTTAGTATTATTAAGTAGAATTATAGCAGGTTTGGGCAGCGGGTGTCAAGCTATATGTCAGAGGTGAAGTAAAGCTCGATTCGCTAACGTTAGTGCACCAACGTAAGTAAGGTTACAATGAGCTTGCAATAGGTAATTTATGGTGAGGCGACTCTGCCAGCTTGTAAAGTCTAATAACTGAATCAAAAATGCAAGCGTTTGTAGTAACAAAATATCTAAGGTAGACCGCCTATCATCAACCTTTTTGCCGAAAAACAGCCGAAAAGGTTGATGAAAACCGAATAATCACTTGAAAAATAGATGTTTCCTCAACCTTTTCGCCGAAAAATAACCGAAAAGGTTGATGAACACCAAATAATCACTTGAAAAATAGGCGTTTCGTCAACCTTTTTACTGAAAAACAACCAAAAAGGTTGATGAACACCAAATAATCACTTAAAAAATAGGCGTTTCGTCAACCTTTTTACTGAAAAACAACCAAAAAGGTTGATGAAAACCAAATAATCACTTGAAAATAGGTATTTCATCAACCTTTTCGCCGAAAAAACAGCTAAATGGTTGATGAGCATTAAATGATCGCTGAAGAAGTGGTTCTTTCATCGCCTTTTTGTCGAAAAGAAGCCAAAGGTTGAAATCCCCACGAGCTGTTAATTATTTTTCCCCTACTGGGGACTGGGAAAGTAGGATTTTAATCGAACTTGAAAAAACTTTAAAATATTAGCAAAATACCGCAACTTTCTTAAAGTTCATCCGTTGTTATAGTGTAAGGGTTGCTTGTTAACTGACTATTAGCATATAATTAAGTCAGGAAAGTGGGTGAATCGGATGAAGACACTTGATGAATACTACGAAAGCTGTGCAAAAGAAATCTATACCTACATCTATTCCTTTTGCCACAATCACGAAATAGCTGAAGATATTGTGCAAGATACCTTTTACAAAGCATATACGAATATCAGTAAAACCAACGCTAATCATCTAAAAGCATGGCTTTTCAAAACAGCATATAACACATTTATTGATTATATCCGCAAAGAAAAAAGAAATCACCCACTTGATACCATTCATATGACCATCCACTATTCAAACATTGAGCACAAACTAATGGAAAAAGAAGAAATTCAAGAAATATTCTTCCAAATCCATCAACTACCTTTCAACCAGAAACAAGCCTTACTCCTGCACACGATTCACAAGTTAAGCTATAGCGAAATTTCTGGAATACTTGAGACAACAGAGTCAAGTGTTAAATCACTTATTTTTAGAGCTAGAGCAACCTTACGAAAAAAAAACGGAGGAATGACGTCATGAATGAAGAATTCAAAAATAAATTAGAACAGTACACAAGCGGGATGTTATCAGAGGAAGAACACCAAGAAATGGAGCAAGAATTTGAAAAACTTGAAGTATACCAACAACATCTCGATAAGTTAATGGGTGATAATGATGATAGTGAAGAAAAGTTTACTGGCATTGAAAAACTAATCAAAAAGGCTAAGCAAAAATCTATTGCCTATACTGTGATTTTAACTTGCTTAACTATTCTTACTATCAATGTAGGGCTTCATATAGCAAGTAATATCTATCTTAATAACGTAATTGCCGAGAATACAGCACTTTTGGATGCAGCGATTCACACGACAATGCCAAATATAAACTCCTCACTTTCGAGCACTACTTTTTCAGGTTTTTTCCAATTCGAACGCTTTAATGATTTAGAACGGATCATTGGGAATGAACATATTCATCTTGGCGAATTAACAGCTAGATTTCGTTTTAATAGTTTACAAGAACTACGTATTCCACGAAGTGCACAATCAGAGATTATCAGAATAACTTATCCACCCAATTATCATATTCCAGAAACATTTAACTACTTAGAGCAACTTCCTGAAGCAACAATGTCAGAAATCAGTATTTCATTTACCCACTTTCTGACAGTTGAGGAAACATTCCAACTTTTTGAAAATCGTGAAGTCTCGCTTGATTGGTTTGCAGTTTATAGTGGCAATCGTGAGGAAACTAGAGGATCAGCAAGAATTGGGTTTCCTTCTAAAGGTTACAATTCATTTGAACTCCATCGACTAATCCATGAGGATTTACCTATAGATGAAATAGTTGAAACTTTTGTGCCATTTGAGAATAAAGTTGATGAATTTATGTTTGCATTAAGTTTATTAGCAGAAAACAACGACCTAGCTGATCGATTCTTAGGACACGAAAGAGGTGGTATACGAATAGGCTGGCGAGCTGATTTTCGTGCAATATACAACTACATTGACCAAAACGGTATTCAAATCCCAGGTGTCGTCGTAACAGGTCCAACAACAGAACTACTCGCACTTTATGACGAGCCATGGATCTCACACATACAAGTAAATGAAGTAACATTTCTAAATTGGACATCAGTTCTCGAAGACTAAGCCTCCAAAGGAGGAATGAATAAATTCTATCAAAAAAATCATTTTAAGTATTGACTTCTAATCTTTCGCATATTATAATATGTACACAACCGAGGAAGACTGCGCGCAGGCTTCTGGGAGAAGATAACTATTGCTTTATAAGGTCACCATACTTTATACAAACTTATCTTCATCTAGCCAACATATGTTGGCTGTTTTTTATTTCTACATATTTGTCTGAATTTTCAAAAACCTGCTTGACAGCTTTCAATATATCACGATTCGAACCAAAAAAGGCGATTTCTCAAATCGCCTTTCACAAGTTAAAATTCGCTATACATCATATATCCTTCTTAACCAAACTCCCCACTGCTACAAGTGAGAGCACGCCAATCATCGCCACCGAAATCACAATTACCATCATCACATTGCCAAAATTTGCTTCCCCAATTGACAGATATGCTAGGTAATATGCCGCTGGTGTTGGTAAAATATTGGCAAGTGTTCTCACAAGACTGGAGGTTTCCATCATTAGGATAAATGCACCAATAATCATATCTAGCACCAAATAACCAAGCACAATTCCTAATGTTGCCCCCAATTTTCTTGTCACTAATGCAACAGTCATAAACAGTGTTGCTTGTGCCACTAAAATAAGATACCCCACTCCAGTACTAGACAAGAAATTTAACAAGTTAAAAGCATCTCCCCATGGCTCAAAGATAAAATAGGGCAATACTGTTGCTAACATAGTTACCACAATAAATGCGGCACATGTAACTAGAATTGCGACAAATTTAGCAGTATAATACGCACACCGCGTAACACCAATTGCCAGTGGATTCCGAACTGTTCCAGAATCAAAATCACCATTAATAAATACAACCGTGAATCCAACTAAAATGAAGAGAATACCAGAAATATTTCCTGATAAGGCACCATTTAGCATTTCACTAGCACTCGCAGGCCGCATTCCCATTAAATCCTCCGCTGGAATTGCACCAAAGGCAATACTCACAAATGCCGCCAACCCTGCTGCAATCGCAATCATAATCCAAAAACCTTTACTTTTTCGTAATTTATATAATTCTGCCGAGATCATATTAGCCATTTCTACGCACCTCCACCTCGCCAATCAGATTCATAAAATACGACTCCAAATCCTGATCAACATGATTAATCCCCTTCACACCAATACCTTCCCCCGTAAGAACCGAAATTATCGCTTCCGTAGGAATCTGCACGTCTGTGACCACTAGTCGCTCCAAATCCTCTTTAATAACATCTCCAAACTGAGATCTTAGTAATTCGCTTGCCTTTGCATTATCTGTTGTTCTCAAATCAATATAATGCTGACATTCCGCATCAAGCTCAGCCGCCGTCAATTGCTTAACAATCCGTCCCCCCTCAATAATCCCAAAATCCGTTGCCAGCAAATGCAACTCAGCTAAAATATGACTCGAAATCATAATCGTCACACCACTAGCAGCCAGCGCCTTAAGCGTTTCCCTAATCTCAATAATCCCCATGGGATCAAGCCCATTAATCGGTTCATCCAAAATCAAGAAATCAGGTTCATTTAAAAGCGCCATACCAAGGGCTAATCTCTGCTTCATCCCCATCGAAAAATCACGTGCCTTTTTCTTGCCAACATCTCCTAACCCGACCTTCTCTAAAATGGCAGGGATTTTCTCTTTGCTAACTTTTCCTAAAATTCGCCGCTGAATTTCTAAATTATCAGTAGCTGTTAAACCTTTATGCAGAGTTGGATCCTCAATAATAACACCCATTCGCCTGCGTTCATCATTTAAATGATCAGTTTTACCAAACAATACCAGCTCCCCACTATCAGCTGAAGCAAGCCCCGTAATAATTCTCATCAACGTCGACTTCCCAGCCCCATTACGACCAATAAAACCGTAAATCGAACCTTGCTTAATTTCCATATTAATATCTTTTAGCACATGGTGCGTGCCATATGTCTTGTTTACATTATTAATCTTCAAAATAGTATTCATCATGACCTCCTTTTAACTGAACCTCTGCTATCACCCCTTCAACAACTCCTCATAAGTAAACTTCCTAAACACAAGTCTCATCAATCCCCAAGCAATTAGCGCCAACACAACCCCCAACACAGCAAACATCCAGGCACTAATCAGTAAAAATCCGCTAAACTGACTAATTATTATCATAACAAGGGGTAAAACTAAAATACCGCCTCGCTGAAACGCCTCTTCTGAGCTCTTCGCCTTCGCTGATATTCTTACCTGAACAATAATTGCCAAAAAGGCAAACGCTGGGGTTACTAAGAACAGGACAACTAGCCACACTAGACCTGGCACAAATAATTCGCCAAGAAGCACCCACACGAGCACTGTGACAGCAGCAATCATGACGACAAACGAAATCAAAGTTACAATCATCCCCACCAATAGCGCTCCAATCACCTTCGCACTAAAAATCTCTCGCAAACTCAGCGGCGAATACAATAACGTCTCAAGGGTCCGACGCTCCTTTTCACCAGTAAAACTAGCCGCAGCTATTGCCGTCACAATCAAAGGTGGAATCATTAAGAAAAATGTCGGCATAATATTATTAATTAACATCTGAATAATTGCCAAGTCCTCTCCACCTTCAGGCACAGAAATCATCATCACCGCCATAATCTGATCAAACTCCGCAGCACTACTATCCATCAGCACCACTGCAAGTACTCCACCCACCGGAAATATCACCGCAAAAATCAGCGGTAACAACATATAATCCAAGAAAAAACTCCTACTTTTAGTAACACCCCTTAACTCCTTCCGAATTAACGCAGCTTGCATTTTATTAACCATTTTCAAACCCTCCTCTACTACGCGTTAGCGCAAAGTAAATATCTTCTAATGACAGTCGCGCCGTTGATACATGAAACACGCTTCCACCTGAGGTAACAATATCAGCTACGATTTTGGCAATCTCCGACTCTTTTTCTACCTCTAGCTCAAAAGTATTTTCATCTTTAACCTTAAACTCGACACCAACTGGTTTAGTATCCGCTTTAATTGTTAGCTTATAACCAGAAAACACCTTAGCACGCAGCTCATCTAAAGTACCGTGGGCAAACATAACCCCTTTATCAATCAAACCATAACTCGTACAAATCTCCTCCGCATAGCGAAGTTGATGGGTACATAGAAAGACCGTCGTCTTATGTTCACGAGCTAAATCTTTAATCAAATTATTAACCGTCTGTGAACTCTCAGGATCAAGTCCAGATGTGGGTTCATCTAAAAATAGCAATTTCGGGTTATGAATCAACGCCCTTGCTAGTGATAGCCGCTGCCGCATACCTGTTGAATAATCACTTAATTTTTTATCCTTTGCATCAACTAGATCTAATTTGGAAAGCAAATTTTCTGCCCGTTTAGCTCCCTCATCTTTTTCAAGTCCAAATAATTCTCCATAGAAAATCAAATTCTCAAATCCTGTTAAATCGTTATACATCTGTGCGTGTTCCGTCAAAACCCCAGCTTTCTGATGGATCTTCTCGGGATTTGCTGTTGGATCAACACCAAATACTGACATAGAGCCATATGTCGGTGTAACCATCCCATTTAACAACTTAATTGTTGTTGTTTTTCCGGCGCCGTTGGGACCGAGGAAGCCGAAGATTTCGCCCTCCTCCAAGATGAAGTTGACGTTATTAACCGCTTTCTGTGTGCCAAACTCTTTTGATAAATTATTTACATGAATTATATTACCCATTAAAATCACACCTTACCTTTCCAAAAAAAATGTTATACTGATGATCATTCCAATAAAAACAAATAAACCAATGATGCATGCCCATGCTTGCCATTTAGCGAAATTTAATGTTGCACCAAATCCAAAGCGTTTCTCGACAAAAATCGCGGGATCGTTGGGATTGTAGTAAAACACGCCCAATTTCCAAAACTTATCATCGTCTACTAGTTGAAATTTATTATCAGTTGTTTCAGTTGGCTTATAGCGCTCTCCTCCTTGACCATATTTTAGCATGGTATAGATGATCAGTATAAACAGAATCACTAGCCAAACCGTTACGATCCAGCCTTCCCATGGACTAGATTCGACTCCACTTAACATCAAAAACTGTGGGATCGCAAGTAAAAGGATTAATGAAACCGTATAAACTAACATCACCTTTGACATGGCATAGCGATATGCACGATTTTGTTTAATTGAGCGCTTTGCATGTTTTGGTACAATCAATTGCTTTGTTGTTTTTAGCATATAATTGACACCGATGAAAATCAATAACATCGTAAATTGAGTAAGAGGCAATATTGCAAAAACTCTCGGTGTTTTCGGCAACCAATCTAACTGATTCCAATCGCTATTAACATGATTAAGATGCCTTGGAACATAGTCTGGAATTTGATCATATAGGAATATCGGTACTAATGCAGTCACTAAAATAATAACACCTCCTAATAATAGAAACCAGCCAGTGGGAATAACCATTTTCTGATTATGAAAATCGGTTGAAACCATAATTCGAGCATCTTGCTGGATATCGCTACTACTGAACTTCTTTTCTTTTAGCGCCTTTGCCTCACGGTGAAAGTAAATATACATAATTCCTTGTCCGATTAATAATACGAACATCATTACAATTCCAACAATCTCTACTACTTCTTCACCCAAATTCAGGAATATTGCACTGATTAGTAATGGCATAAAACTTATCGCACCTATCCCCAATGATCCGATCAAGAACTGCTTTTTCCATTGCGTAATCTCCGGTAATCTACTTGCAAGGTCTGGAAACATGATACCAAAATGAACATTTTTTCGCGTAATATAAGGAATAATTCCAACAATAAAGCCACACATCACAAATGTGATTCCCATTATTACTAACAATCCAAACATCTTAACCACCCCTCTTTTTAGCAATTGCTTTCATATTTTCAGTTTCTGCTTTTATCATTTCTAAGATTTCAGTGTCAGATAATTTATACAGTTCTTTTTCAATCACCATTTCATATATTTTCTGCGATAGCTGGCTGAGTACATCTTGTGTTGGATTTAACTGTTCTGGATTCACAATAAACCCACTTTTTTGCTTAACTAATACTTTTTCTTGCTGTAAGTGCTTATAAACCTTATTCACCGTGTGCATATTTATCCCAATATCTGAGGCTAGTGTTCGCACGCTTGGAACAGCTTCTCCTGGTTGCAATTCACCTGTAATAATTCCGCGCTTTATTTCCAAAATCAATTGTTCATAAATGGGTTTATCACTATAAGGCTGAAGTTCAATAATCATATACACTACCTCCCCTTCAGTTTATGCTTCTGCTCTATCTGTTATACTAGTTATATAACATATTATAGCATGGATTTTTGTTATAGTCAATATAGAACAAGTATATTTTTTGAAAAAAATTGATAACACCAGTGTTTTCAACACCTCTAAAACTAAATCCCCCACGAAAGGTAGGTAACGACTGGGCTCTTTACTGAAAAACCATTGATAGTGCGTACAGCATGTGATATAATGAGCACTGGAGCAAATACTGTAGAAAATTAGTAGGAATAGTAGTTTCTATCAAAGGAGAAATAAGGATGAAAAAAGTAAAATCAATTGAAGCTTTACAAGATTATAAACTCCTACTTGAATTTGAAAATGGCGAAAGTAGAGTATATGATATGTCCAATAGGCTTACAGGAGTGTTTGAATATTTAAAAGATTATAAAAAATTTAAAGCAGTGGAAGTTATTGATGGTGCGCCAACATGGTTTCTAAACTATCCTGTTCCAAGCAACATTTGTAGCGAGATTGATATATGTCCGACTTCTGCATACTTAGATAGTGTGCCCATCGAAGAGGTTAGGACATGAGAGTGGCATCCTTATAATCCCTCTATACAACCTGTCATAAAAAAACAACCCCTAATCCAAATGGAAAAGGGGCTTTATCATTCTATTAAACTAATGTTACATCGCTGCGTCTGATCCATGATATCACACCTGCAAGCAATAATTCATTATTATTATTTCTTATCTGCGAAACTGTGTAAGTCTGACCACGCACCCATGATGGGATAGTCTGACCAGTCGCCCAACGACTAGCGCTTTGATTTACACGCACACGTGAACCGACTCGGATTGTGTTGTTAGGTTGCCCAGTAGCAGGCGCATTGGGATTGATCCAACTGCCAGGTGTGCCCTGGCGTGTTGTTACATTAATCATCCCTTGGGATCTGTTAAACACATGATAAGTTCCAGGTTGAACGGTTGTGCGCTGATTGCGACCAGCAAGGGCATCTGCTGCTGTAATAAACCCACCTGTTGCTCTTGTTACAGTATGCATATCCGCTGATTGGCGAGCTTGAGCTCGGATATTATTCATATTTGTAGCTGGACCTGGGCAATTAGTTGACTGCCCTGGGAACTCATTGTGACCTAACACTCTATCGAATGTCACATTAGCAAATCTATTAACATTAAATCTAATACGATTTAATAACGATTGTAATTGCACACCACTTGGCGGGGATTGGAGAAAATTGCCAACCACGCAAATGTTATATGTATCGCCGTTTTGACCAGAGACGCCATGGCTAACGCGGGTTGGTAGATAGTTAATTTCCACATCGCCATTCAAAAGGATTACTTCGTGATACCCACCAATACCAGCCATCACATTCGGAATTGTTCGCCAAAAATTTTCGAATATGGCCGTAGTTCCAGTTGCAGTTGCAGAATGGTGAATACCAATTCTTCTGATTGCACTCGCTTGCCTTGTTCTTGCAATATTATGACCTAAAGCTTGGTTCGTTCTATCGATTAATCTCATATTTGTTCATCTCCTTTATTATTCCAGTTTTATGTCATAGTGGACAAAAATAAGTTTTTGTATAATAAAAGAGAAACCTTTATCACTCACTCTCATGTTATTCTTTTCTAAAATAAAACATCACGGATTATCCCCATTTATAGAAAATTTAATCATATACGCAAAATATTTGGTTTAACATTCAAGACTTGACCCCGTTTTTAGAGCGAAAAGTGGCTGTAATGAAATAAAGTCTTAAACTGCTTTGAATGATTCAGTCCACAGTCAAAAAGCCGTAAATACTGAGATTTTCGTGGGTTTAAATTAGTCAAAAAAAACGAAAGGGGCTGTAGCAAAATGACATAAGTTAAAAGTCTTAATCCAGCGAAGAATCGCAGGCTAAGACTTTTTTTATATTTGGAAGACCTTTCTCGAATATATCAATAATACCGATACTCTTTCATTAGTAATGTCGGATATTTGCAATTTTCGCACTATTTACGACATTAAAATGTCGGTTTTCTCGCATTTTTCAATAATTTACGATACTTCTTCATCAATAGTGTCGGATATTTGCAATTTTCATACTATTTTCGATATTTTAGTATCGGATTTTCCACGTTTTTCAATAATTTACGATACTCCTTCATCAGCGATGTCGCTTTTTGTGATTTTAACATGTTTGGGATCCCTTTTTTAACGAAACTAAAATTATTTTGCTACAGCCCTTAATTTCGAGATATTCACAAAAAACTGACACTTAGCTTAGCTCAGTGTCACTAAATGCCGATTTCATCGAAAAAAGTGACACAAAAGTGTCACTAATTCCGAGATATTCACAAAAAACTGACACTTAGCTTAGCTCAGTGTCACTAAATGCCGATTTCATCAAGAAAAGTGACACAAAAGTGTCACTAATTCCGAGATATTCACAAAAAACTGACACTTAGCTTAGC
>Ga0123355_10002421_pt1 | contig 26377 bp, 26 predicted proteins | sample TergutEmb28metaG_3_FD_89872 | JGI IMG/M metagenome (GOLD analysis project Ga0123355, IMG submission 89872) | Embiratermes neotenicus P1 segment gut microbial communities from Petit-Saut dam, French Guiana - Emb289 P1 | ecosystem: Host-associated > Arthropoda: Insects > Digestive system > Gut ...
ACATCACCCCTGCCAACATTATACCCCAAAATATGACAGCCCGCAATAATGGGACAATGTTTTCGGCTACTTGGGGTCATGGGGTGTCGGCTATTTTAGGGCATTGGATGTCGGCGGAAACAATATGGAATACACCTTATTAGATTCAAGGTTAATAGTACACCCTTCATATGATGAAATATATTCTTACATATTTGAAAGAGTAATACCAGCTACACCAGAAATTATATCAGAAGCGGAATTATTTGGGCATTGGGATTTGGTAGACGTTTACCGCCTGGGTATGTGGCCTGATGAAGCCGCTCGTGAAGTCGTGAGAACAGATTTGGAACACTTTGAGTTTTATGCAAACAACACAGGCATAGCAGATTTTGGTGATTTTTTTGGGCACCATGATACAATGCCTTTTATTTGGGAGAATGTCAACAACCACTTTATGGCTACAATGGATTTTGATAATCGCAGTTTTGAATTTCGTATGTACAATTCACAGGTTATTATATTTGGCTTTACCAGAAATGAATTGTTGATGTTTCAGAAAGCTAATGACATAACACAGACGGATAATAATGTCATAGATAACAGCGCAACAGTCGGTACAGGACAGCTAGAGGGTAACTATTACATACATGTTGCTGAATGGACTATTGACAGGCTTTTTTATTTCAGCGGAAACAGATTTGTTATGTATGCGCCATATGCTGCTATTATCGAAATTTGGGATAGCCACAATTATGTACATATACCACATGCAAGGGATTTCTTTAATTCTGTAGCACATTTTGAAGGTACATTTACTATTGATGAAAATAACAGAATAATTCAACTACACTACAATTTAGAAAGCATTCAACAAGGAATGCACGGTTTATTAACGCACCCTTTCATTCTTGCAGCTATAGAGAGATATCCATATGAATTTGGGTGGGCAGAACTAACAGTGGAACAGATTTATGAAAGCTCTAGGCAGTTTGTTGGAGAGCTTATTAATAGGCTTACATACGAAGATGGGTTTGATGTGCTGTATATGGTTATGAATGGTGGCAGAGTTAATTATTCAGAGCCGATTACTAGGGGTGGACTAACACAGACGGATAATAACGTCATAGGTGACGGCGCAACAGTCAGTACAGGACAGCTAGAGGGGAATTATTATATACATGCTGATTACTGGACTTGGAGTAACGGCAGGATTTTCTCTTTCAGCGGAAACAGGTTTGTTTTGCATATTCCATATGCCCTTGTTATCGAAGCATGGGATCAATATGAATATTATGTGACACGAGTGCCATATACGACAGACTTTTTCAACTCTGTAACATACTTTGAAGGTACATTTACTATTGATGAATACAACAGGATAATCCACCTACATTACAATTTAGAAAGTATTCGGCAGGGAATATATAATGTACTTGCCCATCCTTTCATATTAGCGCATACACAGAGATTTTGGCCAGAGTATGTGACGTTTTTTGAGCAACTAGATGAAGTTGTTGATGGAAGAGTTGGACTATGGTACAATGAGATTCTATTTTTCAGTCTTGCATATGAAGATGGGTTTGATGTACTGTTCATAATACGTGGTGACAGGGTTGATTATTCAGAGCCAATTACTAGGGGTGGGCGATAGCACTCTACAAACATTACAAAATAGCTTGTCCAGTGTAGTAAACAATCGGCCATAGACTTGATGACTGAATACCTTCCCACACATAAAACACCCAATTGGAAACTAGAAATATTTTCCAATTGGGTGTTTATTCTTTATCCCTCAAATCACTAAAATCAAAATTGAATTGTCGTGGAATTTTGGGTTGTTCCAGTTTCGGTTTTTGTGTTGCGGGTTGCTTTGCTGGCGGTCTTTGCATTGTGGGTTGCTCTGATAGCGGATTTTGTATCTTGCTGGCTTTTTTAGTGGACTTGATTTTGTCTGCTACTTCTGTTGTATCTTTTTGTTGTTTTGGTATTGTATCTTTTTGTCGTGTTGACATTGCTTCTGGTTGTATTGGTTCTTTTGGCTTTGCAGTGCCTCCATTTTCTGCCCCTTGCGTTTCTCCCGCTTCTCTGTCCCTCACAACACCCTTTGGAAATAGAAAACTCTGTACTTCTCGCAAGTTATCATCTTTGATAACAACTCTTCCTTTGATAATCGGCAATTCATTTGCCGCATTGCAAGCCAACATAATCTTACTTGGTTCTTTATCTACAAACCACCCACATACCCGATAAGATACATTATTCTTTATCTGACCATTTACAATGGTGCTGTCTGGCCTTTGTATTCCCATAATAAGATGTATACCCGCTGCTCTACTCAATCTTGTTAACGTCTCTATGCTGTCACCTAAAATATTAGCTATTTCTTTATCTCTGGTTTTTAAAAGCTCTGCCAATTCGTCTATGAATATAATTATCTTCTTTAACGGAGTATCTGCAACCTGATTATAATCTTTGATATTATCTACTTTGGCATATCTGAATCTATCAAGACGTGATATAGTTTCTTCGGCCGAAGATTTCAATACCTCTAAAATACCCGTATAGTCGTAATATATTGTTACTTCGTCTTCAAATTCACAGAATGATACTCCACGCTTAAAGTCTATCAGCACAACGTTATAGCCCTTACATAATGATTGATGTATAAAACATTTTAATATATTTGACTTTCCGCTTCCTGTTGCCCCTGCTACAAAGGCATGAGGATATTTATCCAAATCCATGCCAACAACACCGTAACGACTGATACCAATATTCAATACATCATTTTTGCTTATGTATCTATCATCCCAATTTATCCGTTTTGGCAAGGGTTCATTTTCCACAAGTATGTTGATGATGGTTTTATCTTGTTCATCTTGCTTTATATCAACTATTTTCTCTTTCATGTACATTTCTAAATAGTCTCTTTTGGCTAACCACATTTTCAAAGGAAAATAGGTTTTAAAGGAATAGATGATAATATACTTGGATGCAACTTTTTTGGATAGATAGTAAGGTGTTCTTTCTTTTGTTTCAAGTTTTATCTCTTTGAATACGCCATTGAAAAATGCTCTTAACTTCTTATCGGGTAATACATGTTTACGGTAGTATACAATTCCTGAAATTATAGCTACTACTATGATTACTGCAATAACTACAGCTACTATAAGAATGTTATCATAAAGCCATGACATAATCATAATTATAAGCAAAAAGATATATAAGCCAAAAACATATTTGTTCTTGGCTGACATTTTAACAGTGCCGTTATGGAAAAGCCTAAATACTGCATTAATTACTACCCCCGCAAGTTTATAACTCAAATATTAATAACCGTATCATATAAATGCTTTATTGCTTTATATGCCTTAAAGTTGATTATAACTTTTCTAACAGTCTTTTTAAGCTCTTTATCTTTGTAGGGCATGGTGTAGTTATTTTTATCATGGATAATAAGACTTAAATCTTTATAAATTCTTGTTTTTGCCGCAAATGTCATATAGGCATTTCGTTCAAGAGCCTTTTTGAACTCTTCACGTTCCACAACTATCCTATCATTTTCTATTTCGTTATTATACTCCCAAAACTCCACCATGGCAATATATTCTTCAACGACTACATCTAACAATCTCATTTTACACCCCTCACGGCTTTGCTCTTAGCACCCTGTATATTGCAAGTTTATGTAATATAAAGTTATGTGTTACAGGTTATACAACAATCAGTTATTGCAAAGTCTATATTGAAAACAAGGTTATAATGTATTGATTATGTGTTGTAAGTATTTTATCCTCATTAAATTAGGAATATGAACAGTATTAAGATAACTGCTTCTCTAACCTATTGGCTCATGCTTTATAAGCCGATTAATCTTTTTTAGTTTGGTATCAAACATTAACCTTGCTCTTTAAATATATGTTTGTATTCCTGACATTAGAATGCCTCAACTTCTCCATTACAACATTTTTCGACTTGCTTTGCTTGTATTCCAGCTTTGCATAAGCTCTCCTTAAATCATGACAGGCAAAACCTAAATATGCAGCCCTTTTTTGAAGATACGGGGCTGAATAGAATAGCTTTTTATCTTGTGGGGTAGTGCTGATAAGCTCAATTGTTCTTTTGTATAACATGGGATGTTGTTTGGCTTGAATAGAAACGGCCTCTTGTTTACCACCTTTGCCAGTAAAAGTAAAGGTTATTTCATTATCAGTTATATTGCAGTCATTAGGGGATATCCCTGATAATTCGGACACCCTTAAACCAGTAGCAATAAGGACTTGATAACTTGTTTTAAGGCGTATGTTTCGTATACGCTTTATTTTTTTATCTACTTGATTAAAGTCTACTTCATTAAGTTTCCTGTATTTCTTCTTTGTAGTTTTTTCTAATTTTGCTATACTGTTCAATTCATCGGGGGACAGGGTGATACATTGAAATGCACAGAAATGAAGCAAAGCATTTTTGGATTGTGAAAAGTAGTTTTTATGTTTTATTGTGCTTAGATTATGCAGTATCTGGTCTAAATCAAGATTTATTACTGTATTGACTGCACTTTGACCAGTGAATAAAGTACAAAGTCTTTTGTAATAAGTATTAGCTGTTTCTGGCTGATAAATCCGCAAAAGATAGTCTTTGTATGCCGAAAGTACATCGTACACCATCACCTCTATACACACATACCTCTCTAAATATAATATATTCCATCCATGTCTTAACGTGGTAATCCACGCTGGAATATATTATGCTATTACCCTATCATTTTAGAACCTGTTGGAGAATTTTGGGAAATGGTTATGGGGTGGGGTTTTAGGGATGTGATTGTGGTATAACTGGGGGGCGGTGAAATGGGATGAAAAATGTAGGGTGATACGCTGGGGTTATAGATTGGTTATATGGGGGTTACGGTGGGGTTGGGGGATTGAGGGTAATAAAAAAACATCTACTTGCGTTTAGTAGATGTTTGATAAAAACCATATTTGTTTATTGCTCTTTTTGAATTAGCTCCAATTCTTCTTTAGTTATTGATTGGGTTGCGGATTGTAAAAATAGCGGTAGCAATTGCTGTATTAGGTCTTTATCTTCAGCTTCTATCAACGATAAATTCTGTGTGTTTTCAATACAAAACTTTATGTTCCCCATGTTGTCTTTGTCTACCAAATAATAATATATACTACCCTGATAGTCTGCTTTGCCAGCTATTACATAGGTGTTATCGTCACTTAATGTAACAATATCCTTAACATCAATATCCATTATTTTTTACCTCGTCCTTTGCTATTAGCAATTTCGTCTTCCAATGATAAACCATGATTTGTAAAAATTTCTGCGATATCTTTTATTTTAATTCTAATTCCAGCTTTTCCAATTATACTAGTAATCAGAAGACATGTTCCGCTTATTAAGTTAAGAACGTAAGCCATATTTAATAATCTAAAATGACTTTCAATGATAGTTCCAGTTGCAGTACTCACAACAAGATAAATCGCTGTCGAACCTATAAGCACACAAGCGATAGTGGTTGCGCAATTATAGAAATTTAAATGTTTATTATATTTTCTAATTTGCTTTATATGTAATTCTTTTGTTTCATCATTCATTTCCATAACAATAAACCTTTCTTTCCCTCACATTATAGCATATAATGCTCAAATATCAAAATTACAGAAATTTTGAGTAAAAACTTTGATTAAACAACTGATGAATTATGGAATATTTTGCTTGAACATTGAATATTACAATGCTATAATGGCAATTAATACTATTTAAAACTTTTACTCGGAGGTGTTAAACAATGAGCAAGGATGAAGCGAATACGGAAAGTAGAGACATTGAAAGTGTATTGGAAGACGAGACAATCCTTGAAAATGAAAGCATTGAAAACAATCCTATAGATGAGATAATCCCAGAAAACGATGATATTGAAGACAATTCTAAAAATGAAGTAACCCCCGAAAACAAGAACGTTGAAAAAACCCCTAAAAGCAAGTTGAATACTGTGCATCTTATTGTCGGAATTATAGCTGCCATTTTCACAACTATAGCTAGTATAGTAACTCTTTCCGTTATCACTCCGATTACTATAAGGGAGCATTCATGGATACGGTCTAGCATAGAAGCAACAAATGGTTCATACGATAACAAAGATATTGAGCAATCGCAGGAAAGCCCCACCTTAGTCACTATAGAATACAATGCAAATGGCGGAATTAGTCCGCCAAGAAGTTTTGAAGTACAGGTTGGTACTTACGGAAACAGAATAACTTTTGAACATCCTGCGAGTATACCAACAAGAGTAGGTCATCAATTTGTGGGGTGGTTATTAAATAATTATAGTGGTGCCATGATACATAATCCTAGTGATATTATATCTTTTACGATACAATATCCTGACGAGTTCCCGATATTAAGATATTACGCACAATGGGAAAAAGTGGATTAGCCAGTTACTATAGAATACAATGCAAATGGTGGCTTTTTTGAATCTGGGCAACAAGTAATAAGTATCACGGGACAAAAAAGTGATAGAGTAGTAGTTTTTGACCCCTTGCAGGAAATTCCAATAAAAAATGGTTATACGTTCAACGGCTGGTTACTCAATAATGCTCCTGTTCATAAAGCCCTAACCCAAACATCTTTTTATGTTGGAGATATAGCCGAAGATTTGATTTTACATTTTTTTGCACACTGGATGCCAATATCATAATTTTGTCTCGTTTATTTTCAAAATTACATATAGAAATAAAAGGATTATCAGAGTTATTTGATAATCCTTTTAACGAATAAAACTACTACTCCCTATAAAACTCCACCCTCATAACCTTAACCCTATACCCCTCATCTTTACTCGAAACAGCAGTTATCTTTTCTATGTACTTCCGTAAAAACCTTAACTTCTCGCCATTGGTCAGTAGCTTCCAATTCTCTCTAAAGCTGGTTACAATATCTTCTTTTACAAGCAATATATCTTCTGGCTCTTGCACTTGAATATTGTTAAGCTGTTCCATATAACCTTTCTTTTCATTTGATACAATCCTTGCCATTTGCTCATAATCTTCAAAGGTAACTCTTTCGTTAATATAGAGCGTCATTATATCTTTTTCTTTCTTGATTAACTTTGCAATGGCACTTTCGTATTCTTCACGAAGTAAAGCGTTTATGCTCTCTTGTTTGCTCTTTTCCTCCAGTGTGATATTCTCTGGTATTGCAATATCCTCAATACTTTCCATATATTGTTGAATTGCAACTTCCATTTTCCTATGGCTAAATCTTGAAGCATTGCATATACCCCTTGCGATATTAGGGCAACGCAAACCACCATTGATAACTCTTTCACCCTTTTTGTTTATCTTATATTCAGCATGTGAAATTAGCCTTGCGTCACATAGTGCGCAATAGACTGTGCCACTGAAATAATTATCCTCTCTAGGTCTTTTGGTGAATGATTTACGTCCTATCTTGCCCATTTTATTTTGGACTTCATAAAATAACTCTTCGCTGATAATTGGTTGATGTTTACCTTCAACTTCAAAATAACGGTCTTTATCATCAACACCATATCTTACTTTACCTATGTAATTTGCATTTCGTAAAACATTTCTAACGCTTGCGTGTCCCCACACTTCGACTAATTTTGGTTTAATGCCACGGTGATTAAGATTTTTTGCAATGGCATTGTAAGACATATTGCTTTCTAAGTACATGGTATATATCTCATTGACAATTTTTGCTTCTTCTGGATTGATTGTCTGGATTTTTTCACCTATTTCACGATTATAACCGAAAGAGGGGGTAAAGGTGGCTAATGTATAACCCTCTTTAACTTTCTTTTCACAAGCAAGCGTTACTCTTTCGATTATGTTTTCTCTTTCAAATTCTGCAAATATGCCTATGATTTTAAGAAACATTCTACCAGAGGCGGTTTGTGTGTCTATACTTTCCATTAATGAATTGAAAGTGCAATTGCAATCATTAAATATTTCGGTAAGCTCGATTAGGTCTTTTGTGCTTCTTGTAAGTCTGTCTATCTTATAGACTAAAACATTATTGACATTCCCGTTTCTAACATCAGCAATAAGCTCATTTATTGCGGGACGGTCTTTGATGTTCTTTCCGCTTATACCTTCATCAGCGTATACTTTGTAAAATCCCCAGTCTTTAATCTGTATGTAGTTTTTTAGCTTTTCAATCTGCGCACGGATTGAATAACCTTCTTTTGCCTGCTCGTCCGTACTAACACGGACATAGATGGCTGTACTATTCATTATTTCATCTCCTGCCCTTCATTTTCGGACAGAGTGTTATTCAATCTTTCTCGTTCTTGTCTTGCTTTCCGTGGAATTGATGTTTTCAAAAAGAATTTCAACATGCTTTCTTGCAACTCTTTTGGCACTGTGATTTTCTTTTTGGTAATTCCATCACTTTCCGCAATATCACTGACAATATTTTCATCTTCCATAATCAGGTTGTTAATATTTTGGTTATCCATAATACAACCCCTTTCGGGAAATGTATATGCTTTAAGTTTTGAAAGAAGACAAAAACAGCTCGACAATACTTGAAAAACAGATTGGACAAGCCCAGCAATTATAAGGGCTTATCTGTGCCTGTTGGTTTATTTGGCAGGTGGGTGTTAGCACGGAGGAACAGGCGCAAGAGGGGTTTTCAATAAGGGCGCAGGAACAGAAATTAAAAGACTATGCAAAGATTAAAGATTGGTCAATCTATAATATCTATATTGACGAAGGTATCAGTGGAAAAGACATTACCGGAAGACCGGCCATCAATGAGATGATAGGGGATATCAAAAATGGTTATGTAAAGAATGTTGTTGTATTCAAAATCGACAGAATAACAAGAAGCACAGCAGACTTAATATACCTCATTGACTTATTTAATGAATACGACTGCGCCTTTAACTCTTTAAGTGAAAGCATTGATACCCAAACTCCGTCAGGGCGTATGTTTCTCAAAATAATAGGTATTTTTGCAGAGTTTGAAAGAGAAAACATAGGCGAAAGGGTAAGGTTGGGGTGCGAAAGGAAAGTCAGGGAGGGGTATTCGCTTTGCGCCGTGCATTCAAGTTATGGATACGACAGAGAAAATGGGCAAAAGATACAAACCATAAATGAAGAACAAGCCATTATAGTAAGACAGATCTTTGACTGGTTTGTTAATCAAAATATGTCGCTTGCGGGGATAGCAAAGAGGCTGAATATAATGAAAATTCCAACAAAGAAAGGTTCGGCATGGACTGCAAATACAGCTAAAAGGGTGCTTACAAATTGCAGCCATGTGGGAAAAGTTAGATATAAATTTTATGATAAAAATAAACATTTTGAAGCTGATGGATTACACGAAGCAATAGTTACACAAGAAATATACGACCAAGCCCAAAAGCTTATTGCTAAAAACAAAAAAGTTGTCCGATCTAAAAAGCCGCGAAAGGAAAACTATTTTTTAGGATTTTTACATTGCCCTAAATGCGGGTGGAAACTACAAGCACACGGCACATATCAGAAAAAGGCAGACGGAACAACCCCTTACACAGGCGCATATAGATGTCATTTCAGGAATGTAAGAGCATGTGATTTTCCTTACATAAATCATAACAAATTGGAAAAAGCCTTTATAGAATACGCCCAAAAAATAGCTGTCTTTGAGGCAATAGATGATATAAAACCGGAAGAACAGCAAAAAAATACAGAAAAAACAAAAGAACTGACACAAGCATATCATGAAAAGCTAAACCAATTGAATGTAAGGGAAAAGGAAATATTAGGATTATATGTAGATGGCGACATTGTTTTTGAGCATTACAGGGATATTAAAGACAAAATAGACAAAGACAAAAAAGATTTTCAGTTAGAAATAGAAAAGTTATCAGACACGGAAGATAAACAGGCAGAAATCACCAAAGAGGATCTTGTCTTAGTTTTTAAGGAAAATTGGGAACACTTGACCGATACAGAGAAAAGACAGTTTTTGATGAAGTTTGTTGAGAAGATATATATATCTGCCCAAAGAACAGAAAACGGGCGACATTGGCTGGTTACTGTGGAAGATGTGGAGTTTGCCGCTTGTGTTTAAACTGAAAAGCCGGCCCTCTCCTGCTTGAAGTGGCCGGCTTTTCAGTTCGCCCATTAACTCGCCGCCTGCTTATTCAGGCAACAAACCTTATGTTTTTTGTTGCTGCCGCACGGACATGGGTCATTGCGCCCCACTTTGTCCGTCTTGCGCCTTGTCGGGGTGTTTGTGGCGGTGCCGTCTTTATTGGTTGTGACCGGTTTCGCTACTTGCTCGCGCCTTTGGGGCTGGGTGGCCTGCTGCACATTAAAAAGTACACGTACGGTGTCGTCTTGAATGTTGCGCCCAAGCTCGTCAAACATATCGTAACTTAAAAAACGATATTCCATCAGGGGGTCGCGCTGAGCAAACGAGTGCAGAGAAATGCCTTGGCGCATTTGATCCATGGCATCAATGTGATCCATCCACTTTTGGTCAACTACACGCAGCATGATTATGCGCTCTATTTCCCGCAGGTTCTCTGCCGTAAATTCAGCCTCGCGTCTGTTGTACAGCTTTAGGGCATCTTCCGTGATTCTTGCTTTCAGGTCTTCATTGCTCTCATTTTCGGACTTTGTATAACGCCATAGGCGGAAAGTAGGCTCTATGAGCTTGTTCAAGGCGTTCATATCAATAACTTTCGTCTCGTCGTCGGTATAGGCATCCACGGCACGTCTTATTACGTCCTTTGTCATAGCCAGCACATTGTCCTTCATGTCTTGCCCGGAAAGAATTTTATACCGTTCGCCGTAAATTATTTCCCGCTGGTCATTCATTATGCGGTCATAGTCCAGCAAGTGCTTACGTGTGGCAAAATGGTTGCCTTCCACTTTCTTTTGCGCACCCTCTATGGCCTTTGACAGCATCTTGCTCTCAATGGCTTCGTCGTCCGGCATTTTCAGGGCATTCATGGTGGCGACAATGCGGTCGGAGGCAAAAAGACGCATCAAATCATCCTGCAATGAGATATAAAAGCGGGATTCCCCCGGGTCGCCCTGCCTGCCGGCGCGTCCCCTAAGCTGATTGTCAATACGGCGGGATTCGTGCCTTTCGGTGCCTATAATTTTCAGGCCGCCCAATTCCACAACTCCCTCACCCAATTTAATGTCCGTACCACGACCCGCCATGTTGGTGGCTATGGTGATGGACCCTTTAAGCCCCGCATCAGCCACAATTTCCGCTTCCTTTTCGTGATACTTGGCGTTAAGTACATTGTGCTTTATCCCGGCACGCTTTAGCAGGGCTGAAAGCTGCTCGGATTTTTCGATGCTGACAGTGCCCACCAGCACAGGCTGCCCACGATTATAGCACTCCCTGATGTCGGTGATTATGGCCTTAAACTTGCCGGCCTCAGTCTTATACACTAGGTCAGGCTGGTCAACACGAGCCACAGGCATGTTTGTAGGTATGGCCACAACGTCCATTTTGTATATATCTCTGAATTCGCCGTCCTCCGTCAGAGCCGTGCCTGTCATACCCGACTTTTTCTTGTATTTGTTAAAGAAATTTTGGAATGTGATGGTTGCCAGTGTCTTGGACTCTCTGCGCACATCCACATTTTCCTTGGCTTCTATGGCTTGGTGAAGGCCGTCGGAATAACGGCGGCCTGGCATCATACGTCCCGTAAATTCGTCCACGATAACGATTTCGCCTTCCTTCACAACATAGTCCTTATCTAAATGCATATTGTAATTTGCCTTTAACGCATTGTTCACATGATGTTGAATTTCAAGATTATCGGGGTCGGACAGATTTTCAACGGCAAAAAAGCGTTCTGCCTTCCCTATGCCCTCCTGGGTCAGTGTTACGGTCTTCCGCTTCTCATCCACCACAAAATCCCCTTCTTCCTGAAGTTCAACACGCGCAAGTGGATTCATGGCCTCGTCTTCATTTATCAGGCGACCTTTTTTCAGCGTCTGTACAAACCTGTCGGCCACTTTGTACAAATCAGTGGACTTGCCCGATGCGCCCGAAATAATGAGGGGGGTTCTGGCCTCGTCAATCAAAATAGAGTCTATCTCGTCAATAATGGCATAGTGCAGCTGTCGCTGAACCATGTCTTTTTGATAGACCACCATATTGTCACGAAGATAATCAAAGCCCAATTCGTTGTTCGTGGCGTAAGTTATGTCACAATTATAGGCTTCCTGACGCTCTTCGGGATTTAGTTCGTGCAGGATGCAACCCACGGTGAGACCCAAAAAGCGATGAACCTGCCCCATCCATTCAGAGTCACGTTTGGCAAGATATTCGTTCACTGTAACCACGTGAACGCCGTTGCCCGTAAGGGCGTTAAGATACGCAGGCAAAAGGGACGTATGGGTTTTGCCTTCGCCCGTGCGCATTTCCGCAATGCGGCCCTGGTGGATGACGATGCCACCAATTAACTGCACCCGGTAGTGCTCTTGCGACATCGTGCGCACAGTCGCTTCCCGCACCACCGCAAAGGCCTCCGGCAGTATATCATCCAACGTTTCACCCTTCGCAAGTCTCTCTTTAAATTCCGGGGTCTTGGCCGTCAAGGCTTCGTTGCTTAATGCCTGCATGGCAGGCCGCAACGCCTCGATTTTGTTCACAGTGGGCATAAGCCTCTTAATTTCTTTTTCACTGTAAGACTTAAATACTTTGTTTAATACGCTCATATCGCACCTCTGTTCATATCATTGTATGTCATCTGATTCCATCCTATCTAGTTTAGCAGATTTCACCATGCATATGCAAGTCTATTTTGTGAAAAAGCATAATGCATTTTAGTCGGTACTTGTGAGCCGCGCCCGTTTATGGTAGAATGGGATAACATACCAAGGAGGGATTTGTGATGCGCAGCAGAGGCAGAAGTGTTTGGACGGCAGTTTTGGTGGGGACTTTAGGCCTTGTTACAGGCTTTTTTCTGGGGGAGTTTTTTATGCATCTCTCCCGAAGCGTGGACTTTTTGGCATTTTTAAGATTTGTGGGCTACTCTAGGGGCTTTGGACTTAACACCATGAGCCTGAACTTACTTTTTGCGAGTATTACCTTTGGCTTCACACTAAATTTTTCGGTGATGGGCGTTGTGACGATGATAGTCTTTTTGGTAATCTATTTTAAGCGGAGGTGATTTTGTGGAATTTGCGCTATACAACAATGTGAAGACCTTCTATGGCGACGTTTTTGATGTTCTGATGGGGGACGAAGCCAAAAATATGATAATTTTGGGCAACCTTATCATAGGGTACGAGGGCAAGGACACCTTTGGCTGGCGTGACCCGGCCAATTGGGTGATGGCCACGGTGTCCGACGGCGGCGAGGTGCGCCTTGTGGCATTGATGACACCGCCGTACAATATTACCATGTATGCGACAGACGAAGCCGCCGTAAAATGCCTAGCAGATGGTCTTGTTTCTCGAAAAATCCCTGTTCCCGGTGTTGTGGCGGAAAAATCCCTTGCCCAAGCTTTTGCGTTGGCCTATTGTTCCGCCAAGAACATGACCCACAGCATAACATATAGCCAGCGCATCTATGAACTTCGCGCAGTCAATCCCGATGTTCCCAAGATTGGCCGCTTTCGCGCAAGCAGCGAGCAAGACTTATCCTTTTTGCCTTACTGGACGGAAGATTTTTCGAATGGTAAAGTCGGCGAAAACATTGAGCCATACCGCTATCATGTTTCGTTGGGCAAACTGTATGTGCTGGAACACGACGGCATGGCCGTGTCCATCGCCAAAATCACCCGCGAAATGGCAAACAGCGTGGGCATCGGCTTTGTTTACACTCCGCCGTATCTGCGTGGGCGTGGCTATGCATCCTCTGTTGTAGCACACATAAGTCAGCTGTGCCTGGACAGAGGTTTTATGTCCTGCATACTGTACACCGACCTTGCAAATCCTACATCCAACAGCATCTATCAGAAAATCGGTTACATGCCTATTTGCGATTCACTGGAAATTGCATTCTCGTAAAAACTGTATAAAATATGCAAAAATTGGAAAAGCTTCCTATAAAAAATGAGATAGGAAGCTGATTGTGATGAGAAAATATTTATATGTTTGCCTTGCGGCCATGATTGTGGCTTCGGCGGGATTTGCGGCATGGCTTGTGTTGTCAATGGGCACCGGCAGGCAACACCCGGAAAGCGTTATGCCGTTGACGGCCTTGGATGTTGGGACGGATTATGCCGAAGTCGATGCCCCATACAGCGAATATGATGATGAGATTGAGGTTATCGCCGTAATTTCGCCTACCACCCGCATGATTTTTGATTATTATGATTCTGACGGAGATTTTGAGACTATCACAGAATACCCCTCGCCATTTATCCTGGGCATGACAGAAGGAGAGCTTGCCACAATGTTTGCCGACTGGCACTTGTTGTCCTTTTCGCCCAATGAGGTACACCTGCGGCAAAACCCACAGATAGAATATCGGCGTTTTATCATAGGCGTGCATGAAGGTTATATTGCGGTATTTTACGACGACGAGTTTTACAACATCAAAGAACTCACCAGCAGACCTGTCACCGCCCTGGCCGCAGAGGAACAGCAAAGGCTTTTGGAGGGCATACGGGTTACGGGCAACGAAGAACTTATGCGTGCCTTGGAGGATTTTAGCAGTTAATTGGTATCTGCCAGTCAATCTCCACATCACCTTGCCCCACCAAAAAAGTTGATGTAATTTGATTACATTTATGCGTAGCTATTGCCTCCTATGTCGTATAATATTTGGTAACTATATACATTTTTACACCAGAGCGGGAAAGAGAAAAACTTTCCCGCTATTTTATAATCAATTCCCTTTTTCTTGTTGTTCATCTTGTTCATCTAAATTCCTAAGTGCTGCCCTAACAGCTTCAACCACAAAGGCGGTAAATGTACATTCCTTGCCTTCTATCGCTTTTTCGACCATCGCAGTCACATCATTGGGAAATCTTATGCTTTTATTTGATGTCGGCGGTATTACAGGGATTTTGAACTTCTGCATGTGCTACACCTCGCAATTCAAACGTATTTTGCTTCATCATACATTTGAATTGCAAATAGGGTCTGTAACACGAATGTTGCACAAAAGTGTTGCAATTGTCTTTTGACTGTGTTACAATATTCTCCATGAAGTTAACGCGAAGGAGGAGAGAGAATGAGAAGAATGATGTTAGTGGCACTTGTTGGTGCGCTGATGGTTGTGGTGCTTGGTTTGGCCGGTTGTGGAGGAAGGCCGTCCGTAGTAGGCACATGGGAAGTGGCAGACAGTGGGTTAAAGATTGAGTTACACAGAAACGGCTCCGGAGTGACTATTAGGGAAGAGATGATCCATATCAACCCGTGGACACCCGGTGATGGTGTTGTAGTGCATAATGAACGCGTAGAGTGGCGTACCGAAAACAATATCTTGCACTTTAGCGCGTACCGATACGAAGAAGGCCTAAGAGGTGAGCGACTAGTACGGAGCTTTATCGCTGTATTCGAATTAGACGGTAATCTGATGAGGCTGGAAGGGGTTTCTGGCAATCAGGGAGGTCGGTGGTTGACTGATAGAATTTGGCTAAGGTTGGACTAATTAATCAGAGTTGTTCACTTAAAAAGCCTATGAACCTCTCTATGTCCGCAACCGTAAGTTTGCCTATCGGCTTTTTGTGATCAATTGTAGTTATCGGGAGTCTGATAAGCGTCCCTGTGTTGACAAAAGATAGCCTACAGTATATTTGGTATCTGCCAGTCAATCTTCAAATCACCTTGCCCCACCAAAAAAGCATTAGCTGCAGAAAAATGCCTGCACCCAAAAAACCTGCCGCCCGCAAGGGGGCTTGGGTGGGCCGCCGTAAGCACCTTGTGACGGGCAGTGTCTATCAAGATCATTTTTTCTTGCGCCGCCTTGCCCCAAAGCATGAAAATCACAGGTCGCTCCCTTTCGTTCAGCTTCATGATAATGGAGTCCGTGAATTGCTCCCAACCCTTGCCCGCATGGGATTTAGATCGTCCCGCCTGCACAGTCAGCACCGTGTTAAGCAACAATACGCCCTGTTCAGCCCAAGGCATTAAATATCCATTATTTGGAATGGCGCAGCCCACATCGTTATTCAGCTCTATGAAAATGTTCTTTAATGACGGGGGGATTTTGGCCGTCGGTTTGACGGAAAAGGCCATGCCGTGAGCTTCGCCCGGATTTATGTAAGGGTCTTGCCCTAGGATGACGACTTTGGTATCCTCATATGCAGTGTACCGCAAGGCACTAAAAATCTCTTCCATGGGCGGATAAGTCGTCTTTATGAAATATTCCTGCTTCAAAAATTGACGAAGCGCAAGGTAATATGGCTTTTGCGTCTCCTGCGCCACATGGTCGTCCCAGTCGTTGTTGAGTTTTACCATCGTTTGACCTCCCAAGTAAAATGTGCTACAATATCCACATGGATGAATTCTTCATGAAAGAAGCAATCAGGCTGGCAGAAGCCGCCTTCGCCATGGATGAAGTCCCCATTGGCTGCGTCATCACCCAAGGACACAAAATTATCGGCATGAGCCACAACCTGCGCAATCACAAAAAAAATACCTTATATCACGCCGAAATTATCGCCATAAACCAAGCCAGCAAGCATATCGGGGACTGGCGATTGGAAGATTGCACAATTTATGTCACTGTAGAGCCCTGCCCAATGTGTGCCGGGTCTATTTTACAGGCGCGCATCCCGCGACTGGTTTTTGGTGCCGCAAGCCCAAAGGCCGGGGCAGTTGGGTCAATCGTAAATTTGCTTGCAAACCCCGCTTTCAACCATCAGGTTGATGTTGCAAGAGGCATTTTGGAAACAGAATGTCAAGACCTGATGACTAGGTTTTTCCATGATTTAAAGCGAGCAAAACTATAAGCCGGATTCTGTATTAGATAATCATCTATCTGGGCCGCCTGTCACCAGGCAGCTCTCGCGGTGCTACGAAGACGGGACGGGCCGCCCCTTGCGTCTTCTCCCTTGCTCCGGGCGGGGTTTACATGTGCCACAGCCGTCTCCGGCCGCGCGGTGGGCTCTTACCCCACCTTTCCACCCTTGCCTGCGGGTGCAGGCGGTTTATTTCTGTTGCACTTTCCTTGAGGTCGCCCTCACCGGGGATTACCCGGCGCCTTGCCCTGCGGAGCCCGGACTTTCCTCACATTGCCAAGCAATGCGCGATTATCTGTCTTACTCGCTTGATTTTATGATAGATATTCTGCGAAACCAATTTTTTCAAGGCGTTCTGCCTTGGCGATGATGGACTTCTCTAGATTTTGTGAATATTGCACAATTTTTTGAGTCAAGTCGGCATCCGATATAGCTAATATTTTTACAGCAAGAAGCGCGGCATTGGCAGCACCGTTTATGGCCACCGTAGCCACAGGTATTCCCGGGGGCATCTGCACAATGGACAGCAAAGAGTCCCAGCCACTGAGATTGCTGGATTTTATCGGTACGCCGATAACCGGCAGATGCGTCATGGAGGCAACCATGCCGGGCAAATGAGCAGAGCCGCCAGCCGCCCCGATTATCACGCCAATACCCTTGTCCGGAGCAGTTTTGGCATATTCGTACATCCTGTCCGGGGTGCGATGGGCAGACACTATGGTCAGCTCGTAGTCAACACCCAGCTCATCAAGGGTTTCGGCTGCGCCCTTCATCACCGGAAGGTCGGAATCGCTTCCCATGATAATCGCTACTTTTGGTTTGCTCATCGGCATTTCCTCCTCATTGTGAAATCATTTTCAGACTGTCATGAGCTTTTGACGCTTTTTCAACAGCTTCAGGCAGGGTGTCGGCAATAACGGTGATATGACCCATCTTGCGCTTGGCGCGAGTCTCGGGTTTACCATAAATATGCAATACCGCGCCGGGAATTTCAAGGACTTTTTCAGCACCTTGCACAAAAGCGGGGCCGCTGTGGCCGGGTTCGCCAAGAATATTGCGCATGACGGACGGCCTTACAAGCGATGTGTCTCCCAAAGGCAGACCACATACGGCACGTATATGGTTTTCGAATTGACTGGAAACACAGCCCTCTATGGAGTAGTGCCCGGAATTATGAGGCCTTGGTGCAATTTCGTTCACAAGAACGCACCCGTCCCGCTGCACAAACATCTCCACACAGAACATGCCAACACCTCCAAATATTTCCATGACCTTGCGAGCCACATCCATGGCGGCATCGCTTATGTCTTGCACAATGTCGGCCGGGACTCTTGTTTCGTAAAGAACTTCCTCCCTATGTTCGTTTTGCGCTACGGGATAAATAACAATTTCACCGTTTTGGCCTCTGCACGCCAACACAGAAATTTCCATGGCAAAATTCACAAATTTTTCGACCATCAGTGGATTTTTTTCTCCATTTAGCGCATGAAAAGCCTCATCGGCCTGTTGGGCAGACCTTACCAAAAAGTTTCCGCGCCCATCATAGCCGCCAAGGCGAGTTTTCAGCATCATGGGGTATCCAAATTTCTCACCTGCTGCCAATATGTCAGAAACGCTGTTTGCCTCCACGAACTCCGGCACAGGCGCGCTTTTGTCAAGCAATTGCTGCTTTTGTGAAAGCTTGTCCTGAATAATTTTAAGGCTTCCGGGCGTAGGATACACTGGCTTACCGCTTTTTTCTACTTCAAATAACGCCTCAACGTTGATGTGTTCTATTTCGTAAGTCACGATATCAGAAATTTCGGCCAGCTTCATGATGGCATCCCTGTCTTTGAGGCTTCCGACGATCAGCTCATCAACAAGACTGTGTGCGGGACATTTAGGATCAGGATCCAGCACAGAAATATGAAACCCCATCTTCTTGGCCTCAAGTATCATCATTTTGCCCAACTGTCCACCACCAATTATCCCGATTTTTGTGCATAATGCTGATTTCATAATAACTACCTCCGACAAGATAAAATCGTCCATATGGAAAACCCTTCATGGGAATACCATGAAGGGCAATTGCTATTAAACCACTAAATAATAGAAAACAATATATAGAAACATAATGTTTTATACTTTGTGAATTAAAAGCATTAACTGGGTTTAGGCGCGTGTTACATTGGATGCTTGTGGGCCTTTTGCGCCATCAACCACTTCAAACTGGACTTCCCAACCCTCTTCAAGGGTTTTGTAACCATCAGTCATGATGGCAGAGAAGTGAACAAAAACGTCATCTTCGCCTTCAACGGAAATGAAGCCAAAGCCCTTTTCGGCATTAAACCATTTCACAATGCCATTCTTAATGTTCATGTAAAAATCCTCCTACATTGTAGATACTTTCGTGGCAAGTTACGCCATACCAGAACATAGTACCACAAAAAAAATCCTTTGTCAAGGAAAAATTGAAATTTCGCGCACATGATTTTATCTTGGCAATAAATTCTACGGCCAGCAGCAATTCAGGATATTTTTTCCAAGTACTCTTGCCTGTTCCAGCCTGCGCGGCTGATTAAGAATATCGCCGGGCCTGTCGGCAACTGCGCTAACGCCGTTAAGTTCGCCCGGCACACACAGCGCGCCGCCTGACAGATAATAGTTATGTATTATACTAAGGACAATGCACTGTCCGCCGTTTGTGCCCCTGCCAACGGCAATAGCCCCGCCTAACTTGCCGCACAATGAGGTTTTTGCCGCAAACGTACGGTCGATAACCGTTTTAAGTTGCGCAGGTACGTTTCGCCAGTAAACGGGGGATGAAATGATTATTGCGTTGCACTTTATAAATGCATCATACACTTCGCCCATATCGTCGCTGATATGGCAGTTTCCTCTCTCAACGCATGTTTCGCAACCCGTACACGACTCAATCCTCTTTTCGGACAGCAGAATTTTTGTCACACTCCAGCCAGCTTCAGCAAAAGGCTCCAGGCCGGCATCCAACAAAATTTCGGAATTGCCGCCTTTGCGGGGCGTTCCGGATATACCAAGTATGTTCATACAATCCCTCCCGTCAATGCATTTGCAAGTCCTTGGGCGGTAGGCTCCGCGACCAGCACTGTTACCCCCAAGGCCTTGCTTATGTCATCAGTCGTTACGCCGTCCAACAACACATTCTCCCCGTGACGCAGACAGTTGGCGGGCAGCAGCAGCACGTCGCCCAGTGACCGCCCCTCTAACTGACTTATGATATCTTGGCCAGTCAGAAGCCCAGCCACGGTGACGTTTTCGCCAAAAAAGTCATTTTTGATTGCTGCTATGTCCATCGGCAGATTCAGATCGCACATGAAATCATACGCCGCCATGCCTGTGACCATCGTAGCTTTGGCATCGAATGAACAAGTGACATTGTTAAAATCGCGCTTAAATTCCGCCATCATGCCCACGCCGTTCTCAATCTGCAAAAAGTCTTCATAGGCCTCGTAGGGCGGCAGAGCGACACCGGCCTTAACGTAAAGTTCATCGGCGGCATATACAAATCTGGTAGACAGTTCGCTTAGAAATCGGCTTTGCCAAGCCTCCACCTGCCGCAAAATTTTCTTGCAGTCTGCTTGGCTAAAGGGCTCCAAGTTCGTCAGCCCGTTTTGCTCGCGATATTTCGTCAACCCGGCAGGCACCACGGACAAGCTAAAGCCACCGCCGCCTGGCGGCACAAGCCTGCTAAGGTCGTGTATGGTCTTGTCCAGATGCTCCCCGTCATTATAGCCTTTGCACAACACAATCTGCAAACCCAGTGCAATGCCGCCCTGTGCCAACTGCCGCATATACCCAAGACTTTCGCCCGCACGGCCATTGCCCATCATCTTCACGCGCAACATCTCGTCGGTGGTATGAACGGAAATATTGATGGGGGACAAACGATGAGCCAAAATGCGGCCTACATCGCCCTGCGTCATGTTGGTCAGGGTGATGTAATTGCCATGCAAAAATGATAGTCGATAGTCGTCATCGCAAAAATATATGGTGTCGCGCATGGTGCCTTTGGGGTTTTGGTGAATGAAACAAAACACGCAATTGTTGGCGCATTTGCGCACATCATCCATCAGGCCGCTTTCGAAGACAAGCCCCAAATCTTCGTCTTCATCCTTTTCAATTTCCAAAAGCCACTGTTCGCCGTTAGGCTTTTCTATCAGGATTTCGATTTCATCGTTGGCAATCGCCATGCGATAATCAAACACATCTGCGACTTTCACACCATCTATGGATAGCAGCTTGTCCAAGGGTTCGATGCCCATCTCGGCCCCGATGCTATTATTTTCAACTGTCAGTATCAGTTTTTTCATTCGGGCCTCAATTCTATAAATGCGGCCAAACTTCCGCGCCGGACGCCACTTCGCCTATGGGAGAAAAAATGCACCTCATCATCGAATGTGCACAAACCTACCGTTTCAATATTTCCATCCGGTATGCCCGCGGCGATGAAGTTTTGGCGATTTACGCCCCATAGGTCTATGTGATTGTTGTGGATAAATTCCGTACAAAAGGGCAGCAGCCGGATAAATTCCTCAACCACCTCGGCTCCCACCTCAAAGTTCTTTTGAGAGATGGACGGCCCAATGCCCGCAAGTATGTCTCGCGGGTTACAGTCATAATCGTCAACCATCTTTCCCACAGTCTTGCCCGCCATGTTGTGGGCAGTGCCCCGCCAGCCGGCATGGCAGTTGGCAACAACCCTTTTTACGGGGTCGCATAACAAAAGCGGCACACAGTCCGCATAATACGTCACAAGCACCGCGCCCGCCATATCTGTGACAAGGCCGTCGATATGTGAAAAAGGGCGTTTGTCGACAACGTTATGGATGTTGGTTGTGTGGTGCTGGTCTGTCATCACAATATTTTCCGGCCTACAACTCAGTGCTTCACAAAACAGCCGATAATTTTCTTTCACGTTGTTAATGTCATCCCCCGTTTGCAGGCCCAAATTCATGGCCGCAAAATGGCCAGCCGACACGCCGCCAATGCGACTGGATATGCCGTGGCGCACCAAACCCGTGGCCTCCAAATTGTCAAATGTGAAATAGACTATGCCGTTCTTCTCATTTTTAGTCATCAGCTCTCTCCAAACGCATTCTCGATGTGGTTTATTTCCAACAGCTCCCGTCCAAAGATTTCTATCACATCAAAACGGCAGTCCGCATCCACAAGCCCATTCCCTGCCAAGTAACACTGAGCCGCCGCAACCATAGCCCACTGCTTTTTTGCCGTTATCGCGTCCGCAGGCCGCCCATAAGCCAACTGCCTGCGATATTTCACCTCAACAAACACAATATACCCGCCATCTTTGGCGACTATATCAATCTCGCCGCCTCCGGACTCATAATTCTGTGTCAAAATCACATAACCCCTGGCACGCAAATACCCTGCCGCCGCATTCTCCCCATAGTTGCCCGCACGTTTGCGCCTGTCAATATCCGCATAGTGACTCAAGAAAGTCCTTCTATGTATGAGCGTCAAGCCATGCTGCTTCATGGCGGCCAGATGCTCCGCGGTGCCATACCCCTTGTGCCGGTCAAAACCATACTGCGGATAGGTTTTGTGATACTCCAGCATCACATTATCCCTTGCCACCTTGGCTAATATGCTTGCCGCCGCAATGGACATCGACCTAGAATCGCCACCCTGTATCACCACGCAACCTACAGAAAGTGTAGGACTTCTGTCCCCATCCACCAACGCAAAATCGGCGCGTGGGGCCAGCCCATCCACCGCCAGCGTCATGGCCTTAAGCCGCGCCTGAAGTATATTTGTCCTGTCGATTTCCACATGGTCAACAAAAGCTATATGATAGGCCACAGCGACCTTGATAATCTCATGATACAGCCGCTCGCGCACCTTGGCCGAAAGTTTTTTGGAATCGTCTATGCCGTGGATGACGCACCCTTCGGGCAATATCACCGCCGCCGCCGCAACAGGCCCTGCCAGCGGCCCGGCTCCGGCCTCGTCCACGCCACATATGTGTCCATAACCCAGCCCGGCGTACTTCTTCTCGAAAAAGAGCATACCCTCCAGTCGCTGTTTTTCTGCACCCCGCTTGGCAAGTCGTTTTTGGTATTGCCCGACTAGGTTTTTCACGCCTGCCCGCTCATCGTTTTGAAATTGTTGTAAAATCGTTGGCAATGCGGTCGACTCCGTTGCCTCCAGCGCGCGCTTTATCTCATTAATGGTCATAGTCGTCACCTCGTGAGACCATTATACCCCATAAGCCGCTGCGCCGCAATCATTTTAAGTTGTGATATAGATTGGCTTATAAATCATGGTAAGTGGCTTGGCCTTTCCTGTATAGGAGCTATCCACAGACAGTTTGAAAAAGGCGGTGCAAAAAGCAGCGAGTGGCATTTTTATATCCCCCAATGGCTACGTGCAGCATTAGCAAAAGCTTTAACATCGGTAAGTGATGTATCGTGACTTCCGAAACTACCTTTATACTATAAATTCTTAGAAGTTGGCGGTTAAAAAAGTTAGAAAAAAATTATTCGGTTAGAAAAGAGGGGGGGAATGACTTGAAATCTAAAAAAATACGGACTCTCCGATTGCCCAGAAAGTCCGTATTTATCATATGCCCAAGGCCGGAATCGAACCGGCACGCCTTTTGGGGGCGCAGGATTTTAAGTCCTGTGCGTCTACCAATTCCGCCACTTGGGCATTTGATAAACAGGCGCCACCCGGATTTGAACCGGGGGTAAAGGAGTTGCAGTCCTCTGCCTTACCACTTGGCTATGGCGCCAATTTAAAGTACGTCACAAGGAATTTAAGAACCCGTATTTAATAACGATACCGCCGCAGTAAAGTTGCAAAATGTGAAGTCATGACCATATTTTCAGCAGACGAAACCGATACTTCGTAATCTTTTGACAATCTGCAAGAATGGCTCATCCATGATATTATGTGCTCAACTAGCCATCGTTTTGAAAGAACTGCCCGGCCTTTTTGTTTCCGTTGCACGATGTCAACGGCCTCTAGGATTTTAACAGCTTCCGCTTCAAAAGTTTTGCGATACCCTGATCACCGCAACAGCTTTTGATGGACTGGTATTTCTTTTTAGCTTGTCAAGTATAGCAAAGCCTGCATTGGTATCGTGTATATTTGTGGCATGAACCTTGATGCTCAAATAACTTTTTTCCGCCTGTAGGTTGAGAGCAACCCGACCGCGTCAAGTCTTGTCTTGGCTAAAAGAGCATTCATGATTCTCTCCCAAAGGCCAGACCTTTTGGCTCGGCGATAGAATGACCAGGCAAGTAGTGTGCGGTGGAAAGTCATTTGGCAGAAGATGCCATTGGCACTCGGTTTTATTGAGATACGGTATAGCATTCACAAGCTTGCGTTACTGCGCTTGAAAACTTTCGCCTGTAAAGAGAATCTCAACCCCTCCCAAAAGCTAAATTGCGACCCTCGTAATGTAGTCGAGTGCGTAAAACAAAAACTATTATATATCATTTTCCCCTTTATGTCAATATTTTTTTGTGTGCTGACCACGGCAAAAGCATGAAAAAATTCTCAAAACATGATAGAATACCCTAAAGGGGGGTTCTACTGCATGAAAGAGTATTTTGAGAAAATATCAGATCCGAGGCAGCAAGCCAAGGTTGACTACAGCCTCCATGCGTGAGGACGCGCAAAGGGCGCAGCCGACACGGACAAAGAGCATGACATTGTAATTTGTTACTGTGTTAATTACTACAATCCCAACAAATAAAACCGCGTTTGCACATACGCGGTTTTATTTGGACACTTACAGTTCCGTCTCCCAAAACTCCGAAGAAACCGGCAAGGACTAAGGGATTGAAGTTGTTACTAATTTCTGATGATGCCAAAAGGTTGTGTGTAGGCGACACCGTATGCTCCGATTAATTCTGCGCGGATATAGCTGTTGATGCCTAAAACTGCGCTCACATCAATCATGTTGCCGATATGTACGATTTCACCATCGGCAATCCAGATAACTGTGTGAAAGTCGCGTCCTTGGATCGAAATTCTGCTACCATCAACTATGATGTTGGATATGCTGGGAGTAGGCTCGGCGAGAAGTTGAAGCGCAAAATTATTGTGGGTTCCGCCGGTATATTGATCAACCGCACTTCTTGTCTGAGGAGGTGTACCGGGAACCAAAGTTCCGTCGGGCCATCTGTGGTTGATGCCGTGGCGGCGGTCAACACGGGTTACGCCGTAGAACGCGCCTGTTACCATTGATTCACGAACCGCTTCTTCGGTAAGTTCGGGCATAAGCATGACGTTCCAAGCGTGACCGTTGCCGGTGAGCATATGAGAGTCATCGTTAGAGAAGCCCCAAACCGGTCTGCCCTGCGGCATGGTTTGCATAAGAATCTGATCCCAGAAAATCCGGTCGTTTCTTGACTCACCGTCCCATTTGTTGATGATTTCCATTCCTACGAGAGATGGAAACTCCATGAACAAGGAAACGTGTCTGGCTACATGAACCGGATCGCGGGCAACAGATTCGTTCCCGTTAATGCCGCCCAAATGGGCTCCGGTGTAGCGGCCCGGGTGGTTGAGGTGGGTAAGCCCGCCTGCATCTTGAACAATTTGTAAAACTTCGCGCATCGTTCCTGTATTTCTATCGGCATCGGCAACGCCTGCAGTGCGGGTAAGGCCAATGTCTCCGGGTACTTGCGCAAAGAAAGCATTGATATGATAGCCTACGTACACAACGGTGCCGTCCGGATCCACGAACCCGCCCTGCGCGGAAATCTCGTTCGAGGCACCCATACTAATCATGCCGTTGAACTGTTGACGCCGCCCGGTGAACGAACCCCGGAATTCGGCCGCGTCAAACGTACCGTTTCTCAGCGCGTTCATTTGCGCTGTTGTGGGGATTGCCGTTCCGATGGCTTCCCAGTTGTTGTTCCAACTGCCGGTGTACGGCAGCGCGTCCCACGATACAGTGGTTGTATCGTGATCGGTGATTGCAACGATGTCAAAGCCTTTGTTGTACAAGTCGATCAGCATGTCCAGTCTAGTGTTGCTGCCATCGGAAAAGGTAGTGTGCGTGTGATGCGCCGCTCTGTACTGTCCGGTTGTCGCCCAGTTAACGTTTTCATACGGGTTTACGATGGTGAATGTTGCTTGACTCGCCTGAACGGGGAGCATACTTAAGGAGCTTATTGCGAGTATCATGGTGAGGCAAAGCGATGCAATTTTTGCGATTTTGTTCTTCAGATTGACCATAGTCAAATCCTCCTTTTTTTATGATGTCCCCATTATAGCATGGTAATGTAAAATTCGCATACAGGTTTCTGTAAAATTTATGTAAAAGTAGACCTATCACGGCAAACGCATGAAAAAATTCTCAAAACATGATAGAATACCCTAAAGGGGGTTTCTGCTGCATGAAAGAGTATTTTGAGAAAATATCAGATCCAAGGCAGCAAGCCAAGGTTGACTACAGCCTCCATGAAGTAATCATCATGACTATCTGCGCTGTTATTA
>Ga0123355_10002422_pt1 | contig 26367 bp, 25 predicted proteins | sample TergutEmb28metaG_3_FD_89872 | JGI IMG/M metagenome (GOLD analysis project Ga0123355, IMG submission 89872) | Embiratermes neotenicus P1 segment gut microbial communities from Petit-Saut dam, French Guiana - Emb289 P1 | ecosystem: Host-associated > Arthropoda: Insects > Digestive system > Gut ...
GCTATGGAGCAGGAGAGTGTGTATTTGGACAAGGTCGAATCGGCACGGATAGAGATTAAAGGCCGTCACGACCCTTGTATTGTGCCGCGTGCCTTGCCTTGTGTGGCGGCTGTGGCGGCGATTGTGGTTTATGATGCGGTTTTGGGGGAGAGGTGAGGATGGTGGTATGCTTGAGATATGGGAAGGTTTTTGTTGCGGTGTTGGTTGGGGTTATGATTTTGTTTAGTGGGGTTAGGGTTTATGGGCACTCGTGGGATGAGGTTTCATTTAGGGTAGAATCAGAAAATGGCGAAAAAGTGTTTATATTTAACCCATCGTTTAGCGTCTATCCATTTCGCCAATATCCCGAACTTCCGAGAACAGCTGTATACTATAATACAGAGCCGTTACGGTTAGCTTATTATGTAGACATAGCAGTATCAGCGCCTTTTTGGGAAGATAACTTAGTTTTTTCAAAATGTTTTCGTTATATGGTTTTTATGCCGGCTCGGACTTGGCCGGATGGCACGGCATTGGAGTTTTATAAAGATGGAATTTTGATAAAGAAATATTTGGTCAGCGACCTTGTGAGATATGCCGATACTTTGGCTGGAAATTGGCTTATGCCAATAGTATGGGAAGATTGGGATCGCAGAAATTTTAACATCGAAACCAACCAATTAAGTATTACAACATTTGACGGAGCGTTCCGATTTACATCACGACTAATCGAGGGGGCAACATTTACATTCGATATAACCACAGGCGAGATTGTAGCGAGGAGCCCACAGATGCTTATACCAATAGGCGGTGTATTTATTGGGGTTGTCCTTTTGTCAGCCATGTGTATTCGAAGAAGGCGCAAAGCCCTACAAAACCTATCCGAACAACCAAACCTAGCAAAATAGAGGTGAACCAATGAAACGCTGCGGACTACTCGGGCAAAAACTCGCCCATTCATACTCACCAGCTATCCATGCGGTATTAGGCGGCGAGTACTCATACGAACTTTTCGAAGTCGAACCTGAAAACCTTGCCTCATTCATGGAACAAGGCGACTTTCACGGCCTAAACGTAACAATACCCTACAAAAAGACAGTCATTCCTTTCTGCAAGACACTTTCCGCGGACGCGCTCGCTATCGGCAGCGTGAATACCATCCTGCGTCAACCGGATGGCTCTTTGCATGGCGATAATACGGATGCGCGAGGATTTCTTGCGATGATACATGAGAGTAATATCGCCATAAAAGGCAAGAAGGTTTTGGTACTCGGAGGCGGTGGGTCGAGCCTGACGATAAGGCACGTGCTTAATAGCTTAAAAGCGGGCGAGATTATTGTCGTTTCGCGAGAAGGCGAACATACATATGAAAACATAAGCAAACACTATGATGCCGAGGTTATCGTTAACACAACGCCCGTCGGGATGTATCCGAATACCGGCGAAACACTTGTTGAACTCGATAAATTCACGTGCCTCGAAGGCGTTTTGGATATCGTTTACAACCCCGCAAGGACACGCCTTTTGATGGATGCCGAGAGCCGCAAGATACCGAATATCGGCGGTTTGACAATGCTCGTCGGGCAAGCAAAGGGCAGCGCGGAGATTTTTTGTGGAGCTGCGATAGATTCCGCGAAAGAAGCGGAGGTTCTTGCACGTCTGCGCCACCAAATGGAGAACGTCATCCTAATCGGAATGCCCGGAAGCGGCAAAACAACTATCGGGAATGCCATCGCCGCGAACTTAGGCAGACCTTTCTACGATGCTGATGCGGAGATTGAAAAAATGAGCGGCAAAACCATTCCTGAGATTTTCGCGAGTGAAGGCGAAGCGGCTTTTCGCGCGTTAGAAACGACGGTTCTCAAAGAGCTTGGCAAAATGTCGGGCGTTGTAATCGCCACCGGCGGCGGCGCGGTTACTCGCGCGCAAAATTATCCTCATCTGCATCAAAACGGCACTATCGTCTTTATCGAGCGCGACACACTTTTACTTTCACGCGAAGGAAGGCCATTGTCGCAAAGTGTCGATTTGAATGAGATGCATATTAAGCGATTGCCGCTATATTTTCAGTTCGCCGATAAAATTGTGCAAAACAATGGAACACTTCAGGAGACTGTGGAGTCCATTTTGCAGTGCTTTCACGTTTAAAGTTTTGACAAACACTACAAGTCTTAAAAAATCATTCACCACTCGTCCGCCATCCGAATATAGTGTAGCAATTGGACATAATAGTCAAACAGTCCTAACCCAGCACCACATAACTTGTCTTTTTTCCACATAGCTTCGTCATCAGAACCTCGTTCTCACGATTTTTCGCTGTGCTAAAAAATCCACGTTATGTGATACTGCCTTAAATCAGCTTGACTATAAGTATTTCGGAGGTGCCTATGAAAAAGCCGACAGTTTGTGTTCTGCTCGCTTGCATAGTTGTGATGGTGGTGTTTTTTATTGCGCTGGAGCGATCCGGCTCTGATGCGCATAGGTGTACAAATCCCGAAGTTATGAATGTCCAAATAGCTGCGCAGCACTAACTCCGAAGCGCGCTTCGTTTATATAGCCGGTGGGGTAAGCGTCGGGCAATCCCGATAGCCCTCACCGGCGTTTTATTTTTGACAAGCAGGTGAAAAATATGAATCGTTTCAACATGGGAATGAATTATAATAACCAAGGATACGCAGGCCGGATGGGCAGTCCGGCGATGCAATTTATGAATCAGGGGCATGGGCGGCAAATGATGCGACCGGGCATGAACATGAGGCAAAATATGCAAGGACAGATGGGGCAAAGAGGTATGAATATGATGCCGAACATGCAGGGACAAATAGGGCAAAGGGGTATGAACATGATGCCGGGCATGCAAAATCATATGAACCAAATGCCTCAACAAGGCATGAGCATGATGCCAAATATGCAAGGGCAAATGAGCCAAATGAACCAAATGTCTCAACCAAACATGAACCAAATGCCGAACACACAAAGTCAAACAAACCATTTACCCCAACCGGGCAACTCCCAATCAATAGACGGCGTAACATTCGAACCATACAACCCTGCAGGCTACAGTCCAACGGGGCATCAACCCCAAGCAACAACACCAAACATAACACCACCAACAACCGGAAATGACGAAAACCCAAGCTTCACTACTCCGCCGCAATCAGCCGAAAGCGACTCTGCTCGAATTTTGTCGAATTTCATCCAGGGTGAGAAAAACGCTCATCGCTTTTACTCGGAGCTTGCCGAGCTTGCAGACAGTAAACACGCTCAGCGGGTTATTGCTCGAATCCAGGGCAACACTGATAAGCGACGAAAGTTCTTCTGCTCATTATACAACAGAATGTCGGGTATGGCATATTCGGAGAAGGATTTGCCTATCATAAAAAGTCATAATTTTACGCATGGCCTCAGGACGGCGATAGAGATTGAAACCGACACGATTATGGAAATGGCGGATTTATATGAAAAGTTTGAAAATGGAGCCTCTCAGCGAACATTCAACTCTTTAATCCAGAAAAAAATTGCGGATGTAATTTCTTTACAAATGTTGTTGGTTTGATAAATTCATAATCATAGCTGTTACTATAGCCTTAAAGCGATTCCATTTTATCGCTCTAAGGCTATTTTTACTAAATATATCCATGAAAGTCGAAAAAAGCAGAAATACTACGAATAAAATCATCTATTAGCTTGCATACAAGCACCTTGTTTGATATAATACAAGTTAGTGTAGCGTAGTTACGCCGATTTTAAGCGTGAAAATGATATGTCGAAAGAAGGGCTTGCTTTTATGCAATTGCTGGATAATCTTCTAAAAAAACACACAAAAGCGAACGTCAAAGAGCAGCAAAGCTTTTTAGGCGGTTCAATTAATGACTTTTTCAACTCTGCGCCTTTAGCTATTCACTTTTTTGACGCTAAAGGTAATCTTATTGATTGTAATCAAGCCGCGCTACAATTGTGTGATATAGATGATAAAAATGACTACATACGCAACTTTTTCATGTTCATGCCGTTCAACCAACCGGACGGCAAGCGTTCAAGAGATGTTTTAATGAATTCAATTTTGGAGGCGAGCGAAAATAAGTATTCCGATGCTGATATAACATTTCGTAAATCGGACGGCACATCAATGATTGCGAACAATAAGTTTGTAAGCTATGAACATGGCGCAGATACGGTTATTGTTATGTTTTCGACTCAAAGTGCTCCGGTTGTCGTGAGCGCGCCAAGGGATACTGAGGCGGACTTGCGTGCAACGCTTATGCTTGACTCGACCCCAATAGCCTGCTTTTTGGCTGATAGCCGCTGCAACGCTATTGATTGTAACGCCGAAGCGCTCCAGCTTTTTGGACATGTTAGCAAAATTGAGGCGACAAAACGCTTCTCTGATATTTGCCCACAAACTCAAATGATATCCGGGCAAAATATTGAAACTATGAACGACGCAATAAACAAAGCACTCGTTTCCGGGCGATATGTTTTTGAGTTTACATGCTTTGACGCAACCGGCAAACCGATTCCGTGTAATGTAACTTTAGTGCGGATATATTCGCGTGGTGAGTACGTCGTGGCTATTTATATACAAGATTTGCGCGAAACCAGGGCGTTGATCGCTGAGATGAAGCGCATTGATATAGCAGAAGAAGAAAACCGCGCAAAAAGCCGCTTCTTAGCCAAAATGAGCCATGAAATTCGCACACCACTGACCTCCATTCTAGGCCTTGCGGAAGTTCAGCTGCTAATGGGCGAAAATACGAGCGAAATGGAAGATGTATTTTTGCAAATATACACATCTTCAAACTTGCTCCTGCGTATTATCAATGACCTTTTGGACCTTTCAAAGGTTGAAGCGGAGAAAATGTCCATTTTGGCGCAGATATACAGGGTTCACTCGTTTGTATCCGATACTGTTCAGCTAAACATGGTTTATATCGGCGATAAAAAGATTGATTTTGAAATTGAAGTTGATCCAAATGTGCCTGCGTCGCTTGTTGGCGACGAGCTTCGTATAAAGCAAGTTATGAACAACTTACTCTCGAATGCTTTTAAATACACAAACGATGGAACGATTAAATTGTCAATTGAGGCTGAAGTGTCGAGCGTTTCTAAGGAAATAGTCCTCGTTATCCGCGTGCAAGATACGGGAATTGGTATGACAAAAGAGCAGCTGGATAGCTTGTTTGAAGATGAGTACGTGCGCTTCAATGAAGAGGTTAATTACAAAATCCAAGGCGCAGGGCTTGGACTTTCCATTACCCATCAGCTTGTAACAATGATGGGCGGAACCATATCAGTTAGTAGTGAGCCCAATGTTGGCACACAAGTAGTCGTTAAGCTTCCGCAAGAGATGCATGGCAATGAGTTATTAGGCCCTGAAACGTCAAGAAACCTTGGTAACTTGAAAATATCTCAGCTAAAACGCTATAGCACCAGCTTTGTTCATAAGCACTTGCCTCACGGGCGTGTGCTTGTGGTTGATGATACAAAGTCGAACTTGCATGTTATCAAGAGCATGCTTGCTCCCTACGCTTTGCAGATTGAAACAGCGGACAGTGGTTTTGAAGCCATTGATAATATTAAAGCCGGCAAGGTTTATGATATTATCTTCATGGATCATATGATGCCGGAGCTTGACGGCATTGCGACCTCCAAGCAAATTTTCGCGCTGGGTTATACTAACCCGATCGCTGCGCTAACCGCAAACGCGCTGGTCGGTCAGGCGGAAATTTTTATGAAAAACGGCTTCTCCGATTTCTTGTCTAAGCCGATTAATTTACATGAGCTGGACGCTTGTATATCGCGCTTTGTTCCGCAAAAGGCGCCAGTGGCTAAAGGCGAAGAATCCAAGGTCGAGTCAACAAACACCATTTCAAAAGGTTTGGCAGATGCTTTCCGTCAGGACGCTCAAAAAGCCATTGATATTTTGGAAAACCTCGTAAACATCGGCTCGCTCGGCAATGAGGACGTTAAGCAATTTACGATTACCGTTCATGGCATAAAAAGCGCTTTGTTAAGCGTTGGCAAAACGCCTCTCTCGGAAAAGGCAAGTGAGCTTGAAATGTTCGGCAAAGATATGGACGCGAAGACCTTTGTGGCTAACACCACGTTACTCATTGATGGGCTAAAAGAGATTGTCAATGAGATTTAAACCTGTGTATCAAACAGTTATCAACTGTATCTAATATAAAAAAGGATCAAGAAAGGGGTAAGTTTATGTGGAAAGAAGAGTTTCGTATTGGAAATGATGTTGTAGACGGGCAGCATAAAACACTTTTCGAGAAAGCTGCGGAGCTAGAGGGCAGTATCAATGCGGGGTTTGATGAAAAAAAAGCATCGATAATTGAAACAATAATTTTCCTCAAAAACTACGCATTAAAGCACTTCGCTGATGAGGAAGCATTTGCCCAGTCAGTAAATTATCCGGGCTTTAATGAGCATCAAGCTCAGCACAAAGCGTTTATTCAAACCGTTTTGGCGCATGAGAAGGAAATGAAAGAGTCTGATTTTTCTGAGGATTCGGTTAAGAAGTTCTCCCAAACTCTAAAATTATGGCTTTTGTTCCATGTAACAAATTCAGATAGAAAAATAGTGGGCAAAGACCCTGTTGCATATGACCCAAACTAAAACTTTTTTAGCCAAGGAGGAATAGCTATGAATATAATCGGAAAAAAGATTAGCGATTTTAACGTTAAAGCCTTTGTCAATAATGAATTTGAAGATGTTTCGCTTGACAACATCAAGGGTAAATGGTCGGTTTTCTACTTCTATCCTGCGGATTTTACGTTTATCTGCCCAACAGAGCTTGGCGATTTGGCGGATTCGTATGATGAGTTTAAAAAGATTGGTTGCGAGATTTACTCAGTTTCGACTGATACTCATTTTACGCACAAGGCTTGGTATGATGTTTCTGACACCATTAAGAAAGTAAAGTTCCCTATGCTTGCAGACCCAATGCATGATATATGTAAAGACTTTGGCGTGTTGATTGAAGAAGGTGCCGACAGAGGCTTAGCGCTTCGTGGCTCATTCATTGTCAACCCTGAATGCGAAATAGTTGCATATGAGATAAACGCTTTAGGAATCGGTCGTAACAGCGACGAACTCTTGAGAAAAGTTCAAGCGGCTCAGTTTGTAGCAAAGCATAGCGCGGAAGTGTGTCCGGCAAAATGGAAGCCAGGCGAAAAAACACTAATACCTAGCCTTAACTTGGTTGGAAGGCTCTAAAAAATGCAGGAACTAATCGGTCCAAGCGCCGACGAGCAAGCCGTAAAAGAGTTTATGGAACTTTTCTTTAGCGAAGCGGTAGTTGAACAGATTTCATACGTAATGGGACGTTGTGAAAGCAAGGTAAAAGTCATCGCCATAGTCGATGGCTCGTTTGATTTGCAAAAACGTAAAGCTACAATGCGTGTCCGCTATTTTCTGGAAAAACTTGCACAATTAACAGACATGATTGAAGTACACGTTTATGAAAAGAACGATGAAGCCGAAATCCTATCACAAATTAACACCGAGTATTATCCAACCATAGCACTGTTCGACACAAACGAAAAATATTCCGGCGTCTGCTTCCATGGTTTCCCAGGCGGTCACGAGCTTGAAGCGTTTATCCTAGCGATATACAACGTGTCAGGCCCTGGGCAGCCTATTTCTAATGAGCTAAAAGAGCGTATAGACGCCCTAAGCAAGCCATTAAACCTAAAAATATGTGTCTCTCTCCATTGCTTAATCTGCCTGGAAGTAGTCGAGGCCGCCAACCGTATAGCCATCCTAAACCAAAAAATAAGAACCGCAACTTTCGACATAGAATGCTTCACCGAACTAACCGACAAGTACGAAATCCCAAGCATCCCGGCTATTATTATCAATGATGATGAGATCATTTTCGGGCGTAGAGGGCTTAAAGAGCTACTTGGAGCTTTGGGAAAGGATGAGTAGGTTTATGCTATTACATAACAACCCCCGAAAAGCCTTGTTTTGTAAGCTTTTCGGGGGTTGTTATCTTGCTCCCACTCGACACCGCAAACCTTAATCTAAACAATTTTGTTTAGAGGGTTTAGCTTGTGGTATTCCTATTGCTTATATTATCCATAGCGCATGGGCTATCTGATTTTTTGTTGCCATATTGTTGCCAGCGTTTAACCCTATCTTTTATTGAACCTTTCCATTTTTGCCGCCTTAATAGCCTCAACATATTTTTTGCCAAATGCCCCTTTTGCTGCGCGTTCATCATAATCAGAGATAAGAAGTCCAGTTTCTTCGTCCATCGGAAAAACATGAAACCAATAACCCTCGTTATCACCCAAACTTCTTACATAAGGTTCATAGTCTTGGAAAAATACTGGTGCAAAAGCACCACCAAGTTTAGCTTCACCGATTTTCCTTGTTTCATCTGGCAATTCAAATGACGGATATATAGCATGGTATGCCATATAACTCGGTTGGCTGAATTTACTTAGATAAAATAAGGATATTAGGGGATAAAAAGAGTTAGCCTGTACATTGGGGGGAGTCTGTAAATAAATCTGTGTAAATAAAATCTTTCCATGAAAATGATAAAATAGAAATGGAGAGATTTTTAAATGAAAGAAAATAATAAAGGGAAAAAATTACTAGAAATATTAAAAGAAAATTATGAAATAGAAACAGCCCAGGATTTAAGTGGAGCTATTAAGGACTTATTCAAAGATTCCTTGCAGGAAATGATGAATGCAGAGTTTGATAGTTCAATGGGATATTCAAAATATGATAAAACAACCGAAAAAGATAATTATCGAAATGGAACATCTAAAAAGAAATTAAAAAGTGAATTTGGTCAGTTTGATTTTGAAACACCTAGAGATAGAAATAACGATTTCGAGCCGATTATTGTTGCTAAAGGACAACGAGATGTCTCTGGTATTGAAGATAAGATTATTTCCCTTTACGGACGAGGATTATCAACAAGAGATATTAATGAACAAATACATGACTTATATGGCATAGAAGTATCAGCAACAATGGTCAGTAATATAACCGATCAAATCCTACCCAAAATAAAAGAATGGCAAGAAAGACCCTTAGAAGAGGTTTATCCAATAGTATTTATTGATGCTGTTCATTTCAGTGTAAGACAGGAACACACAGTAGTAAAAAAAGCAGCTTATATAGTTCTTGGAGTTAATTCGGTTGGCGAAAAAGATATATTAGGTATTTGGATTGGAGAAAATGAATCAGCTAAATTTTGGTTAGGAGTATTTAATGATTTAAAGAATCGTGGCATTAAAGATATTCTAATAATGTGTTCTGATGGCTTAACAGGTATTAAAGAAGCAATAGCAACTGCATTTCCAAAAACAGTACAGCAAAGATGTATTGTACATATGATTAGAAATTCAATTAGATTTATTTATTATAAAAACCTAAGAGAATTTTGTAAGGACTTAAAATCAATTTATACAGCTAAGAATGAAAAATTAGGTTATGAGCAATTACAGTTAGTAAAGAAAAAATGGAATGATAAATATCCAACAGCTTTAAAAAACTGGGAAGATAACTGGGATGCCATATGTCCGTTTTTCAGCTATTCTGAGCCAATTAGAAAGATTATGTATACAACTAATGCCATTGAGTCATTAAATCGCTCATATCGTAAATATACAAAAATAAAATCTGTGTTTCCATCTGATGATGCTTTAATGAAATGTTTATATTTAGCTACATTAAATATTATAAAAAAATGGACTGCGAGGTATCGAGATTGGGATAGAATATTAGGTGAATTTTCCATCATGTTTGATGGTAGAATTTAATTCTTTGAAAATTATTATTTAAGTGTTATTATTAGCTTAATAAAAAGAAGTAAAATTTATCTTGCTTCCTATATCATGGTTAGACCATTTACACAGAATATTTTACACTCTCATTGGGGGTGCTTCCAAATTTTTTCTAAGTATATAGCTAGCTCTTTTATTTTTGTGTTGGTTTGCTCTTTGGTTGGGGGATTTGTGATGATGAGTTTGATAGGGATTTTGGTGCTGGATTTTTTCATATCGAGCTCCAATACAAAGTAAAGTAGTTAATATAAATTTATGATAGACTGCTAGTATAAATTCATTAACTCTTTATCTCCCAAAGAGTTTTTATTTCCTTATACACATTCGATTCCATAAAGTCTTGAAATTTCATCAAGACATCACTGCTACTTTTATGAATGCAAAGCCTTATATAATAATTGTCATCTCTTTGCTCAAGTCTAATGCCATAAAAGCCTTCTTGGCATGGAGTTCTTTTAGAACATTGTCCACATAAACTATCTAGCCTATAAGGGTTTCCATCTTGCATTTTTGTAGACTTAATAAAAATAACATTACCGTTTTCTTCGTCATCTGCATCACAGTATTTCTCAATAGCATTTGAAGTGCCGACTCTTCTTTTTTCACTAACTTTTCTTAATCTCATATCATTACGCACCGTGTTAATTACCTTTTGACTATAATTAAAATCTTTTGGGCTGTTTAAGTTAGGTAATAGAACAAGTTCAGAGTTTAATGTGTCTCGAAAGTATAGTAACTTTGCAAGGGTATTTTTTGTAAATAAAACATCATTAAACACAACTATATTTATTTTTGTTTCAATTCCAATTTTATTAAGAATTGAAATTGTTTTAGATTGTATTGCAAAAACATCGTTTATACAATCATTATTGGGCAAATCATCAGTGCTCATTATATCGGGCATACTGATATTTACTTTGTATAATCCTAGATTATATAGTCGAAGCCAATACTCATAATCCTTGGATATCGTGCCATTTGTAGTTAGTGAAAACTTACAGATTTTGGTACTCATACTTATTTGAGAAATGATATCATCCAAGTTGGTATCAAATAATGGCTCGCCTCCTGTAAATGCAATTGAGTCTATACCGAGATTATCGTGAAGAGTGTTAATGATATATCCTAGTTGTTCAGTATATGCCAAATCATCAATACCATCCATACCACCTTCTTCATGGCAAAATGAGCAATCTCTATTACAGCGTCCCGTTATTTTTATTCGAAGTGGATTTTCCAAGAATTGCATAGTTTAGGCTCCTTTCTTTGTATTAAGGTGTTTTACATAATCTTTGTGAGCTTCATAAAGCATTTTAATGACATAGTCACCAAATGCAGAATCTTCATGCGGTAAACCTTTTTCATTTACATAATCTCTAATAGCTTGATGAACAATATTCTCAAGTTCTTTTTGATTAATGCATTTCCGTGGCAAATTTATTTGTATGCGATCAAGTGTTGCATTGTCGGTCGGGAATACATTCAATACTTCACCAACATATACTAAATCATAGTGAAATCGGTGTCCGCGTGAATAGCATTTTACGCTTTCGGTCAATGAAAATAAATATGTATAGTGTGGAGCGCTAAGAGTAGTCATGCTCCTTCCTTTTGCAGTTTTATCCTCAACTTTAACTCCTCGGGAACTACTGCCACTTTGATGCAAATCAAGCATTGATACATCAAGCCCTGCTTCATCTTTCGCCTTCGCTTTCGCAATTGTGTCGGGAGCAGTATCGTTATTACCAATAAAAGCATGCCCACCAGGAAACATCCATTTGCTTTCCTGCCAAGCTTTATTAAAGATTAAATATGTTGTTACATGGCAGCGTTCCTCTTCATCTTTAAATGCTATACAAGTGCCAGTTATTGCGTATTCAGGTTCAGTCCAGTAGGCTCGGATGCTCCATTTAGTGATTGAATATCTGTTGCCTGTTTTTGCATTGGGCATTTCTGGATACTATTTTTATTTTTCCAGTATAGGAATGGAATAATCGCTCCAATCATTATGTTTAGTGCTGTCAATATTGCTTGCAAAGCACTTGGTATATACCCAGCATATATAATAAACCAGCTAATAAGCTCTAGGATGATATATAGGAAGGATAAAGCGCATACGACCCCAAGAAAATATCCAAAATAAGTAATAAATGTTTTCTGACTATCATGCAGAAAAAAGATTAATATTAAAGATGCAATACATAAAAACGCTATTAAAATTATGACTATCCAAGGGGGCAATATTTTTTCAATTGCAACAAGCTGTATTGAAAATATGAAGAAAACGGCCACTAAAATCTCAGATACAATCGCAAAGCATAAACTTTTGTCAAAATCAGGTTTATTTGACAGACTAATCCCTCCTTGAATTTTAATGAGTTATTATTTAGATTGTTATCATCTATTGGCTATTTATAGCTACAATTACGAACATATTAACATATATTAAACTTTTAAGCCACCCTTTTTATAAAATCTTATACTTTCTCGCAAAATATTTATACTCACCCACATATCCAACCCCATTCTACTCACACAAGAACATTCATATACTATCTAAAAATGTCACTTTCCACTCGCATCACGCCCCTAACCACGCCCCTTCCACCACTCCGTCCTAAATGGGTCTAGGCTATATTTAACCCCGAAATACACCCTAGACCCATCTAGCACTACGTTAGTATTAAATTAGGGAAGGGGCTGGGCGTGGGAAATAATTAAGAAGGTTGGGAAATAATGTTGAGAGTGAGAAGTAATGAAGTAAGTAAGGTTTAGTTAATATACTACCTACTTTTTTTGAGCCGTCAAATAACACGTACATGGCAAGTGGCAAGACCACTTGCAACAATAGTGTTGGAAAAGTAGGACAAAAAAAGACGTCTTAGGGGTTAAACCCCTAATAACCCGAAATCTAGCCCATGGGGTAGATTTCAAATGGTGTGGGTGTAATATATAGATTTGGGGGGCTAGTTAATGATAATAACAAACAGAGATATGGAAATATTGAAGTTAATTTATCGTTTTAAGTTTTGTCTAGGTCGGCATGTTAAAGCTCTAGTGGGCTTTGAGGGTACAAGAGCTTGTGATAGGCGGTTGAAAGTTTTAGTCGATGTGGGTTATCTAAACCGAAAAAAATATCTCTATGGGATTCCATATCTTTACACGGTAGCCCATAAAGGCAGATTGTTAATCGGCGCGAACAAGCGTGAAAACAAAATCCGCTTAGAGCAAATTACCCATGATTGCTATGTATTAGACGCACTTATCTATTTTAAAGCAAAGTACAATCTGAGCTTAGACGATATCCATAGTGAACGCGAACTACATATCCAAGATGGCTTTGGCAACAGAAAGCATCATCCCGATTTTATATTCACCTATGAAAACAAGAGTTATGCTATTGAGGTTGAGCTAACCCCAAAAGCAAAAGCAAACCTAGAAAGGAACGTGAGAGACAACTATTTAAATTACGATATCCAAATATGGATAACAGATGATAACAAAGTCATTAATCTTCTGCAAGGCTTATCGGCTGAATACTCTGATATAAGGATCATTCGCTTGGAGGATATTTTATGTCGGGAGTAGAGATATTCAGCATTGTTTTGATTATAGTAATCGTTGGCATTTTTGCTTTGCTATTTATGATAATCAAGCTTTTTGCGCCAAATAGAAATGAAATCTTTGATTTTGACCGTGATTACAAACAAGCGACTAGCAATCCTTCATATAAAGAACCGAAGCAGATAGAAAAAAATGAAAAAGTCTATATAGGTGAAACAAATAATAAAAACGTGTTTATTCCAAGCGATGCTAAACACGTTTTTGTTTGCGGTACTACCGGAAGCGGAAAGACGGTTGCACTCTCTAACTTCATCAAAGCGGGAGCTGACTATGATTATCCGATGCTCATTGTTGACGGTAAAGGCGATACAGATGCAGGCTCATTTTTAGAACTGGTTAAGCTACTTTGTCCAGAGCGCAAAATATATATAATCAACTTCAACGAACCAAATACAAGCGACAAATATAATCCATTTAAAAATACTACGACTGATGTTATTAAAGACATGCTTATCAATATGACTAACTGGAGCGAGGAGCATTATAAATACAATACCGAAAGATATATTTTAAGATTGTTGAGACTTATGGAAATGGCAGAAATAGTTATTTCATTAGAGAGCTTGACGAATTACTTACCAACAGCAAACTTTAGCAAGCTAAGCAGAGATTTAAGCAAAAAAGAACTAATCACTAAACAAGAACACGTTGAAGATATTGAACTATCAAAAATAAGCGGACAGATAGCCGAAGCCGCCGCCGCGCGTTTTGCAACAATTAAAGAAAGTAGTCTAGGGCAGATTTTTGATGCGGGTGGCATTGATATTTATTCCGCTCTAGCAGAAAATGCGGTTATATTATTCATCCTAAACCCGCTTTTATATCCCGAAATGACACCCTTAATCGGTAACTTAATTGTTATAGATAGCAAGAAAGCGGTTAGCAATTTCTTTGCAAATAAAAAGAAAAGAATATTTTATATCTTTGATGAGATTAATGTTTATGCTAGTGCTACTTTTCTTGACCTTGTAAATAAATCCCGCTCTGCAAATATTACTTGTGTTTTGGCTACTCAAAGCCTATCAGACCTAGACAATGTATCAGAGCATTTCAAGGAGCAGATAATTGAAAACTGTAATAACTATCTTATCCTAAGACAAAACAGTCCGACGAACGCCGAGCATTGGAGTAATGTTATAGGTACTAGGCAAAGCATGCAAGCAACTTATCAAGTCAGCGCGGAGGGTGGCGATGTAAAAAGTACCGACTTAGGCTCACTTAGAAAAACAAGAGAATATCTATATCATCCCGATGAGATTAAGCAGTTAAAAATGGGAACAGCTATTTTTCTTTCAAGGGATAAAATGATTCACGCAAGAATAAACATAAAGAAGCCATTTTAACAGAAAGGTTCTTATAAAAATATGGAAAATAAAGAAGCGATTGATTTATGGGAAAGAGCAATTAAACCTAACCTAGCTTACATTTCATGGGTGCTATTCTATGTTGTTTTATTTTCAGTAATTACTGCGGGCGGTATGCTACTTTATTATTTTATAACAATCACGCTTGCTTTTACACCACTTGCCGAGAAGCTGTGGCGGTGGGTCAATGGTGTAAGACCTCTAAGGCTTAACTGCGAAAAAGAGCGGTTACTACCACTCTTCAAAGAGGTATACGATGGAGCTTTAAAAATTGATGCCGAGCTGTCAAGCGACATTGAGCTATACATAAAAGAAGATATGACGATCAATGCTTTTGCGTTTGGGAAAGGCACATTGATCTTAACTAGAGGCAGTATCATGTTACTAAGTGATGAGTGCTTAAAAGGGCTGATGGCTCACGAACTAGGACATTTTTCATATAAGCATACACATGCTACATTGCTCATAATGGTTGCCAACTTACCAATGACATTCTTTCTTAAAAAGCTTACCGATCTAAAGAACTATTATGACAATAGCGAAAAGAGAGTATCTATATTTACATTCATCTTTAGGGCATTTATTGATTATAGCTATTTTATAACAAGAGCGATCAGCTTTATCGGCGAACTGATACTGATGAAAACCAGTAGGGAAAATGAGTATGTCGCGGACAACTTCGCTCATGAGTGCGGTTTTGGTAAGGATTTAACGGATGTATTGATTGAGATATATGAAGTGTCAGTTAGTAAGCCTCAAAGCGTTAGAGAGCAGTTTAGGAGTAGTCATCCGCATATTACGCTTAGGATTGAGAGGTTGGAGGGAAAGTAACAACATGAAGAATATTAAGTAAGAGTAAAGGCAATCTACAATAAAGAGGCTACCTTACTAAAAGATAGCCTCTTTATTATTTCTAGTATCGAAAATTATTTCTCAATATAAACAGCTCTTGCATTGCCATCCCATCTCACAGACGCGCCAAACATTTCAGAAATATAGCGTGCTGGCACAAAAGTGCGATTGTTCATAACTCTTGCTTGACCCATACCGCCTTGTAGTGGTGTATCAGTTTGTAAAATCACATTTACACCCTCTCTTGCAATGCTAACAGTTCGTGATACTTCAAGCCATTCAATATCAGCGTCAAAAATATCAGCTAAAAGATAGATCGGTATCATGGTTCTGTCATAATCAAGGTCAATAAAAGGAGCTACATCACTTTCGGATGATATACCGTTGATAGTATATACGATGTTGTCGATGATAAGCCTTAGAGTAGTAGTGCTAACTTCTACTAATCTGCCATCTCTAGTGATTTCGCTAACCCTAATATTATCTTCAACAACAAATAGCCTTGTAGCAGAGGCATCTGCGCTGAACTGGGTAATTATTTCTTTGCCCTCTTTGAGAGGAATATTTTCAAAGCTTATTATACTTTCGATTTCTCCAGTATCGGAGTTAATGTCTGCTACATCAAACTCCATTGTTCCGTCATCGGTTGCTGATATAACTATTCTAAAATTGCTATCAGAAGGCATATGGATGAACTTGCCTTCATCATCGACTATTAGTACCGCGCTTCCGAAATGATTTTCATCATGCCAAGCGATGTTGTTTATTATTGTTCCGATGATGTTGTTGTGGCTATCTAGTACGGTGATGTTTATCGGGCTGTTGGCTCTTACTGTTCTTATTAGGTTGGATGGTGAGCCTCCTACAGCCATTGGGTTGGCAAGGATTCTACCAACATATGGATGATGCCATGTTGGGGTTTGCTGGGTTTGCATTACATCTAGGTATAATGCCATACTGTGAGGGCTAACAGAATGAGTAAATGACACATTTCTTCCAAACCTATACCAAACATATCTAGTTGCTCCCCAAAAGAGGTCTCTAGGTACTGGTATTTCAGTAATAATATCACTTGTATTTAATATATTGAAAATATTGCTATACTCATCTACCCATCTCAAGTGTGGCATACCACTAGCGCGTGCAGTATTAGGTGATGCAAAAGTATATGCGAAAATGCGATCTTGGCTCACACCATTATGTCCGATTTCTTTTGCTAGAAGATTTGCTACTGCTCCACCATAGCTATGACCCGTTATGAAAAATATCGTATTTTCACAATTACCCCAAAAAATATCATCATCTATAAACTTGGTGTCTAACTTTTCAATGATATTCATCGCACTCATAGAAAAGCCCGCGTGTTGGTATGTATTATGATGATATCTAAGGCTCACAAAAAGGTTTGCACTAACGTCCGATATATCGGGAGGAAAAATCTGTGTTCCCCTTATTATTATAGCTACAATCCTTTCATCGCTTTCAGTTTGTTTTTCTGCTATAACAAGAGTTGCATCATCCCATCGTCTCCAAACGGGGTTAAATCTTGGTATGATATCATCCCATTCAAATCCATGATTGATCAATGACTGTATAATAAGCTTTTCGTCATAAATGGCATCCGAAAATCCCGCCGCCATCTCCGCTATTATAGGATTATAAACAGTCGATGAGCTATTGGTAAGATGCCACCCCAAAGACCTCTCTGTGATAACGCGCGCGTAATTTCTAGCATAGATTGTGTATGGGATGGGCATCTCCTCTATAGGCGTATACGCGCCATAGTCCACCACGCGTAAAATCAAGTTCATTAAATAGCGATCATAAGTAAAGACATCTTTTCCGCTATCTATTCCAAATTCCCCAACTATATCAAAAACTATATAGCCATGTCGCTCATTTAACATATTCCAGCTAATTAAATCTTCATCGCTCCATCTATCAATTTCATATCTTTCTAACCATTCAACAAATCTATAAGGATATACCCCAGACCAATGTTCTTTTGCAACTTCGACAAAATCACGTTCAATCATTTGTCCGCTTACTCCAATAGCAAGCACAAATGGGTCGCCATCCGGTTCAATAAACTCGATAAATACAGTCGTGCCTAGAGCTATCGTATGCTCATAATTACGTCCAGTTGAAGTCGATATTGGTTCTCTGTCAAAAGTTATTCTTGCCATCTCTCCTTCCCATGCAACAAAACTCCCTCTAACTGCCTCTAGCTCAAAAGGTACAATCGTAATAAATGTTAATACCAGTAATAACGCAATTACTCTTTTTGAAAATAGTTGCTTGTCCTTCCACTTAGTCAACATTTTGTATCCTCCATGATGTTTTTTGACTTAGTTGCTATGTGATTCTAAAGACCTTGCGTAATAACCTATCCTCCCTCTATAAATTCATGCAAACAAAAACCTCATAGTCAAATATGAAGTTTTTTACTTAGTAATTTCCACCAAAACTATAGATTTAATGGAATTGTAAATTGTGCATATTGCCTAGCTTTTTTTAAAACTTTTTGTCAACAACTGATTGACAGAAAATCGCCTAAATGCTATGATTTACTCACAGTCCACGAAAAGTATACTTTTCATGGACTACATTTTTTGATTATAATGGCTTCAAAAAATAAAGAGGGTTATGCAGATGTTAGGGAATACGTATGGATTAGTTAGAGTTTCAACTAACAAACAAAACGAAGAACGCCAAGTAGTAAAAATGATGGAGCAAGGTATTTCAAAGAAAAATATTATCGTTGAAAAAGAAAGCGGGAAAAGCAAGGTTAGAGCCAAGTATCACAAGTTAGTTAAAAAACTAAAAGCGGGGGATATTCTCTATATTGAAAACATTGACCGGCTAAGCCGTGACTATGACGGAATTATAAGTGAGTGGTATCGCTTAGCCAGTAAAAATGTCATAATTAAAGTTTTAGATATTCCAATCCTAGATACCGACCAAAAAAGTGATAGCTTGATATTTCGCTTTATCCGAAATATCTTGCTTCATATATTAGCTTTCCAAGCAGAAAATGAATGGATAAAAATTAAAGAGAGGCAGGCGGGCGGAATCTCAGTAGCAAAAACAGATGGCAAAAAACTAGGTAGACCAAAGAAAATGATAACTAGACTTGAGCGAAAAACAGTCAAGCAGTATCTAAGTCAAGAAATAGACTTTGATACTGCTTTAGTTATACTTAGCATCAAGAAATCAGCATTTTATAATCTGTTAAAAATAATAAAGAATACATAATTTTAAAACCCAATTGAAAGGCGGTGGTAAATATGAGCGTATCAATTTCAGAAGGTCAAATTATCATTGAATTTGATACAAATGACAATATCTTAATTACGCAGAGCAGTAATGGCGATTTAATTATATCTAAGCAGTAAAATTTTTAAGGGGGATTTTAAAATAACATATACTGAATTATTTGCAGTAATAAACAAACAATGGGCAACCATTAACGATATACAAAAATTAAGCGGTGATGGGCGCGATAAAGCGCGTCAGATCAGAAAAGAAATAGAGCTTGAAATTATTAGTAATGGTAAGAAGCTTTTAAGCGGTAAAGAGAAAAAAGTTCCTATGTCTAAAGTTATTGATTATCTAAATATGGATATTAACCACATAGTCAAAATGGCTATGTTGGAAAAACAAATCAATAATGATAGGAGAAATTAACAATGGCTATATTTAAGTCAAAAACGGTTACGAAGGACGGACGAAAGTGGTATTTTTCGGTTTGTTATGTAACCGCGAATGGGGAAAGGAAGAGGAAAAGAAGTAAGCTATATGCTATGAAACAAGAAGCACAAGAAGCGGAGCGTCAGTTTTTGATAGGGAAGCCACATGCTAGAATTGATATAACATTTGAAGATTTGCATTATCAGTATTTAAAACATACTAAGGAAAATATAAAAGATTCCACAGTATATACTAAAATTAGTCGGGCAAAAAATCACATTTCAAACTATTTTGGAGACATGAATATTCACGATATCAATATTACCTCTGTATTTAGCTGGAAGGAAATGATGAATGATAAAACCCATAGAGGAGGTAAAAAATATTCTTTGAAGTATAAGCGAAATTTAATGATTGAATTAAGAGCCGTATTGAAATATGGCACAAGATTCTACGGTCTAAAAGAGAACGTCGCTAGTATAGTAAATGACTTTAAAGATAAAGATGAAAAAGTAGTATCTGATGAAGAAAAAATTAGATATATAACACCAAAGGAATATAATCTATTTGCAAGCGTTATTGAAAATATTGTGTTTAAGGTATTCTTTGCCTTTCTGTACTACATGGGAGTTCGGAAAGGTGAGGCACAAGCCCTAACATGGGAAGATTTTAATTTTGAGAACAATACTGTACGAATAATTAAGACGATTACAAATAAAACAGAAGAAGTTAATGAAAGTGGCTTTAGATTCAAAATTACTAATACTAAGAATCGAAAAAATAGAACAATAAAAATACCATCAGCATTAAAGAATATGTTATTAGAATTGCATAAGTATTATAGTGAATTTGAGGGCTTTAATAATGGTTGGTTTGCATTTGGTGGAGATAGGCATTTAGCAAGTCAGACAATAGATAATCATAAAGATCATTATTTTGAGCTAGTGAAAGAAATGTATGGGATAAACATAAATCGAATTACTAATCATGAATTTAGACATTCGCACGCTAGTTACTTAATAAGTAAAGGTGTAAGAATTGAACTCATTGCGTATAGGTTGGGCGATACTGTAGAGGTTGTTTCATCAGTGTATACTCATCTATTTCCAGAAGTAGAAGATGAGATAATGGATGAATTAGATCTAATAGATAATTATTGTATAAGTTTAGGCACAAAAAAAGAATTTTTAAAAGCCTTACCAACTACAAAAATTCTCGTTCAAACTTAAACGATGGTAAGTGTACATAAAATGTACACAAAACACGTTTAAACTACTATAACCGCCTTAAATAGGGCGTTTATATACTTATGGTGGAGGATACAGGAGACTAAGGAACACAAATCGTCATAACTGCTCATAACGCAACAGCCCATTGCAAGGGCATTTGCAAATACTCACCACTTACCGCAATTTATCAAGAATCAAAAAAAGTGTACCTAAAGTGTACCTTAAAATCAATAAATTTTAGACATAGCTTTTATAAAGAATGAAATCCATTCTTTATTTTTTTGTCTTGATAACGCTAGGCTACACCAAAATGACGCTATGCTACACCTAAACCACACCAAATAGCCGAACATTACCCCTTCCATTGTGAAATGGAAGATGTATAATGTGTACAATGAGAAAAATTCTCACAAGCAAAGGGATTCGTGTTTTTTTAGAAAAACGAGTTCTTTTTTTGCGTAGAAAGTAGGAAAATGCAATGAAATGTTGAGAAAAGTCACACTAGACTACAAATAGTGATAAATTGCGACAAGGAAGCTTGTTATATTGGTGTTAAGGAGGGTTTTAATTGTGAATATGTATAGAAATAGGACTTTATCAAGTCAGAACTTAGAAGGGTTTAACTTTGAGGAAACCAAAAAGAATGTAAATAGTTATTTTTTACGTTTAGAGACTCTTGAATGGGAACTGGAGAAGTTAAACGCTCAAAAGGGATTAGTAGCTAATTATGATTTTGAATCAGAGTATCGTAAACAGCCATATATCGCGGTCGGAAGAGATATTTTGAATTTATCAGCTAAGGAGCTTAAAGAAGAAGAGTTAAAAGAATGTATTGCCAATTATTATTGGGCGAAAAGCATCTTATCCGATGTTGAGCAGTTATACATTATGGAGTATTTCATCAATCGTAAATATGAAGATGAAATAGTTGATCTGTTAGGATTTAATAACAGCGATAGCAATGAATTTAAGAAATTAAAGAAAAGAGCTATCTATAAATTTGCAGACTTTTTGAGTCTGTTAGTTGAAAAATAGAAAAGGAATAGGGAATTTTGGAAAGAAAAATATTAGTAAATGATATCGTGGAGTTTTATTTTATGACAAACTCACTTCACGAGTCAATAATAAAGCGGGATGAAGCAAAGATAGTTATTGATGATTGCTTAGAGAAAGCTGAACATATTGAAACGATTATCAATACCATCATCATAAAGCTCAAAACATATAGAAACTTAGATATAGATAAAATCAAGGAAATGCTCCTAGAGTTGGAGCGCGTCCGATTAGAGCTAGAATATAAAAATTACAAAATGTGTGATAGTACAAGCAAACAAAATAATAATCATAAGGTAAAGTGAAATGCTTTCATTAAAAATGAATAGCGTTTTTTTGTTGCATAGTTTATCTGCAAGGGAGGGTTGATATTATTCAAAATGGAGCTGGCTATATCAGAGTGTCCACAGAAGACCAAACAGAATATTCACCCGATGCACAACTAAAAGCGATAAAACATTATGCTAAACAAAATGATATCATACTCACCAAAGAGCATATTTACATAGATGAAGGAATATCGGGTAGAAAAGCTGAGAAGCGACCAGAGTTTATGAGAATGATAGCAACCGCTAAATCGAAGCCAAAGCCCTTTGATATCATTCTTGTACATAAATTTGATAGATTCGCGCGTTCAAGAGAAGACAGTGTAGTCTATAAATCATTATTAAAAAGAGAAGCCGATATAAAAGTTGTTTCAATTACGGAAAGTATTGAAGATGATAAGTTTTCGGTTATCCTTGAAGCGATGTTAGAGGCGATGGCTGAGTATTACTCATTAAACTTAGCAGAGGAAGTAAAAAAAGGCATGACAGAAAAAGCGCATCGAGGTGAGTATCAGACCAAAGCACCCTTTGGTTATGTTATGGAAAATAAAAGGCTGGTTATTGTACCAAACGAAGCTGAAATAGTACGTTTTATATTTGAAAAATTTGCATCAAGAGAAATGGGTACGAGAGCTTTAACTAGGCACATTAACGGATTAGGTATTAAATCAAAACAAGGTAATGGTTTTACACATATAACAGTTGGGTATATTCTTAATAATCCAGTTTATATAGGAAAAGCAAGATGGACGCCAACTGGAAAGGCTTCACATAATTATAATCACCCCGATTCAATAATTGAAGATAGCAACCATGAAGCAATCATAACAAAAGAGCTATGGGATAAAGCGCAAGTGGTAATTAAAGAAAATAAAGAACTCTACCCACACCGCGTAAAAAGTACCTCTAGGAAAGCAACATGGCTACATGGTCTTGTTCATTGTGGGACTTGCGATAAAAAATTAGTGCGCTCATCGGCGGTATATATGCAATGTAACGCATATTCCAGAGGGGAATGTAAGACGAGCAATTCTATCAGACATACTAAACTGGAAGAGCTAATACTAGAAGCCCTAAAAAGAGATTATACATCACCGATTGAGCTTACGATTGCTCCCAAGCCAAGTGATAATGAAAACAGCACCGAGCATGAACTTATAAATAAACAACTAGAGGCATTTGAAGGTAAGCTAGAGCGCATAAAAACAGCCTATCAAGATGGCATTGATACCATAGATGAGTATAAGAAAAATAAAGCTTCTATTGAATCAGACCGCGAGAGGCTTCATAATAAACTAACCGAGCTTAAAGAAACACTTTTGAATGCTGATGATGAACAGACGATAGAAAAACGATTAAAAGATGTTCATGAGCTTTTAACAGATGAATCAATCGAGCTTGATATTAAGTATCAAACAGCGCATTTTTTGATTAGCAAGATAACCTATGACAAAGAAGCTAAAACCTTGAAACTACAATACAAATACTAAAAAGTTTTATCTAAGTAAATTAGGATGTCCTGTCAGAATTATAACGGGCTTGTTTATCAATTTAGTAAAAAGCCTATAATCATAAATATCATTATCTGAAAAATTATCAAATTCTAACGGTTTTACTTCGCAGTAGTAGATTTCCTGATTTGGCATTATTACCTTGAAGTCGGGCAGATACCATCTTCCGTTAGACAGCTCGTAGCCTTCTTCTTCGTACTGCCACTTAAATCCTATGGTGTCAAAAAATACAGCCCACCGTGCCTCTGTTCTGCTTCGGAATTTATATCCAGCGTATTCAGTTTCAATCGCCTTTATTTCTCGCTCCATATTCGTCTCCCTTGTGAATCCAAAAATTTTGAATAACGCTTCAACGCATTTATTACAGCCCTGTTTGACTTATTTCCAATATCCTCTTTGCCACCGCCAACATCTTTCTAATCTGCCGACCACCTTTCTTCAAACAGCTCGGAAGGCATATGCAAGGCAGTTTTATATTTTTGACTTAAATCACGCCCTCCGGGCATGGATGGCAACATATTGAAATATTGTCTAATCGCTGCTCTTATTCCTGAAAGGCAGGTTTTGGTTTTAATCCAGTTCTGTGGGCTGAAAACCCTATTAGCGGGCTGAGGTTCATTTGCAGCGGCTTCTAATGCTGTGTTCAAGCATACACCAGCTACATCTATTATTTCGTCATAAACATCATTCTTTGCAATTTGAGCTAATGCAACAGCAGGGTCAGGCACTCCTTCTGCCATATTGTTTATCACACAAAAGCACAATGAAACAGCATATATATGGTGATAAGGGGCATACGACTTCATAGCTAATAATGATTCATTAAGTCCCAGCGGATTTTCTTTAACCCATCTTTTAATGACAGCGTTACTCAATTCATTCAAAGCCTGTACTTTTTCGGGAGCATAATCTTTTTTGAAAATCTGCTCAAAATACTTGTCAAAAATCTTAGATTCGCTGTATGAAATATTTGGACGTTGAGAATGCCAAGCCATAAAGTATTTGCCTAAATCCGACAAGTCAATGATAAATTGCTTATCTCTATCGGCAGGAGCAGTTTCCCCACGTTTGGTTAGCATATATCCTTTTTGATATTTTTGTTCATACAATTTTTTCAAAGCTAAAACTCTCTTATCGTTACTTCGCAAGTCGCGTGGCTTTACTGCACTTTGCGAGTTTGTTGATACGCTGATTTTATCAGCACGATTTCTTTCAGGTATTTCATAAAATCTAAACATAATATATGAATCATCTTGCTCTTTCACTTTTTCACTACATGAAAGGATTGTATTTAATGATTGACACCCATTAACAATGCTTAACCCCTGTAGTCTTAATTTACCATCATTCATTTCCATGCTGGTACAAATTGCCGTTATTCCATTGTGAAAAAAGAAAAATTCATTCGGATTATTGTAAATAGTCTGTTTAATTCCTTTATTGACTGCATTACTAAGACCAAGAGACTGACGAACATTTTTCTTGAAAAGAGTACCGTCCTTTATGCCCGGAAACCGCAAACATTCCTTTAGTGGCAAAGCGGCAAGTAGTGCCTTTGTATCTCCAAGCTCTAATGTCAAATATTTATCGTGAACTAATGTAACAACATGGTTTATGACAGGGTTTTCCTTGTCCAGTGCCATATCGTATCGTCTTATAAGCTCGTCGTTATCAATTATTTGAATCGTTGCACTGAGTTCGTCACTATTGGTTAACTCCTCTTGAAATCGCACCAAATCACTATGCGCTGATTGGGTAAGGGTTGATGTTGTTATCAATTCAAATGAAATATCATAATCATCCTGTAGCGCATCCGACAAATCTATAAGTTTCTGTTTCAGTTTATTGTTTGCATCCTCTTGTAGTGTAACTAAATTTTTTATTCGCACCCATGAAGAAAGCACTTCCCTCAAAGGTTCTGCATCTACTTGATTGCTTCCAATAAATTTACCTTGAATTATGTAAATCATGGATGATGCATCATCAATATATATAGCATCAATTTGTTTATCTCCTGCACCATCTGTTATGCAATCTTTTGTTTGAATTTCGTCTAAATTGTGTATGTTCCTTAAATACCAAGCAACAAAACGCTGTCCATCATTAGGATATTGCTGTTGATAATAATTTTGCTTGATTTCTTCTAATATTTTTTCATACATGAGTGTGCATCTCCTATTTTTGTGATTTAGCGGCTTTTGTCCTACCATCTACTGGTTTAGGTGTTCCCTTGGGGATGACCCACATATTTCCGAGCTTTTGTGCGCCATCTACTTTATTATTATCGCAGAGAATTTGCACTCTCCGTACTGTTATTCCCCATATTAAACTAATTTCTTTTGCAGTAACCCACTCCATTGTCAACCTCACTTTGTTGATATTTCCTTTAATCAATTATACATCTGTTTTGCGAATAATACAAGAAGAAAGTACATGATTTTACGAATTAAGACGCTATGTTTAATAAAACGAAGGTTTTATCTCTGCTCTTTGAATGAGGCCGGGTGTGGGCAGCGCCCACGGTTTTAACAACTTACCATCAGCACTCTGTAGCATAGGCGGTTCTATGGGTACAATGAGCGAAGCAAAAGCTGGGTGCAGGGTGATTTTTCCCTGCTCCCAGTTTTCGGCGTAGCCATTGCACCCATAGAACAAAAATAGTCAAGGGTTTAAGCGAAGCGTCCCTTGACTATTTTTGAGCCGCAGCGGACGGATAGACAGATGGTTATCTATCGTGGTCATGGCTCTTTTTCTTTGTCTTTTGCGGTGCAACATAAGACTGATTGTAGGATTTTAATTGTTCGGCAATGGTTCGTTTTTTGGTTATTTTGGCTTCCCTGTTTTTGAGTATATCAGCTAATTTTGACGGCTTTGTTTGGTCTGCCATATCATCCATTGCCCAAGCTACATATCTCCAATCCTCA